>Ga0335078_10013580_pt1 | contig 12072 bp, 13 predicted proteins | sample Lox_Sample_32_FD_206711 | JGI IMG/M metagenome (GOLD analysis project Ga0335078, IMG submission 206711) | Soil microbial communities from Loxahatchee National Wildlife Refuge, Florida, United States - Lox_Sample_3.2 | ecosystem: Environmental > Terrestrial > Soil > Wetlands | place: USA... | reverse complement strand
CTGCTCGCCGTCCTCCGCTGCATGGGTCCGGCTCGCGCGTAAGGCGGCCTCGCTCGGCATGTCGTCGAAGAAGAACGAGACGGGGACATCGAGCACCCGGGAGAGCTCGAAGAGCCGACTTGCGCCAATGCGATTGGCGCCGCGCTCGTATTTCTGCACCTGCTGAAAGGTGAGGCCGATCGCCTCGCCCAGCTTCTCTTGGCTCATGCCGAGCATGGTGCGGCGCAAGCGAACGCGGCTGCCGACGTGAACGTCAACCGGGTTGGGCTTGCCCGTCTTTATTCGGGTGGCACGTAGACGTGGAGGCATGGTGAACCATCATGAGTTGTTTGCGGAAACAGTATTTGGCGAGCAAACCTACTTGATAATCCTGCCGTATTCAATCGTATATCAGGCGATCCGGCCGCCTCACGGCCTCGAGAACCGCCAAGCCGCAAGCAGTGCCGCGAGCAGGAGCACGCCCAATGGAAAAGGGCCAAAGCGCACCATCGGCGTGGCCCCGGCGAGGGCGGCGGGCAGTTGTACATCCAAAATACCCTTGGCGCCGAGGCCGAGTCGCGCGGTCACGCGGCCATAGGGATCGACCACCCCCGAGATGCCGGTGTTGGCGACGCGCACCAGCGGAAGGCCCTCCTCGACGGCGCGCAGGCGTGCGCTCTCGAAGTGCTGATAAGGCCCGGAACTGTCACCGAACCACGCGTCGTTAGTGACGTTGAGAAGCCAGCGCGGACGCCGGGCGGGGTCCGCGACATCCCCTGGAAAGATCGCCTCGTAGCAGATGAGCGGGCTCACCGGCGGCAGGTGCGGGAGCGCGAGCGTGCGCGGGCCGGGACCGGAGGAGAAGTCGCCGCGGCCCGGCGTGAGCTTGTCGATCGGCAGAATACCGCGCAGCGGGATGTATTCGCCGAAGGGTACCAAATGAAATTTGTCGTAGCTGGCGACGATTTGTCCCGCGCCATCGAGGGCCTCGAGGCTGTTGTACGCGTCATAGCCACCGCCTATGGTTGTAGCGGTCGCCTCGATGGGCGCTCTTCGCAGCGTCCCGGTCAGGAGCAGGCCGTCTTTCGGCACCAGGCGCGCGAGCTCGCGCCTGACTGCCTCCTCGTTCGCGAGGTAGAACGGCACCGCCGCCTCCGGCCAAACCAGATCGCTGATCCTGTCGTAGCCCGGTGCGAGCGAGAGCCGCATCAATTCGAGGAGATTGTCGCGCACCCGCGCCGGGTCCCACTTGTCGCGCTGGGCGATGTCCGGCTGCACCAAACGCAGGGTCACGTTCGGCACGAGGGCTGTCGAGGCATCGGCGAGGCGCACGGCGCCGCCGGCCCAGAGGGCCGCTGCGAGGAGCGCTGCCGCCGCGATCGGCCGGAGCGGGTGGCGTGCGGCATGAGCGCCGGCAGCCGCCGCGGGGAGAGTCGCGATCACCACGGTCACCAGGCTCAAGCCGTAGGCGCCGACGACGGAAGCCAATTGGATGGGCGCATCTGCGAGCGTCCAGCTGTATGCGACGAGATTCCAGGGGAAGCCGGTGAAGAGATGGCCGCGGAGCCATTCGCACGCCGTCCATGCCGCGGCGAAGGCGAAGACCCGCCCCACCCCCTTGGCACGCGAGAGCTCGAGGAGGAGAAGGGCTGCCGCCGAATAGAACGCGAAGCCGGCCGAGAGCCCGCCGGTCGCGAAGGGGATCATCCAGCCGAAGCGCGCGAGATCGATCGTCATCGAGATGCCGATCCAATAGAGCCCGCTCAGGAAGAAGCCGAAGCCGAACCACCAGCCGAGTGCCAGCGTTTGCCAGCGCGTCCGGCTGCCGTCGTGAAGCCAGAGCAGACCGCTCATGGCCGGCACGATGAGGGGGAGGGCATAGACGGGGGGTAGCGAGAGGGTCGCGAGCACGCCGAAGAGGGCCGCAAGCGCATAGCGCCGCCATCCCGTGAGCGCCGCCAAGCGCTCCGCGAGTCGGCGCAGGAGAGCCAGGCGCGCCGGCGGCGGCAGTGTGCCCGCAGCTCTCACGCCGCGTCCACCGGTGGGGGCGGGGGCAGCTTGCGAACGCGCAGGCGCTTGATGCGGCGCGGATCGGCGTCGATGACCTCGAATTCGAGGCCCGAGGGATGGTTCACCACTTCGCCGCGCGCAGGAATGCGGCCGGCAAGGGCGAAGACGAGCCCGCCGAGGGTGTCGATGTCGGCGCGCTCCGCCTCGCTCAGGACGCGGCCGACCTTGGCCTCGAACTCCTCGACGGGGACGCGCGCATTGGCAATGAGCGTGCCGCCCGGACCGGCATCGATGGTCGGGCGCTCGTCGTCGTGCTCGTCCTCGATCTCGCCGACGATCTCCTCGACCAGATCCTCGATGGTGACAAGGCCGTCGATGCCGCCGAACTCGTCGACGACGAGGGCGAGATGCCGGCGCGTGGCGCGCATCCTGAGCAGGAGGTCGAGCACGCGCATCGAGGGCGCTATGAAGAGCACCGGGCGCGCGATCTTCTCGATCTGGAACTCCGCGGGCCGGCCCCACCAGGCGAGCACGTCCTTGATGTGCACCATGCCGACCACGTCGTCGAGCGATTCGCGATAGACCGGGATGCGCGAGTGCGCCTCCTTGCTCATCACCCGCACGAGCTCGTCGAGCGAGAGCGTGCGCTCGACCGCCACGATGTCGGCGCGCGGCACCATGACGTCCGCGACGGTCAGCTCGTGGAGCTTCAGGATGTTGGCGAGAAGGACGCGCTCCTGCGGATCGATCTCGGCGGCGGCGGAGTCGGTCTCGTCGATGAGCTCGCCGAGCGCCTCGCGCAGCGAGCCTTCGCCCTCGCGCGGCCCGCGCAGGCCCTTGAGCCAGCCGCGCAGAGCCTCGATGAGCGAAGCGCGGCCGCGGCCCGGTGCCGAGGCGGAGGGATCAGCCATCGCGCACCCCCTTGCCCCGACCCGCGCGCGCGCGGCGTGCCCCATAGGGATCGGGGACGCCGAGGGAGGCAAGGACGCGCCGCTCGAGCCGCTCCATGTGCGCGGCATCCCGCGCGGCCTCGTGGTCGTAGCCGAGGAGATGGAGCGTGCCGTGGACGATGAGATGGGAGAGGTGATCGGCAAGAGGCTTGGCGAGGGCCGAGGCCTCGCGGCGGCTCGTCTCGAAGGCGGCGACCACGTCGCCGAGCGGGGCCGGCCGCAAGCCCTTGGACGCAGCCGCGGCGCGCGCGCGCTCGACGGCCGTAAGGGCGGGAAAGGAGAGCACGTTCGTCGCCGCGTTCTTGCGGCGATAGGTGCTATTGAGCCGGCGCACCAGCGCGTCGTCGGCCAGCACGAGACTGAGCTCGGCCGGGCTCGGCACGCGGCACCCCTCCCCGCGCGCGCCTGCGAGGGCCGCAGCCGCCGCCCGGCGGGCGACGCCTGAGGCGTCAGCTAACGCCCGGCGCCAGCGCGCGCAGGCGAGGGAGACCTCGATCTCGACGCGCGGCCTCATGATGCGCCCGAGCCACCCCGCTTCCTTGTCGGCCGCGGGGTCTCGAGCAGACGCCGGTCCTTGGCGTCATAGGCGCGCACGACGCGGGTGACGAGGCCGTGGCGCACCACGTCCTTGTCGGTGAAGCGGATGAAGGTGATGCCCGGAACGCCTTGCACCACCTCGATCGCGTCCGTGAGGCCCGAGCGCGCGCCGAGCGGCAGATCGATCTGGGTCAGATCGCCGGTGACCGCCATGCGCGAGTTCTCGCCCAGGCGCGTCAGGAACATCTTCATCTGGACGGGCGTGGTGTTCTGCGCCTCGTCCAGGATGATGAAGGCGTTCGAGAGCGTGCGGCCGCGCATGAAGGCGAGCGGGGCGATCTCGATCTCGCCGTTGCCCAGCCGCTTCATGACCTGTTCGGCGGGCAGCATGTCGTAGAGCGCGTCGTAGAGCGGACGGAGATAGGGGTCGACCTTCTCGCGCACGTCGCCCGGCAGAAAGCCGAGCCGCTCGCCCGCCTCGACCGCGGGCCGCGAGAGGATGATGCGGTCGACCCGCCCGCTCGTCAGCATGGCGGCCGCGATCGCGACCGCGAGATAGGTCTTGCCCGTGCCCGCCGGGCCGAGGCCGAAGACGAGCTCATACTCCAAGAGCGCCTTGATGTAGTCGCCCTGGGTCGGCGAGCGCGGCGTGATCACGCGCCGACGCGTGACCACCTCGATCTCGGCCGGGCTCCCCTCGCCGCCGTGCGCCGCCAGGCGCAAGGCCGCATCGACCTCCTGCATGTCGACCTCCTTGCCCTTCTTGAGCCGGCGGTAAAGTGCCGTGATGGCGTCGCGCGCGTTGGCCGCCTCGGCGGCGGGTCCGTAGATCGCGAGCTGGTTCCCGCGCTGGGAAAGCTCGACGCCGAGCTGCTGCTCGATGCGCGCGAGATGTTGGTCATGCTCTCCGTAGAGCCGCGCCAGCAGCCGATTGTCCTCGAACTGCAAGCGGATCGGGTCGCCGGCGCCTTCTCTGGTGCGGGTGCTCACGCGCTAATCCTAGCCTCCTCGATGAGCGGTTGGGGCTGGTGCAAGGACGGGGAAGCGCCCACGCGTCGGCCTCGGAGGCTGACCGCGTGGGCGTGCGTGATCTCGACCTCGACGATCGTACCGAGGAGGTGGTCCTCGGCCTCGAGGTTGACGACCTGCATGTGGGGGCTGCGCCCGGCGAGCTGGCCGGGCCGCCCGCCCGGGCGCTCGAGCAGGACTTGAACCCGGCGACCGACGCTCTGCTCGTTGAAGGCGCGCTGCTGGCGGGCGATCAGCGCTTGCAGGCGCGCCAAGCGCTCGACCTTGGTCTCCTCGGGGAGCTGATCCGCGCGCTCCGCCGCGGGCGTGCCGGGGCGGGGGCTGTATTTGAAGGAATAGGCCTGGGCGAAGCCGATCTCGCGCACGAGTGCCAGGGTGGCGGCGAAATCCGCCTCGCGCTCGCCGGGAAAGCCGACGATGAAGTCGGAGGAAAGTGCGATGTCGGGCCGCACCTTGCGGAGCTGTGCCACGATGCGGCGGTAATCGTCGACGCCGTGGCGGCGGTTCATCGCCGCGAGCACGCGGTCCGAGCCCGACTGCACGGGAAGATGGAGGAAGGGCATCAGCTTCGCGTTCTCGCCGTGGGCCGCGATCAGTGCCGCGTCCATCTCGCGCGGGTGCGAGGTGGTATAGCGCAGGCGCGCGAGCCCCTCGATTTCGGCAAGCTGCACCAAGAGCCGCGCCAACCCCCAGCTTCCGGCTCCTGCGGGTGCGGCCCCATGGTAGCCGTTGACGTTCTGTCCGAGGAGCGTGATCTCGACGGCACCCCCAGCCACGAGCCGCCGCGCCTCGGCTTCGATCGCGGCGGCAGGCCGCGAATATTCGGCGCCGCGCGTATAAGGAACGACGCAGAAGCTGCAGAAGCGGTCGCAGCCTTCTTGGATGGTGAGAAAGCGGGCGGGGCCTTGCGCGCGCTCGGCCTGGGGTAGGGCATCGAACTTGCGCTCGACCTCGAAGGCGGTCGCGAGCACGCCGCGCGCGGCCGCCGCCCGCGCCACGAGCTCGGGCAGGCGATGATAGCTTTGCGGTCCGACGATGATGTCGACCGCGGGCTGCCGGCGCATGATCTCGGCCCCTTCGGCCTGGGCGACGCAGCCGGCCACGGCAAGCAGCAAATCCCCGCCCTCCGCTCGGCGCGCCGCCTTGAGGGCCTTCAGGCGGCCGAGCTCGGAATAGACCTTCTCCGCCGCTCGCTCGCGGATGTGGCAGGTATTGAGGATGACGAGGTCCGCCTCCTCAGCGCTCGCCGCGGCGGCGAAGCCGAGGGGTGCCAGCACGTCCGCCATGCGGGCGGAATCGTACGCGTTCATCTGGCAGCCGTAGGTCTTGATGAAGAGCTTCTTTGCCACGCGCCTCATCCTGTGCACGGATCGCGGCTCGGGGGCCGCGTGCGCGGGGGCCGGGGGCCGGACAGTAGCAGCTCGCGCCGACGCGTCAAGGTTGGCTTGCCTCATTCCGCCGCCTCGAGGGCCGCCGCGTCCTCGCCCGCCTCCGGCGTCTTCCCGGAGAGGGCGCGCGCGATGCCCGCGGCAACCTGCTGGAAGCAATAGTCGGCGAGCGTCTTGCGCGAGGCGAACGCCTCGTGCGGTGCCGGCGGATGGAATTCGACCACGACGGTCGGATTGCCCAAGGCCGCCACGCGCCAGAGATGGGGTGCCAGGTCCATGTCGCCGTACCACGCGTAGAAGGGGCGCAGGAAGCGGCCGAGCGGCATGCCGTCGAGCGCGACATAGGCGATCGAGACCGGCTGGACGGTGAGCGGCTTGCCGTCGATCTCCTCGCGCGCGACCGCGAAAAGCGCACTCTTGAACGGCAGCACGCGATTGCCGTCGTTGCTGGTCCCTTCCGGAAAGAAGACGAGAATGTCGCCCGCGGCGAGGCGGTCGGTGATCTCGTCGCGCTGGGCGGCCGCGTGCCGGCGGTCGCGCACCACGAAGATGGTGCGCTGCAGCCTGGCGAGGAGCCCGAAGAACGGCCAGTTCGCCACCTCCTGCTTGGCGACGAAAGAGCCCTCGATGAGCGAGCCAAGCACCATGATGTCGAGATAGGAGCTGTGATTGCACGCGAAAAGGAGCGGCCGCGCGTGCTGCATCTCGCCGAGCACCTCGACGGTCATGCCGAAGATGCGGCGGCAGGTGCGGTGATAGAAGAGGGGAATCCGCTCGCGCGCGCGGCTGCGCAGCAGAAGTGCGAAGAGCTGCGCCGGAATGAGCGAGAGCGTCAAGGCGAGGTAGATCAGCAGCCGGACAAGCGCGCGGAGTGGTGACCCCATGAGCTAATCCAAAGACCCCCCGCTCTTGGCAACCCGCTCGGCCGAGAAATGCTCGCGGTACTTCTCGGTGACCCAGCCGGTCTTGACCAAAATCAGCACATCGGTCGTGTTGAATTGATAGTCGACCACGGCGCCGTCGCCGACGAAGCCGCCGAGGCGCAGGTAGCCCTTGATGAGCGGCGGCAGCTCGGCGAGTGCCTTGCGCGGATTGATGGTCGCCGGATCGAGCTGGCGCATCTCGATGAAGCGGCTCGCAAGCGCGCGTGCGCGCAGGCCGGGAGGGGCGAGGTGGTAATGATAGAGATAAGTGAGGACGGCGGCGTGGTCCGCGGGGTTCGTCCCCGGCAGGCTGGCGCAGCCGAACATCAGCACCACGTCGTATTTCCACACGTAATCGGCGATGCCCTTCCACAAGAGCTGCATCGTGCCGCGCGTGCGGTAATTGGCATCGACGCAACTGCGGCCGAGCTCCAGGATTTCGCCCGGGTATTCCTCGAGCTGGCTGATATCGTACTCGCTTTCGCTGTAGAAGCCGCCGGCCGCCGCCGCCGCCGCGCGCCGGATGAGGCGATAGGTCCCCACCACGCGCTCGCGGGCACCATACTTCTCGTTGTCGACGACGAGGAGATGGTCGCAGCGCTCGTCGAAGCGGTCGAAATCGAGCTTGCGCGCCGCGACTTCCGGACTGGGCTTGGCCGACATCTCCTCGTAGAACACGCGGTAGCGCAGCGCCATCGCCGCCTCGATCTCCTCCTGGTCGAGCGCCAAGCGGACTTCGAGGTTGCTGACCCGCGTCACGTCCTCGGGCGCGCGCTCCAACCTGCGTAGCGGGGTCACCTTGCTCACGCCTGCGGCCTCGCGTTCCGCGGAGTGGGGCCTCCGTCCGGGAAAGCGATGGCGAGCTCGATCATTTGCGCGGCTTCGCCGGCGCGTTCACAGGCGTTCCGTAGAGCTCGAGCCGATGGTCCACCAACTCGAAGCCGAGCTCTCTCGCGACCTCGCGCTGGAGCTGCTCGATCCTGTCGTTGGAGAACTCGATGACGCGCCCCGATTGGATGTCGATCAGGTGATCGTGGTGGGATTCGGGTATCTCCTCGTAGCGCGCGCGGCCGTTGCCGAAATCATGCCGCTCGAGAATGTTCGCTTCCTCGAAGAGGCGGACGGTGCGATAGACCGTCGAGATGCTGATATGCGGATCGATCTCCGTGGCACGACGATAGACCTGCTCGACATCGGGGTGGTCGTGGGCGTCCGAGAGCACGCGGGCGATCACCCGGCGCTGGTCGGTCATCTTCAAGCCCTTGTCGAGGCAAAGCTTCTCCAGACGTGACGGCATGGCTCCATCGGTTCGTCCAAAACGTCGCCGGCGAGTATAGCCGAAAAGCCCCGAGCCGCCTATTGCGTTCGCCGCCCGCTGCGGAATGGGCGATGGCAAGCGCCCGGCCGGCTTATGTCAACTCTCGGGCCGCGGCGGCAGCGAAAATCGCCGGCGCGAGCGCGGGCAAAAGCGCGGGCAGTGCAACACCGGGAATGGCGCTCAGCTTTGGCGACCGCCCTTGCGCGCGCGGGTCCCAAGGCCGATCTCCTTGGCCAGCCGGCTGCGCTGCTTGGCGTAGTTCGGCGCCACCATCGGATAGTCGGATCCGAGACCCCAGCGCTCGCGGTACTGCTCCGGAGTGAGATCGTACGCCGTCTTGAGATGGCGTTTCAGCATTTTCAATTTCTTGCCGTCCTCGAGACAGACGAGATAATCGGGATTGACCGATTTCTTGATGGACACCGCCGGTTGCGGCCGCTCGGGCGGCGCCTCGGCCGGCTTGCCAATTTCCGAAAGACTGGCATGCACCGATTTGATGAGCGTCGGCAATTCTCCGACCGGTACCGTGTTCTTCGACACGTGTGCCGCGACGATTGTCGCCGTCAAGGACAGAATTTCTCCAGGGCTCCCTTGCTCGGTCATTGTATTTGGCCCTCCTGCTGCGCCCGCTGTAGTTATAAATACTTCTACCTTGCGGGACAACCTCTTTGGGGCGTCCAAAAAGTCTTCATTTTTCAGATGGTTGCGTGCGAGGTCGGGCGGCGCATGACGAGGGCATCGCGACAGCCCCCGCTCGCGCGCTGGTAGTACGCGGCACGACGACCGACAACGGCGAAGCCCTGCTGCGCGTAAAGCGCGATGGCGCCATGATTGTCGGCTGCGACCTCGAGAAAGATCGCCGCCGCACCGCGCGCGGCCGCCTCCGCGAAGACCGCGGCGAGCAATGCGGTCGCGATCTTCCGGCGGCGCATGGCGGGCAGCACGGCGAGCGTCAGGATCTCGCATTCGCCCCCGCCCGCGCGAGCGAAAATGAAACCGAGCGCTTGCGCGGCCCGATCGCGCGCAAGCGTCTCTTCCGCGACGAGCGCGAAATTGCCGGGCTTGATGAGGAGCTCGCCCAAAGCGACGGCCGACCAGGGATCGTCGAAGGCGGCCGCGTGGAGGGCCGCAAGGAGCTCGAGTTGGGCGAAGCCGGCGGCGCTGACCGCGAGCGTCATCGCTGCCGCGGCGCTGGAGGGGTTGTTGCGGGCGGGTGGAGGTAACACGCCGCCGGCGGCTCCCGCCGCGCCTCCGACGCGCGGCCCGCTGCAAGGGCCGCCAGCACGGCAGCATCGACGAAGCTGGCCCCGGCCGCCGTGCGCAGCTTGCACCCCAGCACCTCGAGTGCCGCTATGACGCGGGCCGAGCCGTCGCCGGCGAGGAGCAGGGGTTGGCCGGCGTAGCGCTCCGCGATGGTGCCCGGCGTCATCAGCATGCCGTCGCTCTCGGCGGCGAGATCGGCGCCGAAGCTCTGCACGAAGAGCTCGGCCCGCTTGCTGTCGATGACGACAAGGAGACGCCGGCCGGCACGCTCCTCCGCCGTGGTCGCGTGGGCGAGCGCCACGAAGCTGGTGACGCCGAGCATGGGGCGCCCGGCGGCAAGAGCGAGGCCGCGGAGTGCCGCCAAGCCGACGCGCACGCCCGTGAAGCCGCCCGGACCCGTGGTCGCGGCGAAGAGATCGACCTTGTCGAGTGCGGTCCCCGCCTCCGCCATCACCTCGAGCACCATGGGGAGGAGCCGCTCCGCGTGGCCGCGCGCAAGCGCCTCGAACCGCGCCGCGCGCACGCCGCCCTCCGTCCAGAACGCCGCCGAGCAGGCGGGGCCGGAGCTATCGAGGGCCAGAATCCTCATCGGCGTCCGGCCGTGCTAGAGAGGGACGGAAAGTGTGCACCGCCCGCGAGGCCCGCCCCATGATTCTGCTGCCGATCACCGAAGCGAGCCATGCCTTGAGACTGGCGCTCGCCTATGCCACGGCCGAGAATTTCACCGGCCGGCCGATCTATCGGCGCCCAGCCTGCCATCTCCATCCCGATGCGGCAGCCGCCCTCGCGCGCGCCATCGAGCAGGCGGCAGCCCTCGGGCTGAGCTTCAAGATCTTCGACGCCTACCGGCCGACGGAGGCCCAGTGGCTCATGTGGAACCATACGCCCGACCCCGAGTTTCTCGCCGATCCGCGGCGCGGCTCGCCCCACTCGCGGGGCGTCGCCGTCGACCTGACCCTCGTCGATCGCGAGGGCCGCGAGCTCGAGATGGGGACGGCATTCGATGCCTTCACCCCGCTCTCCCACCACGGCAATCTCGGCGTCTCGCGCGCGGCACAGCAGAACCGCCATCTGCTCCTCGGCCTCATGACTGCGGCAGGCTGGGACTTCTACCGGAACGAATGGTGGCATTACCAGCTTTTCGACGCGCGCCGCTACCCGCTCATCTCCGATTCCGCATTGCCCGAGCCGATGATGTGAGCGCCGGCAGCAAGGTGCCGGCTCAGCCGCGGTCGGGCAAGACCAGGGTCGGCGCACCGTCGGCAAAGCGGGCGGCGTCGAATTGCTTGAGCGCATTGGCGCGCATGACGCGGCGGAGGTCGCGCACATAGCCGCTGCCGCGCGAGGAATAGCGGGAGAGCGTTGCCGCCAGCTTGTCGCCGTCGAGCGCTTGGCCGGCCTGCCGCTCCTTGGCGCGCACGGCGCGGAAGCCGCGGTAGGCGGGATGGCTGTCGAGATTTCGCGCGTAGGCCCGCACCGCGTCGAGGAGCTCCGGGAAGCTGCGGATATGGAGGAATGCGCCGTTGCGCGCGGCACTGACTCCTTGCCCGTCGCTCGCACCCGGCATGTACTGGCCGAAGGGCGCGTTGTCGGCGAGGGCATAGACCGAGCTGCCCCAGCCGCTTTCGACGGCGGCTTGTGCTAACGCCAGGGAGGGTGGGATCACATCGACGCGCGCGAGCAGATCGTCGAGGGCCTCGGCGTCGCCGCCGTAGCGCTCGGCGAGACGCATGAGCCAGTAACGCTCGTCGAGGGTGACGCTCTCGCCCGCCTCGAGATGCGCACGGATCTCGAGCAGCCGCCCGCGCTCCGCGAGGATTTCCTCGTTGATCGCGATCACCAACGGCAACAGCACCTCGAGGAACTTCGTCTTGCGCGGCCCGCTCGCAGCAAGGCTCGGGAAATCCGCGGGCAGGCGGGAGAGGATCACGCGCGGGACTTCGCGCGTACAGCACGCGGCCTGATCGAGATGATAGCCGAGCTCCTGGAACGCGGCGGCAAGACCGGCACTGTCGGCGATGCGCAGCGTTGCATCCGGCCCGGCGAGCGCCGCGTCGAAGATGCCGAGCGCCGACGCCAGGCTCGCGGGCATGGGCGCCTCGCGGGAAAGGAGGCCGCGCCCCAGGTTTGCGCCGAGCGAAAGTGCCAATGGGTTGGTCTCCCCGAGCAGAACGCCGGCCATGAGGAGGAGGAACATCACACCTGCGAGCAGGCGCTCGCCGCCACTTATGCTCATGCGCTCAGCCATGGGCCCTTTCCACCGTGCATAACGGATTTGTTGCGGGATGGTTGCACGCCGGCGGGCGCCTCTCGCCGCACCAAGGGCGGCGTGCCCGCCATCGCGCAGGCAAGGTGCCAACGTCGCCGCGTGCGGCTAGTCGCTCAGCCGCTTCAGCGCATTCGGCGCACGTCGTGGGGAATGGCAGATCAGACGGCCCGGACCTCGACGACCTCGGGGATATAGTGGCGCAGCATGTTCTCGATCCCCGCCTTCAAGGTCGCAGTCGAGCTCGGGCAGCCCGAGCAGGAGCCCTGCATGTGCAGGAACACGACCCCCTGCTCGAAGCCGTGAAAGATGATGTCGCCGCCGTCCTGGGCCACGGCGGGCCGCACCCGCGTGTCGATGAGCTCCCTGATCTGGGAAACCACCTCGCTCTCCGCTTCCGCGGGCGCGG
>Ga0335078_10013576_pt1 | contig 12073 bp, 9 predicted proteins | sample Lox_Sample_32_FD_206711 | JGI IMG/M metagenome (GOLD analysis project Ga0335078, IMG submission 206711) | Soil microbial communities from Loxahatchee National Wildlife Refuge, Florida, United States - Lox_Sample_3.2 | ecosystem: Environmental > Terrestrial > Soil > Wetlands | place: USA: Florida... | reverse complement strand
TGCTCGAGCAGGATCCCGGCCCCGACCAGATGCAGATCGAGGTGATCGACAATTGCTCGACCGCCGATGATCCCGAGGCGGTGGTGCGCGAGGTCGGGCAGGGCCGCGTCCGCTTCCATCGCCAGCCCCGCAATGTCGGCGCGATCGAGAATTTCAATACCTGCATCCGTCGATCCCGTGGCCGGTGGGTGCACATCCTGCACGGCGACGACACCGTGCGGCCGGCGCTCTATGCCCGCGCCCGGCAGGGCATCGAGATGCATCCGGAGGCGTCCGCGGTCACCTGCCGCATCATCAATGTCGATCATGAGGGACATTGGATCGACCTCGGTCCGGCGGAAGCGAGGCGGCCGGGCCTTCTCGGCGAGGAGTTCCTGGCGCGGCTGTTCCGCGAGCAGCGCTTCCAGTTCGCCGGCATGATCGTCCGCCGCGCCGCCTATGAGAAGCTCGGCGGCTTCCGGCCGGAGCTCGTGCACTGCACCGATTGGGACATGTGGAAGCGCGTCGCGGTCGCGGGCCCGATCTACTATGACCCGGAGCCGCTGGCCTGCTTCCGTCAGCATGCGGGCGCGGACACCAGCCGGCTGATGCGAACCGGCGCCAATGTCGCCGACGAGCGGCGCTCGATCCAGCTCTCCCATTCCCAGGTCCTGCAGGAGAACCTGCGGCGCGTGCGGCCCGAGGCGCTGAAGGCGGCGGCGATCCGCGCCATGCGGCGGTCGCGCTACTACTGGGAAAAAGGTGACCGCTCGGCGGCGCTGCACCAGATCCACGAGGCGATCCGCTGCAGCCGGTCGCCGGCCGTACTGGCCCGGCTTGGCTATTTCTTCGTCCGGATGGTGATCCGCTGAGGGTGCTGCTCAGCCGGGCCGGCCGCGGACGAGCTGCAGCGCGCCGCTGAGGATGCGTCGCTCGAAGATGAAGAGGCAGCCGCCGAGCACGCTCGCTCCGGCGGCAAGCTCGAGCCACCAGTAGCGGTCCCAGGCGTCCGGCAGCAGCGCCAACGCGAGCGCCACCGCCGTCGAGCAGAGAATGGGCGCGGCGATGATCGGCACGATCGGATGCCACCCGACGCCGATGCGGCGGCGGGCGCGGATGGTGAGGAAGAAGATCACGAACTCGGCGCCTAGCGTGGTGGCGACCGCGCCCCAGGCGCCGTAGACCGGGATCAGCACCAGGTTCACCGCGAGGTTGGCGAGCCCGACCGGCGCTGTCATCCAGAGCTGGTACTTCTGGAAGCCCCAGGTCAGCAGCGGCAGACCGAGACCGATGTTGAGGAAGACCAGCCCGACATTGAGGCAGAGCCACTCGAAATAGGCGCCGGCCAGGGCGAAGTCGCCGCCATAGAGCAGCACGACCGCGTGCCGCCCGACCGCCCAGCCGAGCGCCGCCATCGGCAGGCCCATCCACGCCATCAGCGTCGCGAACTCGGCGGCGACGCGGCTCGCCTCCGCCGGCACCGCGTGGGCACGGGTCAGCACCGGGAAGTAGGCATTCCACATGGCGAGGCTCACCACCTGCGAGACCATCATCAGCTTGTAGGCGGTGCTGTAGAGTCCGACCGGCTCGTCGCCGGCGGCGAAGCCGAGGATGATGGCGCCGCCGTTGTAGTAGAGCAGGATGGCGCCCTGCGAGAGCGCGAAAGGCCAGGACTCTCGCAGCAGCTTTCGCGCGCCGCCGAGATCCGGCCTCAGCTGGCGAAGCCGCACCGATCCGTGACGGCGCAGGTACCAGAAGTTATAGGCGAGGCCGGCGAGCGAGAAGGGAATGGTGAAGACGACATAGACGTAGACGTCCTCCGGCCGACGGACGAGCAGGACGAGCGCTGGAACCTGTGCCAGGTTGACGATAAGGTTGGCGACCGACGGCCCGACCATGCGCTCATGCGCCTGCATCACCCAGCGCACATCGAGCGCGGTGATCAGCAGGCTGGCGCTCTGCAGGATCAGCAGCAGGCTGATCACGGGACCGCGCAGATCGACGGCGGCGATCGCGAAGATCACCATATAAGCGGCGACAGCGAACAGCAGCTGCAAGGTGATGACCACGGAGGTGAGCTGCGCCGTCTCCGCAGGAGTCTTGGCGATCTCCCGCTGTCCGACCATCTGCAGGCCGGGGCTCACGATGAGGCCGAGATAGGCCAGGACGGCGACGTTCCAGCCGACCTGGCCGATCGGAACCGGACCCAGCATGCGGCGGCTGTAGGCGCCCGTGAACATGCCGATCACCAGGATCAGCAGGTTGGTGATCGTCATCACCAGAAAATTCGCCGCGATCCGGCGACGGTTGTGCGGCTGCGTGACCACCGGCGGCGCCTGCGTCTCGATCGGCTTGGCCGTGGTGTCGGTCATGGATGTCGGGGACTCCGGTTCGCGGCGCCGCGGCTCGCTGAAAGAAAAATAGGCACCTGCCTTCGCCGTCGGCACGCTCGCACTCGCACCGTCTCCCTTCCACGCCGCCGCCGACGCAGGTCGCAAAGGCTCGTTAGCACGAGCGCCGCGCGCCGCCATGTGTGAACCGGCGCGACCAGAATTTGCCCCCTCCATGTCACTGCTTCAGCGGATTTGACACGATGGAACCCCCAGTCGCGCTGTTAGGTTTCCTTCCCTGCCAATCCATGCAGCGTCTGGGTCGGGGACGTGACTCGTGATCATTGTCGATGAAGCATTGAAGCGCCGCGAACGTGACGGCCGCCCCATCATGGTCGCCCTGGTGGGCGCCGGTTTCATGGGCCGGGGCATCGCGCTGCAGATCATCACCGTCGCGACCGGGATGCGGCTCGCGGTGATCGTCGCCCGTAATCTCGAGCTCGCCAAGCGCGCCTGCGCGGAAGCTGGCGTCAGCGAGTTCCGCGCGGTGGCGACGGCGGCCGAGCTCGACGCGGCGATGGCGGATGGCGTGATCGCGATCACCGACAACTGGTCGATCGCCTGCCGCGCCAAGGCGATCGATGCGGTCATCGAGGTGACGGGGTCGCTCGACTACGGCGCCGCCGTGGTCACCACCGCGATCGAGAATCGCAAGCACGTGATCCTGATGAACGCGGAGCTCGACGGCACCGTCGGCCCGCTGCTCAAGAAGAAGGCCGACGCCAAGGGCGTCGTCTACACCAATTCCGATGGCGATCAGCCCGGCGTCATCATGAACCTCTACCGTTTCGTGCGCGGCATCGGCGTCAGGCCGGTGCTGTGCGGCAGCATCAAGGGGCTGCACGATCCCTATCGCAATCCGACGACGCAGATCCCCTTCGCCAAGCGCTGGGGACAGAAGCCGCACATGGTCGCCTCCTTCGCCGACGGCACCAAGATCTCCTTCGAGCAGTCGCTGGTCGCCAACGCCACCGGCATGCGGGTGCCGCGCCGCGGCATGACCGGGCCGACGGTGGAGGCGGGGACGCCGATCGAGAAGACGATCGAGCTGCTGCCGGTGCAGGAGTTCATGCACGGGCCGGGCATCATCGACTATGTCGTCGGCGCCTCGCCGGCGCCCGGCGTCTTCGTCGTCGGCACCATCGAGAATCCGCATCAGAAGCATTACCTGGCGCTCTACAAGCTCGGCGACGGGCCGCTCTATTGCTTCTACACGCCCTATCACCTCTGCCACTTCGAGGTACCGAACTCGATCGGGCGCGCGGTGATCTTCGGCGACGCCGTCATCGCGCCGCTTGGTCCGCCGGTGGTGGAGGTCGTCACCACCGCCAAGACCGATCTCGAGGCCGGCAGCGTGATCGACGACATGGGCTACTACATGAGCTACGGCCAGTGCGAGAACGCTGACGTGACCCATCGCGATCGTCTGCTGCCGATGGGCCTCGCCGCCGGCTGCCGGCTCCGGCGGCCGGTCGCCAGGGACCAGGTGCTCACCTATGACGACGTCGAACTGCCCGCGGGACGCCTGATCGATCGGCTGCGCGCCGAGCAGGAGGAGCTGTTCTTCGGGACGAGCTGGAACGCGTCGGCGGCGCGCGCGCCGGCCCTGCAAGCGAGCTGAGGTGCCATGAAAGTCGTGATACTCGCCGGCGGCTTCGGAACTCGGATCAGCGAGGAGAGCACCATCCGGCCGAAGCCCCTGGTGGAGATCGGCGGCAGGCCGATCCTCTGGCACATCATGAAGATCTACTCCGCCTACGGGCTCAACGACTTCGTCATCTGCGGCGGCTACAAGGCCTCGATGATCAAGGCCTATTTCCGCGACTACATGATGTCCTGCTCGGACGTGACCTTCGATCTCAAGAACGACCGCATCCAGGTCCACGACACCACGGTGGAGCCGTGGACGGTGAGCCTGGTCGATACCGGCGAGAACACCATGACCGGCGGCCGGCTCCGCCGCGTCAGGGATTACCTCGACGGCGAGACCTTCTGCCTGACCTACGGCGACGGCGTCGCCAATCTCGACGTCCGCGCGCTCATCGACTTTCATCGGAAGTCGAAGGCGCTGGCGACGGTCACCGCGGTGGCGCCGCCCGGCCGCTTCGGCGTGCTCTCGATCGACGAGGAGGCGCGGGTCGATGCCTTCCGCGAGAAGTCCAACAAGGACGTCGGCTATATCAACGGCGGCTTCTTCGTCCTCGAGCCCAAGGTGCACGACTACATCGCCGGCGACGACACGATCTGGGAGCGCGAGCCGCTGGAGCAGCTCTCGCGCGAAGGGAAGCTCGCGGCCTACCGGCATCGCGGCTTCTGGCAGAACATGGACACGCTCCGGGACAAGCATGTGCTGGAGAGCCTCTGGCAGAAGGGAGACGCACCTTGGAAAATCTGGTAGCCGAGCGGACGTCCGCCCGGCGACGCGGCGACGCCGGCAAGCCGCGGCTGCTGGTGACCGGCGTCGACGGCTATATCGGCTGCGTCCTCTCGGCGCGCCTGGTGGCGGCCGGCTACGACGTGGACGGGCTCGACACCGGATTCTACCAGCAGGGCTGGCTCTTCCATGACGGGCTCGACCGGCCGCGCGTCCTCTGCCGCGATACCCGCGACGTCACCGTCGACGAGCTCCGGGGCTACGACGCCGTCATCCACCTGGCGGAGCTCTCGAACGATCCGCTCTGCGAGTTCGACGAGGCCTCCACCTACGACGTCAATTACAAGGGCTCCGTCGCGATCGCGGAGAAGGCAAAGAAGGCAGGCGTGCGGCGCTTCGTCTATGCCTCCTCCTGCAGCGTCTACGGCGCCGCCGCCGACGAGGAGAAGACCGAGCTCTCCGCGGTCAATCCGCAGACCGCCTATGCCCGTTGCAAGGTACTGGTGGAGCAGGCGGTCTCGGCGCTCGCCGATGACAGTTTCGTGCCGACCTTCCTGCGCAACGCGACCGCCTTCGGCGCCTCGCCGCGCATGCGCTTCGACATCGTGCTGAACAATCTCGCCGGCCTCGCCTGGACCACCAAATGCATCCGGATGACCAGCGACGGCACGCCCTGGCGGCCGCTGGTGCATGTGGAGGACATCTGCGGCGCGATCATGGCGAGCCTCGATGCGCCCGCCGAGGTGGTGGCGAACGAGGTGTTCAATGTCGGCGATGACGGCCAGAACTACCGGATCCGCGAGATCGTCGACGCCGTCGCCAAGACGTTTCCCGGCTGCTCGGTCGAGGTCGGCAGCAGCCGCGGCGATAACAGGAGCTATCGCGTCTCGTTCCAGAAGATCCGAAAGCATCTGCCGAAGTTCCGCTGCCAGTGGGATGTCGATCGCGGCGCGCGGCAGCTCCGCGGCGTCTTCGAGCAGATCGGCATGACCGAGCAGGTCTTCACCGCGCCTGCCTTCACTCGGCTGCAGCAGCTGAAGCAGCTGCTGACGACGCAGCAGATCGACGCCAATCTCCATTGGCGGACCCATGATCTTTCGTGAGACCCGGCTGCCCGGCGCCTATCTCATCGAGATCGAGCCCCGGACCGACGATCGCGGCTTCTTCGCCCGCACCTGGTGCCGGAACGAGTTCATCGAGCACGGGCTGGAGACGGAGTTCGTGCAGGGGAGCCTCTCCCGCACGGGGGTGCGCGGCACCATCCGCGGCATGCACTTCCAGAAGGCGCCCCATGAGGAGGTGAAGCTGGTGAGCTGCATCCGCGGCGCGATCTACGACGTGATCGTCGATCTCCGGCCGGAGTCGCCCACCTATCTGCAATGGCTGCCGGTGGAGATGACCGGCGGCTCGCACCAGGTGCTCTACATCCCGAAGCAGTTCGCGCACGGCTTCCAGACCCTCGCCGACGATACCGAGGTGAGCTACATGGTCTCGGCCTTCTATGCGCCCGAGGCGGCGACGGGGCTGCGCTACGACGATCCCGCGATCGGCATCGACTGGCCGATGCCGGTCGCCGGCATGTCGGAGCGGGATCAGACATGGCCGCTGCTGGAGCAGTCTCCGGCGGCGGGAAAGAGGAGAGGACATTAGATGCAGGCGAGGGCCTGCCGCTTCTGCGGCACCGATCTCGAGCACACTTTCGCGGATCTCGGCATGTCGCCGTTCGCGAACTCCAATCTGGAGCCGGCGCAGCTCAACCAGATGGAGCGCTTCTATCCGCTGCACGCCTTCGTCTGCCACACGTGCTTCCTGGTGCAGGTGGAGGAGTTCGAGGCGCCGGCGGAGATCTTCACGGAATACGCCTATCTCTCGTCCTATTCGGACTCCTGGGTGCAGCACGCCAAGCGCTACGTCGAGATGATCACCGAGCGGCTCGGGCTCGGGCGCAAGAGCCAGGTGGTCGAGATCGCCAGCAATGACGGCTATCTCCTGCAGTTCTTCGTCGCCAAGGGCATCCCCGCCCTCGGCATCGAGCCCGCCGCCAACATCGCCGCCATCGCCGAGCGCAAGGACGTGCGCACGCTGGTGAAGTTTTTCGGCACGGAGACCGCCGGCGGCCTCTCGAAGGAGGGCATGCGGGCCGACCTCATCATCGGCAACAACGTCCTCGCCCATGTGCCCGGCCTCAACGACTTCGTCGAGGGGCTTCGCGTCCTGCTCGGGCCCCAGGGTGTGGTGACGATGGAGTTCCCGCATCTGCTGCGGCTGATGGACGAGCACCAGTTCGACACCATCTACCACGAGCACTTCTCCTATTTCTCGCTGCTGACGGTGAGCCAGGTCTTCGCCCGCCATGGGCTCGCCATCTTCGACGTCGAGGAGCTGCCGACCCATGGCGGCTCGCTTCGCATCTATGCGCGACACGCGACGGACGAGACGAAGCCGGTGGGATCGCGCGTCACCGACCTGCTGAAGCGCGAGAAGGCGAAGGGACTGGACACCCTCGCCACCTACCAGTCCGTCGCCAAAACGGTGACGGCGAGCAAGCGCGAGCTGCTGCGCTTCCTGATCGATATCAAGAACGACGGCAAATCGATCGTCGGCTACGGCGCGCCGGCCAAGGGCAACACGCTGCTCAATTACTGCGGCATCCGCGGCGATTTCCTCGACTATGTGGTCGACCGCAGCCCCTACAAGCAGGGCCGCTTCCTGCCGGGGACGCACATCCCGATCCACCATCCCGACAAGATCGCCGAGACCAGGCCCGATTACCTGCTGCTGCTGCCGTGGAACCTCCGGGAGGAGATCATGGCGCAGATGGCCTTCGTGCGTGACTGGGGTTGCCGTTTCATCACCCCATTCCCGACCGTACGTGTCTATCCCTGAGCGCGCTTCTGCACGGCGCGGACGATCGGCAGCAGCACCTCGACCGCGGAGCCCGCCTCCGCCGGGGCGACGGTGGCGGTCTGGTCGCTGGGAAGGCGCGGCAGGCGAGTGACGGTGACACGGACGCGCGGCATGAAGCGGGTCATGTCCGCCGCCAGCGCCTCGCCGGCCGACTTGGCCATGGCGTATTCGGTCATGTCCCGCGGCCGCTGCTCGACGGCGGTGGAAGAGGGGTAGAAGGCCGAGAGCCGGCCGGCCGAGCGCGCGGCCAGCGCCGCGCAGAGGTCGTAGAAGCCGGAGACGTAGATGGCCATGAAATCCCGCAGCAGATCGGCGTCGAAAAGCGTGAGCTTGCGGCGGAAGATCTGGCTGGTGGCGAAGTAGTAGAGCTCCGTCGGATGACTCGGCAACCGCTCCAGCTGCGCCGCCGCCGGCTGCGTCGCGTCGTAAGGCATGATCGCGCAGCCGCCGCCGAAGCCGGCGATCTCCTGCCGCACCGCCTCCGCGTCGGCGGCACCGCGCGCATAGGTGATGATGGGCTGGCCGCCGCCCGCCGCGATGAGCTTCGCCGTGAGCTCGCCGAGGCCGCGCGAGCCGCCGATGATCAGCGGATGCTGACCCGCGAACTCGCCGCGCGAGACATGGGTCGCCGCGGCCTCGATCGAGAGTTGCCGCACCGGCGCCTGGCGCGCGAAGGCCTCGACGATGCCGGCGAGACCGCTCCCCCCGACCCGCAGCCGCACCAGCCGGAAGCGGTCGTCGATCTCGGTGACGGTGTAGCCCATCTCCTGGCGATCGACCGGCGTCAGGTCGACCGCGAGCGAGGAGAACAGCGAGTGCAGCCCCGGACACTCCATGCCGACGAGGTAGGAGAGGGCAACGAGCCCGCGCAGCCGCTCGGCGCCAATCCAGGCCGCCGCCGCCGGGAACAGCTCGGCCACGGCCGCCGGGCTCGCCGCGAAGGGGATACCGCCGGCGCGTCGCGCCATCTCCTCGAGGCGGAGCTCACGCGGCATGCGCAGGAGCTCGGGCAACTCCCGCTCCGCACGGAGCGGAGCTGCCGCGGGAGCACGCTCGGCGAAGGAGAGCTGCACAGTCGCGAGCGCGACGCCGGCGATCTCGATGCGCAGGCTCCAGCTCGCCGCATCCGGCTTCAAGAGCCGGACCGAGGGCGTGTCGCCGACATAGACCGGCTTCAGGAAGCGCGTCTCCAGCGCCCGCGGCGGCGGCGTCACCCGGTCGTTGCGGCGGGCCAGCGCCTCCAGGCACCAGAGCAGCAGATGCATGCCATGCACGACCGGCGCGCCTGCCTGGGTCCGCCGGGCGGCGATCGGATCCATGTGGAGCGGATTGCGGTCGCCGGAGAGGCGCGCGAAGCGCTCCTGGTCCTCGGCGCGGAAAGTGTGCCTCGCCAGCACGTCGGAGGGTGGGGTGTTGTCCATTCGCTCGCCTGGGCTCTCGCTGCGATGCCGCCGATCTTAACCGACGGTTTCCGGACCGCTGTGCGTCGCCCGGCAGAACACAGCAATGTCACGTGGGTGGATCACCCGGCGTCGGCGAAACTGCAACCGCCATGCGGCTCCAATGGCTGCCCAATGAGGCGGTAAATCCCGTTTCCGCAATCAGCATCGGCGAGGAATTGAGAATGGAAGAGGGTGAGGTCTACCAGAAGCTGAACGGCATCTTCATGGATGTGTTCGGCGATGACTCCCTGGAGCTGACGCCGGAGCTGACCGCGGACGATGTCGACGGCTGGGACAGCCTCACCCATATCCGCCTGGTGGTCACCACCGAGAAAGCCTTCGGCATGAAGTTCTCGGCGGCGGAGGTGGGCGCGCTCAAGAACGTCGGCGAGCTCGTCCAGCTGATCCGATCGAAGCAGTGAGCGCGGTGTTGAGGGAGGTCTGAGCATGAGCGGGACTCTCTATGCCGGCCTCGGCTGGCTGCCGAAACCGCCCGCCGACTTTGCCGCGCAGTGCCGCGCGGTGGAGCGCGAGGAAGGCGATCTCGGCCGCCGCCTGCAGGGCCTGGCCAATCATGCGCTCGGCGAGAACCAGCTCAACCAGCTGGCGAAGGCGATGGCGCGGGCGCGTGCCGCCGGCCGCTCCCTGGCGCCGCTGACGCCGTTCAAGCTCGGCATCATCAGCAACGCCACCTCGCATTTCCTGGTGCCCACCCTCATCGCCACCGCCGCCCGCCACGGCATAGCCCTCGACTGTGTCGAGGCGGAATACGGCCAGCTGCTGCAGGAGGCGCTGGCGCCGGACTCCGCGATCAACCGCGCCAGGCCCGACGCGGTGCTGCTGGCGATCGATCACCGCGGCCTGCCGCTGCAACAGCCGGCGACCGGTGACGCCGAGGCGGCGCGGGCGACGGTCGACGCCGCTCTCGAGCAGCTGGAGGCGATCCGCGGCGGCTTCCGCGCCCACGGCAACGCGGTCTCGATCCTGCAGACGATCGCGCGCCCGCCCGAGTCCCTGTTCGGCAATCTCGATGCGGCGATTCCCGGGACGCTGCGCAACCTGATCGACGGCGTCAACCGCGGCATCGTCGGGAAGACCGCGGCGAGCGACGACCTGCTGCTCGACGTGGCGGCGCTGGCGGAGACCGTGGGTGTCGCCAACTGGCAGGATCCGACGCTCTGGAACATGGCGAAGCTGCCCTTCGCGGCGGAGTTCCTGCCGCTCTATGTGGAGCATGTCTGCCGTCTCGTCGCGGCGCTGCGCGGCAAGAGCCGGCGCTGCCTGGTGATGGACCTCGACAACACGCTCTGGAGCGGCGTGATCGGCGATGACGGGCTCGAAGGCATCGTGATCGCCCAAGGCGACGCCACCGGCGAGGCGCATCTCGAGGTGCAGAAGACCGCGCTTGCCTTGCGCGATCGCGGAGTGGTGCTCGCGGTCTCCTCCAACAACGACGATGCGATCGCGCGCTCGCCGTTCCAGAAGCATCCGGAGATGCTGCTGCGCGAGGATCATCTCGCGGTCTTCCAGGCGAACTGGCGCGACAAGGCCACCAACATCGTTGCGATCGCCGAGGAGCTGTCGCTCGGCCTCGAATCCCTGGTCTTCCTCGACGACAATCCCGCCGAGCGCGCGATCATCCGCCAGACCATCCCGCAGGTGGCGGTGCCGGAGCTGCCCAGCGATCCCGCGCTCTATGCCCGCACGCTGCTGGCGAGCGGCTATTTCGAGGCGATCACCTTCTCCAGCGAGGATCGCAAGCGCGCGGAGTTCTACCAGGACAACGCGCGCCGCGTGGCGCTGCAGAAGCAGGTCGCCGATCTCGACGCCTATCTCGCCTCGCTCGACATGGTGATGACGGTGCAGCCATTCGACGAGACCGGGCGCGCCCGCATCACCCAGCTCATCAACAAGTCGAACCAGTTCAACCTGACGACGCGCCGCTATACCGAGCCCGAGGTGGCTGCCGCGGAGCGTGATCCCGACTGCCTCGCGCTGCAGATCCGCCTCGCCGACCGCTTCGGCGACAATGGCATGATCTGCGTCATCATCTGCCGCCGCGACGGAAGCGACTGGAACGTCGACACCTGGCTGATGAGCTGCCGCGTGCTCGGCCGCAAGGTGGAGAACGCGGTGGTGCAGGAACTGCTCGCGCTGGCGCCGCACCACGGCATCACGCGCGTCATCGGCACCTACAAGCCGACGGAGCGCAACGGGCTCGTACGCGATCACTATGAGAAGCTGGGCTTCCGCTGCATCGATCGCCAGGAAGGCGGCGCCACCGTCTGGGAGCTCGACGTCGCCACGGCGCCGCGGGAGACTCTTCCGATGGAGATCCGCCGTCTCGGATTCGAGGTCGAGGCAGCGGCGGACTGAGCCGCCGCGATCGGTAGAAAGCGGCGCATCTGTGGCGTGAGGCCGCGTCGGGCGGTCTCTCGATTGCTTCAGTTTCGCGGCCGCCTTGACCCTTGGCAGTCCGCGGTCTTGCCCGCATAGTCGCGGCCCAGCGCCCACGCCCCTCGGAGTCGCAGCACGACATGCCCACGAGCATCCTGGTAACCGGCGGCGCCGGCTATATCGGCAGCCATGCCTGCAAGGCGCTGGCACGGGCGGGCTATCGCCCCGTCACCTACGACAGCCTGGTGCTCGGCCATCGCGAGGCGGTGAAGTGGGGACCGCTGGTGCAGGCGGATCTCGCCGACGCCGAGCGGCTCGCCGACAGCTTCAGGCGCTACGACATTGCCGCGGTCATGCATTTCGCCGGCTTCATCGCGGTCGGCGAATCCGTCGTCGATCCCGGCCGCTATTTCCGCAACAACGTGATGAACACGCTGGTGCTGCTGGAGAGCATGCAGGCGCAGGGACTGCAGCGGATCGTCTTCTCCTCCACTGCGGCCGTCTATGGCCTGCCCGACACCGATTCGATTCCCGAGAGTGCGCCGCAACAGCCGGTCAATCCCTATGGGGAGAGCAAGCTGATG
>Ga0335078_10013575_pt1 | contig 12073 bp, 8 predicted proteins | sample Lox_Sample_32_FD_206711 | JGI IMG/M metagenome (GOLD analysis project Ga0335078, IMG submission 206711) | Soil microbial communities from Loxahatchee National Wildlife Refuge, Florida, United States - Lox_Sample_3.2 | ecosystem: Environmental > Terrestrial > Soil > Wetlands | place: USA: Florida... | reverse complement strand
CGGGGGCGGCCCTGGGGCCAGGGTGGTGCTGACGGCGGCGATGGTGGCGCACGTGGCCAGCGCGTCCCGGTCGGCGCTTGCGCTGTCGGGCCGGGCGGTGGTCGGCTACCGGAGCAGCCAGCAGGGGGTGCCGCAGCAGTACGGCACCGACGAGGTCACGTTCTCCGGTGCCAACTGGAACTTCGTGCTTGACGAGACGCTGCCCGCGGCCGGCGGGCAGCCGGGGCAGACCCAGCATGCGATCAACCGGGTCGTCGACGGGCAGGCCTACTACTACTTCCCGACCACGACAAGCACACCGCAGTGGGTGCACGACACGAACCCGGACGCCGTGCACGCCCTTGGCATCCCCGACCCGCGGACAGTGCTCGGCGTGCTCGAGCCCGGGGCCAGGTTCGAGGTCGTCGGGTGGCAGGTCGTCGGCGGGGTGCGGATGGAGCACCTGCGGGCCACGTCGGTCAGCGGCCTGGCCGGGGCGCTGGCGACGCTGCCCGAGGTCATGCCTGGCGAGAACGTGACCGCGCTTGACCTGTGGGTCGACGGGCAGGGCGTGGTGCACCGGATGAACGTCGAGTTCGCCGGGCGCATCCGGGTGTGGGACTTCACCCCGGCTCAGCTGGCCAGGCTCAAGGACGCGAAGGAGAGACACCTGCCGCTGAAGAAGGTGCTGCCCGCGCTGAAGGCCGGCGCGAAGGCCAGCTGGCAGACCGAGAGCACCTCGCTGTCGGTGACGTTCACCGAGATGGGACAGCCGCAGGTGATCACCGCGCCACGTTCCTACACGAACGTCTACGGGCTCGGCTGATCGCGCCTTACCAGATCGGGGGGTGCCTGTCCTTCCACGGGCGGGCCTCCTCCAGCTGGGCGGACAGGGAGATCAGCGTGCCCTCCTCGCCCATCCGGCCGGCCAGCATGACGCCGATCGGCAGGCCCTCGGCGTTCCAGTGCAGCGGGACGTTCACGGCCGGCAGGCCGGCCATGTTATAGATCGCGGTGAACGGCGTGAAGAGCTTCTGCCGCTCGAAGTTCTCCGCGGGCTCGACCTCCTCGAAGTAGCCGACGGGGACCGGGGGCCTGGCCAGGGTGGGGGTCAGCACCGCGTCGTAGCCGCCGAGCACGGTGACCGCCACGCGGGTGACGGCCTGCAGGTAGGCCTGGGCGAAGATGAGCTCCGCGGCGCTTGTGGCCTGGCCTTTTGCGCGCAGGTATTGGGTCAGCGGGCGGAGCATGCCCTCCTGGGACGGGTCGATGGGGGCGAGCGTGGCGTAGCTGAACCAGAGGGTCTCGAAGTACGGCACCACGTCCGGGCCGAGCGGCATGGCGACGTCCTCGACCTCGTGGCCAAGGGCGCTTAGCAGACCGCTCGCCTCCTCGTAGGCCGCCACGCAGTCCGGGTGGATCTGCGCGCCAGGGACCGGGCTCTGCAGGGTGCGGGCGATCTTCAGCTTTCCGGGCGGGCGGCTGGCGTAGCCGAGGAACGACTCGCCTTCCGGCAGCGGCGGCTGGGTGTACATGTCGCCGGGGAAGTTGCCCGACATCACGTCGAGCAGCAGCGCGGCATCGGCCACGGTCCGCGCGAGCGGGCCGTTCACGCCGAGGCCGACCAGGTCGGGCACCAGCGGGCCCTCGGAGATCCTGCCGCGCGACGGCTTGATCCCGAACAGCCCGCACACGCTCGAGGGAATGCGGATTGACCCGCCGCCGTCGCTGCCCTGGGCGGCGGGCGCGAGGCCGGCCGCCACCGCGGCGGCGGCGCCGCCGCTCGAGCCGCCCGCGGACCTCGACAGGTCCCACGGCGTCCTGGCCGGTGGCGCGATCGCGGTCTCGGTGTAACACGGCAGGCCGAACTCCGGGGTCGCGGTCTTGCCGGTGAGTACCGCGCCGGCCTTCCTGATGTTGACGACGACGTAGTCGTCGGCGTCGGGCACGTTGTTGACGAACACGGCCGAGCCAAGCGTCTGCCGGACGCCCGCGACCATGTTAAGGTCCTTGATCGGGATCGGGACGCCGGTCAGCGGGGGTAGCGCGCCGGGGTCTTGCGCTTCGGTGACCGCCTTCTCCGCTGCCAGGGCCTGCTCGGCGGCGAGTTCGGCGGTTACCGTGTAGAAGGCGCCTACCTTGTCGTTGAGTTCCTGCGTCCGCTGCAGGTAGTGATCGGTCACGGCGACAGGCGACAGCTCCTTCGAGCGGATCGCGGTGGCCAGCTCGATCATCGTGAGCTCGTGTATCTGGCTCATGGTGGAGATGGTAGACCACCGTTTCCGTGCGGCGGACGGCGCGTTTACGGGACCAAGGTCCTGCTATAAAACCAACGGTAATAGGGCACAATCGTCATAGTGACCGTGCTATGCGCTGAGTCGTGTGGCAGTTACGCTGAGGTGGTAGGTGAGACCGGATGGCGTGGCTGAACCGGAGAAACCGGAAGTCAACGGGGCCGCTGGTGACGATTCACAACCGAGGCGGGGGACAAACGGGCGGGACACGATCACGCGCAGTAGGGGCTTCGTCGGCCTCTCCTGCGGCTTCTGCTCCTTCTGGTTCGGCCGACGACCCGGCTCCCTGGGCGTGGCCGGGCGGCGAGGTGACGCCAGAGTCTGCTGAGGAAGTTCCCGAGGCGGAGGCGCCGTCGTTCTGGGACTGGGAGCCGGTCGGGGATTCCCCTGATGCTTCTGATGTTTCTGGTGTGGGGGGTTCCTCGGATGCCGGTGACGCCGGTGATGCCGGGGATCCGTGGGATCTTGGCCGGAACGGTGCGGGTTATGGCGCGGGTCGCGGCGCCGATGGGGCGGGTCGCGGTGCCGATGGCGCTGGCCGGGCCGGCGATGTCGGTTCTGGGCCGCGGCGGATCGTGGTCAGCCCGGTGGGCGCCGACGCCGATCCGCAGCCGCGCGAGGGTATCGGCCGGCGGGTGGGCAACCTGGCGCACCTTTCCTCCGACCCCAGGATGCGCGCCTGGCAGCGGCGGGCCATCATCGCGGTCATCGTCGGGATCGTGTTCTCGATCGTCGTCTCCTGGCAGCTCGGGCTGACCCTCGCGGTGCTCGCCGCGATCGCCGACACCATCTACCGGTCACGGAACGTCTTCCATGGCCCGTCGGGGGCAAAGCTGACCTCGGCCCAGCGGCGGACCCGCAACCAGCTGGCCAAGCTGGAGCGGGCGGGCTACCACGCGATGCACTGCAGCCCCATCCCGGACAGCGACGACCAGATCGACCACCTGGTGGTGGGCCCCGCGGGCGTGTTCGCCATCGACTCGGAGGCCTGGGACAAGAGGCTGGTCGTGCGGACGAAGAACGCCAGGCAGCTGTGGCACGGCCCGTACAGCAAGAAGGACCGGCTCGAGCACGCCCGCTGGGAGGCCGAGCGGGCCACCGAACTGCTGTCGGCCGCTGTCGGCAGTCCGGTCAGCGTCCGCCCGACGATGGCGGTGTACGGGCCGAAGATCCCCTGGGATGTGGCGACGATCCGGGAGGTCGACGTCTTCAGCGGTCCGCGGCTGCGCAAGTACCTGCGGCGCCGCGCGCGGGAAGGCGAGGTGCGGCTGCTGAGCGACGGCGAGGCGGAGCGGATCTTCAAGGCCGCGGGCGCGGCGTTCGCGACCCCGGACCCCGGCTAGCTCTCCCCTTTGCGGAACGGGTGAGCGGTGACCCCGGTAGGCTGGGTGTTCTCTCATTCCGCTGCTGATGTTGGGGAAGATCCATATGCCGCCGCTTCGGTCTCGTACGGTTACCCACGGTAGGAACATGGCGGGCGCCCGTGCCCTGCTTCGCGCCACCGGGGTGGCCAGGGAGGACATCGGCAAGCCGATCATCGCCGTGGCGAACAGCTTTACCGAGTTCGTCCCCGGGCACGTGCACCTGCGCGAGGTCGGCCAGGTAGTCGCTTCCGCGGTGCGGGAGGCCGGGGCGATACCGCGCGAGTTCAACACGATCGCGGTCGACGACGGCATCGCCATGGGCCACGGCGGGATGCTGTACTCACTGCCCAGCCGCGAGCTGATCGCCGACTCGGTGGAGTTCATGGTCAACGCGCACTGCGCCGACGCGATGATCTGCATCTCGAACTGCGACAAGATCACGCCGGGCATGCTGATCGCCACCATGCGGCTGAACATCCCCACCGTGTTCGTATCCGGCGGCCCGATGGAGGCGGGCGCGCCCGCCGGGCTTGCCTCCTCGGGCGGCCGCAAGCTTGACCTGATCGACTCGATGGTCGCGTCCGCGGACCCGTCGGTGTCCGACGAGCAGCTGCTTGCCATGGAGGAGTCGGCCTGCCCGACCTGCGGCTCGTGCTCGGGCATGTTCACGGCCAACTCGATGAACTGCCTGACCGAGGCGATCGGCCTGGCCCTGCCGGGCAACGGGAGCACGCTGGCCACGCACACCGGGCGGCGCGGCCTGTTCGAGCGGGCCGGCCGGCTGATCGCGGAGATCACCCGTTCCTATTACGCCGACGGCGACGACTCGGTGCTGCCGAGGTCCATCGCCAGCCGTGACGCGTTCGAGAACGCGATGGCCCTGGACGTGGCGATGGGCGGGTCGACGAACACGATCTTGCACCTGCTCGCGGCCGCCCACGAGGCAGGGGTCAACTTCGGGCTCAAGGAGATCGACGAGCTGTCCCGCCGGGTGCCGTGCCTGTGCAAGGTCGCGCCGAGCAGCTCCTACCACCTCGAGGACGTGCACCGGGCCGGCGGCATCCCCTCGATCCTCGACGAGCTCGACCGCGCCGGGCTGCTCAACAGGGGCGTCCGCACGGTGCACAGCGCCTCCCTGCGCGAGTTCCTTGACGCGTGGTCGCTGGGGTCTTCGTCTGTGAGTCCCGAGGCTGTCGAGCTCTACCACGGCGCGCCCGGCGGGGTGCGGACCACCCGGCCGTACTCGCAGTCGGCGCGCTGGGACACGCTGGACACGGACCGGGCTTCCGGGTGCATCCGGGACGTCGCGCACGCCTACACCGCCGACGGCGGGCTGGCGGTGCTCTACGGCAACCTCGCCCCCGACGGCGCGATCATCAAGACCGCCGGCGTGCCAGAAGAGCTGTGGCAGTTCTCCGGGCCCGCGGTGGTATTCGAGAGCCAGGAGGACGCGGTCGCCGGCATCCTCGGCGGCGCGGTGCGCGCGGGCGACGTGGTGGTCATCCGCTATGAGGGCCCCCGCGGCGGACCTGGCATGCAGGAGATGCTGTACCCGACAAGCTTCCTCAAGGGCAAGGGGCTCGGCCGGGCGTGCGCGCTGATCACCGACGGGCGCTTCTCCGGCGGGACGTCGGGCCTGTCGGTCTGCCACGTCGCCCCCGAGGCGGCGGCGGGCGGCACGATCGCGCTCGCCCGCAGCGGCGACACGGTTGTGATCGACATCCCGAACAGGGAGCTTCGGCTCGACGTGCCCGATGCCGTGCTCGCCGCCCGGCGGGACGAGGTGCTCGCCACGCTCGGCTCGTACCGGCCCGCGGAAAGGCAGCGGCCAATCAGCGCGGCCCTGCAGGTTTACGCCGCGATGGCGACGTCGGCCGCCACCGGCGCGGCCCGCGACATCACGCTGATCGCGCACCCGGAGCAGTGAGCCCGGACGCCGCGGGTTTTGTCCGTCCTGCGCGCGCGAGCGACGCTCCCGAGCTTGCTCGGATCCAGGTGGCCAGCTGGCGGGCCGGCTACGTCGGTGTCGTGCCTGGTTCCTTGCTTGCCGAGCTGACTGGCGACGAGGCGCAGGGCGTGTTCCGTGATCGCTGGCGGGACGCGGTCACCAACCCGCCGACCAGCAGGCACCGGGTGCTCGTCGCGGTCGAGGCGAACGTGGATCGCGCGGTCGCCGGATTCGCCTCGGTCGGCCCAGCCACCGACTCCGACCGCTGGCCCGGCACCGACGCTGGTCTTTACGAACTGCGGGTGATGCCGGAACTGACCGGACGCGGGCACGGCAGCAGGCTGCTGCACGCGGTCGCCGACACGCTGGTCAAGGACGGCTTCCACACCGTTGACACCTGGGTGCTCGAGGCGGACTCGGTGCTGAGCGGCTTCCTTTCTGCGGCGGGTTGGGCCGCCGACGGCGCGCGCGCCGAGCTGGACCTCGGCACGGGCGTTCCTGTGGTGCGCATGCACACGGCTATCAGCGAGTGATGTGCCAGCCCGTAAAATCTTGGGGTGGCTGATGCTCGGGAATGGCTTGCGGGGACCCGGCCTAGGACGCTCCCCGCGGCGGTGGTGCCGGTACTGATCGGTTCGGGCGTGGCCTTCGGTTACGGCCGGTTCGTCTGGTGGCGGGCTGTGCTCGCGCTCGTCGTCGCGCTCGCGCTGCAGGTCGGGGTCAACTACGCCAACGACTACAGCGACGGTGTGCGCGGCTCCGACGCCAAGCGGGTAGGGCCGGTCCGGCTGGTCGCCGCCGGGCTCGCGCCGCCGCGGCAGGTGCTTGCGGCCGCGTTCGGCTGCTTTGCCTTGGCGGGCCTTGCCGGGCTGGCGCTGGCTCTTGTGACCTCGTGGTGGCTGCTCGCGGTTGGCGCCGCGTGTGTCGCCGCCGCGTGGTTCTATACCGGCGGCCCGCGGCCCTACGGATACAGCGGGCTCGGCGAGGTGTTCGTTTTCCTCTTCTTCGGCGTCGTCGCCGTCGTCGGCACGGCGTACGTCCAGATGAGGGCGCTGAGCTGGCTTGGCCTTGCCGCCTCGGTGCCTGCCGGGCTGCTGGCCTGTGCCCTGCTGATGGTCAACAACCTGCGCGACATCCGCACCGACCTGGCGGCAGGCAAGCGGACGCTCGCGGTCATGCTCGGCGACGCCCGCAGTCGCGTCGTCTACGTGCTGACGCTGCTGCTGCCCTTCTGCCTGGCGGCGCTTATCGCCGTCTTCCGGCCGCTTACCCTGGCCGTCGCCATCGCGCTGCCACTCGCGCGGATGCCGGTCCGGTCGGTGCGGGCGGGCGCGTCCGGCCCGGCCCTGATCAAGGCGCTGGCGCAGACGGGACGGCTCCAGCTTGCGTTCGGAGTCGCGTTCACGATCGGCCTTGCCATCAGGTTCTGAGACCCTGCGAGGCGCACCTGCACCTCCAGGATCTCGCCGTCGCCGGCCATGGAGAACTGACCGGGAACCTGCCGGAGCAGCTCAGCGACCTCGGCGACCTCGGTGTTGCCGGTCAGGGCGGCCGCGGTCGGCGTGGTGATCCCGCGGGCTGGCGCGGCGCCGACCATCCCACCCCGCCCGCCCCAGCTTCCGCCACCAGATCGGCATTATCCCAAAGTCGGCATAATGCCCGCACCACCACCAGATCATGATCCACCAGCTCGGCTGGACCGTCACTCTGAACCCGGACGGCACCGCTACCGCCCGCAGCCCCGGCGGCACCGAGGTCTTCAGAAGCCGCAGCCCGCCGCCCAGCCCCGGGTAACGCCCGCGGGTCTGCGATGCGGTAGACCCAGTGCCGCGACTGGAAACGTCCGTCCCGCGAATCGCACCCGCCACAGCCGCTCCGTCCCACTTGCCTCATCAGCCCCGCCGCCCTTCCGCCGACCGGAGGTGGGTCTAAACTTCCCCCATAATGGCAGTAAAGACCCACGATTATGAAAACACGTTCGGATCTGAGGCGGGGGCGTCGCACGCGTAACAGGGGTCGCGTCCGGCGTCGCGCCGGACGATGGGGCCGACGAGACGTGGGTTAGTAACTCTTCCCTCGAGGAAGCAAACGTTGCATGATGCGCACTAGCGTCCATAGGCCAGGTCTGCCTGTGTGCCTGGCGGCAGTTGGGGCAGATGATGCCAGGAGGTTTGGCGGGGCATTCCGGGTGCCGAGGAACAGAGCGTGATAGACAAGATTGGGTGAGATGCGCGATTCGCACCCGGTTCCGCGCCCGGCGAGAGACACTTGGTATGAAATGCACGGTATGAGCTACGTCGGGGCTGTTAGCGCGGTACCCTGCCCCGTAATCCCAGGAGATGAGGCGCGGGCGCAGGGTCGTGCCTAAGCCATGCGTATCCAGCGGGAAGGTGCCCAGTTGCAACCCCGGGGAATGAGGTCGGCCGGACCAGGCGACGATCAGGCGCGATTCCTTGCCGATCTCCGCGCGCTGCGCGATGGGGCCGCGATCGGGTACGACGAACTTGCAGCCAGAGCCCATTACCCCAGCGACATCCTCAAGGAAGCGGAAAACGGGCCCTACCTGCCCACCCTGCCGATTCTCGCCGCCTACGTCCGCGCCTGCGAGGGGGACGTCCTTGAGTGGGAAGAGCGGTGGCGGCGCGTGGCGAACGAGGCAGCCGGTGACCCGGGCCTGCCGATCAGGCCCGCCGGGGCCAGCCCGGCTGCCGTCGCCGGAGCCCGCGCAGGGGTCGGCGTGGTACCGCCAGATGCGTACGACCCGGAGCGGATCAAGGCCGCGCTCAGGGGGGGCGGTTCCCAGGGACCAACCGGTGCTCCTGGAATCACGGTCCTTGGCGACAACAGTCCTGGCGATACGGGCTGGAGCTTCGCGGACGCCCATCCGACCGGATGGGACACCGCTGACGCGCCCGCAGGCTGGAGCGCCAAGGACACCACGGCTCCCCCCGCCGGATGGGACACCATGGACGCGGGCCCGAGTTTGAACAGCATGGAGGCGCCTGCGGCGGGGTGGACCGGTGCCGCCGCGGGATGGTCTGCCGCGGACGGCGCTGGCGCGGGATGGATTGCGACGGGCGGCGCTACGGAGAACTGGGACACGCGCGATGGGTCCCGGGACACGGCGGTGGACCAGGCATCGGCTAATGGGAATCGCGCGACGGAACAGGGATCCTTCGGCGCCGCCGACCAGTTCGCGGAGTCGTGGTCGCAGGACAGCGAACTAGGTCAGCAAGGCAGCGAGTCCGCGTGGCCGGGTCTCCCGGAGCAGGAACCATGGTCGCCGGGCATGGAGGCAACGCCGCTGGAGTCAGCCAGCGGCGAGCTGGAGCTGGCAGACACCGAGTTGGCGCGGGGCACGGATGGATCCGATCTGCCTGGCGCCGAACTGGGCTGGGTGCAGGAGGCCTCAACCGAACCGGTGGCATGGAACGGCGCGCATCAGGCTCTCCCCCAGCAGATGAGGGACGCCGTTCCCGAGGTATCCGGGCATGCGGAAATTAGGCCACCGCTGCAGACGGTAGCTCCGGAAGCGAAAGAGCGTTCCGCGGATCGGCTGTACCCGCTGCGGCTGCTGGTGATCATCGTCGTCGCCGCGCTTATCGGCAGCGGGCTGGTTCTCCTGCTCAAATAGGGTCGGCCTCGCTGCCGTTGGCGGCGGACGCCTCCCCCTGGTCGGCGGCCGGGATCGCGGCGGCGAGCATTGCGTTAACTGCCTGGGTGACAGCGGCCGGTACGGCACCTGTGGCAGGCGTCTCGCCTGGGCCAATGGCTGGTGGCTCGCTGGTTCCGGCCGCTGGCTTCTCGGCGGCCTGGGCGGCACCGCCGCCCGTGCTGTCGAAGGCGCTGGTGAAGGCTCTCAAGGCAGTTGTTACCTCGCTCGGGATAACCCAGAACGTGCTGCCCGCACCCTGCGCGATCTGAGGCAGCGTCTGCAGGTACTGGTACGCAAGCAGCTTGGGGTCCGGATCGTTGTCGTGCACCGCCTGGAAGACGGTGGCGATCGCCTGGGCCTGGCCTTCGGCCCGCAAGATCGCGCTTTGCTTCGCGCCTTCGGCAGTCAAGATGGCGCCCTGCTTCTCGCCTTCGGCGGTGAGGATCTTGGCCTGCCTGACGCCCTCGGCAGTCAGGATCGCGGCGCGCTTCTCCCGCTCGGCCCGCATCTGCTTCTCCATCGCGTCCTTGACCGACTGCGGAGGGTCGATGGCCTTGATCTCCACCCTTGTTACCCGGATGCCCCACTTACCTGACGCGTCGTCAAGCACACCGCGCAGCATGTTGTTGATCTTGTCGCGCGACGTCAGCGACTGCTCCAGGTCCATCGACCCGATCACGCTGCGCAGCATCGTCGCGGTGATCTGCTCGATCGCCTGGATGTAGTCGACGATCTCATAGTCGGCGGCCCGCGGATCGGTTACCTGGAAGAACAGCACGGTGTCGATGAGCACGACCAGGTTGTCCTCGGTGATCACCGGCTGACCGCGGAACGAGACGACCTGCTCGCGCAGGTCGATCAGCGGCTTGACCCGGTCGATGAACGGGATGATGAAGTTCATCCCGGGCTCTAGGGTCTTGCGGTAACGGCCGAACCGCTCCACATTGCGTGCCCGCGCCTGCGGCACGATCCGAACCGAGCGCAGCACCGTGATAACCGCGAACAGTACGACCACGGCCGCGATGATGAGTTCTGCCAATATCATGGCTACTCCCGTGGATAGACGAGGGCGGTGGCCCCTCTTATCTGCATGACGTCGACCTTGGTGCCGACCGGGATCACCAGCGACTCGTCGTAGGCACGAGAGGTCCACTCTTCACCGCCGATGCGCACACGTCCGCTATGCTCGGTGACCTCCTCAAGGACGATCGCAGAGCGGCCGACGAGGGCGGCGGTTCCCGTGCGCAACGGCGGTGGCTGCCTGAGGTGGCGTAGCGCGATCGGGCGGATGAAGACCAGCCCGGCACCGGCCGCGACGACGAACGCAGCGAGCTGCAAAGGCAGGTCAACGTGAAACGCTCCGACCACCGCGGCAACCACCGCGGCGATCGCGATGAGGCCGAAGGCCAGCGTCGTGGTAAGGAGTTCGGCGACGCCGAGCACGGCTGCCACGATCAGCCAGACGATCCAGGACCCCATGGCGGCTCCGCGAGAGTGTTCCTGTACCGAGAGTATCCCCGCCGGGCATCGTTCGCATCACACCGCCAAGGAGAAGCGGTCGCAAGTACTAATTAGTTACCTTTAGTGCCGAAAGTTCATAAATCTGTACAATCAATGACAATTAGCAGTCTAGGTCCTACAGGGGATTTCCGCCGACCTACACTCGTCAGATAAGGGCGGTTGTCCCCCGGTGGCGCGACTGGGCCCGAAGTCCCGGAGGTTCTTGGTGGAACGTGGCGAGACCGGTCCCGGTCACGACGCGTATGACCTGCCCAGGCGGTCGGCCCCGGGCGGTGGTCGGCATGTGCCCGGCGGCCCCATCGACCGGCCCTATCCAGACGCCGATGGCTATCCAGATCCCCCGTCTGAACGAGGTGACCGTGAGGGAGACGGGGATCACGACGGCGAAGACGACTACGGCCTGCTGCTTCGACGGCCGGGCGAGATGCCATCACGGCGTCAGCGGCTTCGCCAACCCGGCCCACGACTGCGGCAGCCGGGACGTTTCCCGCCGTCGGGCGGCGGGTCCCCCAGCGGGACCTGGCCGGGCAATGCCGGGGCGCATGGTGCGGCGGCGCACGGCCCTTGGCCGTCCGACGGGCCTAACGGCGGCCGGGCGAGTCCGGGCACGTCCAATGGAGGCGTGCCGTACGGAGGCGCACCTCGCGGCGGACCTGCGGGCGGGGGACCTCCGGGCGGCGGCATGCCGGGCGGGGGACCTCCGGGCGGCGGCATGCCGGGCGTAGGTGGGCCGGCCGGCGGAACTCAAGCCGGAGGTGGGCCGGGCGGCGGCGTTCCGGGCGGCGGAGCGGCGGACGGCGGAGCGGCGGGAAGCGGGCCGTTTGGGGGGCAGGCGCCTGGCTACCATTACCGGCTGCCTAACGGTCGGCGCATCCCTCCGGCGGCGTACCGCATGTACCGGGCGCAGGGAGGGCAGGTCCCTGCATCGGATCCCTACGGCGGCTGGAACCGCCGCGCTCCTGATCCGTACGGCAGCGGCTGGGACTCCCCGGCGCCGGATCCGTACGTCGGTCGCAATCCGCAGGCACCCGTCGCCGACGGATGGAATCGGCAGGGCACGGCTCCGAGATCGCCCGGCGACGATTGGAGGGCGGACCCGCACGCCGCGGGATGGGACCCGCAGGATCAGCGTGGCGAGGGCTGGGGAGGGCCGGACCCGCATGGTGGCGGGTGGAACCGGCAGGACCAGCGCGGCAGCGGCTGGAACCGGCAGGCGGATACGGATCCGAGCGCATGGAATAGGCAGGGCGGTGACGGCTGGGGTCGGCCGGGGGCGGAGCCTGGACTCGGGCCGCAGGGGCCGCTCGGGCCG
>Ga0335078_10013574_pt1 | contig 12073 bp, 5 predicted proteins | sample Lox_Sample_32_FD_206711 | JGI IMG/M metagenome (GOLD analysis project Ga0335078, IMG submission 206711) | Soil microbial communities from Loxahatchee National Wildlife Refuge, Florida, United States - Lox_Sample_3.2 | ecosystem: Environmental > Terrestrial > Soil > Wetlands | place: USA: Florida... | reverse complement strand
GTCCTCGCGTACGCCCCGTTCGGCCTGGCGCTGGGTGCCACCCTCGCCGCCACCCACATCCCGCCGCTGATCGCCTGGTCGTCATCGCCGCTGCTGTTCAGCGGCGCGGCCCAGCTGCTGGCGGTGCAGTTGCTCGGTGCGGGCGCGAGCGTGGGCGTCGTCGTGCTCGGCGCGCTCGTCATCAACGCCCGGATGCTGCTCTACGGCGCTGCGCTGGCCCCGTACACCGCCGCGTGGCCCGGCCGCTGGCGGTGGCTGGGCGCCTACCTTCTCATCGACCCGGTCTATGCGCTGGCCGTCAACCGGTTCCAGGGGCCGGACAGCGGCACCGCCCGCGACCGGCTGCGCTACTACCTCGCGGTCGGCATTATCTTGTGGACCGCATGGATGGCGCTGACCGCCGCGGGGGTGCTGCTCGGCGGTGTGCTACCCACGTCGTTGCCCCTTGACCGGATCGCGCCGCTGACCTTCCTGCTGCTCCTACTGCCCATGCTCACATCGCGGCCCGCGTACGCGGCCGCCGCGACCGGCGGGCTCGTCGCCGTCGTGACCTCGGGCCTGCCGTCGGGACTGGGCCTGCTCGCCGGCGCGGCCGCGGGCATCGCCGTCGGCGGATACCTGCCAGGTCGCCGTGGCTGAGCTGTTGACCCTCGCCGTGATCGGTGCGGGTACCTACGCGATGCGGGCGGCGTTCCTCGTCACGGCCCGGCACCAGCCTCCCGCGCCGGTGCGCCGCCTGCTGCCCTACGTCGGACCCGCGGTGCTAGCCGCGATCACGCTGCCCGCGTTCGTCGCCCCGCACGGCTCAGTCTCGTTCATCAGGACCGCGCCTGCGCTGCTCGCCGCCGTTGTGGCCTGGATGGCCTGGCGATGCGCCAACAAGAACCTGCCAATCGCCCTGTTCGGCGGGCTCGCCGTGTGGTGGCTCACGTCCTGGGCGCTCTGCGCTGCCTGAACCATCATCGGCGGCCACCCCCGCTGCCCGTGAGAAGAGCTTGTCCGCGATGTGCTATCCGGCAGGTGCTGAGTGCTCACCAATCGATGAAACTCGCTGCAGACTGCCCGCCGCCATAGACCCCTGCCGAAGCCAACCGCAGGCCTATGGCCCGTCCCGGATTCGGCCATTCCCGGGACGACGGCCGCCGGTCGCGTCCTTCCAGGTCAGCCCGTCCCGGAAACCAGTCCCGGAACCGCGTGTCGCACCGCCAGTACCGGGACGGTCGGCACTATGACCACCGCGCCCGCCTACGACAACAGCGTCGGGATCGGCTACGCCCGGCTCTCCACCCGGGCCCAGGAACACCAGGCCCAGCTTGACGCGCTCGCCGCAGCGCACTGCCGGGAGATCATCACCCAAACCGCCAGTACCCAGGGCGGCCGGCCTAAACTGCGCGAGGCCCTGGGCAAGCTGCAGGCCGGCGACACGCTGGTGATCTACAAGCCGGACCGGGTCAGCGAGTTCGTCGTCATCCAGCGGACGATTCGAACGTGGCAGTGCCTCCAGGATGCGCGTGGCGCTGGTCGGGCTGGCCGTGGTCAGATGATCTCGCCTGCCGTCTCCAGGTGGAAGGGCCCGATGATGATCCCGGTTGCGGTGCGCCGCTGGCAGGACGGAGCGCGGTGGCCGTCAGGCTGGCGGGCCCGTGGCAGTCAGGGAAGTGCAGGGGTGCCGATGAGCGGTGGCGTGATGTACGGGCGGACCGAGCACGAATGGCAAGAACTCGAGCAGGCCGGATGGGATTCGCTGAAAGCCAGAGCCCGCAAGTCCGAGCGGATCAAGGCCGAGCTGGGCAAGCGCGGCGCGGGCAAGCCGGTCGGCCGGCAGCCCGGCAGCAAGGCCAGCAAAGCGCGCAAGTGCAGCGGCTGCGTGGCAGCCTGGGAGCACGGCGGCGCCCGGCGCGAGGCGGCGGACCGGCGGAGAGAGCAGCCATGACTACCAGGAAAGACCGGATTGCCGGAGTGCTGCTGGCGCAGGCCTGCGGCGACGCGCTCGGCACGCACTACGAGACCGGCACCCCCTCGCACGGGCACGCGCAGATGCTGGGCGGCGGCCACGGCTTCGAGCCCGGTGAATACTCCGATGACACCCAGCAGGCCTGCTGCGTGGCCATGGCGCGGTCGGAGCCGCTGGCCGTCGCTGCGCGGCTGCTGGAGTGGTACGCCAGCCATCCCACGGACATCGGGCAGACGACCAAGGCGGTGCTGGTCGGCTGCCGCACGCCGGGCGACGTGCTAGCGGCCAGCAGGGCGTACGGCAGCCAGATGGCCGCCCGGCCTAAGCCGCGCGGCTGGCACCCCGGGCTCGCGAACGGGTCGCTGATGCGCACCGGCCCGGTGTGCCTGCCGTTCCTCGGCGACCGGCCCGCGATTGCCAAGGCAGCCCGCGCGGTCAGCGATCTGACCCATTGCGACCCGTACGCGGGCGATGCGTGCGTGCTGTGGTCCCTCGCCATCGACGCCGCCATCCTCGCAGGTGATAACACCAGTGCGCAGTCGCTGATGACGGCGGGCCTGCCGTACGTGCCGCAGGCACGCCGCGGCTGGTGGTCGCAGCAGATCGCGCAGGCGCTGCGCAACCGGCCCGCGGTCTACCGGATGAACGGCTCAGCCGTCGGCGCGTTCGCGGCCGCGCTGAGCAGCGTCAGCCACGCCCGCAGCCTGCCCAACGGCCTGCAGAAGGCCATCCAGATAGGTGGCGACACAGATACTGTCGCGGCCATCGCCGGGTCGCTGCTCGGTGCCATCTACGGTGCCTCTGCCGTGCCTGATCAGTGGCGCGAGGCGGTGTGGGGATGGCCGGGCATGAAGGCCGCCGACCTTGAGGCGCTGGCCCTGCAGGCCGCATCGCCGCAGATCACACCCTGACTGGCAGTTTCGCGACTGGTCCTTCTCATGGCGCAGGCAGTTCCCAGATCGTTCCTCATCGCTCCAGCTCGCGTGGATCAGGACTGGCCGCCTGGATCCATGTCCGCCGTACTGTTAGTTACGGGTCGTCGCGGCCAGTTATGTCTGCTGCAGCGGACCGGGGCCGTCGAAGGGCTTTCCCGGGTGGTGCCGTGCTCCGCGCTGGCTCCGGCCTCACGGGCGGCTATGCTCCCGTCATGGCAGCCTCGTATCCGGCGGGGTCGGTAAGGCGACGTCGGCCGCCGCGGATGTCATCCATCTCCTGGTTGCCGCGCTGACCTACGCGCTGGGGTTCGAGCGGGACCTGCGCGGCGCTCCGGCAGGTGACTGCTTGTTCGCCCTCCTCGGCGTCGGCGCGGGAATCGTCGGCGTACTGCCATCCGTTCTGGCTGGCCTGACCCGCGGGGCATGGCATGAGAGTCAGCACTGCCCGGGCCGAGATGGCGTTAGTCGTCAGCTGCGGGAAAAGGTTCCGATCAGGCGATCCGATGCGGTACGCCTGCCGCCGGAGCGCATGGCGGTGATCCACTGGCGGGCAGGCCGCCCTAGGTAGTAGGCCGGAGCGGTGGTCGGGCGGGGACTGCCCGGCTGGAGCTCCGCACGGACTTCTCCGACGGCACACCCGCCAGCGCAGTCAAGGCAGTCATGGCTGCGGGTGAGGCTGTCGCGCCGGGCGCCAGGGGCGACCGCGGCAGTGCCCGGGCCGCGCTTGTCCGTGCTGTCCCAGGTGAGGAATTCGATCGGCCCGTTGAACCAGTGGCCGACCGGGCACCTGATCATGGCGCTTTCCATGGGCCCGCCGGTCGAGCGCATGATGAACCGGCGGCTGATCTCGGCGGGAAGCCCGCATCGGGTGGCGCCGTCCTGGTCCAGGTCTCGGGATTAGCTACCGATGGCTCGGCCGGTACCGTGAGGCACGCATCCATCTGCGGCAGGTCCTGGCCCTGTTCCGATCACCGGCCGGGTGATGGAGGGCATGGCGCACCGGCAGTCTCGGCCGCTGGACCCGTTTACGCGGTGCTCGATTCCGTAACGGTCCAGTTCAGCGGTCGGTTCTCGGGGGTTGTCCTACGGAGGAGGGCGAGCTGACCAGTCGCTACACACGGTGATCTTCATATGATCTCCACGGCTCCTTCACATGTTCTGCACGTCCATTCCTTAGACCGGAGTTACGTGATCTTCCTTTGATGGAGCGTATCTGTCCTGGTCACAGCGCTGCAGATCGAAGATCTTTCTGGCTACAAGCACAGAAAGACCGCCATCTCAACGGAGTTTTCGCAGCTCAGAAGCACTGCTACAGGGAGTTACAGCAACTTCGGCTTAGAGGTTGCTTATCGGACACGCTACGACGAATTTGTATTTCTGCATTGGTGTGCTCACTTGGGGGGAAGGCTGGTGGCTGCGCGGCTGGATGTCTTGGCCTTCGAACCGTTGTCGCAGATTACCGACCTGGCCAACTCGTCCCCGATGAGGCCGTCGAAAACGCGGGCACGCTCATCATCGTTGAGCACCAATCGACCGCTAGCTCCGAGTTCATGATCCCGCTCGATCCCGCCACTCCCGTCGGTGCTGTCGCTCGCCTGGCAGCCCGCCCGCTCCATTTCTTGTTAAGCGACCCCAGCGCGGCCTCTCTCTCTCTCGACTGTTTTGGAGTCCACAATGGCAAGGCATTCACTACGACCGGCGGTATGGGCCGGGGGTACGACGAGACTCGGGACCGTCATCGCCAGCTACTTACCGAGCTGCCGACATTCCAGTCGCACATCGACTTCGTCATAGCCGTGCTGGACGCGTACAGGTCTGGGAGGGACATGGTCAGACGTGTCGCCGACGGGCGACTCACCAGGGTTTGGCTTGCCACCCTAGGTCAAGCTCTCCACGGAGGAGTCGTCAGCTGCCGAGGTGGGTGCGTGGACTGGTTCGCTGAGCTGCCGGGGGAGTGTCGGTGCTAGGGCGGGGTGACGCCGGGTCAGGGCCTGCGCCGGCGGGGTCCGAAACGCGCGGCGAGCCGGGTGCGGCCGGAGCGTCGGGCCAGGCCGCGCCGCAGAGATCGCCGTTCGACGTCCCCTCGGTTTCGCTGCCCAAGGGCGGCGGCGCGATCCGCGGCATCGGTGAGAAGTTCGCCGCTAACCCGGTGACGGGCACTGGCTCCATGACGGTGCCGCTCGGGCTTAGTCCGGGCCGCGACGGGTTCGGCCCACAACTGTCGCTGACCTATGACTCCGGCGCCGGTGATGGCCCGTTCGGCATCGGGTGGAGCCCCGGGCTGCCGGCGATCACCCGCAAGACCGACAAGGGCCTGCCGCGCTACGATGACGCGGCCGACTCCGACGTCTTCATCCTGTCCGGCTCTGAAGACCTGGTCCCGGTCCTGAAGCAGGACGCGGCCGGGGAGTGGGTCCGCGACGCGTCCGGCCGGCATGTGCCCGACACCGAGGACCGTGACGGCTTCACCGTCCGAAGGTACCGGCCCCGGGTCGAGGGGCTGTACGCGCGCATCGAGCGCTGGACCCGCCAGTCCGACGGCGACGTCCACTGGCGGTCGATTTCCCGCCACAACATCACCACGCTGTACGGCCGAGACACGAACAGCCGTGTCGCCGATCCTGCTGACCAGAGGCGCGTCTACAGCTGGCTGATCTGTGAGAGCTTCGACGACAAAGGCAACGCCGTCGTCTATCAATACAAGCTGGAGGACTCCGGTGACGTGGACACCGCGCAGGCCCACGAGCGCAACCGCAGCCCCCTGACCCGCTCTGCCGGTCGGCTGCCGAAGCGGATTCTGTATGGGAACCGGGTCTCCCGCCTCGTCCAGCCGGATCTCGGCCGTGCCGAGTGGCTGTTCGAGGCGGTGTTCGACTACGGCGAGCACGACCGCGACGTGCCCACGGCCGCCGAGCAGGGGACATGGCTGTGCCGCAACGATCCGCACTCCAGCTACCGGGCCGGGTTCGAGGTCCGCGGCTATCGGCTGTGTCAACGGGTCCTGATGTTCCACCACCTCCACGAACCGGGCGTCGGCGCGGACTGTCTGGTCCGTTCGACCGACATCGTCTACCGGGACAGCCGGGGCGTCGCTTCGGATCGCGGCCATGGCAACCCGCTGGGTTCGTTCATCGCCTCGGTTACCCAGAGCGGCTATGTGCGAAGCGGCGCCGGGTACCTCAAGAAGTCCATGCCCGCGGTCGAGTTCGGGTACAGCGAAGCCGTCATCCAGGCCGACGTCCGGGAGCTCGACGCGGACAGTCTGGCGAACCTGCCGGCCGGGCTCTCGGCGAACTGTCGCTGGGTGGACCTGGACGGCGAGGGCGTCTCCGGCATCCTCACCGAGGAGGCCGGCGCCTGGTTCTACAAGGCGAACCTGGGCGGTGGGCGGTTCGGCTTGCTGGAACTGGTGCGGCGCAGGCCGACGCTCGCCGCACTGGGCGACGGCCGGCAGCAGCTGCTCGATCTGGATGGCAGCGGGCATCTGGACCTCGTCGAGTTCAGTGGTGGCACTCCGGGATTCTTCGAACGGACCGACGACCGGGACTGGGCGTCGTTCACCGCCTTCGCCAGCAGCCCGGCCATCGCTTGGGACGGCCCCGATCTGCGGTTCATCGATCTGGACGGTGACGGCCACGCCGACGTCCTGATCACTGGGGACGACGCGTATACGTGGCACCAGTCGCTGGCCGAGGCCGGGTTCGGGCCGGCGCGGCGGGTGGCCGGCGCGCGGGACGAGGAGCTCGGACCGCGCCTGGTGTTCGCGGACGGCACGCAGTCGGTGTACCTCGCCGACATGAGCGGGGACGGGCTTACCGACCTGGTGCGGATCCGCAACGGTGCCGTGTGCTATTGGCCGAACCTGGGTCACGGCCGGTTCGGGGCGAAGGTCACGATGGACCGCGCGCCGTGGTTCGATCATGCGGACCGCTTCCACCACGAGCGGGTCCGGCTCGCCGACATCGACGGGTCGGGCACCGCGGACCTGATCTACCTGCGCCATGACGGCGTATTCGTCTACTTCAACGAGGCCGGAAACGGCTGGGGTGCCGCACGGCGGCTGTCCCCTCTTCCGCACGTCGACAACATGTCCGCGGTGACGACCGCGGACCTGCTCGGCAACGGGACGGCGTGCCTGGTGTGGTCCTCCTCGCTGCCCGGCGACGCGCGGCTGCCGGTGCGCTACGTCGACCTGATGGGCGGCCAGAAACCGCACCTCCTGGTGTCGGTGGACAACAACCTCGGCGCCGGGACCCGGATCAGTTATGTCTCGTCCACCGTCTCCTATCTCGGGGACAAGGCGGCCGGAACGCCGTGGGTCACCAAGCTCCCGTTCCCGGTGCACGTGGTGGACCGAGTCGAGGTGCATGACCGGGTCAGCCACAACCGGTTCGTCACCCGGTACACGTACCACCATGGCTACTTCGACGGCCCGGAGCGCGAGTTCCGGGGGTTCGGCCAGGTGGATCAGATCGACACCGAGAACTTCGACTCGCTCGGCGCCGCCGGGGCTCCGTCGGCCGCCAACCTCGACGCCGCCTCGCACGTTCCGCCGGTTTTGGTCCGGACCTGGTACCACACTGGGGCCTACCTGGGACGGGACCGCATCTCTAACGTGCATGCCGGGCTGGCGGGCGGCGGTCGCGGTGAGTACTACCGCGAGCCAGCCTGGCTGGACGACCCGCTGGAGGCGGCGGAGCACCTGCTGCCCGACACGGTCCTGCCCGCCGGCCTGCCGCCCGAGGACGAGCGGGAGGCGTGCCGGGCGTTGAAGGGCTCGATGCTGCGCCAGGAGGTCTACGCCCTTGACGGCACCGGCAGCGCGGACTATCCCTACGGCCACCCCTACACGGTCCTGGAACGGAACTTCGGTCTCAGGGTCCTGCAACCCCGCGGCGACAACCTCCACGCGGTGTGCGCCGTGCATGAACACGAGATGCTCAACCTGTACTACGAGCGGAACCCCGACGATCCGCGGACCCGCCACGAGTTGGTGCTCGAGGTCGATGAGTTCGGCAACGTCCTGAAATCCGCGTCCGTCGGCTACGGCCGCCGCCGCCCCAGCCCGGAGGTGCCGGAGCCGGAGCGGACCGAGCAGACCAGGACTCTGATCACCTACACCGAGAACAGCGTGACGAACGCGGTCACGTCCGCCGACGATCACCGCACCCCGCTGCCAAGCGAGACGACCACCTTCGAACTCACCGGCTACTCGCCGACCGGGCCGGCGGGCCGCTGTCAGGACTCTGATCTTGTGCGGCCCGATCCCGCGCATCCGGGGCGGTTGTCACACGTGTTCGACACCGAGATCGCCTTCGAACAGGATCCGACGGCGGGCCGGCAGCGCCGGCTGATCGGGCGAGTACGGACCCTGTATCGCCGCGACGACCTCTCCGGGCTGCTGCCCTTCGGCGGGTCGCCATCGCTGGAGGCGCACGCGTTGCCCGGCGTCACCTACGAACTCGCCTTCACACCCGGACTCCTGGCCGGGGTCTACCAGCACCGGCTGCCCGCCCCCGCCGAAGCGCTCGGACCGGGCCCGGACCGCGGCGGCTACCGCTCCGGTCAGGACCTCGTCGCCGCCGGCGAGTTCCCGGTGGCCGATCCCGAGGATCACTGGTGGAAACCGAGCGGCCGGAACTATCTGTCGCCGGATCCGGCGGCCACGCCCGCCCAGGAACTGGACTACGCGCGCAAGCACTTCTTCCAGCCCCGGCGCTACCGCAGCCCGTTCCATACCGCCGCGGCGCCGACCGAGACCGTGGTCGGCTTCGATCCTTACGACCTGCTGATCGCCGAGACGCGGGACGCGCTCGGCAACGTGTCCACGGTCGTCACCACCGACGACACCGGAAGCAGCGCCGTCCGGATCGACTACCGCGTCCTGCAGCCGTACTGGATGACGGACCCGAACGGGAACCGCGTCCGGGTGGCCTTCGACGCGCTGGGGCTGGTCACCGGAACCGCGGTCATGGGCAAAGGTCTCCCGGCCGCGGCGGAGGGCGACTCGCTTACTGGCTTCGAGGCGGACCTGAACGATTCCGTGGCGCTCGCGCACCTGGCGGACCCGCTGGCCGCGCCGCGGGACATCCTCGGGCGCGCCTCGACCCGGCTGGTCTACGACCTGTTCGCGTATCAGCGGACGAAGACGCAGGCGGCGCCGCAGCCGGTCGCTGTGTACACCTTGGCCCGCGAGACCCACGACAGCGACCCGGTCCCGGGCGGAGGGCTGCGGACCCACCACACGTTGGCGTACTCCGACGGCTTTGGCAGGGTGATCCAGCAGAAGGCGCAGGCCGAGCCGGGGCCGGTCCCGGTGCGTGGCGCCGACGGCGGGATCGTCGTCGGCGCGGACGGGCAGCCGGTCATGACGGCGCAGCCGGCCGCCTCCCGCTGGATCGGCACCGGCTGGACCGTGTTCAACAACAAGGGGAAACCGGTCCGGCAGTTCGAACCCTTCTTCACCGACAGCCACGGCTTCGAGTCGGACGTGCGCGTCGGGGTGAGTCCGGTCGTGTGCTACGACCCGGTGGAGCGCGTCGTGGCCACCCTGCACCCGGACCACACCTGGCAGAAGGTGGTGTTCGACCCGTGGCGGCAGGAGACCTGGGATCCCAACGACACGGTGCAGGTCGCCGACCCGCGGACCGATCCCGATGTGGGCGGACACTTCCGGCGGCTGCCCGACGCCGACCACCTGCCGACGTGGTACCAGCAGCGTGCCGACGGCACCTTGGGGCCGGAGGCGCGGGATGCCGCGCGCAAAACGGCGGTGCACGCCGGGACGCCCGCCGTGACGCACGCCGACGCGCTGGGGCGGACCGTGCTGAGCGTGGCGCACAACCGGTTCATCTACAGCGACGCTCCGGCCGGAGCCGCCCCGGTCGAGGAGTTTCACCGGACGAGGGTCGTCGTCGACGTGCAGGGCCATCAGCGTGCTGTCTTGGACGAATACACGAGGGCTGATGAGGCGCTGGAGCAGCGTGCTGTCATGCGCTACGACTACGACCTGGCCGGTCACCGCGTCCATCAGGCGAGCATGGAGGCGGGTGAGCGGTGGCTGCTGGCAGACGTCGCCGGGAAGCCGCTCTACACCTGGGACAGCCGCGGGCACCGGATCCGCACCGTTTACGATCGCCTACGGCGGCCGACGGATTCCTTGCTGCAGGTCGGCGGCGGCGCCGAGATGGTGGTCGAGCGCCGGGTCTACGGCGAGGCCGAGCCGACGCCGGAGGCGCACAACCTGCGGGGCAGGTTGGTGCGGCACTTCGACCCGGCGGGGCTGGTGACCGTCGACGAGGTCGACTTCAAGGGCAACCCACTGATTGGCCGGCGGCAGGTCGTCGCCGTCTACGACGCCACGCCGAACTGGGCCGCCGCCCCGGCGCTGTCCGGTGAGACCTTCTTGAGCCGGACCCGTTTCGACGCGCTGAACCGGCCGATCCAGTCGGTGCCGCCGCACAGCGATCAGGCCGGCGCGGTGGTGAACGTCCTGCAGCCGGTCTACAACGAGGCAGGGCTGCTGAAGCAGATCCACGTGTGGCTGGACCGGGCCGCCGAGCCGACCGGGCTGCTGGACGCCACGACCGCCGACCTCCACAGCGTCACAGGGATCGACTACGACGCCAAGCGTCAGCGGACCATGATGTCCTACGGCAACGGGACCACGACCGCCTACAGCTACGACCCGCACTCCTTCCGCCTGGTCCAGCTGGTCACGCGGCGCGATCCGGCGGTCTTCCCCGACGACTGCCCGGAGCCGCCGTCCGCGGCCTGGCCGGGTTGCCAGGTGCAGAACCTGACGTACACCTACGACCCGGTCGGGAACGTCACGCACATCCGCGACGACGCGCAGCAGACCCGCTTCTTCCGCAACCGGCGCGTCGAACCGAGCGCGGACTACACCTACGACGCGGTGTACCGCCTCATCGAGGCCACCGGCCGCGAGCACCTGGGCCAGGCCGGCGCCGCGCCGACGCCGAACTCGTACAACGACCGGCCGCGGGTCGGCATCGCGCTCTCGGCAAGCGACGGCACAGCGGTGGCACTCTACCTGGAACGCTACCTCTACGACGAGGTCGGCAACATCAGGCAACTGATCCACCGTGGCACCGACCCGGCCGCCCCAGGCTGGACGCGCGCCTACGACTACAGCGAAGCGAGCCAGCTGGAGCCCGGCCAGCCCAGCAACCGCCTCACCGCCACCACGATCGGCGCCACCACCGGGACCTACAGTAGCGACGGCGACGGCTACGACCCGCACGGCAACCTCCTACGGATGCCCCAGCTGCAGACCATGCAGTGGGACTTCCGCGACCACCTGTCGATGACCTGCCGCCAGCCCGTCGACGCCGCCGACGCGGACGGAACGGACCGGAAGGGCGAGCGGACGTATTACACGTATGACGCTGCGGGAGAGCGGGTACGCAAGGTGACCGTCCTGCCCACCGGGGAAGTGAAAGACGAGCGGCTGTACCTCGGCGGATACGAGGTCTACCGGCGGTATGGGATCTATCCTCTGACGCGCGCAACGCTGCATGTGATGGGCGACAAGCAGCGCGTGGCGCTGATCGAGACGCGGACGCAGGGCGATGAGCCGGGGATCCCGCGGCGGATGGTGCGGTACCAGTACGGGAACCACCTCGGGTCGGCGTGCCTGGAGTTGGACGAGACGGCGCAGATCGTCTCGTATGAGGAGTACACGCCTTACGGGAGCACGTCGTTCGCGGCGGTGCGGAGCCAGACGGAGACGCCGAAGCGGTATCGGTACACGGGGAAGGAACGGGACGAGGAGAGCGGGCTTTACTACCACGGGGCCAGGTACTACGCGGCTTGGCTGGGGCGGTGGGTCGACGCCGACCCTGGAGGACTGGTGGACGGGCCGAACCTGTATGGCTATGTCCGGGGCAACCCGGCGAAGCTCATTGATCCGAGCGGGCGACAAAGCCTGTCAGCAGCGACTGTCAAAATCGGCCATGACAGGGTCGTGAACGTTCTCGCGGGCCTGGAGAGGGATCAGAGGCTGACCGAGAGCCTAGGCGCTGTACGGGACCCGAAGCTTGGCGTCCAGGGCAGACCGGACTTGAAGACCTGGGATAGCCAGTTCAAGGGTAAACGGGGCGAGCAGTTCAGGCAGAACATCGGGGCCGTGGCCAAGGAAATGGGTGTCGATCCGGGCTTGCTC
>Ga0335078_10013573_pt1 | contig 12074 bp, 6 predicted proteins | sample Lox_Sample_32_FD_206711 | JGI IMG/M metagenome (GOLD analysis project Ga0335078, IMG submission 206711) | Soil microbial communities from Loxahatchee National Wildlife Refuge, Florida, United States - Lox_Sample_3.2 | ecosystem: Environmental > Terrestrial > Soil > Wetlands | place: USA: Florida... | reverse complement strand
TCGGGCTGGCGTCTGTGATTTCTGCAACGATGCACATTGCGCGGATTGCCCGCGCCGCGTTCGTGTTTGCGCGTGAAGGTGTTTTCGGCACCGTCGACCCGTCGCTGGTGCCGCCGCCCGGGCAACTGGCGCTGAAGTTCGCGCGGATCTTCGAACGATCGGGCGCCAAATCGGGTCCGCGACTGTCGCGCGCGCTCACCCGCCTCGGACCCGCTTATCTGAAGCTCGGACAATTTCTCGCCACCAGGCCCGACGTCGTCGGCGTGGTGCTGGCGCGCGATCTCGAAAGCTTGCAGGACCGCTTGCCGCCGTTCCCACAGGATCAGGCCGAGGCCGTCATCGCCACCTCGCTCGAACGCTCGATTTCACGGGCGTTTATCCGCCTCGGTCCTGCGGTCGCGGCTGCTTCGATCGCGCAGGTACACCGGGGCGAAGTCGAATATCAAGGCATCCGCCGCACCGTAGCGGTGAAGGTGCTGCGGCCGGACGTCGCCGGGCGCTTCCGCCGCGACCTCACCGATTTCTTCTTTGTGGCGCAGCAGGCTGAAATCTATTCGGCTGAAGCGCGACGGCTGCGTCTGGTCGAAGTCATCAATACGATGTCGCGCTCGGTCGCGATGGAAATGGACCTGCGCCTCGAGGCCGCGGCGATGTCGGAGATGGCGGAGAATACCCGCGACGATCCCGACTTTCGCGTGCCAACCGTCGACTGGGACCGCACCACGCATAATGTCCTGACCATGGAGTGGATCGACGGCATTGCGCTGTCCGATCACGCACGGCTCGAGCAATCGAAAGTCGATCTGCCGGATCTCGGACGCAAGGTGATCCAGAGCTTCCTGCGCCACGCGCTGCGCGACGGCTTCTTTCACGCCGACATGCATCCGGGCAACTTGTTCCTCGATCCCGAATGCCGCCTCGTGGCCGTCGACTTCGGCATCATGGGCCGCCTTGGCATGAAGGAGCGGCGCTTCCTTGCCGAAATTCTTCTCGGCTTCATCACGCGCGACTATCGGCGCGTCGCCGAAGTGCATTTTGAGGCCGGCTACGTGCCGTCGCACCATTCGGTCGACAACTTCGCGCAAGCGATCCGCGCGATCGGCGAGCCGATCCATAATCGTACCGCCGAAGAGATCTCGATGGCGAAGCTATTGACGCTTTTGCTCGAGGTCACCGGCCTGTTCGACATGCGTACGCGCCCCGAACTGATCCTGTTGCAAAAGACCATGGTGGTGGTCGAGGGTGTCGCGCGCGGTTTCGATCCCAAGCTCGATATCTGGAAGGTCGCCGATCCCGTGGTGCGCGAATGGATCGAGCGTAACCTGGGGCCGATCGGCCGCATTGAGGGCGCCATGGCGGGCGCCGGCGAGCTTGGCCGCGTCTTCGCGAGCCTGCCCAAGCTGGCTACACGTGCGGCCACCGTGATCGAGCAACTGGAGACCATGACGCGGGAAGGCTTGACGCTCTCGGAGGATACCATCGCGGCGATGGGCCGGACCGAGGGGCGCAAGACCCGGTGGCGGACGATTGCGCTCTGGATCATCGCCGCAACCTTCATCGGAATCCTGTTCGCCATTCGTCAACTCTGATTGCATTGCAATCATACATTTGATAGCATTGCTGTCGTACCTGCTCGGAGCTGGCCATGGCAAGCCTGACCATTCGAAAACTCGACGATGCCATCCGCGACGCGCTCAGGCTGCGGGCTGCCCGCAGCGGCCGTTCGGTCGAAGACGAGGTGCGGGTCATCCTCCGCGAAGCCGCCCGGCAGGACTTCACCGTGCCGCCTGCGGCAGCCGTACGGACAGCGCAGGCAGCTCTGCCGACGCCGCGCCCGTCCCCGCACCCCGGCCTCGCCCGCGTCACCCTGATCATCGGCGGCGGGATCGCCGCGTACAAATCGCTAGACCTGATCCGGCGGCTGAAGGAGCGGCACATCCACGTCCGCTGCGTGCTGACCAGAGCCGCGCAGCACTTTGTCACGCCGCTTGCCGCAAGCGCCCTGTCCCACGAGCGCTGCTATACGGACCTGTTCGACCCCGACAGTGAATTCGACGCCGGCCATATCCGCCTTGCGCGCGACTGCGAGCTGATCGTGGTGGCGCCGGCCACCGCCGATCTGATGGCCAAGATGGCCCAAGGTGCGGCCGACGATCTCGCCAGCGCCGTCCTGCTCGCCGCTGATGTGCCGATCCTGCTGGCGCCGGCGATGAATCCTTTGATGTGGAATAACGCCGCAACGAGACGCAATGTCGCGACACTTCAGCGCGACGGCGTCGCCATGATCGGCCCCAATGCCGGAGAAATGGCCGAAGCCGGCGAAGCCGGTCTTGGACGAATGGCGGAGCCTTTGGAAATTGCTACCACCGCCGAACGCATGTTGCGCCCGGCACAACTGAAGCCACTTGCCGGCAAACGCATGCTGATCACGGCAGGACCGACGCACGAGCCGATCGACCCCGTGCGCTACATCGCCAACCGTTCATCGGGCAAGCAGGGCTTCGCGATCGCGGCCGCAGCACACGCCGCCGGCGCCGACGTCACTTTGGTTTCAGGTCCGGTCGATCTCCACGATCTGCCTGGCGTGAAAACAATCCATGTCGAATCCGCGCGCGACATGCTGCACCGGGTGGAGACAGTGCTTCCCGTCGACATCGCGATCTTTGCAGCGGCCGTGGCCGACTGGCGCGTGGCCCACGAGGGCGACCAAAAACTGAAAAAGACCGCCGCCGGCATGCCGCCGCTGCAGCTTGTCGAAAATCCCGATATTCTGGCGACGATCTCGCACCTGAAGGAAAAGCGCCCGCCGCTGGTGATCGGGTTTGCCGCCGAAACCGAGCATCTGATCGAAAACGCGAAAGCGAAAATCGCCCGCAAGGGCTGCGACTGGATCGTCGCCAACGATGTCTCGCCGGCCACCGGCGTGATGGGTGGCGATCGCAACACAGTGCATCTGCTGACGCGCAACGGCGACAACATCGAGGTCGATTCCTGGCCGGTGATGACCAAGGATGAGGTCGCCACCGAGCTGATCGCTCATGTCGCTAAAGCCGTTGTCGGCTGAAAACTACGGGGCAAGCAACGTGAGTAACATCGTCAAAGTCGAGGTAAAACAACTGCCGAACGGCGAAGGCCTCGCGCTACCAGGCTATCAAAGCGCCTTGGCCGCCGGTCTGGACCTGCTCGCAGCGGTACCGGAAGACGCGCCGATCATCCTTGCGCCGGGCAAGTATGCGCTGGTGCCCACCGGGCTTTCGATCGCATTGCCGCCGGGCTACGAGGCGCAGGTACGGCCGCGCTCGGGATTGGCAGCCAGGCACGGCGTTACGGTGCTGAACGCGCCGGGTACGGTGGATGCGGACTATCGCGGCGAGATCGGCGTGCCGCTGATCAACCACAGCAACGCGCCGTTTACGATCCAGCGCGGCGAACGCATCGCGCAGATGGTAATTGCGCCGGTGGTTCGGGCGGAGCTTATCCCGGTGACGACCTTGTCCCCGACGACGCGCGGCAGCGGCGGCTTTGGGTCGACTGGCCGCTGATGGTCGGTTTCTGACGTTCCTATCGTGAGGGCGGCCACTCATCTGTATTGGCCGACCGCATTTTCTTTAAAAAGTTGCTCCGACGGTGGCCTAATCCCGCATTTTTTGGTGGCACGATTCACGTTCACGATCTGGACTCTGTACCCGCCGAGTCTCCTTGGCGATATTGTCGCTGATTCGCGCACGGCGGGGGGATTCGCCGAGCTGTGCGTATTGGGGTTAAACCAATGTCGGGCGTGATGGCGGCGTTGCGCCGGACCTTGCTGTCGTGCACCTCGCTCGCACGCGGCGGACGGCCAGCCCAAGGAACTGTCGTTAGCGCGTTCGGACTGGGGCTCGCCCAGCCGGCGCAAGCGGCCGACCTTTCTTTGCTGCACCTGATCGGCATGAACCATCAGGAGTTCGCGGCACTCACCACCGCGCTGTCGCTACTGGGCTTCTCGGTCGTCGCCGCCATCCTCCTGATGCGAACACGGCTGCGCGCGGCAAAGAACGAAGCCGGGCTGCGCGGCGACATCCAGCGTCTGCAAAATGAGGCCGATCGCTACCGCTCGCTGCTGTTCGCTGAACCTCAGGTCCTGATCGCCTGGCCCGCCGGCGAGGATCGTCCAGAGATCAGTGGCGACATCGGCACTCTTACCTCTCCGGAGTCCTCACAGCGCATTCTGGCGTTCGGAACCTGGTTGCCGCCGGCTTTCGCCCAGCAAATGGATCGCGCCATCGATACGTTGCGCGAGAGCGGCGAAGGGTTTTTGCTCAACCTGACCGCGTCAAACGGAATCCCGGTCGAGGTCAGCGGCCGCGCCATTGGTGGCCAGGCCATCGTACGCATTCGCGAGCTTTCCGGTGTTCGCCGGGAATTGGCCGACACCCAGCAGCGGCACAGGGCGCTGTTGCAGGAAACCGAGATGCTGCGCGGCTTCGCGCAAGCCGCACCCTGGCCGATCTGGGCCAAGAACGCCGGCGGCAGTCTGCAATATGCCAACGCGGCCTATGCCAAGGCTGCCGACGCCGCGAACATCCACGACGCCATCGAGCGCAGCGTGCAATTGCTCGACAGCAGCGATCGAACCGACATGGACCGCGCCTTGCAAGAAACGTCGTCGTTCGCCGCGCGGCTGCCGATCGTGGTCGGCGGCGAACGGCGCTTCTATGACGTGCAGGCAATCAATGTCGGCGGTGGCAGCGTCGGCATCGCCATCGACGCTTCGGAAGCCAACGCGCTGAGCGAAGCGCTGGTGCGGATGGCGGACGCCCATCGCCGCACGCTGGATCAACTCTCGTCGGGCGTTGCGGTATTCGATGGCCGCGGCCGGCTTGCGTTCTACAATGACAGCTATCGCCGGCTGTGGGACCTCGACCGCGCCTTCCTCGACAGCAATCCGGACGATTCAAGCGTGCTCGACCGGCTGCGCGCGGCGCGCAAGCTGCCGGAGCAGCCGGATTTTCGCGCCTGGAAGGCCAGGCTGCACGAGGCCTATCGCGCCGTGGAACCCGACAAAGACACCTGGTATCTGCCCGATGGCCGCGCGCTCAGCGTTGTCACCACCCCGAACCCGGAAGGCGGCGTCACCTATTTGTTCGACGACGTCACCGAAAGCCTGGATCTGGCGCGGCGCTATGACGGCCTGATCCGCGTCCAGCGCGAAACGCTCGACAACCTGGGCGAGGCTGTGGCCGTGTTCGGCAGCAACGGCCGTGCCCAACTGTTCAACCCTGCTTTTGCCGGCATGTGGAAGCTGTCGGCCGAAGCGCTTGGCGAACAGCCGCATATCGATACCGTCGAGACCTGGTGCAGGCCGCTGTTCGACGACGCCGCGACCTGGCGTATCATCCGCGAGGCGATCACCCGGATCGACAACCGCGTCGCGGTGCCGCTCAAGCTGGAGCGCAAGGATGGCAGCGTGCTGGACTGCATGACCATGCCGCTGCCGGACGGCGCCACCATGCTGACATTCCAGGACATTACCGACACCGAAAATGTCGAGCGGGCGCTTCGCGAGCGCAACGAGGCGCTGGAGACCGCCGACCAGATGAAGGTCGACTTCGTCCATCACGTCTCCTACGAATTGCGCTCGCCGCTGACCACGATCATCGGATTTGCGCACCTGCTCAACGACCCGACCACGGGCCCGCTGGTGCCCAAGCAGGCCGAATACCTGAACTACATCACCGCCTCGACCAACTCGCTGTTCGCCCTGATCAACAATATTCTCGATCTCGCCAGCATCGATGCCGGCGCGATGACGCTCGAAATCGGCCCGGTCGATATTCGCAAGGCCATCGACAATGCCGCGGAAGGCATCCAGGATCGGCTGGCCCGCGACCGTATCGAACTCAAGCTCGACGTCGATCCGAACGTCGGGACCTTCGTCGCGGACGGTGGACGCGTGGTGCAGGTGCTCTACAATCTGCTTGCCAATGCCGTCGGCTTCTCGCCGCAGGATTCTGAGATCACGTTGAGTGCCCGCCGTAGCGACCATCACGTGATATTTGCTGTCACGGATCGCGGCCCGGGTATTCCGCCGGAGGTCAAGGACAAGGTGTTCGACTGGTTCGAAAGCCATTCCAACGGATCGCGGCACCGCGGCGCGGGGCTTGGCCTGCCGCTGGTGAAATCCTTTGTCGAGCTGCACGGAGGCCGGGTGCGCGTCGATTCGATCATCGGCGGGGGAACGACCGTCATCTGCGACTTCCCCATCGACCAGGCGGCGCATCGCAACGCCGCGGAATGACCAATCCCTCGACATTCTCACTGGCGCTGGCCAACGAGGCGGCAACCGCAAATCTCATGGCCGACCTTGCGCTGTTGATCGGCGCCGGCGATGTCATCACGCTGTCGGGTGACCTCGGCGCCGGCAAAACCGCCGCTGCCCGCGCCTTGATCCGCTATCTCGCCGATGATCCAACCATCGAGGTCCCGAGCCCGACCTTCACGCTGGCGCAGAGTTACGACCTCGCCCCGTTCCCGCTCATTCACGCCGATCTCTACCGCATCAACCATGCGAGCGAGCTGGAAGAGATCGGGTTGGCGCCTTTGCCGGACGGCGTTGTGGCGCTGATCGAATGGCCGGAACGCGCGCCCGGTGCGCTACCGCCTGACCGGATCGATATCGCTTTCAGCCATCGCCCGGCGCTGGGATCGGCCGCACGCGCCGCCGAGATCACGGGCCACGGCAAGGCGGCCGCGCAGGTCGCTCGTCTTTGGGCGTTACGGCAATTCCTTCAGGGCGCGGGCCTCATCGAGGCCGGGCGGCAACGCATGCCTGGCGACGCCTCGACACGTTCTTACGCCCGGCTCTACCGTGACGGGGCCGCCGTCATTTTGATGAACTCGCCGCGCCGGCCCGACGGACCGCCGGTCTATGACGGCAAATCCTATAGTGCGGCGGTGCATCTGGCCGAAGACGTCAAGCCCTTCGTCGCCCTCGCCAACGGTTTGCGCGAGCGCGGCCTGTCTGCGCCGGCCATCCATCATGCCGATCTCGACGCCGGCTTCCTGATCACCGAGGATTTTGGGCGCGAGAGCTTTGTCGAGGGCGAGCCGCCGCAGCCGATAGTCGAGCGCTACGAGGCCGCCACCGACATGCTCGCGGAATTGCATCGCGTGCCGTTACCTGAAATCCTGCCGCTGGCGCCACAAATCGATTACGCGATTCCATTCTTCGACGTCGATGCGATGCTGGTTGAAATCGGCTTGATGCTGGAATGGTACCTGCCCGACCGCGATGCGATTCCGCCCGAAGCCGCACGCGATGAATTCGCTGCGCAGTGGCGCGATCTCCTGAGCAAGGTCGCGGGCTTGCCCAAAACCTGGACGCTGCGCGATTTCCATTCGCCCAATCTGATCTGGCTTGCCGATCGATCGGGGATTTCGCGCGTCGGCCTGATCGATTTCCAGGACGCGGTGCTGGGGCCTGCTGCCTACGACCTCGTCTCGCTGTTGCAGGATGCGCGGATCGACGTTCCCGAACAGCTCGAACTGGCGCTTTTCACCCGCTACATCAAGGCGCGCCACGCCACCGACAATGCCTTCGATACGGCTGGGTTCGCCGAGAGCTATGCGATCATGTCGGCGCAGCGGAATACGCGGCTGCTCGGCACTTTCGCCCGCCTCAACCGGCGTGATGGCAAACCGCAATATTTGCGCCACCAGCCCCGAATCTGGACCTATTTGACCCGTTCGTTGGCGCATCCGGCGCTCGCAGGCATTCGAGGCTGGTACGAGGCGCACGTTCCGCCGCCTCAGGCATGATTCTCGGTTTACCTGATATTAGCCATCTCCCGCTTATCCTGCCGGATGCCCCTGTTCGCAGCATGGCCCGATTCAGGTTGAAGGCGGGGGCGACTGCGTAAGGGCGGAGTACAATGGTGACAGAGCGGCGCAGGGGTGATCGTGTCACGTTCGAGCGTGGATTTGGCGCGCACATGATGGGCATCGACGGCACGTGGCGCCGCGACTGCATCATGGAAGACGTCTCCGAGACCGGAGCCAAGCTGACCATCGAGGGCTCGGTCGAAGGTTTGCATCTGAAGGAATTCTTTTTGCTGTTGTCGTCGACGGGTCTTGCCTATCGCCGGTGCGAACTCGCATGGGTGAATGGCGATCAGATCGGCGTTAATTTTCTCAAGACCGGCGACAAGAAGAAAAAGGCTCGCCGTCCCGCCGAGGCCTGAACGGCCGCCCGAATCCGTCTTACCGCCGTCATATCGGGCGACTATGGCGGTCCACTAATCCGTTTGCTGCCCAAATCGGCGTGATATGATTCGAACGCCTGTTCCGACTGCCCCCTCAAGCGCCGACAAGCAGGATTGATCCACCGCCGGGAACTTCGAAAGCTGTCTGGATGCCCGTCAAGCCTGACAAAGCCATGGTCCTCGCCGCCGGTCTCGGCCTGCGGATGCGTCCGCTCACGGACCGGCTGCCGAAGCCTTTGGTGCCGGTCGCGGGCCGCCCGCTGCTCGATCACGTGCTCGATAAACTCGCAGACGCCGGCGTGCGCGAAGCGGTCGTCAACGTGCATTATCTACCGGACCAGATCATCGAGCACGTCAAGGGGCGCAAGCGGCCGCGCGTGATCATTTCGGACGAGCGCAACCAGGTGCTCGGCACCGGGGGCGGCGTCGTCAAGGCACTGCCGATGCTCGGCGATGCGCCGTTCTTTCACCTCAATGCCGATACACTGTGGATTGACGGCGTGCGGCCGAACCTGGCGCGGCTTGCAGAAGCCTTCGATCCCGCGCGCATGGACATCCTGCTGTTGATGGCGCCGACCGCCGGAAGCACCGGATATGAGGGCAACGGCGACTATGCGATGCTGCCCGACGGCGCGCTGCGCAAGCGGAAAGAGCATCAGGTGGTGCCGTTCGTCTATGCCGGAGTTGCCATCATCTCGCCGGCGATATTTGCAGGCGCGCCAAGCGGCGAATTTTCGCTGACCAAGATGTTCGACGCCGCCAACGAGCAGGAGCGACTGTTTGGCCTGCGGCTCGACGGCAGCTGGATGCATGTCGGCACGCCGGATGCGGTGGGCGCCGCGGAAGAGGCATTTCTCGAAAGCGTGGCGTAGCCACTCCGCCGTCATTGTCGGGCATGGCCGTTCGAAGAATGGCGACGCTTTCGCTGGCCGTTGCCCGGCAATCCATCAATCTCCAGGGAATTTTTACGATGGATGCGCAGGTCAAGCCCGCGCATGACCAGCTGAGAATCTCTATATTCCCGCTGATCCGCGAATCAGGCAGTCCATGCGCGTCCTCAGCGTTCCCTCTTCCGTCCCGTTCCTGCGCACCGTCGTCGCAGCGCTGGTCGACGGCCGGCTGGTCGAAGGCTTTGAGGCACGCACCCGGCCGGAGCGACTGACACAGGCCACACTGTATCTGCCCACGCGCCGCTCGGGGCGGCTGGTGCGGGAAATTTTTCTCGACGTGCTCGGCAGAGAGGCCGTGCTGCTGCCTCGGATCGTCGCGCTCGGCGACATCGACGAAGATGAGCTCGCTTTCGCGGACCAAGACGATGCTTTGGGCGGCGCGGCCACGCTGGAGCTGCCGCCGAAACTGGGCGAGTTGGAACGCCGGCTGACGCTGGCAAGACTGGTCGCGGCATGGGCAAAGAGCTCCGCCACTGCGCCGCTGGTGATCGGCAGCCCCGCCTCGACGCTGGCTCTAGCCGGCGACCTCGCGCGGCTGATCGATGACATGGCGACGCGCGGCGTCGACTGGAACGCGCTGGATGGGCTGGTGCCCGACGCACTCGACCGATACTGGCAACTCACACTCGAGTTCTTGCGGATCGCACGCGAAGTCTGGCCGGCTTACCTGACGGAAATCGGCAGAATCGAGCCGGCGACGCGGCGCGATCGCCTGATCGACGCGGAAGCCAGGCGTCTCGCCGCACACCATGCCGGACCCGTAATCGCAGCCGGCTCGACCGGATCGATGCCGGCGACCGCAAAATTCCTGCACGTGATTGCAAAGCTTTCGCAAGGCGCGGTCATTCTACCCGGGCTCGATACCGAACTCGACGAGGCTTCCTGGCGCAGCATCGGCGGCGAGCGCAATGATGAGGGCCGGTTTACCGAACATCCCGCATCCAGCCACCCGCAATACGCCATGCATGCGCTGCTCGAGCGTTTCGGTATCACGCGGGCCGACGTCGAAATTCTCGGACCTCCCGCGCCGTACGGGCGCGAGGTGCTGCTGTCGGAAGCCATGCGCCCGTCCAACGCCACGGCGCAATGGCATGACCGGCTGAAGCAGCCGGAAATCGCCGGACACATCGCAAGCGGTATGACGAACCTTGCCGTGATCGAGGCGCCCAATCCCGAAACGGAGGCGCTTGCAATCGCCATCGCGATGCGCGAGGCCGCCCACTTGCAGAAATCCGCGGCACTCGTGACGCCGGATCGCGCCCTGGCGCGCCGGGTAATGGCGGCGTTGGCGCGCTGGAATCTCGACTTCGACGATTCTGGCGGCGACACGATGATCGAAACCTCGGCCGGCATCTTCGCGCGCCTTGCGGCAGAAGCCGCCACGAAAGGACTTGAGCCGCCGACACTGCTGGCGCTGCTCAAACATCCGATGTGCCGCCTCGGCGCTGCGGCAGGCGCGAATACGCTCGCGATCGAGACGCTCGAGCTTGCCGTGCTGCGCGGAACGCGGCCGCAGCCGGGAACCCGCGGCCTGGCGCAGGAATTTGCGCGCTTTCGTGGCGAATTGACAAAGCTCCGCGACAACGAAGTCTCTTCGCTGCATGTATCGGAGAAACGCGCGCGGCTGAAGGATTCGGAGCTCGACCGCGCCCAGGCGCTGATCGCGGCGTTGCAGGCGGCGCTGGCGCCGATGGAAGGTCTCTCGTCGGTGCGTCCCTATGATCTGGCGGAGATCGTCGCGCGCCATCGTGAGGTGTTGATCGCGCTGTCGGAAAATGCCGACGGCGTTGCGGTGGCGTTCGAGGAACAGGAAGGTCTTGCGCTTGCATCCGCCTTCGACGACGCGCTCGCCGGCGAGAGGCAAAGCGGACTCTCGCTCGTGCTGCCCGATTATGCCGAAGTGTTTCAGACTGCATTCGCCGATCGCGCGGTGCGGCGGCCGGAAAAGCCCGGCGCGACGCTTCACATCTACGGCCCACTGGAGTCGCGGCTGATGCAGGCCGACCGCGTCATCGCCGGTGGATTGATCGAAGGTGTATGGCCGCCCGCCCCACGCACCGATCCGTGGCTGAGCCGGCCGATGCGGCACGAGCTGGGGCTCGATCTTCCGGAGCGGCGTATCGGCCTGTCGGGCCATGACTTCGCGCAGCTCCTTGGTGCCGAGCATGTGATCCTGAGCCACTCCGCCAAGGCCGGCGGCGCGCCGGCGGTCGCCTCACGCTTTCTGCACCGCCTGGAAGCGGTCGCCGGCGAGACGCGCTGGGAGGCTGCGCGGCAGGCCGGCAAGCAATACGTCGACTTCGCGCTCGCGCTCGACGCTCCCGATAAGGTCGAGCCCGTGCAGCAACCCGCGCCGACGCCGCCTCGCGCCACGCGGCCGTTGAAACTATCCGTCACCGCCATCGAGGACTGGTTGCGCGATCCCTATACGATCTACGCCAAACACATTCTGAAGCTCGAGGCGCTTGATCCCGTCGACATGCCGCTATCGGCCGCCGATCGCGGCTCGGCGATTCACGATGCCATCGGCGAATTCACGAAGAGATTCGCCAAAGACTTGCCCGCCAACCCAATCGAGGTGCTGCGCGAGATCGGCCTGAAGCACTTTGCGCCGCTGATGGAACGGCCGGAGGCGCGCGCGCTGTGGTGGCCGCGCTTCCAGCGCGTCATCAAATGGTTTTCCGAGTGGGAAACGGCACGCCGCGCCAATATTGCCGCGATCCACGCCGAAATCCGCGGCGAGATCCCGATCCATCTCGGCGACGAGCGCACCTTCCATCTCTCCGCACGTGCCGACCGGATCGAGCGCCGCGCCGATGGCAGCTTTGTCGTCCTCGACTACAAGACCGGAACGCCGCCAACCGGGAAACAGGTGAGGATGGGA
>Ga0335078_10013572_pt1 | contig 12074 bp, 10 predicted proteins | sample Lox_Sample_32_FD_206711 | JGI IMG/M metagenome (GOLD analysis project Ga0335078, IMG submission 206711) | Soil microbial communities from Loxahatchee National Wildlife Refuge, Florida, United States - Lox_Sample_3.2 | ecosystem: Environmental > Terrestrial > Soil > Wetlands | place: USA... | reverse complement strand
TGATAACCGCTGAATGCATATAAGCGGGAAGCACTCCTCGAGATGAGATCTCCCAACCCGTAAGGGATAAGAAGGGCCCAGGAAGACTACCTGGTTGATAGGCGGGAAGTGGAAGTGTGGTGACACACGCAGCTTACCCGTACTAATCGCCCGTTCGGCTTGACCATAAAATTTACTCGGTGCATGAAACAGCCGTCAGCACTCAGCTGTCAGCTTTCAGTTCGAAACTGTTCGAAAGCTGCGGCGTCCTCAGTCCCTCATCAGAAACTGGATGAGGCTGAGAGCATAGTTCTGACGACTGTGCGCCGACGAAATCCTTGTAGAAGAAGTAAAGAGACCCTTCGCAAACAGCGCTCAGGGTTTCGGCGCGCGGCGCAGAGGCCGCGCAGAGGCCTCAATCTATTCAGTTGTGAGGCATCGTCCTTGCGATCTTTGAAAAATTCAGCTTGTCATCCTGAGCCAAGCGCACTTTGCGCCGCGAAGGATCGATGCATTGGACAAGCGCACGAGATGGCGTCCAGATCCCTCGCGAACAACGCTCGGGATTTCGGCGCGCGGCTCCGACGCCGCGCAGACGCCTCAAGTTGTCGGTGATCTTACCGCGGGGGATCCACCCGTTCCCATCCCGAACACGGAAGTTAAGCCCCGCTGGGCCGATGGTACTGCACGCGAAAGTGTGTGGGAGCGTAGGTAGTTGCCGGCATTAATAAAGGCCAGTCTGAGAAATCAGACTGGCCTTTTCCGTTGCCGCACGGCGCGGGTGGCCGGTGTCGTAGAATTGCAACCATGTGCTTCGCGAGGGCTGCCTAAAATGTGCAAGTTGAATGGGCAGTGGCTCGGTACCTATACTGGTTCGAGCACGGGCTCGATACTCGTTAACATCGACGAACGGCTAGAGCAATATCAAGGTACGGCCGTTCTGATTGAGGACGATAAAGCACTTCCCCACTCGCTCGTGTCCTTCCAGACGGCGAACAAAGAGGCTAGGTTTGAGTTTCGCGCTAGCCCGATCCTCGCACTAGACCAAATGACCGGGAAAGGGCTCACCTTGGAGGAGCTAAGCCAGCGTCTCGGCAAAGACAAGGTTTTCTCGAAATACGCCGACGTCAGTGGAACTGTGGACCTCGAGTCGCTAAGCCTGTCTTGGAAGACAGATACCGGCATAGAGGGGAGCTGTGTGTTGCCTCGGTCCAAGGCAGACCAGCCGTCGGAGTTGATTCCGCTCCAGAAGAACTGGGGTGAGTTTATGGAGTATGTCTCGGGCCTCAAGGGGTGCCGGTACTTATTCAGGGGCCAAAATCAGCCCTGGCGCCTGCGTACATCTTTTCATCGCAGTGGAAGAGCTGACCTCGGTAGGTTTCTGAATGAGGATGTCCCAGCTCTTTACAAGCATCTCAGCGCGAGGACAAAGCATGTCTTCAACCTCAACAACCCTGATGAGAACGGAGCTTTTTTCAATCTGATTCAGCATCACGGTTACCCAACGCCGCTGTTGGACTGGACGTATTCTCCGTATGTCGCTACATTCTTTGCGTACCGACGAATTACAAACGAAAAGGCCGCCTCCGCTGGGGCGGACGCGAAGGTTAGAATTCATGTTTTCGATCAGGAGAATTGGAAGAAAGATCTGAACCAAATCCTCTTTCTCGTAGCTCCCAGACTCCACGTTTCGATCGGCGAGTTTCTTGCGATCGAGAACGAAAGAATGATTCCGCAGCAAGCAGCTTCAACAATAACGAATGTCGACGACATCGAGGCGTATATCCGGTCAGTGGAGGAGAACGGTAAGACTTACCTGTGGGCTATAGATTTGCCTGTTGCTGATCGTCGTCAGGTCGTCCGTGATCTCGGCTACATGGGAATAACAGCTGGTTCGCTGTTCCCGGGGCTAGACGGAGCGTGCGAAGAGTTGACCGAGAGGAACTTTGAAATCTGACTACATTTTTGGAGGTCCTTCGCGAAGAGCGCTCAGGATCTCGGGTGCGGGCTCCCGCTTCGCTCACGCCCGAGAGATCCCTCACTCCGTTCGGGATTTCGGCTGCGGGCTCCCGCTGCGCTCACGCCCGCAAATCGCCTCAAGTTAAGCCCCGCTGGGCCGATGGTACTGCACGCGAAAGTGTGTGGGAGCGTAGGTAGTTGCCGGCATAAATAAAGGCTATCGACAGAAATGTTGGTGGCCTTTTCCTTTTGCATCAGCCATGTGGCGCGGGCGCCCTCGCCCGCGAAAAGCAATTCAGTAAGGCCCAGCTGGTGAGAGATCTTTCTTTTTGTGCTAGGTCTCGCGTAATCGTCCAGACCAGCGAAGATAAAAGAGCAGGTAAGGGTCGGGAATGTCAAACACCTGTTTCTGCTCGTCCCAGTCAATGGCACGCTCCATGGGGAATTTTTCTTGCGCCAATCGAGTCATGTGGAGGCATGTACCTGTGACACTCGACCCAACGGGTGATTCGCCGGAACACACTTTCACCGTGCGATCGAGTAACTCTTGGTATGGAAATGACAGCCGTGTCGGAGAGTCAGCTATGGCCCTCAGAACGACCCGATACACGTCCCCTTCTGTGCCGTCGTGGAACTGATAAGTCTTGCGTTCAGTTCCGCGAGTACGGGGACCAGCATCGAGGACATCTACTAGGGATCTAAAGTCAGTGCTAGAGCTGGTTTGCTCAAAGATCTTCGCAAGTAGATCCTCGTCAGTCTTAGCCGCATGCTTCAGCACGGTTTTCTCACGCAGGTTGAGAACAAAGCAAGCCTGTAGACAAAGTAGCTGCATAAGTTGCGGCGAGCCTGCCGATTCTTCGATGAATCTCTTCACAGTCTTTGTGTCCATTTCCGCATTCAGCAGAGTAAATCCGGTATCGCCGATCTGCTGTAGCTCATCGCTTTTCCAGTACCGAAGGTCAATTGCCCGCACTCGTCCTCGCAGTTCCGGGTTTGCACGAACAACATCATCTCCCCGGTGCGTGACAGCAGCCGTCACAATCTTGACGCCGAGTCGCACAGCCTCTTTGAGCGTCTTAGCAACCTCCGTTTGCACATCGCGATCCATGTAATGAAAATCGTCGATTAGAACTACGAAGTCACTGTTTCCAATTTCGCTCACTATCTGAGGCAGACCGCTTCGCTCATGGAGCGTTTCGGTTCTGGTTTCTTCGGTCAACTCAGCATTGACTCCAGCGCCAGCCTCCCCTTTGGCAAAAAACTTTACCTCGACTCCTCCTTTTGCGTTGACGCCCGCCCCGAGTGTACCCGCATATGTTCTGCTGCCGGTAGTACTGTTGGGTACGTCCATCCAATCTAGAGTGCGCTGCCAAACATCCTCGGGTGATCGAAGCGATGCCCCCGAGATGGGGATTAGTAAATCGCGACCAACTACCCTTTCCACCAAGACCGTCTTTCCTGACTTAGATGGACCAGATAGAGAAACGACCTGCCCTGGCGTACTTAGTGAATCGCGCAGCGCTTGTTCTAATCACTCGGCTTCGCGAACCACGTAAGTATGCTGAGGGTACGACCCGGGAACAAAAACGTCGGTTGCCTTTAACACCATTCGCGCTCCAAACAATAAAGTCTATATCTCGCACCATTGTAGCTTTACCGGGTATCAGTTGGGCGGTGACGCACTCAACTCCTACGGAGCTGTTGAACGGACGCGGCGTTGGCCGGCTGGCCCAGCCTTTCGCGTTCTGTGCGAAGGCTGGGGATTCCACGTCGTTGCGCCGCATCGGCGCGTGATCTAGATCGAGCCGCATACCCGGCACTGACGTGCCGGGCTGGGATATGTCGCTCCTAACGGAGCTGGTGGCGGTTTTTGCGAACCGTCCAGGCACGCCGATAGTTTTCGCGGGCAAGAATGCCCGCGCCACACGGGCATTCACCAGCCGATTCGCTGATTTCCCGCCACCAGGCTGGTGGCCCAGGTTCGCGAGCGGACTTTGCGAGTTAACCTGGGACCAAGAATATTCTCTTTGCGCCGCCTTGCGCTTGCCTCTCCCGATCCCTCGCCGTCCACTCCGACTCGATTTCCACCACTCCCTTTTCTCGTAACGCATAATGCCGAAAACTGCTCCACTTCCAAGCTCCCGGTTCCAGAACTAGACCCCTCTTCACCGGATTGCGATGAATATAGCGCAGCTTCTCTCCGAACTCACGCTCATCGCGCACGTTGCGGTCATAGTAGCGCTTTTGCCAGAACGTTCCGGCCCCCAGGCGCTTGGCGAAGGATAATTTTAAGAAGTGTATCGCGTCCGCCAGAAGTCCATGCTCGGGTTCGCTGACCAGCAAGTGGACGTGCTCGGGCATGACCACATACCCGTAGACGCGCAGGGAGAAGCGGCAGCGCATCCGTTCCAAAACCTGAACGAACAGGTTGTTAACGGCGGGCGACTCGAATCCCAGCCGCCGATGATAACAAGTGAAGGTCACGAAGTGAGACTGGTTGGATTGCTGAAAGCGCTTCAGGCCATGCGGCATGGAAAAACGCTACAAGGATTGGTTTCCTCAGCGCAGTGACAGATAACCCAGGTTAGCGCCCAAAAACCGGGCGCGAACCTGGGCCACCGGCCGGGCGACGGCGCCCGCGCCAGACTCGCTGGCAGGGGTAGAATTTGACGGTTGTGGGAGGGGGCGATGCGCCGAATTACTGGACTTGCGATTTGTGGGTTGATGTTGACGGCTGCATTACATGCGCAATCAGGTGGCGTGGTGCAGGGGGATTCCGCTACGTTCGATGCCGACGGCACGGCTTACATCACCCGGGTGGTGCCGATGCCGGCGACGATCAGTCCGGAGGCGCAGAAATGGCTGGAGTCGCTGACGCACAACAACTTTGCCGCGCAGACGATCGAGGAACGGCGTCGGGCAACCGACGCGTGGCGGAAGCTTGATGCAGCCGACGCGCTGAAGCATTATCCGGTGAACATTGCGGAGCGAAGGGTAGCCGGGGTGCGGACGGACATCATTACTCCGTTGGAAATGCCGGAGGCAAATCGCGGCCGCGTGCTGATCAATCTGCATGGCGGCGGATTCAATTCGGACTCGGGATCGCTGATTGAGGGCGATCCGATTGCGAATCTGACGAAGATGGAAGTAGTTTCGGTTTACTACCGGCTTGCGCCGGAGAATCCTTTTCCAGCGGCGGTGGAAGATGTGGTTGCGGTTTACAAAGAATTACTGAAGACGTATAAGCCGGGGAATATCGGCATTTATGGAACATCTGCGGGGGCGATTCTGACCGCCGAGGTTGCAGTGAGCTTGAAACAGCTGGGACAGCCTCTGCCGGGAGCGCTGGGAGTTTTTTCGGGGTTCGGGGACTACAGCCGCGTGGGGGACTCTGCAAGGCTATTCACGCTGGACGGATTTCCGGGGTTGCTGAGCCCGAAGGACCCGAACCATCCGCTGGCGGATGAGTATGTGGGGAAAACGGATCGCAGGGACCCGGTGCTGTCTCCAGTGTTTGCCGATTTACGCGGTATGCCTTCGACTTTGTTCGTGACGAGCACGCGGGATCGTCTGCTTAGCGGCACCTCGATCCTGCACCGCGCGTTTCTGCGATCAGGCGTCGATGCGAGGCTGATTGTGTTTGAAGCTTTGCCGCATGCCTTCTGGTATCAGTTCGATTTGCCGGAGACGAAAGAGGCGCTGGAGATGATGGCGAAGTTCTTTGATGAAAAGGTGGGAAGGTAGTTTTGCAAGGATGCGAGCCAAGCGCGCGACCGTGGTGTCGCACAGAACGCGACACATCGCGCGGCTGGCCCAGATCCTTCGGCAGCAGAAGCGACTGCCTCAGGATGACATTCCCGCTGGATGACCAGGAAAACTGCGTGGTGACCAAATTCACTGCGGGAAGTCTGTACTGAGAGTAAGCTGGAGAACCGAAGAGGGGCGTGGTCATGAAACGTCGAGAATTCATCGTTCATACGGTGCGGGGGGTAGGAGCGGCGTGGCTGGCGTCGAGCCGGCTGACGGCGTGGGCGGCATCTGCGCCGGCGTTGCCACAGAGGTTCAGCGCGTCCGACACGGTAACGTTGGGAAAGACCGGGATCAAGACCAGCCGCCTGGCGATGGGGACGGGCACGATCGGCGGAGGACATCGTTCCAATCAGACGGCTCTTGGAGTCAAGGGACTATCGGATTTATTGCTCAACGGCTACGACCAGGGGCTGCGATTCTTCGATTGCGCCGATAGTTATGGCAGCCATCCCCATGCCGCCGAAGCGCTCAAGCATGTGCCGCGCGACAAAGTGACGGTGCTGACCAAGACTTTTTCGCGCGATCCTAAATCGGCGCGTGCAGATCTCGACCGTTTCCGACGAGAGCTGGGTACAGACTACCTCGACGTGTGTCTGATGCATTGCGTCACCGAGGGCGACTGGACGGAGCGCTATCGCGGCGTGATGGATGTGCTCTCGGAGGCGAAAGAAAAGGGCATCATCCGCACCCATGGCTGTTCGTGCCATACGATTGAGGCGCTGCGGGCGGCCGCGGCCTCGCCGTGGGTGGAGATCGACCTGGCGCGCATCAATCCCATTGGCTCGCATATGGACGCGGATCCTCAAACCGTGGTGGACGTTTTGCGGGCAATGAAAGCTGCTGGAAAAGCGGTTGTGGGGATGAAAATTCTCGGCGAGGGCGACCTGCGCACGCGCCAGGATGAAGCGATCAAGTTTGCGCTATCGTTGGGAGTGCTGGATGCATTCACCATTGGCGCCGAAAGCAAGGCCGAGCAGATGGACCTGATTCGCAGGATTGGGATGGCGGCGTAATGGAGGCCGAAAAAACAGGTGCCTCGACTCCGCTCGCAAGGACAAGATACTAGGCCATGATCGGCAGCGCGCGGATTCGCTTCTTGGTTGCGGCAAATATGGCGTTGCACAACGCCGGGGCCAGCGGCGGCACGGGAGGCTCGCCGGCGCCGGTGGGGGATTCGGTGCTCGCCACAAAATAGGCCTCCACTGCAGGGGCCTCATTCATGCGAATCGGCGCGTAGGAAAAGTGAAATATCCTTCGCTTGCGCGGCCCAGGATGATTACAAGGTACGCGCTGCGTTCTGGTTAGCGCTACACTGTTCCCCTATGCTTCCCGGACGCGCGACCGCCGAAGGCAGCGCACGTTACACAGCCCGCTTCCCGCAGCTGGCCGAAGCGGGACACTTCCGCCGTTCGGAGCACGTGCCGGGGGCCGGCGAACTTTATCTATCGTCTATCGGCCTGGGAACATACCTTGGTGAGCCGGACGATAACGCCGACCACGAGTACACGGACGCAATTGCAATTGCGATGCGCTCCGGCATCAATGTGCTCGACACCGCCATCAACTACCGTCATCAGCGCTCGGAACGCAACTTGGGAGCAGCCCTCCGGCAAAGCGCTGAATCCGGCACGCTCCAACGCGAGGAGGTTCTGGTTTGCACCAAGGCGGGATATCTTTCGTTCGATGGCAACCCTCCCGCCGACCCGCGCGAATACTTCCGGCGGGAGTACGTGGAGCCCGGCATTCTGGATCCGGCACAGATTGCCGGCGGCATGCACTGCATGGCCCCGGCCTATCTGGAGAATCAGATCGATCGATCGCGCCGCAATCTCGGGCTGGAGACTATCGACGTTTTCTACATCCACAACCCGGAGACGCAGTTGGGAGGCGTATCCCGCGCGGTTTTCGACCAGCGCCTGCGAGACGCTTTTGCCATGCTCGAAAAACTTGTAAAGTCCGGCAAGGTTGCCTTCTACGGCGTGGCTACCTGGAGTGCTTTTCGTTTACCCGATGGGGCCCGCGATGCCATTAACCTATGGGAAGTGGCGAAGTTGGCGCGGGATGTGGGTGGGGATCAGCATCATTTCCGCTTCGTCCAGCTTCCTTTTAACCTGGCGATGTCGGAGGCTTACGGCCTGCAAAATCAGAGGTGGCAGAAGCGTCAGACTTCCCTGCTCGACGCGGCTCAGGAGTGCGGCATTGCCGTGATCGGCAGCGCAACTTTGTATCAAGGCCAGTTGACCCACGGCTTGCCGGATTTCGTGGGACAGGCACTGGGTTTGAAGGGTGATGCCGAGAATGCCATTCAATTCTCTCGATCGGCGCCGGGGATTGCGACCTCGCTGGTGGGCATGGGACACAAGGAACACGTCACGGCAAATCTGAGAGTAGCCATGGTGCCGCCTACACCAAGCGATGAGTGGAGCAAGCTGTTCGGCAAAGGATAGTCATTAAACCATCCGTTTGATAATTTCATTTACGGCGCGCCGTTCGCAGCGGCCAAGGGTAAATACCTTCCCTAGCCCAACGGCGAGGCAGCAGTACGGGAGGAGTCGCTGGAATCTACTTGAGCGCCTGCAGCTTGGCGGAAGCCATCTGGCTGGCTTCGCTGGCGGGGTTTTCCTTTTGAATCTGCTCGTAGAGGCGTTTGGCTTCGAGGGGTTGGTTCGCGGACTGATAGGTGGCGGCCAATTCCATTTGCGCTGCCACTTTGCTGACGGTGGCAGTTGGTTTGGCGATGAGTTGTTTGTAAAGGTCAATCGCCTGCTTCTCTCGGTTGGTATTGCGATAGACCGAAGCCAGGGCGAACTTCGCCAAGGCTGAGAGATCGGCGTTGTGGTAGGAAGCAACTTTGTCTAACTCGTGCTCGGCGGAGGTGTTGTCGCCAAGATCGGCAGAGGTTAGTCCGAGGAAGTAATGCGCGAAATCGGCCGCATGGGTGTGGGGGTACTTGTCCGCGATTTCCTGGAATTGTTTGTGGGCAGCCGCGGCGCGCTCTTTCGAGCTGGCGAAACTGGGGTTGTCGGGCTGCGGTGGCATGTTCGGCGGGCGCACCGGCGTATCCAGGGTGCGTATGGCCCGGCTGAACTCGACGCTAGCCTTTTGGTCCTGTTGGCCGAGGTAGTACCAGCCGCCGGTCCCGATCGCGACCAGCGCCAGTACGATTACGCCGGCCACGATCAGTTTGCCCTGATGCTCGAGCGACCACTCCGCTGTCCTCTCGGCGGCATCGATCGTGACCCGGCTAAAGCGGTCCTGTTTCAGTTGATGACGGGTTTCTGCGCGCACGAACTTCCCTTCTTAGTTGGCAGCCTGGGCTGGCAAACATTTAGTCTAGCAGGCAAAAATCGGCAGCGTCAAAGATGAGGCGCTTAGCGGCCGTTTGAGCCCGCTGCCGAAATCCCGAGGGCAGCGACCAGGCTGGGTGAACACACAGGGGATGCGTTGGTGCACCGATACCGGGTAAATGAGTGTAATGGCCTTGATAGCGACAGCCATCTATTCCGTGTGATAATCCCGCGATGAAAAGAAAGCTCACTGGCGTTTTGTTTCTGTTGGGTTTCCCCACGTCCGCACTTTGTGGCCCATTAAAACAACCCACTTCTCCGATGCAGATTACAGCAGACGTGCGTTCAGACGAGCGTTCATCCGTTGCTCTCAAGAACACTTCCCAAAAGGCGATCACGCAATACCAGCTCGCGTGTTTCAAGATGGCAGCCGGGAAATACGCTATTGACTGGAGATTCGAAGCTGCCAGTGGGGTGATTGCAACGGGCGAATCCACACATTACAGTGTGTCGAATAAGTCACCGATGAACGTCTGCCGCACTCGTAACAGTCGTCTGGGGGTCGAAAGCGTCATCTTCCAAGACAGAACGACGTGGAGTTGGGGAAAATAGCTGGCGTAACATCGCCGTTACACCCATTGACGCGGGTTTTGAGTCTAATCGCCTGAGGGATGGCCCTAGGGAGCTGATTTCTTCTAGTTAAGGAGTTTGACTATGCAACCTGTCCTGATTTCGAGTGCAATAAGAATGGCGCTCCCCGACGTGGGATCGGTTGCTGTGCCGATAGGCCAACCGGTCGCTCAACTGAAATGCTCCGAGGCTGTTTCCTTACCAGACAAGCAGGTCGAGGCTGGCGTATGGGAATGCACGCCGGGTGTGTGGTCACGCCAAGTGAAACAGGCCGAGTTGTGCCATTTCGTCGCTGGTCACTGCTTCTTTACACCTGAAGGCGGCAAGCCCATGGAGATCAAGGCGGGAGATGCCATCTTCTTCCCGCTCAACTCCCGAGGGATCTGGGATGTGAGGGAAACCGTGCGCAAAACATACGTCACGTTCACGTACTAGAAGGCACGCCGCACTCATGCATGGCGTGGCGTCGGTGCATCAGTTCCCCGCTGCTATAATCAAGAATTGCGCTCATGCCTAGAAAGCGTTTAGTACGCTCGACCACCGTTCTGTGTGTGCGCCGCGACGGCAAGGTCGTCATGGCCGGGGATGGCCAGGTCACCCTGGGGGAGGCCGTCATCAAGCACACAGCAAAGAAGATACGGCGCTTGTATCAGGACAAGATTCTGGCTGGATTTGCCGGTTCTACGGCCGATGCCTTTTCCCTTTTCAGCCGCTTTGAGGCAAAGCTCGAGCAGTATCATGGAAACTTGGGCCGCGCCGCGGTGGAGCTGGCCAAAGACTGGCGCACCGACAAGTTCTTGCGTCATCTGGAGGCTTTGCTGCTGGTTTCCGATAAGGAGCAAACGTTCTTGCTCAGCGGGCAAGGGGATGTCATCGAACCGGACGGGGGGATTGCTGCCATCGGCAGTGGCGGGCCTTACGCCCAGTCGGCAGCGCAGGCCCTGGCCAGCCAGACCCAGCTCTCGGCGCGCCAGATTGCCGAAGAAGCTATGAAGATTGCCGGCCAGTTGTGCATCTATACCAATGACCGGGTGACGATCGAAGAATTGTGAACCAGGTGGGGACAGCCGCCCTCGGTTGTCCGGTCGAGCGTAGCTCGACGGGTTTAAGCCGGGAATAACTGCCGGGTCTTTCGACCCGGCCTGGACGGGCGAGGGCGCCCGTTCCTACACAAGCTTATGGCTATCTACTTGCCTGGAACCGTAGACGAAGAACAGATTGCTCTCGACGAACTGACGCCGCGCGAGATCGTCGCCGAGCTCGACAAGTACGTCGTCGGGCAAAAAGAGGCCAAACGAGCCGTGGCCATCGCGCTACGCAACCGCATGCGCCGGCAGAAGCTCCCGCCGGATATGGCGGAAGAAGTCATTCCCAAGAACATCATAATGATCGGACCCACCGGCGTGGGTAAGACGGAAATTGCCCGTCGCCTGGCCAAGCTGGCCAACTCGCCTTTCCTCAAGGTGGAAGCCTCGAAATTCACCGAAGTCGGCTACGTGGGGCGCGATGTCGAATCCATGATCCGCGACCTGGTGGAGATTGCCATTGAGATGGTGCGGGAAGAAAAACTCGAGGATGTGGCCGACAAAGCCGAGCTTAACGCCGAAGAGCGGTTGCTCGATATTTTGCTGCCGCCAGCGGCGCCGGCGCGCTCTGAGCCCTCCCAGACCGGATTTGTTCTGGAGGGATCCACTACTTCGGGAGACTCCCAGTCCCGTACCCGGGAAAAACTGCGCCAGCAACTGCGCGAGGGCAAGCTGGATGAGCGCATGGTGGAGATCGATGTCCGCGAGCGCAACTTCCCCTCTTTCGAAATCATCTCCAACCAGGGCGTGGAGGAGATGGACGTCAATATCAAGGACATGCTGCCCAATATTTTCGGGCAGCGCACCAAAAAGCGGAAATTGAAGGTCAACGAGGCTCTGGAGTACCTGATCCAGGAAGAGGAGCAGCGCCTCATCGACATGGACCAGGTGACGCGCACAGCCATCGATCGTGTCGAGGACGCAGGCATCATCTTTCTGGACGAGATCGACAAGATTGCCGGCCGCGAGAGCGGTCACGGTCCCGACGTATCGCGGGAGGGGGTGCAGCGCGACATCCTCCCGATTGTCGAAGGCACCACCGTGAATACCCGCTATGGCATGGTCCGCACCGACCACATCCTTTTCGTCGCCGCGGGAGCGTTCCATGTTTCCAAGCCCAGCGATTTGATTCCCGAACTGCAAGGGCGCTTTCCGATCCGGGTAGAGCTGAAGTCGCTCACCATGGAGGATTTCATCCGCATCCTCACGGAGCCCAAGTCATCACTCACCAAGCAGTACACGGCGCTGCTCGAAACCGAAGGCGTGAAGCTGGAATTCACCAAGGACTCGCTCGACGAGATTGCCCGCTTTGCCTTTCGCGTGA
>Ga0335078_10013571_pt1 | contig 12074 bp, 11 predicted proteins | sample Lox_Sample_32_FD_206711 | JGI IMG/M metagenome (GOLD analysis project Ga0335078, IMG submission 206711) | Soil microbial communities from Loxahatchee National Wildlife Refuge, Florida, United States - Lox_Sample_3.2 | ecosystem: Environmental > Terrestrial > Soil > Wetlands | place: USA... | reverse complement strand
TAGAATGGCCGTACACTTAACCTTCCCATGGAGCCGGAGCGGATTCTAGTAGTCGACGATGAGGAGGCAATCCGCGAGATCGTCTCCTCCATGCTTACCACCGCTCACTACCAATGCCAGCAAGCCGCTTCCGGCAACGAGGCGCTGGCCCGGCTTGAATCCGGTGAACAATTTGAGTTGATGCTCAGCGACCTGATGATGGCCGGCCTCGACGGCCTTGGCCTGCTGGAGCGCACCAAAGAGCGCTGCCCCGATATGCCGGTGGTGATGGTGACCGCGGTGCATGACATTTCTATCGCGCTCTCTGCCATCCGAAATGGCGCCTATGACTACCTGCTGAAGCCCTTCGAACGCGAACAACTTCTGGCGACGGTGCGCCGCGCTCTGGAAAACCGCCGTTTGAAACTAGAGAACCGCCGCTACCAGAACCACCTGGAGGAAATGGTCGCGGACCGCACCGAAAAACTGCAGAAGGCCATGACCGACCTGCAGCGGACCATGACCAATCTCGAGCGCTCTTACGACATCACGCTGGAAGCTCTAGGCGATGCGCTCGACCTCAAAGATGCGGAGACTGAAGGCCATTCGAAGCGCGTAACTGCATTCACCATCGCTATCGCCAAAGCTTTGGGAATTCCCGAAGACCAAACACGCGTGATCGCGCGCGGCGCATTCCTGCACGACATCGGCAAGATGGCGGTACCGGACGCGATTCTGCGCAAACCAGGCGCGTTGACTCCGGATGAAATCGCCATCATGCGCGAGCACTGCTATCGGGGTTATCAATTGTTGCGGCGCATTCCGTTTTTGCTGGACGCCGCCGAGATCGTGTACTCCCATCAGGAGCGTTACGATGGAACCGGCTACCCGCGCGGACTGAAGGGCAGGGAAATCCCGCTCGGGGCAAGAATTTTCTCCATTGCGGACACGCTCGATGCCATCACGTCCGACCGCCCTTACCGCCCGGCTCAGACGGTGAAGGCAGCCCGGGCTGAAATCGAGCGCTGGGCGGGCCGCCAGTTTGATCCTGAAGTGGTGAAAGTATTTCTCTCGATGCCAGACGCGATCTGGGAGAATTTGCGCCGCGAGATCGAGCAGCGCGTTCAACCCATGGCATTTTCTGCGGGGAAATAAAACTACAGCGAGAGCGCGCTCTACATCACCTTACAGGTGCGGGCATGCGGCTGGCGTCTAACGTAACTTCCCGCTGAATCACCATCTCCACCGCCGTGCCCTGCTCCAGACGAACATCATTCCCTCTCGACAACATGGCGATGGCGGTGCCCAGTACGGCTCCGGCGCCGGCGCCGGCCAGCGTTCCCCCGGTTGACCTACTGGCCACAGCCCCGATTATCGCCCCGCCTTCCGCAGCCTCACCCGCGGCGGTCGCGATTTGCCCGGCGTCTTTGCCTTTCTGGCTATCCTGCTGAATCGTCCCTTCCTGGTCTTTCATCTTGGTCTTTTCGGCGCCCGGAACACTCTCCAGCGCTCCTGGCAGAAGCACGGTGTAACCGTTCGGGAAGATAAGAGTGGTGAAGTGCATCAGGATCTCTGCCCGGCCTTTGATGCGGCCGCCTCGCTGCACTCGCATGATTTTGCCCTGCACGTAGGTTCCGGAAGGAATGAGGATACGGTCGTTCAGGACCACAGGAAAATTAGTCTGCGCATATACGGGATCGCCTTCGCGCGCACTCTTGCTCGAGATTGCCTGCTTCAAAGCCAGGGGAACTTTGGTGCCAACGGGGACCACCAGGAGATTCGGATCCGCAGGTTTCGCCAGCGGCGCAGACGCAGCGGTTGACGCAGGCGTTTGACCGAACGCAGCGATGGCCGACAGCGCCACCAGAAGAGCCACAGCTACACGCATGAGTGCCTCCCCGAGCATGAACGAATAAACCAGTCTAATTATATGCGGCGCCCACATCCATGGATCGCTGAAAGCTACGATGCGCCACGGTGATGGAATAGTTGGATCGCAGTAATGTGGGCGCGGGTGTCGCGCCCGTGCGGACAGCGCACACTTGTGTGGGTTGAGGTGCACTTTGCTGTTTAGAATCCCCACTACTGCCGCGGGCCCAGTTGCGGCTCGGTTTTAAGTAACCGTTTGTAGTCCCCTTGCACCTTGCGCGCGCTCGTGCAGTCGCTGATCCGCCGAAGCAGAAGCATCCCCGGATACCGCATACGCGACGGCTGCTCCGATAAGAGAAGGGATGATGAACGCGTGCCCACCCGTCGCTTCGGCCACGAATACCACTGCAGCCAGCGGCGTTTTGTATCCTGCGGCCAGAAACGAGGCCATGCCCACTGCGGCGTATAGACCAGACGCCGAGCTGTGGACGACCGATTGCGCGAAGGCCGTTCCCAGGCTGCCGCCGGTGAGAAACAGCGGCACAAACATCGCGCTCACCCCACCGGTCGCCAGCGTAAACAAAGTTGCCGCGAGCTTGAGCACACTGAACACAACAAGCTGCGCGGAACTGTGGTGCCGGTTCAAGATTTCCGTCACAGCCTCGTAGTTCGGACCGAGGGGCACGAGATTTCCGGGGTATATCTTCAGGAAAAGCAGGCCGCAGAGTCCCGTCAGAAGGCCGCCAGTCGCGAGCTTCAGCCAGTGCGGCAGCCGGCAGCGGACAAAGAAGCCACGCGCCCGGCGAAAGGTAATCACGAAGATCATCGCGAATAGTCCGATTAGCAGGCCCAGTACAGCACTCCAGTACAGATCCTGGCGGGTGAATGAAGTCGAGCCGCCGAAGTTGAATAGCGGCGTGGCCCCCAGAAAAGTACTCAGGGTCACGAACGAGACCACCGACGCAATGAGCGACGGAACCAGGGCCTCATGCGCCAGATCATCCCGGTAGGGCATCTCCAACGCAAACACAATGCCGGTCAGCGGCGCACGAAAGACTGCCGACATTCCGGCCGCCGCGCCGCAAATCAGCATGATTCTGCGCTCCCGCTCACTTAGGCGGAAACGCCGCAGCTTGCTCCACAGCCAGGAGCCTATAGCTCCGCCACCGTAAATGCTGGGACCTTCCAGCGCCGCGCTGCCTCCAAATCCCACCGTCATAATGGCAGCGGCGATTTTGGGCACGAAAGACCGCACATCAATCCTGCCTTCATGTTCGTGATACGAGCGGATCACCTCTTCCGTGGAATGCTCGTTCGGATCAGGAGTCAGAAACTGCATGATCAGCCCGGTAACGATGAAAGCGGCGACCAGTCCGGGCACGATGGCCCAATGGTGCTGCAGGTAGTATCCAAGCACCACTGGCCACAACTTCTTCAGAATGATGACAGCGATTCCGGTGATGGTCAGGCCGGTCGTTACTCCAACCACAGGCGCAAGCACAAGCCATTTGCGCAGATCGCGCGCGTAGGCCTGCGTAAGGTCTTCGTGGACCAGCGGCAAATATCGGCGCAACAAACTATTTTTCGCTGACCAGGCCGACTTCCACCCGCCCGTTTGAGCTTTCTTGCTCATGAGGTCTGGGCTTCCTTTTTTCGAATCTGCCTTTACCGCTGATTTGGCGCTTCTTTTCGGCCGCCGCCCGCCGTAGCACAGGCTGAGGTAATTTGCCTCCGAAACGCCCGCTCATCACGAATCCCGCGCGCAGCCGGGTCAGTTCCTGGTGGTGAAGGAGGGTTAGCCTGGAGAGAATTTCCGCGCCGCGCGGCGTCAGTGAAACAACGACTTGCCGCCGGTCCCATTGGTTGCTTTCCCTGCGAACCAGCCCCGTCTTGACGGCGCGTTCCACCAGGCCAACGACCGAATTGTTTCTCTCCTGGAGAAACTCAGCCAAATCAGAGACCGTTGCCGCGCCGGTTCCGGTGAACCCCGCAACCCCGAGCATCAGCTGATGCTGCTGGGGAGTGACGCCGCATGCCCGCGCCGCACGCTCGCTGAAGCGGAGAAAGCGCCGCAAATTGTAGCGAAACCAGGCGAGTTCCTTGAGGATCTGCCTATCTCCGCGGCTTCCTTGCCCGAAACTCCGGTGCGGGAGACTGTGCGCAATAGATCGCATCACGATCTATAATATATCGCACAGCGATCTTTTCAAACAACAAAGTTGATCCGTGAATCCGGCTACTTGTAGAGGAGATACTTCTCCCGCATCTGCATGAAGTCCTGCAGCCGTTCCTGCCAATCCTGCGCGATGCGGCGTGGGTCTTGCCCCTGAGCGATGGCATCGAATGCCATCTGGTTCAGCAACAACTCGATCATGCGCTCCATGTGCCACTGCTGAGGATACAGCTTATGCAGCGCCGAAGCTAGTTCAATTCCCAGCTCTGGGGAGTCCAGGGCGTTGCGTTCAGTCACCACGATATTCACGCCGCCGCACTTCTGCCCTGAATAATTGCTGGCCGTCGGCGTGAAGCTAATGGGAACAAAGCGTACTCCGGAAATATTTCGCGCATTCAGATACTTCGCAAACTCGTTGGAATTGATCCACGGCGCGCCCAGCAGCTCAAACGGAGTATCGGTGCCGCGCCCTACGGAAACGTTCGTGCCTTCCACTAAGCCCACTCCCGGATAGAGCGCAGCTTCACTCAGGCTGCGCAGATTGGGCGACGGGTCCACCCAGGTGAGGTCGGTCGAATCGAACCAGTCGCCGCGCAGCCAGCCCTCCATCGGCACCACTTGTAACCGTGCGTTGATATTTCGCTCTGAGTTATACATTCGCGCCAACTCGCCCATCGTCATGCCGTGGCGCACGGGCACCGGAAAGTAGTTCACGAAGCTTTCGTGGCCGGGGTCAGTGACCGGCCCCTGCACGAACGAGCCGGTGATGGGATTGGGCCGGTCGAGCACGATGATCTCTATGCCGGCCTTGGCCGCGGCTTCCAGAAAGTAGCCCAGCGTGGTTTCGTAAGTGTAGAAACGCGCGCCCGCATTCTGAATGTCCACGACGATTGCGTCCAGATCTCTCAAGACCTGGAGTGACGGCCGCCGCGCCGCGTCAGTGGCGCCATACACGCTGTAGACCGGGACCCCGGTGGCGGCGTCGCGCGTGTTGCCGATATTGGTCGTGTCCAGCGTTCCTGTAACTCCATGCTCGGGGCTGAAAATCGCCCCCAGCGAAACTCCCGGCGCCTGCGCCAGCACATCAATCGTGCGGCGGCCCTGCGAATCCACGCCGGTTTGATCGGTGAGAAGGCCGATTTTCTTCTTCTTCTCGGCCGTGCCGGCGATCAGATCGAAGTTGTGCGCTTCCAGCACATCAATGCCGGTCTTGACTTCGCCATTGCGGTAGGCCACGCGGCGGGCCGCAGTTTGGGTTTCGTTATAGCCGGTGATGCTCTCCCAGCGCAGCTTTTCTTTCTCGTCGGGCGTGAGCGAAAGCGCAGCCGCTACCGCCGTGGCAACTTTCGAGCGCAAAGCAATCGCATTTCCCCCGCGAGGATGCACCGCGTTCGTCAGCAGGATGATGTAAGTGCGAGTGGTGGGATCAACCCACAACGAAGTTCCGGTAAAGCCTGTGTGGCCGAACGAGCCCACCGGCAGCAGGTCGCCGCGATTGCTGGAAAAGGGCGAGTCAATGTCCCAACCCAAGCCGCGCAGCACGGATGACGTTGGCGGCTGCTGCGGCGTGGTCATTTTTTCTACCAGCAGCGGTGAAAGCACCGAACTGCCCCTGAGCAGGGCCTGGGCAAATTTTGAGAGATCGGCGGCGGTAGAGAACACGCCGGCATGCCCGGCCACGCCGCCCATTCGCCGCGCCGTGGGATCATGCACTACGCCGCGCAGCATGACGCCACGCTCGTCATATTGGGTGGGAGCGATCTTCGGAAGCCACACCCTTGGCGGCAGAAAGCGCGTATGGTTCATGCCCAGCGGCCGAAAGACATGCTGCTCGCAATATGCATCTAGCGGCATTCCGGTGACGCGCTCGATCAGCGCGCCGAGAGTAATAAAATTGATGTCGCTATACATAAACCGCGAGCCCGGAGGATCCACCGGCGTCTCGGCAAACGCCATGCGGAAGGCGGTATCGCGGCCCTGCCAGGCGACGGTAAGGTCAAGGTCTTCGGGCAGGCCCGAGTGATGCGTAAGCAGCTCGCGCACGGTCACATCTTGTTTGCCATTCTGCGCAAATTCAGGCAGATACTTGGCCACCGGGTCGTTCAGACGCACTTCGCCGCGGCCGATCAACTGCATCATGGCGGTGGTAGTGGCCACAACTTTGGTGAGTGAGGCGATGTCAAAGATCGTGTCCAGCGTCATCAATTCGCGCCGCGGCTCCAGCGAGCGGTGGCCAAACGCCTTGCGGTAGAGCACCTGGCCGTCATGCCAGACCAGCAGCACCGCGCCGGGGACTTGTTGATTGTCAATCGCCTCGCGAACGATTCCGTCGAGCACGGCCAGGTGCGCCGCGCCATCGGCAGGCTTTTTCGTTTCCGCGATTGCCGATTCCGCGGGAAATAGAAGGCCCGGCAAGATGGCGGCTTGCAGAAGGGAAAAAAGTAGAAACCGGCAGAACTGCCTTTTGGGGCTCGAGGTCATAGGTCGAATGCTTCGACTTTATCAACCCCGGAGCAACTGCTCAAGAAACTCAAGTAAGGGTTGCCACTGGATGACCTCGGACCACGCTTGTGGCGCCCAATCATCTCGGCTTCTGGCCACGCAAGCCCTTTACCAGCTCCCCGCTGGGCGTTCGGAAGAACTTCACTTCCATCCTGATGACCTGGGGCGCAGGGACGCCGTTCTTCAGCATCGCTTCAAAGCGCCACTTGCGCACCGACCGCAGGGCCTGGGTATCGGCAATCTTGTCAAAGCCGCCGATCAGCTGAACATCGCAGACCTCTCCAGTGTCGCTGATCAGCATGAGCAGCGATACGCTACCCGCCGGCTTCGCGTCAGGGCTGGGCGCAGCCTCTGCGCCGGGCACTTCGGGCACCGACATCGGGTTTGCCGGAGCGCGCGGACAGACACCGATTCTGTCGCCGGTTGCAAAAACAGACGCCGCCAAAAGGAAACTCGCAAGCGGGGGAAGATATTTGCGCATCAGATTGACTCCAGCGTTACGGTAGAATGCTGGACGTTTAGAGTTGTCTTCGCCCTATACAGTTGCTATAACCCGAACATCGCTCAAACTCCACATTCGTCCGTCGGCATTTGGCCGCCGCTTAACGCAGCAGGCGGCCAGTTCCCTGCTTCTGATTACCGGCAGCAGGACACCATTTTCGTCCGCCCGTTCGATATTCTTCGCCAGGCTATCGCCGAGCGCGCCTTTCCCGCCGCTTCCCTCGCCGTCACCCATCAGGGGAAACTCGTCGCCCTCAAGGCCTTCGGACGCTTCACCTTCGACCCCGGCTCTCCCGAGGTCACCCCCGACTGCATCTTTGACCTAGCTTCGGTGTCAAAGGTAGTAGCTACGACCGCCATGGCGATGTTGCTCTACGAGCGCGGATTGCTGGATCTGGAAACGCCGGTGGCGGCGATTGTTCCCGAGTTCGCGGGAGGATCGCGTGAAGGGCCTAAGGCCCGTTCGTCAACAGACGATCGCGGCAACGTAGCCCTCCGCATGTTGCTGGCCCACTCCTCCGGACTACCCGCTTACGAAAAGATTTTTTTGCGGGCCCACGCGCAGGAAGCCTTGCTGGATGCGGCATTTGCCGTACCCCTGACCGCCACTCCCGGCAGCCGCACCGAATATTCCGATATCGGCTTTGTCATCCTTGGCGTCGCGCTTGAGCGCCTGGCCGACGAGCTTCTCGACCGCTTCTGCCAGCGCGAAATCTTCGGCCCGCTGGGAATGGCGCACACAGCCTTCAACCCTCCACCCGCGTGGCGCGCGCAAATTCCGCCCACCGCGGATGACAAGACCTTTCGCCACCGCGTAATTCAAGGCGAAGTGCAGGACGAAAACGCCAGCGTGCTGGGCGGAGTCGCCGGCCACGCGGGAGTTTTCTCCACCGCCGCAGACCTCGCAATCTTCGCCTACGCCCTGCTCGCTGAAGCGCTGGTTCGCCCAGAGACCCTGGCCACGTTCACCCGCCGCGAAGCGGCGCCCGCCGGCACCTCCCGCGCCTTGGGCTGGGATACGCCGTCTTCACCGTCGCAGTCCGGGAAATATTTTTCGCCCGGTTCCTACGGTCACCTCGGTTACACGGGAACCTCGTTGTGGATCGACCCGGCCCGCCAGCTTTCGGTAACCTTGCTGACGAACCGCACCTGGCCGGATTGCGCGAACCAGGCAATCAAGGAAGTCCGGCCGAAGCTTCACGACGCAGTGGTCGAAGCACTGGAGGGCCAAACGTAGCCGCGCGCATCTCGCGCCTGCAAACTTCTTTCCTACGGATGCACGCGGATTTTCGGCGATCTTACTTTAGGATTTTGAATCCGCGTGAACCGCGTTCATCCGTGGAAACGAAGTTGCCAGCCGGGGGTGCGCTAGCCCGCCTGCATTGGGTGACATCTGACGAAGCGATCCAAATCCGACCTCTCCCGCTTGACCACCGAGCAGCCCAACCCCGCTTCGGCCGATCTCGACCTCAAGTCTTCCCTGCAGCTTGCCCGCATCATCAACGGCGAAGACGCCAAGGTTGCCGCCGCAGTCCGCAAAGCTCTGCCCCAGATCGCCCGCGCCATTGACATGATTGCCGACGCCCTCAGCCACGGCGGGCGGCTCATCTACGTGGGCGCGGGCACCAGCGGCCGCATCGCCGCCCTCGACGCCTCTGAGTGCCCGCCGACCTTCAATACCGATCCGCGCACGGTGCAGTACGTGATGGCGGGCGGGCCGAAAGCTCTGGGGGCTGCTGTCGAGGCCAGCGAAGACTCGCTCGAACTGGGCGAGCGCGAAATGGCCAAGCGAAATCCCGGTAAGAAGGACGTTGTAATCGGCATCGCCGCCAGCGGCCGAACGCCGTTCACCATCGCCGCGGTGAAATATGCGCGCAAACGCGGCGCAAAAACCGTTGCCGTGGCCTGCAATCCGCATTCACCGCTGGAGCAAGCGGCCCACCTGGCGATCGTCGCCGAAGTTGGGCCCGAGGTCGTCTCCGGCTCAACCCGTATGAAAGCCGGGACTGCACAAAAAATGGTGCTGAACATGCTTTCCACCGGCGCCATCACCCGTCTCGGCTATGTATACGGCAACCTCATGGTCAACGTGCATCTCAAGAACGAGAAGCTGGCGGAGCGAGCAGCGTCCATCCTGCAGCGCGCCGCCGGGCCCAAATCGCAGGTTACCAAGGACGTAGCGCTGCAGGCATTGAAGGTTGCGGGCACGCTTCCGGTAGCATTAGTCATGTTGCGGGCGGGTGTGGACCGCGCCCAGGCCATTTCGGCCCTCACCGCCGTGAGTGGCCACGTGCGGCAGGCCATCGCGGCAGCCAGGAAATCCAAGGTTAGCCATCCAGTTCAGCGTTCGAATGCCCTAGGGGCATCGGACCAGGTTATTCGCAAGGCACGACCCGGCGGCAATCGCCGCTGAAATCGCTAGAATAGAGAGCACCCGGTTAGAAGCATATGCTCGCTGCAACGGCCCCAAGGACGTACGTTGATATGGACAAATTTGTAATTCGTGGTGGGAACCCTCTGCTCGGAACCATCCGCGTGGGCGGAGCCAAAAACGCCGCCCTGCCAGCGATGGCCGCGGCTTTGCTCACGGAAGAGCCGGTCATTCTGGAAAGCGTCCCGCAAGTGCGGGACATAGAAACCACGCGCAAGCTGCTGGCCGCGATGGGCGCTGAGGTGGAACTCGGCTACGGCCGCGCCCAGCACCGCACCACCATCTGCTGCCGCAACCTGGTTTCTCCGGAAGCGTCTTATGAACTGGTAAAAACCATGCGCGCCTCCACTCTGGTGCTGGGGCCGCTGGTAGCGCGCTGCGGGCGAGCCCGCGTTTCCCTGCCCGGAGGTTGCGCCATTGGCGCGCGGCCCATTGATCTGCACATCAAGGGCCTGGAGCGCCTGGGCGCAACTATCACCAACGATCACGGCTACGTGGAAGCCAGCGCAGAACGCCTGCGCGGCGCGGAGATTATTTTCGACAAGATCACCGTCACCGGCACCGAAGATCTGCTCATGGCCGCTACCCTCGCGGAAGGCGAAACCATCATGCAGAACTGCGCCCGCGAGCCCGAAGTTGCCGACCTTGCCGATCTGCTCAACAAGATGGGCGCTCGCATCGAGGGCGCGGGCACGGCCACCATTCGCGTGCAAGGCGTGAGCCGGCTGGGAGGCGCTAAGCACCGCATCATCCCCGACCGCATTGAGGCCGGCACGTTCATCATCGCCGGCGCGCTTACCGGAGGCGATCTTAACGTCGTGGGCTGCGAGCCCCGGCATCTGGGGGCGCTTCTGCAGAAGTTGCAGGAATCGGGCGTTAGGACGGTCGCTTCCGGCGATTCAGTGCGTGTGATGGGAGACGTTCCGCTGAAAGCGGTTGATCTGGTCACCGAAGAATATCCCGGCTTCCCCACCGATATGCAGGCGCAGTACATGGCGCTGGCCACGCAAGCGGAAGGCACTTCCATCATCACCGAAAATATTTTCGAGAACCGTTTCATGCACGCCCAGGAACTGGTACGCATGGGAGCCAACATCAGGATCCAAGGCAGCCGCGCCATCGTCCGCGGGAAAAGCCAATTGAGCGCGGCTGCGGTGTTGGCTTCCGATCTGCGCGCTTCGGCGTCGTTGGTGCTGGCCGGCTTGGTCGCGGAGGGCGAGAGCATCATTGACCGCGTCTACCACATTGACCGCGGCTACGAGCACATCGAAGAAAAACTACGCGGAGTAGGCGCGCAAATTCGCCGCATCGGCGCCATCCTCCCTAGCGCGCGGCTGCGCCAGCGGTAAGAGCGTAGGCGCAGTCCAATCTTTGTGCTACCCTCTCCCCGTACCTCGCGGGCCTCGCGCCGTTTCCCGGCCACCCACAATGAGAGGCCCTACTCACGCTCTGATTTTTCTCGCAGGGAGCCTGGATGGAGGAGTTGCGGACACACTTGAGGTGTGCGTGCATCCTCCGGAATCGCACCCGCCTCCCAAATCCAGGAGAAGAAATGAAAATTCGAAAACTTACGCCCAATCTGGTGGTCGGCGATGTCGCCGCCAGCGTCAACTTCTACCGCACCGTGCTCGGCTTTCAAAAAGGCATGAACGTGCCTGACAATCCACCCTACGTTTTCGCCTCAGTCACCAGCGGCAGCGTCGAGATTTTCTTCAACGACCGCAAGGCGGTGCAGGCAGAGTATCCCGCGCTGGTCGAACGCCCGCAGGGAGGCACCCTCACGCTCTATCTGGAAGTCGAGGGCATCGAGGAAGTACTCGAAACCGTGGAAAAAAACGGCGCGAAAATCACCATGCCGCTGAAGACCCAGTTCTACGGCATGAGAGAGTTCTCCTTCGAAGATCCCGAAGGCTGGGTGCTGACCATTGCCGAACGAGTGAAGTGAAGGACCTGCCCGCCAACAAATAGCATGGGCCGCGATTCGCATCGCGGCCCTTTATTGATTCGTCGCCAATCCAGTCTAACGCCGCGGCCCGCCGTGCCCGCCGCCGCCGTGGTGTCCACCGCCCCGTCCGCCGTTGCGCCCGCCACGTCCGCCACGGCCTCTTCCGCCTCCGCCACCGCCGCCGGGCCGGCCGCCTCTGCCGCCACGATCAAAACCGCCGCGATCAGGACGGTCCCCGCTGGCATGTGGAACTGCGTCACGGTTGAAGTTCGGCTCAGGTTCGTCAGGAAAATCGCCGCCGCCTTCGATGGTCAGGGCCGGCGCGCCAATCGGAGCTGCGCCGCCTTCCGGTTCGCTTCCCCCTTCCGGAGGAGTTTCGCCCCCGCCCATTTTCGCGCGCTGCTCTTTGAGGATAGCTTTTCGCGAAAGCCGGATGCGGTTACCTTCCACCGCCAGTACTTTCACCAGAACCTGGTCGCCTTCTTTCAACTCATCGCGAACGTCCTTGATGCGATGTTCAGCGACTTCGCTGATGTGCAACAAACCGTCGGTGCCGGGAATAATTTCGACGAACGCGCCGAAATCCGCCAGCCGAGTGACAGTTCCAAGATAAGTCTTCCCTACTTCGGCCGTCGCTGTAAGGTCGCGAATGATTTGCAGCGCTTTGTTGGCAG
>Ga0335078_10013570_pt1 | contig 12075 bp, 16 predicted proteins | sample Lox_Sample_32_FD_206711 | JGI IMG/M metagenome (GOLD analysis project Ga0335078, IMG submission 206711) | Soil microbial communities from Loxahatchee National Wildlife Refuge, Florida, United States - Lox_Sample_3.2 | ecosystem: Environmental > Terrestrial > Soil > Wetlands | place: USA... | reverse complement strand
CGGCCACAGATTCTGCATCAGGGTTTGCCCGGCGCTGGGAAGTTTGGCGCTTGAGTCGTAGGTGGGATTCTGGATGATACCGGCGCTGGTCATGTTGCTGAGGGCGGTGCCGGTGGGGTTGCCCAGTGCGCTGGGGTACTGGCCGCCCACCGTTCCGTTGCCAAACTGAATGCGCTGGGTGAACACAAAACTGTTGGAGTTGCAGGTCTGCCCGCTGGGCACCGCCGTGCAGTCCGGGCTGGTGGTGGCGCCCACCCACATGACCTGTGTCACGGTGACGATTCCGTTGCCGCTGTTGCTCGTATTGGAGTTCTCGTTGCTGACTCCCGAGGCAAACGCGGAACCGATCTGCAGGTTCAGCCCCTCAGCCAGACGCTGCGCTTCCTGCTGCATGGGATAGGTGGAGAAGTCCGCCCCGTGGATATACATGTTCGCCAGATCGCGGCACATCTGGTTGGCGATGAGGCTGCGCAGCAGGTTCATGCCGGTGATGAACGCCCCCAGCATCAGGGGAGCGAACAGCGCGAACACAATGGCGAACTCCAGGATCTCGCTTCCGTTCTCGCGTTTTCTGCGCTTCGCCGATACCATGGTCAGTTCCCGCCGACGCCCGGACAGGTGTTCGCGCCGGCGCCCTCCGAGATCACCGTGCAGCCTACCGGCAGACCGCCCAGGACGTCGGCCGAATAGACCGAGAAGCTGAAGGCCGAACCCGGGGTCGCGTAGAAGGGCTGGGAACCGGGCGTGTAGCCGGTCGGGTAAGTTCCGCTGAGCGGGAGCATCCAGTTGAAACTGGCATTCTGGATGGAAACCTCGACGACGTTGCCGGGCACGTTCCCTCCGCTGGCGATTGGTGTGTTCAGGTTGCTGGGCGCGTAGTAGTGCACGGATATAGCGCTGTCCGGCACCAGTCCCATGTCGAACTGCTTGACCACCTGCTTGATGGAGGCGTCCTGGCCGACGTTCCCCGACGCCGTCTGGAAGGTGATCGCATAACGGCATCCTTCGCGGACCGCGTTTTCGAGCGTGGTCCAGCGGAAGAACATCATCCCCAGATCGAGGAAGCCCATCACCAGTGCAAACGTGGGCAGCATGGTGAAAACCAGCTCCAGCATGGTGTTGCCACGCTGCCGTCGAGCGCTTGCGCCACTCACTCGGCTAACTGCGGAGATGGGCGTGAATGATCGGGGTTCAGCCAGCGCGATTTCGGCGATCGCGTTGCCACGCCGGGCACGGCGGCCACGGCGCGAGCCGGTTTCGGCTCGCAGGCAGTTCATGAAAACGCTCCGGAGCCGGTGAGATGGCCCGCTCCGTACCAGGACCGCACACTGTCCCGGTACTCCCAGCTTAAGAATGTTCGGCTTCCGCGGGTGCGCTGGAAATCGCTTAATCGTGGCCAGAAAAAGCCTTACGGCGCCTCGAGCCTACAGCCCCGCGGGTCCGCCCCCGATTCTTCCCTCGGGAGGAGCTGTGGGCGCCTTTCTGGCCCGTGAAAACTGGCGCTGGCCCGGCCGGCAGAGCAGAGTGCTGGCCCGCCTCGACGACCTGCAGGAAGCAGGCAACCGTAACCGCATCTTCGAGTATGCTCTCTGCCTTGCCTTCCTGTTGCCCATACTGTTCGGTGTCTTCGCGGCGGCCAGGAGCCAGCGCATGACCGTCGAGGCCAGCAGTCTGGCCCACGATCTGGCGCACATGTACAAACAGGGGGTCGATTTCTCCAGCCCCGCGAATCGCAGCGTTGTCCTGGAGCTGGCCCGCGGCCGCGGTCTGGCGCTGGGGGCGAAATCGGGCGCCGCCATCCTGTCGCGCGTGCGCGTGGTGGGTGAGGCCGATTGCGGCCACTGCGCCAACGCCGGCAGCGCGGTCTTCGAACAGCAGATCGCCATCAGCGGCGCCTCCCGGCACACCAGCGAGCTGGGAACTCCGCCGGTCGAGCCGGGCACGGGTGTGGTACTCGACTGGAGCAGCGATCCCGCGGCGCGCGCCCATGTTTCCGAGCGCGAGGTGAAATCCGGCGCTCCCGCCTGGATCTGTGAACTCTGGTTTCCCTCCCCCGATCAGCCCGACGGCGTCTACGTTCGCGCCACCGAATAGCCGTCCCACACGCCCCTGTTATCCTGAAGTTTCAACCTTCTCCTAAACACGATGGCACGCATTTTTCCGTTTCAACCGTATCGCTACACTCCCGCCGCCGGCCCCCTCAATCATGTCGTCACGCAGCCTTACGACAAGATCTCGCCAGCCATGCGCGAACGCTACCTGTCGCTCAGTCCGTATAACCTGGTGCGCATCATTCTGGGCGAGCGCAAACCGGATGACGGCCCCACCGGCAACGTCTACACTCGCGCCGCCGCGCATCTGAACGCCTGGATCGCTGACGGGATTCTTGCCCGCGATGCCGAGCCCGCCTTCTACGCATACTTCCAGGAGTTCACCGTGCCCGATGTCGCCGGCAAACTCGTGCGCAAGGGCTTCATCGGTCTGGGCGCGGTGGAAGACTATTCGGCCGGGGTGGTGCACCGCCACGAGCAAACCCTGAAAGGACCGAAGCAGGATCGCCTCGAGTTGCTGCGCCACACTCACGCCCACTTCGGCCAGATCTTCATGCTGTACCCGGATCCCGCGCTGGCCATCGACGCGATTCTGGATCGCGCGGCCGCCGAGACGCCCACCGCCGACGCCAACGACGAGTACGATGTGGTCCATCGCGTGTGGCGCATCGCCGATCCGGCCGCTGTCGCGCAAATCGCGCGATTAATGGCTGACAGGAAGCTGCTCATCGCCGATGGCCACCATCGTTACGAAACCGCTCTCGCCTTCAGTCGCGAGAATCCCGCTCTCCCCGGCGCGGATCGGGTCATGATGACCTTCGTCAATATGCACTCGCCGGGGCTGCGTATTCTGGCCACCCATCGTCTGGTGAACGGGCTCGCCGGTTTCGACTCAGCCGCGCTGGTGGCTCGCACCGGCGCATCGGCCATGCCCCTCGACCGTCTGCGCGCGGAGTTCGCCTCACCGGCGCCGAATCGCCTGCGCGTCGGGTTCGTTCTGTCGTCGGGCCTTGAGGCTTATCTGATCGATCGCCCGCGCGGGCCGGAAGACCTGGACGTCCGCTTCCTGCACGACGAAATTCTCGCGGGAGTGCTCGGTATCAGCGAACAGGATGTCCGCGAGGAGAAGTACCTGAAGTATGTCCGCGGTCTCGATACCGCTGTCGAGCGCGTGCGCGCCGGCGAAGCCCAAGTGGCGTTTCTGCTCGAGCCGACCACCGTCGAGCAAACGGCGCGGGTGGCCTTCTCCGGCGGCGTGATGCCGCAGAAGTCCACGGACTTCTATCCGAAGCTGCTCAGCGGCCTCACCATCTACAAGCTCTCACTGCAAACGGGGACGGACTAACTTTTCTCGGGCGCTGCCTCCGACCGTCCCCGCGCGAGAAATGGGGACGGACTAACTCTTTTCACACACTGCCTCTGACCGTCCTCGAGGTAGTCCGTCCCCGTCTCGCCCCTGACCTTCCCCGCAGCAGTCTGTCCCGTTTCCCCAAATTTAGGCCGGCCGCACCTTCCGATAGTTCAACAGACACTGCCGCACCGTCTCCAGCGGGTCGCCACTTTCTTCCTGTTCGATCAGATAGTATTCGGCGCCGCCCACGGATTCGGCCGCGTCCAGAAGCTGAGGCCATGGTACGGCGCCCTCGCCGAACACCACCTTGTAGCCCCGCTCCGGCGACCAGTCTTTCAGATGCAGAGAACGAATCCGCCCCGGGTTCGCGCGAATCCACGCGACCGGATCGGAACCAGTCTCCACGCACGTGCCCACGTCGAGCTGCAGCATCAGTTCCTGCGGCGTGTTCGCGGCGATCACCTCGATGGGCTTCCGCCCTTCGAGCGGACGCCACTCGGCGTCGTGATTGTGATAGCCCGCGCCCATTCCTGCGGCCTTCAGAGTCTCCAGCGCGCCGGTCAATGTTTCGGCCGCGCGCTTGTAGTCGTCCAGAGTTTTGACTGTCCCCGGCGACGCGAGCACCACATAATGGCTGCCGATAATCCGGTTCAGCTCGATGGCGTGGGGCATTTTCGCGGCCGAGAACGAGTCCATGCCGTTATGCGTCGAGTTGCACTTAACGCCGGCGTCGTCCAGAATCGAGCGCACTTCCTTCGCGTAGGCGGGTGTCCATTGCATGTAGGGAGCGTAGAACTCTACCACCCGATAACCCATCTTCGCCACGGCGCGAATGGTGCCGGGAAGGTCCTTGTTCAGCGCGTCGCGTACGGAGTAAAGCTCGAGGCCAATGGGAATGCTGCCGGGTGCGGCGGCCAGCGCGACCGGAAGCGCGGCCGTGGAGGCAAGAAAAGTGCGTCGAGTCATTGTGTCGATTGAATCCATTGCTACCGCACGATATCATACTTGCCGCGCATGAATCGTGTGATGCTGATCGCCGCCCTGATTGCACTCCCGGCGATCGCGCAGGATCCCGGCGCGCTGCTGGTGGCGACTTCCGCTACGCGCGATACCGACTTCGACCGGACCGTGGTCGTGCTCGTCGAGCACGACGCGCAACGGGCCACCGGGCTGGTGCTCAATCGCCCGGTGAAAATCACTCTGGCCGAAGTCTTCCCCGATCTGACCGCGCCCGGCGCGCGCAATCAGACGGCGTGGGCTGGCGGGCCGGTGTTCATCGGAGTCAACGCGCTTCTGCGTTCGCGAACCGCGCTCCCGCACACCGATCCACTTCTTCCCGGAGTGCGCCTGATAGCGGACAAGCCGCTCATTCGCGCGCAGATCGCAGCAGGCGCGCCGCCCGGCACGATCCGTGTCTACCTGGGAGTCTGCGGATGGGGCTCCAGGCAACTCGAAGACGAAATTCGTCGCGGGTTATGGCGCGTTGCGCCGGGCTCTGCCGACGCCGTCTTCGACGCCGCGCCCGATTCACTTTGGACGCGCCTCGCTCACACCGCAGTGCGCCCTCAGCATTAACAGTGCATAAGATTATTCCGCGTTCATGTGCGCAACGCGATAGGCGGCGCTGCGTTTTTATGGACAGGAGATCGATTATGAAGATTCGCAATTTGTTGCTCGCCGGTGTGGTCGCCGCTTCCGCTCTGCTCGCTGGCTGCGTGTCGCACGCGTATGTCGCCGCCTATGCGCCGGGCCCGCCTCCCGCGCCGTATGCGGTCGGCGCGATCGGTTATGCCCCGGGTCCCGGCTATGTCTGGGCCGACGGCTACTGGGATCTGCGCGGGGGCCGCGACTGGACGTGGGTGCGCGGCTCGTGGATGCGTCCGCCGCATCCCCACGCTTACTGGGTTGCCCCGCGCTGGGAGCGCAACGGCCATGGTTGGCATCGCGTCGAAGGCCACTGGCGATAAGACCGCGTTCCAGGAGGGGACGGACTAACTTGCTTCTGGCAGTCCCCCAGCCGTCCTCACAGTAGTCCGTCCCCGTTTTTCGCGCCGACGCTCAGAGACCCCCCGCATCACTTCGAGCTGAGCACGAAGGTGTTGCCGTCGATGTCACGAAACGCCGCGGCAGTACCCCATTCCTCGCGTATCGGTTCCATCACGAACTCGACGCCTTTCTGCTTCAGCTCGCGCGCGGTGCCTTCGACGTCATCGCTCCAGAATGTCACCGGCGATTCGCTCCCCGGCTTCATGGCCTCGCCGAAGCGAAACAGAACGATGCGTGTGTCCGCGCCGGGGATGCCCAGCTCGATCCAGCGTTGTTCCTCGTCGTAAGGCTGGTCGGTCACCAGCCGGAACCCGAGCTTATCCGTGTAGAACGCAAGAGCGCGGTCCTGGTCCGCGACCGGTATGCTGACAAACTTCACGCCCCGGATCATTTGATTGGGCGCGCCTCTGGCGCGGCGATTGTGCCGGCTTCCGCCGCGGCTGGCGCGTTCCCTGCGGACCTGCGCCGGTGAACCGACTGCGCCACGATACCGCCCAGATAGCCCCCCGCAATCCGCAGGGCAAATGAAACGAAATACATCAGCCGATCCTCCCGCCTGGCCGTGAACAGAAAGCCGCTGGCGAGAATGGCGGCCGCGATTCCGGTCAGCGTGCCATGGAGCGGAAAATGCGCGTTCAGGCGGCGCGAAACCCACAGCGCGCTCAGGAACGTGGCCAGCACGCTCGCGGGCGGCGCGACATAGTATCCGGCCAGCGCGGCGAAAACCTGGTAATCGGCGGCGCTGCGGCCCGGTGCAATCAGGAAAGCGTAAACGGTCGAGATGGCGATCAGCGTGGCGATCACCCCCAGCTCCGAGAACAGCGCCGCTACAATCACGCGTCCCCAGCGAATTTGCGATTTCATCTTTCACCGCCTCCTTCCGGGCAATTGTGCTCCTGTGGCTGGGAAAATGCAAGTTTCTATATTGTTATAGACTATAGTTTTATGTACCATATCGAGGTCGACGAATATGTGATCGATGTGCTCCTCCCCGATCTGGCCGGCCATGACCACTCGCCCGCCGCCTTCCTGGTCTACGTCGTTCTGTGGGCCCGGCTCTACCGGGCCGAACAACGCACCACGGCCGTCAGTCTGCAAGGCCTCGCGGATCTCTCCGGCCTCTCCAAATCGGCCGTTCAGGGAGCCGTCCGGCTGCTGAAACGGCGCGGCCTCGTCAGAGTGACGAGGTCGTCAGTGACGGCGTTACCGCACTACGAATTGGTGCGTCACTGGGTGCGCAGGCGCGCGGGAAACAAAATCTGAGGCGGCAGCGCGAGTTACTTCTCGTCCGGCTTGCCGTGCGAGTCGGCGTGCGGGTCCATATGGCCCACCGTCTTCAGTTGCTGGAACATGCGCTCCACCTCGGCTTCGTCGCCGGGGAGCAGCACGGGGTAGCGGGGCGGCGGAGTCTGTGAAACGCTGCGCCGCGGCTCGCCGCCTCGACGGCTGGTCAGCGGACGCCGTGGCTCGCCCCAGAAGCTGCGCCAGGGTGCGCCTTCAATCAGGGCGTCCTGCGGATACCTGCGAAGATTACGCAACAGGCTCTCCCGTCCCTGCGTGTCGCCGGCATAACCCAGCACCAGCGTCTCCCGATTCATCAGCGTCAAACGCACCAGCAGCGGGAAGCTGAAGATCCTGTCCACGCGTGCAACTTCCGGCCAGGGGATCGAGCGCCCCCGGCCGGGAATCTTGCTCTCCACGCGCAGGTGAGTTTCATAGATCTCAATGTCGGGCAGGAGACCCAGCGCGAACGCCACCCCGGCGCCGAGGAAGAGAAGCCCGGCGGGAATCCAGGCCCAGTGCCAGACCACGCCCACCCACCCGGAGAACGCGGTGAACGCCAGCGCCACTACGCCTGACCAGAGGTAATCGCGGGGAGCGTCAAAACGGGAAACCGGCACCAGCACTCCTCCAGCCTAACGCCCGGACGTGGCGGCGTCAACGCTCGAAAAAAAACCGGCAGGCCTAGGCCAGCGCGGTCTTCTTCACGACGATCAGAGTGATGTCGTCGGCCGCGGGAGCGTCGCCGATCCACTTCATCAGCGTATCGATCACCGTGTGCTGGATCGCCTCCGCCGATTCGCCGCGCAATCCTCTCGCCAGCTCCGCCAGACGATCCTCGCCGAACTCCTCGTCGGCACCCGGCCGGCAGGCTTCCGATACCCCGTCGCTGAACATCACCAGCAGATCGCCGGGATTCAACCGGGAAGTCTGGTGTGTGTATGGCGCTTTCGGCATGATGCCGAGAATGAGTCCACCGCCCTGCAGGCGCTCCACGTTTCCGTCCGCGCGAATCACGATGGGCGGATTGTGTCCGGCGTTGCACCACGTCATCTCGCCGGTTCCAGGGTCCACTACCGCGACAAAAAAAGTGATGAAACGGTTGCCCGGACAGTTTTGGCAGATGATGCGGTTCAGGCGGGCCACGGTTGCGCCGAGGTCCTCGGGGTCCTCAAAGAGAATCTGTGCGCGAGCCTGCAGATTGGACATCAGCAGAGCGGCGGGCATACCCTTGCCGGCGACGTCGCCAACAAGCACCGTCATGCGGCCGTCCACGCACGGAATGTAATCGTAGTAGTCGCCGCCCACCGTGCGGCAGGGCACGTTGTAACCGGCCAGTTCCAGTCCCCCGACCGCCGGAGTTGTGGCCGGCAGCAAACCCTGCTGGATCTCCGCCGCCTGGGCCAGTTCGCGCGACAGCAGACGTTCCGCCTGCTCCACTTCCGCCAACCGCACGTGCTCGATGCGCACGGCCGCGATATTGGCCATCACCGTCAGGAGACTGAGATCCTGCTCGGTGAATTCGTGGATGAAATGCGGGGAATCGAGATAGATCAGCCCGATCACCCGTTCCTCGGTCTGCAGCGGCACCGCCACCATGCTGCGGATTTGCTGCTCGACGATGCTCATCCGTTCCATCAGCGCGCGATTATCGCGCACGTCGCTGATCAGCAGAGACTGCTTCTGATTCAGCACCAGATCGCGCACTCCGGCGCTGATGCGGAAGCCCTGGCCTTTGGCGGCGCGGACCACCAGCTCTCCTCCCTCCAGCGTCATGAGCACGCCGCGCGCGGCCCCCACCGCTTCGATGGACAGATTCATGATGAGCTGGAACATCTCTTCCAGCGGCATGTTCTGGCCCAGCTTGCGGCCGGCATCCACCAGCGCGCGCATGTGCGCGGTTTTGTCCGAAACCTGCAGGCTGGTTTCGAGCGTGCTGCTGCGCGCGGGCGTGGCCCCGCCATCCACGAAAATCACCGTCTGCGCGGCCGGCGCGGGCCGTGGTGCGGGTGTGGTGCCTCCGCCCTCGCGAAATTCGATGGTCAGGTGGCCGGCCGTGATGCGATCCCCGGGCTGCAACCGACGCGCCTCGGAAATCCGGAACCCGTTCACCAGAGTTCCGTTCTTGCTGCCCGCGTCTCTCACCTGCCAGTACTCGCCTGCTCTTTCCACAACGAGATGCTGGCGCGAGAGACCCGCGTCGTCGGAATAACAGAGTTCATTCGCGCTCGATCGGCCAAGGGTAATCTGATCGTGATCCAGCGGAACCGTTCGCGAACCGCCGTCCGGGGAGGAAACGAACAGTTCCCGAACCCGCGCCTTGCTCGGACTGACCATGTAGGTTCAGCTTAGCAGGCCGCCAAAATGTCCGCCCTCGCTCACCGAAACGGCGACGGACACGAGGCCGGGACGGACTAACTTGCTTCCGGCAAGTCCGCAGACCGTCCTCAGGGAAGTCCGTCCCCCGCTCAGGCCCGTCTACAACGCCGCTTTCGGTGCGACCATCAGGTCGTTATCCACCGAGAAAACGCCCGCCACCCCGTTCGCGCGAATGCCCGCGACGTTCTTGTCCATGTTGCTGGCCACGTATCCGACAAGCTTCACGTGGCCGTTGTCCACGATAATCCGCACCGGTGGATTCGGCCCCATGGCATAGCGGTACAGACCGCCGTACCCGAATACCGCGCGGTATTCGGCGAACCGAATCCGGTTGTCCATGCTGGACGGCGGCAGCACGCGAATGTCATTCACGACGCGGGTCACGCCGGCGATGTTCTTCACCGCCCTTTCCGCGTCCGTCTTCAGCCACGGCTGGCGTACATCGCCGGACAGATAAACCGTGCCGCCATCCACTCGGTAATTCACGTCGTCGAAGATTGTGTAATACGGAAGCATCAGCAGCTCATGCCTCACCTGCTGATCCAGTGTCTTTACGGGCGCATTGCTGTTCGCAAAGGCAGGAGCGGCGGCAAGCACCAGCACCGCCAGACTTCCGCCCATCCTGCTGATTATTCTTTTCACGTTCTCCTTCGCTCCTTCTGCTCATTTAGATGAGGCCTCGCGGCGAGCGGGTTCCCCGGCTTACGTATCTTTACGCCGCCTGTGCCTTTGCCGCCGCGGCCTGGCGCGGTTCTGCGCCGCCTGTGCGCCCACTCTGCCGCTTAGTAGAATGTCGGTTGCGCACATGCATGACCTGCAGAGTCTCGCCCGCACCGTCCGCGACTATTTCCCGCTGATTCTCTTCGGCATTGTCGCGGTACTGCTGGTGGCGTTCTGGGTAATCATCGAGGCATTCCGCAGCCTCTCCAGCCAGAGTGAACTGGGAAAACTGCGCCGCAAGGTCGATGAACTGGAAGCGGAGCGCGCCTACGCCTGCAAAGCCCCCTCCGTGAGGACGGATGCCATGCCGCAGGATGTGGTGCTGACTCCGCGATGGGTGCGCCGCGGGTTTGCGGCCACCACCAGCGATGGCGGTTGCCTCCTCATCGTCGACGCCGTTGCTCCGGGACGCAAGGCCGCAACGGTCTCCGTCAGACTCGATGGCTGGCCCGGCGCGAGTCAGGAGATTCGCGCCGGACATCCCGTGGAGATGACCGGGAATCTCGGCACCTACACGCTGGAATTGGAGGCGGTGAGCGCTCAGGAGGCGCGCCTCGGCGTCACCCTGAGAAGCCGTCACAGCGAGGCGCCGGCTTGACCGGCAGCGCCGCCGGCAAGGCCCGCGTTCTTCTCACCTCGCGAAAGCGAGATAATCGACTCTTATGCATTCGCGCCGGATTGCATCATTTCTGCTGGGAGCGTGGCTCGCGGGAAGTCTCATCGCGGCAGTTGCCTGCCTGAACAGCGTGGGCAGCGTGGACGAGGCCATGGCATCCAGCGATACCACTGCGCGCCAGGTGATTGCCCGCGCGGAACGCGATGGCGCGCGCATGTTGCTGCGGTCGCTGACCGCGGTGGCGAACGCCCGGCTTCTTTCCGGCTGGGAGCTGGCGCAGGCACCCATCGGCGTTCTGCTCATGATCGCGCTGGTGGTGGAGCGGCCTACCCGAATTCTCGTGGCTCTTCCGCTGGTGATGCTTCTGCTTGTGGGCTTTGAGCATGTCCTCGTGCTGCCCGAGATTGCCTGGCTCAGCCAGGCTCTCGCTTTCCTGCGCGATGCGGAGGGCGGGGCGCAGCGGAGCCGTCTGGATAACCTGCAGCGCTTTTATGTATTCGCCGAAGCGATCAAGCTGCTGCTCGGCGTCGCCCTTGCGGTCCTGCTGTTCGTGATGCGGACAGGGAGGCGCGGCTCGCGATCGCCTTCGCGCGCGCGCGATCCGTTGGAGCGGCGAGCCCTGGCGTAGCCAGGAGCGAGTCCCGATCTGGCGCCTGGTATGATCGTGGTGAACATCCGAAGATTGCGGCGGCGTCTTGGCACAGCAACTGGTTATACATCACGTGGGGTTTGTGGTTGCCGACATCGAAGCCGGTATGAAAGGTTTCGTCCAGTCGCTGGCGGCGGAGTGGGACGGTAAGATCTTCGCTGACCCCTGGCAGAAGGTGAAGGTTGCGTTTCTGCTAACTCGTCCGGGAGACGCGCGCATCGAACTGGTGCAGCCGGCCGCTGACGATTCTCCAGTGAGCCGTTTTCTCGCCGACAAAGGCGGAGGCTTTCATCATATTTGTTACGAAGTTGAGGAGCTGGACTGCGCGCTGGCCGAGTTCCGGGAGAGAGGCGCTTTGCTGGCGCGTCCTCCGAAACCGGCGATCGCTTTCGAAGGCCGCCGCATCGCCTGGGTACTGACCGCCGAGAAGCTTCTGGTCGAGCTTCTGGAGAGCGCGCGGGCGTGAGTCCAGTGTCGCTTTCTGTCCCCGGCGGGTTGGACTAACTGCTACCTGCGCGCGCGGGCGCCAGGCCGTTCTACCAGTCCTCCACCGCGAAGCGCAGCCAGCACTCTCCATCCAGCCGCGACAACGCAGCCTGGCCGCTCAGAATAGTTTCCTTCAGTTGGCTGTCGCGAGTATGAAACAGGGTCGAGGTCATGGCCATCCGGAACAGACAGTACTCTTTGCTGAGGTTCACCAGGAAGTTCGGGAGCGCCTGCCCTTTGGCGAACGCGCAGCCTTGCTCCCACGCCTCCTGAAAGAAGGTCCGCAGGACGGCGTCGAACTGGTCTCGCCGACGGACGCCAATCTGCAGTAGCGTGCCCGCCCCGCGGGGCCGGGTGTAGCAGATATACCAGCCGCAGAAGCTTCCATCGGGCGTATGCACGGTGGCCATGCGCAGATCTCCGTTACGTCGCGCGCGGGCTGCCTGCGACAGCAGCCATTCAAACGATGACCGGTCATACGCCGGCCGGAGCTGGT
>Ga0335078_10013568_pt1 | contig 12076 bp, 9 predicted proteins | sample Lox_Sample_32_FD_206711 | JGI IMG/M metagenome (GOLD analysis project Ga0335078, IMG submission 206711) | Soil microbial communities from Loxahatchee National Wildlife Refuge, Florida, United States - Lox_Sample_3.2 | ecosystem: Environmental > Terrestrial > Soil > Wetlands | place: USA: Florida... | reverse complement strand
GCGAGTGCCACCATATCTTCTGGATATCGAACTTCACGCCCTTACATAAGTAGATCGGCGCATTCTCCTCGTCCATGCCCCAGCGATCGTAGTGATCGAATGCCTGATAGGACGTGCAATTGTCCTTCACGTCATCCAAGCTCCACTGAATCACGATCAGATTTTTGTAGACCTGCGGCGGCGGTCCCCAGTACCAGTGGTTCTGGTGACGTGAGTAAGCCGTCGGCAGTCCATACTTCGGACCGAACAGGTTGACCGCTCCCGCCTCGCCATAATTGCCCGCCCAGATGCCGGTTTCGGCGCGCTCCTCCGGCGGCAGCGAGTTGTAGATGCCGGCGACTTGCTTCACTAGTTCGGGCCAGCCGAACTGGTCGGCGATGGGCTGCATCAGCAGCGACTCGTGATGAACTTCCTGCTTGGCCGGCTTGAAGCCGATGGCGTTCTGATAAGCGAGCAGTCGCTCCGGCGGCAGCGCCCAGGTGACCATCGGGAGGAGCGGAGCGGTCATGAGAACGATCACGCCGACGACGGCGACTCGCGTCCAGGCCGCACGCTTCGCCAGCCAGCGCTCGATGGCAACGGCCCCAGCGGCAAACAACATGGGATAGATGGGAAAAAGATAGTAGTCTTTGCCGTGAGAGAGCTCCATGGTGACGAAGAACGCGACAAAAATGATGCCAAGCACGCGCCATTTGCGATCGCGCAGCAGCCAGATCAGCCCCGGCAGCCAGACGAAGAGCAGGATCGGGTCCATGCTGATGATCTGCTGCCCGACGAACGCCAGCGGCCCGAACACGACATTCTTTCCCTCGCGGCGCACGTTTTCCAGATCTTCCAGCGTCGGGAAATGGCGTTGCGCTTGCCAGATGAGATTCGGCAGGAACAATGCGAGGGCGATGGCGAAGGCAATCCAGATCCACGGCTTGGCGAACTCGCGGCGATGATGCGTGAGCAATAGAGCGACGGCCACTGCGAAGCCAAAGAACAATGTGGAGTGTTTGTTCTCGAGGCCGAGGCCGGCGAGCACGCCGAACCAGATCCACAAGCGCGAGTCGCCCGTGCGCAGGATTCGCGCGATGACCCAGATGCAGCCCATCCAATACAGCGGCTCAAAGGCATTCATGGACAAGAAATTGTCCACGACCAGCATCCCCGGGCACAGCAGAACGCAAAGTCCGCCAAGAAACTGCGCATAGCGATTGCCGCCCAGCTCGCGAACAATGAGGATGGTCAGCGCGATCAGCGCGGCGCCGGCCAGCGCGGGCAGGATCCGCAAGGCCGCCAGCGAACCGCCCATCAGCAGCGCGATTTTGGCGTAGACGGCGACCAGCGGCGCGGCATCGACATAACCCCAGTCCAGATGCCGGGCCATGTCGAGATAGTACAGCTCATCGCGGAAGTAGCCGTAGTGACGGACGCTGGTGAATACGTGCAGCAGCAGCTTGGCGGCGCAGAGGGCAATCAGGATTCCGACATCAAGCCGCGGGAGAACGTCTGAGCCGGTCGCTTCTCTGCCATGTCGTTCCTGTATCGCCGTGACCATACGAACTCCGTGGCAATGCTATATGAGACCAACCCTCATGTTGTTACGACGAGCAGGGCGGCTAAGTTCGTATAATCAGCGCGAGTCCAGCCTGTGTCTGCCAGCCCCAGTTTGAAGGATGAGATCAAGCGCCTTGCCCTCGAAGCAGGCTTCGACCTCGCCGGTGTTGCCGGTGTGGACGAAACACCCGAACATCGGTTCTTCAGCCAGTGGATTGCGGAAGGCCGAGCCGGGGAGATGAAGTATCTGGAATCGCGGAACGAAGCCGGCGACCTGAAGCGGGCATCGCTGGCGAACGTCGCTCCCTGGGCACGGTCGGTTGTCGTCTGCGCGCTGAACTACAACACCGACCAGCCCTACTCCACACATGCCGGCGCCGCGCATCAAGGCTGGATCTCGCGCTACGCCTGGTCGCAGCGGGACTACCACGATGTCGTGCTCGAAAAACTTCGCGCGCTGGAGGCGAAGGTCCTTGCCATGTGCGCGGGGCGCGGAATGCCGGCACCGAGGACGTGGTGCTACGTCGACACCGGCCCGGTGATCGAGCGCATCTTCGCCAAGTACGCCGGCATTGGCTGGATCGGCAAGAACACCTGCGTGCTCAATGATCGCCTGGGTTCGTGGCTGTTTCTTGGCGTAATCCTCACGTCGATCGAGCTGCCCCCCGATCTGCCGCCGACGGACCGCTGCGGATCGTGCACCCGCTGCCTGGACGCGTGCCCGACGAATGCCTTCCCCGCCCCGTATCAGCTCGACGCGACGAAGTGCATTTCGTATCTCACCATCGAGCTGCGCGGCTCTATTCCCGAAGACCTGCGTCCCGGCATCGGCCGCCAGGTCTTCGGTTGTGATATCTGCCAGGACGTCTGCCCGTGGAACCGGCATGCTCCGGTGAGCAGCATTGCCGAGTTTCAGCCCCGGCAAAAGCTGGTCAATCCCGATCTGCAATGGCTGGCGCAGCTTAGCCAGGAGGAATTCCGCGAGATTTTTCGCGGCGCGCCAGTGAAGCGGGCGCGGTTCGGCGGCCTTCGCAGAAACGTAGCAGTCGCCATGGCGAACAGCGAGGACGAGCGATTTCTTGCCCGCCTGGAAGAGCTCAGCATGGACGAAGACGCGGTGGTGGCGGAGCATGCGCGCTGGGGGCTGCAACATCTGCGCGGTTTGCTGGACGAAGGTCTTAGGCGGGGATGAGATCGCGTGCATCCTCCCCACAGACGTGCCAATAAGGGAATGCCTGCAGCGATCCGTGGAGCGAACGCTCTTCCTGCTCGCGCGAATCCGCACCAACAAGTATGATTACCGTCGTAGTCCCAGGCATTCGGAGAGTATAGACAGTACGTCCCTTGGTTCGTGGGACCCGCATCCCACCTCTACGGAGGATGACCTTATGCGCAAGTGCCACAAGTTATATCTCGTTCTAACGATGGCAGCCGCAGCTAGTTTGGTGTTCGGATTTGCGGGCTGCAAGAGCAACAACCCCGAGCAAAACACCGCACAGAATCAGACTCAGAATCAGAATCAGAATCAGGCACAAACCGACCAGTCGCAAAACGGGCCGGCTACCGACAACTTGCCGCCTACCGGCAACCAGGCTCCGGCGCAGCAGCAAAGCTATTCGCAGGCCGCGCCAGCGCAGCAACAGGCTCCGGCGCAGCAACCGGCTCCGGCCCAGCAACCGGCTCCAGCCCAGCAGCAGGCTCCAGTGGAACAGCAGCAGCCGGCGCCCGCTCCCGAACAGCAAGCTCAAGAGCAGCCGCCGGAGCAGCAGCCGGAGGAACAACCTGAATCTCAGGACGCCAGTTACGGCCAGCCGCCGCTGCAGGCACAGCAGCCGCCGCCGCCGATGCCCGTATACACGCAACCCCCATGTCCTGCTCCGGGCTACGTTTGGACTCCCGGGTATTGGAGCTACGCTCCGCAGGGCTATTACTGGGTGCCCGGCGCGTGGACGCAGCCGCCCCAGGTCGGCTTTCTGTGGACCCCGGGATTCTGGGGATTTGTCGGCGGAATCTACCGTTATCACTACGGTTATTGGGGACACTACGTTGGATACTACGGCGGCATTAACTATGGATATGGATACAACGGCCTTGGGTATCAGGGCGGCTACTGGAACGGGAACCGGTTCTACTACAACCGTGCCGTAAACAATGTCAACGTCACCAACATCACCAACGTTTACAACCGCACGGTGATCAACAACACGACGATCAATCGCGTCAGCTACAACGGCCCGGGCGGCATCACTCGCGGGCCCACGGCAGCCGAGGCGGCGGCGTTGCATCAACAGCGCGTGCCACCGATGACCACGCAGTTGCAGCATCAGCACCAGGCGGCACAGAATCGTGAGCAGTTCGCTTCCGTCAATCGCGGACGGCCGGCGGTTTTGACGGCAACGAAACCGATTGCGGAAAGCAAGCCAATTGCTCCGATCATTCCCGCCCACACGGCGATTGCTCCGCGTCCGGGGCTGACGAATCGGCCTCCGGCGCAGATGCATCCTGCTCCGCAGCAAAAGCCAATGGAACAGGCTCATCCTGGCGCGCAACCGCGGCCGCCGCAGGAGCAGGCTCATCCTGGCGCGCAACCCCGGCCAAAGGAACAGGCTCATCCCGCTCCGGCGCCGAAGGAGCAGGCTCATCCCGCTCCAGCGCCAAAGGAGCAGGCTCATCCTGCCCCAGCGCCAAAGGAGCAGGCTCATCCCGCTCCAGCGCCCAAGGAACAAGCTCATCCTGCCCCACCGCCAAAGGAGCAGGCTCATCCTGGCGCACAACCGCATCCGCAGGAGCAAGCTCATCCGGCTCCGGCCCCAAAACAAGAGCAGGCTCATCCCGCTCCACCACCAAAGGAGCAAGCCCGGCCTGCTCCACAGCCCCATCCGCAGGAACAGGCTCATCCCACTGCTCAGCCACATCCGCAGCAGCAGGCTCACCCGGCTCCGCAGCAGCATCCGCAGCAGCAGGCTCATCCGGAGCAGAAACCGAAGTCCGAGGACAAGAAGCAGTAGCTGCGGGCAATCCGCTTCGCGACCAGGCGGGCTTCGGCCCGCCTTTATTCTTGCCGCCGGCGGTGATGACACGCATATCGATTCTGGCTATAAAAGAAGGTATGACCGAGGCCCTCAGCCGCCGCCTGAAACAGCCGCAATTCTCCAGCCCGGCGCAGGAGGCCGCGCTCAGCATCATCGTTGCCGCCAACACGCTTAACGAGCGCATGGACCGGCTGTGCGAGGAGTACCAGATTACGCGCGCGCAATACAACGTGCTGCGCATCCTGCGTGGTGTCTATCCCGCAGGGCATCCGCGCAGCGAAATCGCCTGCCGGATGATGGACCGCGCTTCCGATGTGACCCGGCTGATCGACCGGCTCCAAGCCCGGCGACTGGTGAAGCGAACGCGAGGCCGCGAGGACCAGCGGCAAGCCGTAACCTGTATCACGGCGAAAGGGATCAAGTTGCTGCAGGCCATGCAGCCGCACGTCGACGCGGAAAGCGCGATCATCCAAAGCCGCCTGAGCGATGACAACTGCCGCGAGCTGAGCCGGCTGTGCTCCCTGCTTCTCGACCTGAACGAGGCGGCCGACCAAAGCTAACCCCCTGAGAATTCGCTACAAGCCATCTCGTAAATCGCTTCGTATCAGGGCACGTCCCTTCGGCTCCGCTCAGGGCAGGCTTTTAGACGTGCCGCAAAAGCGTCAACCGAGATCCCTGGATTGCCATTTTCGGCACGACTGGAAGTCGTGCCTGGATACGAACTCTGGTGATCTATGAGATGGGCTCTCGATATAAATCCAGAATCCTTTCCGCCCACTCCGCATCCTAATTATGTGGTTAAACACATATACAATGTGTTAACACACATTAACGAGGTGCGGCATGAAAACTCTTCTGGTCGTCAACTCCAGCCCGCGCAGCAACTCCGTCTCCCGCCGCTTGACCCGCCGCGTCAGCGAAGAATGGCTGGCAAAGAATCCCAACGGACGAATCATCGAACGGGATCTGGCAACCGGTTCGCTCCCGTTCCTCACGGAGGAGTGGATCGTGGCCACCACGACTCCGGCTGACAAGAGAACCGCGGCGCAGAACGAGACGCTGGCGCTCTCCGACGCGCTGATCGAGGAACTGGTGGCGGCCGACCCGATCGTCCTGGGCGTGCCCATGCACAACTTCGCCGTGCCGGCTTCACTGAAGGCGTGGATCGATCTGATCACGCGCGCCGGCAAGACGTTCAGCTACGGCGACACCGGGCCTAAGGGTTTGCTCTCGCCAACCAAGAAAGTGCTGGTCGTGGTGACCCGAGGCGGCGTTTACGGCGAGGGATCTCCGGCGGACTTCCAGATTCCCTACCTGCGGCACATGCTGAACTTTATCGGCCTGACCGATGTCACGATCATCGAAGCCGACAAGCAGGCCTTCGGCGCGGATGCGGCGCAGCAATCGGTCGATCGCGCGATCGAAAAGATTGCGGTTCTGTCAGCCGAGAACCGTGCGGCGAATGAGGCCCTGAGCGCGGCTTAATTCAAATCGCCGCACAAGAGAGAACCCTCCCTTGCGGGAGGGTTCAGTGGTCTTGGCCGTGACCCGGAGGCTGAATCCCACTTGGCGCCAGGGATTCAGACTTCCACGTGAGCGGAGACGTCTTATACGCGCACGACGTTAGCGGCCTGGAAGCCCTTCGGTCCTTTGGTGAGGTCGAACTCCACTGTCTCGCCCTCGTTCAAGCTGCGATATCCGTTCTCCTGGATCGCCGAGAAATGGACGAATACGTCCTCGCCGGTGGACCGCTGAATAAATCCGTAACCTTTGGCTCCGTTAAACCACTTGACTGTACCTTTCTCTCTCACAACCCGCTCCTTTCGACTGCACGTATGTGAATTACCCCTGCTTCGCGAACGTCCTGAGCAAGTTGGTTGGCTGAATAGCGCCACACTCTCGCGCTAATCGCCGGGGAACATGCCTGGGAGACGTCTCAACGTCGCCGGGAAACAAGGGTTGCGGCTCAGTTCGCAGCTTTTCTTGCAATTGAAAAAGGCCCACGAACTCACGATGACGGAGCACTACTGTCGCGTCACGAGTAGTTCTTGGGACCTGCGCAATGCGTGAATGGAACTGCTGACAGAAACATCAACCCAAATCCGTGTTTCGGTAAAACCGAAAGCCGCCCTCCCCTTAGAAGGGCAGCACAAGATAATTGCAGGAACTTTGGATTTTGGCAAGTGTTTATTGCGCAGTCACTTCCGTGCTTCCCAATAGGAGAAGCCGGCCGCGGTGGCCTCCGGCAATCGCAGGCATGGAAACCCGCCTTAGTTCCTCTGGTACGATTGAAGAAGATGCAGGGCAGTAGCAGCTCCGAGGCACGTGACGAAGGCTCGCCGGGCCGGGCCGAGCACATCGTAGCTGGGCAAGCTGCAAGCCCTGCGATTCAAGCTAAACCTAGCGGCACAAGTAACTTAGAACCGAGTCCCTTGCGCCAGGGAACGGCCGCACGGCGGCTGATGGCGGAGGACACACGCGGTGAGTTGTTTCAACACTTGCCCGAGACCTACAGCCTGTCGCACCGCCTGCGGCGGCATGGCGCGTCGACGCTGCGTTACCTGATGCAGACTGAGGTACACACCTACGCTTTTTCGGTCGCAGCCAATTCCCTGTTGTCGTTCTTTCCCTTCATCGTTCTGCTGCTGACGGTGATCCACCGCGTCTTTCATTCGCCCGCCATGTACAACGTCGTTCTGGAACTGTTACGCGATTACCTGCCGAGCAACAAGGACTTCGTCATTCGCAATCTGCAATTTCTCGCGAGTGTGCGCGGCCGAGGGCAGGTCCTCTCGTTCGTGATGCTGCTGATCACCTCCACCGGCATCTTCCTGCCGCTGGAGGTTGCGCTCAACAGCATTTGGGGATTCAAGAAGAACCGCTCCTACCTGATGAACCTGATCGTCTCGCTGGGACTGGCGTTTGCCTGCGGATGTCTGGCGATTCTCTCAATTGCGCTGACAGCGGAGAATCTGCGGATGCTGGGGCGGTTCGTCAACGACCAGAACTTCGGCTTTCAACTGCTGGGATTCGTGCTGATGAAAGTTTCCGCCATCCTTGCGACGATTGGAATTTACTTCCTGATTTATTGGCTGCTGCCGAACGGCAAGGTTCCGGCGCGAGCGGTATTGCCGGCGGCGGTCATCACTGGTGTGATCTCAGAGGCCGCCAAGTACGTTTACATCCTGGCGCTGCCCTGGCTGAACTTTCAGGAAGTTTACGGGCCCTTCTCCGTATCGGTGACGCTGATCTTCTGGTCGTTCTGGAGCGGCATGCTGCTGTTAGGCGGAGCGTATCTCTCCGCCGCCGAACACAGCAGTCGAGTCGAGGCCCGGCGAGCGACGGCCGCAGCGCAGATGTAACGCGTTCCGGCAGGCTTTGTCGAGCGGCCTCCGCGACGATGTACAATCGACCGACGCTTCGGGACCGAGCAATCCTCCCAGCTAAATCTTGATGAAACCGGTGACGGGCGAGGCTCGCTTCCCGGCCGCATCGTTCGAGCGCTTGCGATCCATCATCTTGGCATGACCACACTGGAAGCCACCCCTGACGAGCGCAGCAAAACCAAAGCTCGAACCCCGCAATTCTTTCTGCTGCTTGCGATCTTCGCGGTCGCCTTGGCGCTGAGAATTGGCGTCGCCCTGCGCTCACCCAGCCTTGAGTGGCCGGACGAGATCTTCAGCACGCTGGAGCAGGGGCATCGGCTGGCCTACGGCTACGGAGTGATTCCCTGGGAGTGGCGTGACGGCATCCGCTCCTGGGTCTACCCGGCATTCCTGGCCGGAGTGATGCGAGCGACGGCGTGGATGGGACCGGGTTCGCGCGGATACTTGACCGGCGTGATCGTCGTTCTGTCGCTGCTTTCGCTGAGCTGTGTGTGGTTCGCGTACGCGTGGGCGAAGAGAACTAGCGGGACTGCAGCGGCGTTCATCGCAGCCGGCGCCTGCGCCACGTGGTATCAGCTGGTGTATTTTTCGCCCAAAGCCTTCAGCGAAGTATTTGCTGCAGACTTTCTGCTTCCCGGCTTGTATCTGGGAATGTACGGCGATGAGTTGCCGGAGAAAAAGCGTCTCGTCCTGGCGGGAATCTGCCTGGGAATCGCGGTCTGCGTGAGGATGCAATATGCGCCGGCCGTGGCCTTTGCCGTCCTCTGGTTCTGCCGCAAGCAATGGAAAACGCGAGCCCCCGCCCTGTTTGCCGGACTCTTGCTGCCGGTGATCGCTTTCGGCGTTGTCGACGCATTCACCTGGTCGTATCCCTTCCAGTCCTACATCCGGTATTTCCCGGTGGCAGTCTTCTCCGGACGCGCCGCCGTGCACTACGGCGCCGAGCCGTGGTACATGTTCTTCAACCAGCTCTGGCGATCGATGTGGCCGATGCTCCTGCTTGCCATCTTTGCGGTCAAGCGAAATGAACTTCTGGCCTGGGTGGTCGCGATCACCGTCGTAACTCATTCGGTCTTCACCCATAAGGAGTTTCGCTTCATCTATCCGGTACTGCCGATCATCGTTACGCTGGCGGCAATGGGCTTCGTAGAGATTGTGTCGTTCGTCAGCAAGAAGAGGTCGCCAGGGCCGTCTCTCAGGACGGTGACTGCCACCGGCCTGATCGGCTGTGTCCTGATTTCCGCCGGCTTCGCGCGTGCGATGCAATGGGATAAGTCCTCGGGCGGCTTGATTGCCCTGGATAAGCTAAGTCAGGATCCGAGTGTGTGCGGAGTCGGGTTTCTGGTGCTTCCCTGGACGCTCTCTGGCGGCTACACCCACCTGCATCGCAACGTGCCGCTGATACTCGTCAATCGCAGCGCTCCGCTTGTGGGGCAGATGCTGAACTTCAACGCCCTGGTATCGCTGGGAGCGCGGGACAATCTGCCCATGGGATTCCAGCTGGACGGCTGCTGGAACGGCGTTTGCCTCTATCGCAGGCCAGGCCCGTGTCTGACCTCGCCCCCGGTGTATGAAGTGAACAAGATGCTGCGGGCCAACGATCAGTAACGGGATCACACAGGCTCTATAGAACCGCCGGCGTTGCTTGGGCGCGAGTAGCGCGTCTGCGGTTCGTCTCGCTTGGAACCCTACTGGTGGAGCGCGCCTTCAGGCGTGCATAATCAGAACAGAAGAGTTGATTCGGCTTTAGCCGTGTTCTCGGGCTTATGCTTTGTGCACGCCTGATGGCGTGCTCCACCCATCCGTATACTATAGGGCGCGAATCCGTCGAGTCCTTGACGACTACAGAATGAGGTACCCGCATGCCCGGCAAAGAGCACGACCTGCAGATGGACTACATCGAGTTCCCCGCCACCAACATTGAAGCCACCAAGCGTTTCTACCAGCAGGTCTTTGGCTGGAAGTTTCAGGACTACGGTCCCGACTACACCAGCTTCCTCGACGGCCGTCTGGCCGGCGGATTCAATAAGGGTGCTCAGCCGGCGTCGTCCAGCAGCGAAAAAACCAGCGGGCCGCTAATCGTGATCTACGCCGAGTCGCTGGAAGAAATCTACGCCGAGGTCAAGACCGCCGGCGGCAAGATCGTGAAGGAGATCTTCGGATTTCCCGGCGGCCGCCGCTTCCACTTCACCGATCCCAGCGGCAACGAGCTCGCCGTCTGGAGCGAGTAAGAGCGGACGAACCCGCTGACGGCTCATGGCCTGATCCCCTTTTGCCGATAAAATCTGAGTCCCCCTCCGTGCCACCGGAGGTTCCATGCGCTACCTGCTGTGCGCGTTGTTGTTCGTTTGCCCCGTCTTTGCTCAGGATGAAACCTTGGCTCCCTCGAAAACCCAAGCCGGAGCCTTCTATGTCGATGGCATCGTGTACCAGTATTCTGTGGGCAGGAACTACACCGTCGTCGCGGCAGCTCACACCGTCCTCAACCATAAATTCCTGGCGATAAAAGTCCGCGTGTATAACGCGGGCCCACATTCGGTGACCATCAAGCCGGAAGACGTGTCGCTGGAAGATGCGGTCGGCGGAAACGCAGTCGCGGCCATCTCCGGCGCCGAGATGGCGAAGAAGCTGCGCAAGCCTTACAACATGGCGCGCTACAGCGTAGGTGCCTTAGCCGGCAATGATCCGCAAGCACCCATCACCGCCGACATGGTCAATCCGCAGATGCTGGAGATGATGCGCGCCATCGCCGCGCGCACGAACGGCAATGCCATGCCTGCCGGAAAGAGCCTTCTCTATACCGACACTCCCGGAGCGCTGGATGACGATGACGAACCCGCGCGGCCGGCGGAATGCGATCAGCCGTGTCAGCTGCGCGCGCGCGAAACCCGGGGCGTGGATCCGCTGGCTCAACTCCAGCACCAGGCTTCGCCCGACTACGTTGAGCAGTGCAGTCTGCTGGCCAACACCATTCCTCCGCGAGGCAATGTGGCGGGCGTTGTCTACTATCCGCTGGCGAAGTTGTCGGAAACCTCAGCTGTGGCCGATCACGGCAAGAAAGGCCGCGCCGTGCATGTGACCGTACCCGTCGGGGGCGAGGGCTTCCAGTTCGATCTGGCGGTGGAGTAGTGGTTGTACGCAAAAGGCTGTCGGCTGATAGCTGACGGCTGACAGCCGATGTCTGGCAACCCGCAACGGACAACACGACAACGGCCTTACGCGAACGCGGTCTCCTCGTACGTCCCGTACACCTCGCGCAGCGCGTCGCAAATTTCGCCGACTGTCGCGTACGCCTTCACCGCGTCGATGATGAACGGCATGGTATTCACCGGAGAGATCTGGCCGTTGTCGCCGGCTTTCGGCTGCTCGGCCGCAGCTTGCTTCAATGCGTCGAGGCAGCGCCGCACGTCGTCGTTCGAGCGCCGCGCGCGCAGCGCATTCAGCTTCTTGGCCTGCGCCTGCGCAACCTCTTCGCCGATGTAGAGAATGTTCGGCGCGGGCTCTTCGACGACAAACTCATTCGCGCCGACCATGATCTTCTCTTTGGCTTCCGTCGCGCGCTGGAACTGATAGCTGGCCTCGGCAATCTCCTTCTGCGGATAACCCTTCTCGATCGCCGCCACCATCCCGCCCATCGCGTCCAGCTTGCCGAAGTAATCGAACGCGCCGTTCTCCATGTCGAGCGTGAAGCGCTCCACGAAATACGACCCGCCGAGCGGATCGACCGTGTTCGCCACGCCCGACTCGTACGCAATGATCTGCTGCGTGCGCAGCGCGATGCGCACGGCCTCTTCGGTCGGCAGCGCCAGCGCTTCGTCGTAGCTGTCGGTGTGCAGCGACTGCGTGCCTCCCAGCACGCCCGCCAGCGCCTGGATCGCCACGCGCGCGATGTTGTTCATCGGCTGCTGCGCGGTCAGCGAGACGCCCGCCGTCTGCGTGTGGAAGCGCATCAGCCAGGTGCGCTGGTTCTTCGCGCCGAAGCGGTCCTTCATCAGCCGATACCAGATTTTGCGCGCGGCGCGGTACTTGGCGATCTCCTCGAAGAAATCGTTGTGCGCGTTGAAGAAGAAGCTGAGGCGCGGGCCGAACTCGTCGACATCCAGGCCGCGGCGGCGC
>Ga0335078_10013567_pt1 | contig 12076 bp, 7 predicted proteins | sample Lox_Sample_32_FD_206711 | JGI IMG/M metagenome (GOLD analysis project Ga0335078, IMG submission 206711) | Soil microbial communities from Loxahatchee National Wildlife Refuge, Florida, United States - Lox_Sample_3.2 | ecosystem: Environmental > Terrestrial > Soil > Wetlands | place: USA: Florida... | reverse complement strand
CGTTCTGGGGGCGGCCGCGCTGGCGGTCACCCTGGCGGCCTGCGGCGGCGGTGGCACCCCGGCGACCTCGAGCACGTCCACGACGTCGGTGCCCGGGTCCACCACGACCGCCGCCACCACCACCACCACGACGCCCCACGGGACGCCCACGGCCTGCGCGGCCAGCGCCCTGGCCATGAGCGTCGAGGGCACCGAGGGGGCGGCCGGCACCCTCGAGGTGAGCTTCGCCCTGCGCAACATCTCCTCCCAGAGCTGTCCCATGGACGGCTTCCCCGGCGCCCAGCTGCTCGACGCCGCCGGGGGCCAGCTGCCCACGTCCGTCGTCCGGGGGGGCTCCTATCCCTTCACCGATCTGGCGCCGGCGGCGCTCACGCTCGGGGCGGGGGAGAGCGCCTACTTCAACCTGGGCTACTCCGACGTCCCCACCGGCTCCGAGACGAGCTGTCCCACCGCCACCCAGCTCGAGGTGACCCCGCCCAACGCCGAGGACCACGACACGGTGGCGGTGCAGCTCACGGCGTGCGACCACGGGACCCTCACCGTGTCGCCGGTGTTCGCCTCGGGCTCGCCGGGCTCGAAGACCACCGCACCGCCCGCCCCCTGACGCCCCTAGGTGGGGGCGCCGACGGCCACCACCACCCGGCCCCGGACCCTGCCCCCGAGGATGTCGGCCAGGGCGCCGCCCAGTCCCGTCAGGGGGACCTCGGCCGCCACCATGGCCTCGAGGTGCTCGGGGCGCAGGTCGGTGCCGAGCCGGGCCCACACGGCCCGGCGCTCCTGGGGCGGCGTGCGCACCGAGTCCACCCCGAGCAGCGCCACGTTGCGGGTGATGAACGGGTACACGGTGGTGGCCAGGTCGGTGCCCCCGGTGAGGCCGCTGGCGGCCACGGCCGCCCCGTAGCGAAGCGAGCGCAGCACCCGGGCCAGGGTCTCGCCCCCCACGCAGTCGACGGCACCGGCCCAGCGCTCGGGGCCGAGGACGCGCCCGGCGGCCTCGTCGAGATCGCCGCGCCCGATCACCCGGGCCGCCCCCAGCTGCGTCAGCCAGCCGTGCTCGGCGACCTTGCCGGTGCTCGCCACCACCTCGTAGCCCCGCTTGGCCAGCAGGGCCACGGCGAAGGAGCCCACGCCGCCGGAGGCCCCGGTCACGAGCACGGGGCCCTCGCCCGGCTCGAGGCCGCGCCGCTCGAGCTGCTGGACCGACAGGGCGGCGGTGAACCCGGCGGTGCCCACCACCATGGCGTCGCGCCCCGAGAGCCCCGGCGGCAGGGGCAGGGCCAGGCCGGCGGGGAGGCGGGCGTAGCGGGCGAAGCCCCCGTGGCGGGCCACCCCCAGGTCCTCCCCGTGGGCCAGCACGGCCGTGCCCACGGCCAGGCCGGGATCGTCGCTGTGGACCACCACCCCGGCCAGGTCGACGCCGGGCACGAGCGGCGAGAGGCGGGTCACCCGGTTGCCGGGCACGGTGACCATGCCGTCTTTGAAGTTGACCGAGGACCAGGCCACCTCGACCAGGACCTCGCCCGGGGGGAGCTGGTCGAGCGTCCACTGCTCGACGCCGGCGCTCCCGGCGCCGTCGTCGCCCCGCCGCACCACGAAGGCGGGGAAGGCGGTGCCCGGGGCGGGGGCGGCCCCCGGGGCGGTGCCGGCCTGGGCGGGGGGAGGGGGCATGGCCGTAGCGTAGGACCGGCCGACGGCCCCCCACCCCCGACGGCGCGCCCGCCAATGGGCATCCTCACCAGGGGGACGGCGCCTAACATGGGAGCCATGTCCGCCGGCCCCCTCGGGCGGGCCGCCCGGGTGATGGCGTCGTGGAGCCCCGAAGAACGCGACGCCGTGCTCTACTCGGCGTCCGCCCTCTTCGCCGTAGGTACGGCCCAGTTCGCCTCCATCTCCCTCTACCAGCAGTGGGGGCGCCTGGCCGTGGGCCCCTACGCCTTCGGGGCGGTGGCGTCGGCAGTGGCCGCCCGCCGGGCCCGGCGCCGTGCCGCCGCCCGGTCCCGGGCCGCCGCCGCCCTGGCCCCCTGGGGCGGGGGCGAGCCCGCCGACGGGGCGCCCCCCGCTGCGGGAGCCGAGGCCCCCGGATGGCACTGGACGGCACCGCGCGCCCTCATCCTGCTCGTCGTGCTGCTGGGGGCCACCCTGGTCCCCCTGGCGCTCGAGGTCATGTGGCGCACCGACACCGGCGGCACCGCCCACGTGCAGCCCGAGGTGGCGGTGGTGGAGCAGACGGGCGGCCTCTACGTCCACGGGCACGACCCCTACCGCTACATCAACCCCAAGGACCCCCCCCACGCGCCGCCGGGCCAGCCCGCCTACGACGTCTACAACCCCTACCTGCCGCTCATGTCGCTGTTCGGCGGGCCCCGCAGCACCGACGCCTCGCCCCGGCTCACCGACGCCCGGGTGGTCTTCTCGGTGTTCACCATCCTGGTGGTGGTGGTGGCCCTGGCCCTGTGCCGGGGGCCCACCGGCCCCCGTGTGCTTGCCCTGCAGTCCATGACCGTCCTGCCCACGGCGGCCCTGCCCCTGGCCACCGGGGGCGACGACCTGCCCGTGGCCGCCCTCCTCCTGCTGGGCCTGGTGCTGCTGCAACGGCGCCGGCCGCTGTGGGCCGGGGCCGTGCTCGGGGTGGCGGCCTCGATGAAGATCACCGCCTGGCCCCTGGCCGCCCTGGCCTTCCTGGTGGCCACCGACCGGCGGGGGCGGCGGGGGCGGCGCCCGTCGCTCTTGGTGGCGGCCGGGATCCTGGCCGTCATGATCCCCGCCGTCCTGCCCACGGCGGCCGAGAACGTCACGGCCTTCGTGCAGAACGTGGTGCGCTTCCCCCTCGGCCTGGCCGGGGTCCAGTCACCGGCGGCCAGCCCCCTCATCGGGCACCTGGTGGTGTCGCTGTTCCCCGGCATCCACCGCGTGTTCACCGTCGCGGTGGCGGGGGCCGGCCTCGTGGTCCTCGGCTACGTGCTCGTCCGGCACCGCCCGGCCACGCCCGCCGCGCTGGCCCGGCTGGTGGGCTGGGTGATGACCGTGGCCATCCTCCTGGCCCCGGCCACCCGGGTGGGCTACCTGCTCTACCCCGTCGACCTCTTCGTGTGGGCGTGGCTGCTGCGGGGGGAGGAGTCGGTGGACCCGCCCCTGCTCGACACCACCCGCCTCGAGGCCGTGGTGGACAGCTGGCGCTCGACCGAGCGCCAGCCGGTGGGCGTGGGGGGCCCTCAGTCGTCGTCGGACTGGGAGAACAGGCGCACCACGTAGGCGGTCGTGCCGGGCGCGCCCGACCCGCTGGAGGCGAAGGCCGTCGGGGACACGGTGACGCCCAGCTCCCACTCGAGGCCGTCGCTGGCGGGACGCTGGGCCAGGATGCGGTAGCTGCCCGCCGGGGTGGTGGGCCCGTGGTCGAGCACCTTCCAGTGCAGGGCGGGCAGCTCGGCGTCGAAGAACGACAGGACGTCCTGCTCGGTGGCGGCCACGGTGAGGCGCAGCGAGCGGTCGTAGCTCTCGACCCCCTGGTCGACGGCCGAGGAGGGCACCGCCGCCGAGCCCCGGGGGACGGCCAGGGCGTTGAGGAGGTCGTCGGGCGGCTGCCCGGCCACCACGATGGTGCCCAGCAGGGGCCGGGCGGGCACGGCCCGGAGCACCGCACCGGGGGCGGTGGGCACCCCGGCGGGCGCCGGCGTGGGGCGGCTCTCGCTCCCGCTGGCGAGCTCGAGGGCCACGCCGATCACGAACACGAGCAGGACCACGCCGAGGACCACCAGCGCCGGCCTGGTGCTGGGCCCGGGGGGGCGCACGGGTCGCATCGGGGCCCCGGCCCCGAGCCCGTCGTCAGCGGGGTCGAGAACGGTGGCACCGCCCGCCGGGGACGGATCGGATTCGCCGGGAAGGTGGGGACGGGGCATGGTCCGGGGCGGCGCCTCGGCCCCGGCCTGCGGGGCGCGCACGCCGACGCCGAGTGTACAGGGGCCGCCTGCGGGCCTCCCGGCGGCGTCCCGGGCGCACCACCTGTTGACTCCCCAGAGTGAAGCGTTCCGGACACGACGCGTTGACGGTCCGGGCTGCCGGTCCTACAGTGCGCCCTGACACCGGTCCTGCGGGCCGGGGGGGGAGGTGTCGCCGGCGGAGCCGGGGCACCTGTCTGGGGGGTGAGTAGCCCAGTTCCATTGGGCGTCTGGGCTTGCGAGCACGGGGGCGTCGGGGACGACCGGTCGCCCCCGTGTCGCGTCCGGCGGGGGCGCGGCCGGACGGACCGGTGGTGTCAGGCCGGTGGTGTCAGGCCGGTGGTGTCAGGCCGGTGGTGTCAGGCCGGTGGCGCGCCGGCGCCGCCCCAGCCGAAGTGGTCCAGGGGCCCGTGCCCGGCACCGAGGCGCCACGACGCCGATCCGGCCAGGGCGGCGGCCACGTAGGCCTTGGCCCCGCGCAGGGCCGTGAGGACGTCGTCCCCCCGGGCCAGGCGCGCCGCGGTGGCGGCGGCCAGCGTGCAGCCCGAGCCGTGGTCGTTGGCCGTCGCCACCCGCGTCCCCTCGAGGACGTGGACCTCGCCGTCCACCACCACCACGTCGGGGGCGCCGGGCGTGGCGAGGTGCCCGCCCTTCACCACCACGGCGCGTGCCCCCAGCGCCGCCAGCGCCTCGGCGGCGCGCCGCATGCCGGCGGTGTCGGCGATGTCGGCGACGTCGGCGCCGGTGAGCAGCGCCGCCTCGCGCAGGTTGGGCGTGGCCACCTCGGCGTGGGGGAGGAGGTGCTCGAGATAGGCGCGCACGCCGTCGGTGTCGAGCAGGGGCCGCCCCGTCGAGGCCACCAGCACCGGATCGACGACGAGGTGGGGGAGGGCGCCGCGTGCCGCCCACCGTCCCACGGCCGCCACCGTGGCCGCCGTGGCCAGCATGCCGGTCTTCACCGCCGCCACGGGGAGGTCGCCGAGCACGGCCTCGAGCTGGAGCTCGACGAAGGCGGGGTCGAGGGCCCGCACCCCGAGCACCGCCGTCGTGTTCTGGGCGGTGACGGCGGTGACGACGCTGGTGGCGAACACGCCGTGGGCGGCGAAGGTGCGCAGGTCGGCCTGGAGGCCGGCCCCCCCGCCGGAGTCGGAGCCGGCCACCGTCAGCGCCACGGGCGGGTGCGCGGCGGGGCTCAGAGGTCGGCCAGCCCCTCGGACGGGCTCGAGGCCCGGGCCAGGTGGCGCCGGGGGATGCGCCCCGCCAGGCGGGCCTGGCGCCCGGCCACCACGGCGGCGCGCACCGCCGTGGCCATGCGGGCCGGGTGCCGGGCCCGGGTGATGGCGGTGGCCACCATCACCCCGGCGCAGCCCAGCTCCATGGCCAGGGCGGCGTCGGAGGCGGTGCCGATGCCGGCGTCGAGCACCACCGGGACCGACGCCCGCTCGGCGATGAGGGCGATGTTGTGGGGGTTGCGGATGCCGAGCCCGGTGCCGATCGGCGCCCCCAGGGGCATGACCGCGGCGCAGCCCACCTCCTCGAGGCGCCGGGCCAGCACGGGGTCGTCGGTGGTGTAGGGGAGCACCACGAAGCCCTGGTCGGCCAGCTGCTCGGCGGCGTCCAGGAGCTCGACGGCGTCGGGCAGCAGCGTGTCCTCGTCGCCGATCACCTCGAGCTTGACCCAGTCGGTGCCGAAGGCCTCGCGGGCCAGCTTGGCGGTGAGCACCGCCTCGGCGGCGGTGTAGCACCCGGCGGTGTTGGGGAGGACCTCCACGCCGGCGGCCCGCAGCACGTCGAGCACGCCCCCGCCGGCCTCGGGGTCCACCCGGCGCAGCGCCACCGTGGCCAGCGACGGGGCGGCGGCCTCGAGCACGTCGCCCAGCACCTCGAGGCTCGAGATGCCGCCCGTCCCGAGGACCAGGCGCGACGACAATGGCCGGCCCGCCACCACCAGGGTGTCGTCGCCGGGCGTGGTCGCGGCGGGGTCGCCGGCACCGGTCGGGACGGGGTCAGCCACCGGCGGCGGCGCTCACGATCTCGACCACGTCGCAGGGCGCGAGCGCGGTGGTGGCCCACTGGCTCTTGGGCACCACCTCGCGGTTGCAGGCCACGGCGATGCCCTCGGGCGACGGGCACCACGCCGCCACCAGGTCGGCCACGGTGGCGCCGGGCTCGAGGCGGCGCTCCTGGCCGTTGACCACCAGCGCCAGGGCGCCCGCGCCCGGGGGCGCCGCCACGGGACGGGCTGCGGGTCGCGGCGCGCTGGGCACGACGCCAGCATGGCACCGCTGTCAGGTGCCGGCGCGCGCCGGGGCGGCGCCGAAACGCGCCGGGGTGAACGGGGCCATGGCGGGCAGGGGTCCCTCGCCGGTCAGCAGGGCGGCCACGGCGTCGGCGGTGGGCGGCGTGAGCAGGATCCCGTTGCGGTAGTGGCCGGTGGCGAGGACCAGGCCCGCCACCGTCCCCCCGCCGGGAGCGGGGCAGTGGCCCACGATGGGGGCGTTGTCGGGCGATCCGGGGCGCAGACCGGCACCGGCCTCCTCGAGCACCATCTCGGTGATGCCCGGCACGACGCGATGGGCGTCGCGCAGGAGCCGGTAGACGCCGCCGGCGCGCACCTCGGTGTCGAAGCCCCGCTCCTCGACCGTGGCCCCGACCACCACCGTGCCGTCGCCCCGGGGGACGAGGTACACCGAGGACCCGCCCACCACGGCCCGCACCGTCCGGGCCAGGGCGGGCGCACCCGGGGCCGGTCGCAGCCGCAGGATCTCGCCCTTCACGGGGCGCACCGGGGGCACGGCACCGGCCGGCACGCCCTCGATGCCACTGGACCAGCAGCCCGCCGCCAGCACCACCGCGCCGGTCCGCAGCACCTCGCCGTCGGCCAGGCGCACACCGGTGACGGCGGTGCCCGAGCCGAGCAGGGAGGCGGCCCGCACCGTGCGCAGCGCCACCCCCGAGCGCCGGGCGGCCGCCAGGAGCGCCCCCACCAGGAGGCGGTTGTCCACCTGGTGGTCGCCGGCCACGTCGATGGCGCCGCGCACCGAGGGGGCGAGGGCGGGCTCGAGGGCCCGGGCCTGGCGGGCGGTCAGCCAGCGCGCCTCGAGACCGAGGCCGCGCTGGACGTCGAGCAGCTCGCGGGCCCAGGCCCGGTCGCCGTCGTCGGCGGCCACGATGAGGGTGCCGGCGGCGCCGTAGCCGATGGCGCACCCGGCGGCCTCCTCGAGCTCGGCCGCGAACGACGGCCAGCGCGCCGCCGCCGCCAGGGCCAGCTGCAGCAGCGGCTCCTCCTCGGTGTGCACCTCGCTCACCGGCGCCAGCATCCCCGCCGCCATCCACGACGCGCCGCGCCCGGGGCGGGGATCGACGACGGTGACGGTCAGGCCCCGCTGGGCGGCGCGCCAGGCCGAGGCCAGCCCGATGGCGCCGGCCCCCACCACGACGACGTCGGCGCCCCGGGGGCTCACCGGCGCCGTGGCCCGGAAGACCCCTGCACCCGGGGTATCCTACGGGGGCTGCAGCAGGGCCAGTGTCGTCCCGGGCGTCAGCGAGCCCGCCTCCGCGTGACCGACCGGTCACCGACCACGGAGTGACCCGAGTGACGACTTCGACGCACCCTGCACCACGGACGCCGCCGCGCCGTCCCGGCGCGCCGCTGTACGACCCGGCCTTCGAGCACGACGCCTGCGGCATCGCCCTGGTGGCCGACCTCCGGGGCCGGCGCAGCCACCACCTCGTGCGCCAGGCCCTCACCGCCCTCGAGCACCTGGCCCATCGGGGGGCCACCGGGGCGGAGGTGGCCACCGGCGACGGCGCCGGGATCCTCGTCCAGGTGCCGCACGGCTTGCTCCGGGGCGCCTTCGACGCCGAGCTGCCCGAGGCGGGACGCTACGCCGTGGGGCTCGTGTTCCTGCCCACCGACGGCGACGACGCCGCCAAGGCGCAGCGCCGCATCGGGGAGCTGGCCGCCGAGGAGGCCCTGCGCGTGCTCGGGTGGCGCGACGTCCCCACCGACCCCTCGGAGCTGGGGGCCTCGGCGCTGGCGGCCATGCCCCGGCTGCGCCAGCTGGCGCTGTGCCCGGCCGACGAGGGCGTGGTCGACCCCCTGGCCGTCGACCGCCTGGCCTTCTGCCTGCGCAAGCGGATCGAGCACGAGGTGCACGGCGTGTACGTGGCCTCGCTGTCGGCGCGCACCCTGGTGTACAAGGGCATGCTCACCCCCCACCAGCTGGCGCCGTTCTTCCCCGACCTCGCCGACCCCGCCTTCGACAGCGGCCTGGCCCTGGTGCACTCGCGCTTCTCGACCAACACCTTCCCGTCCTGGCCGCTGGCCCACCCCTACCGGTACCTGGCCCACAACGGCGAGATCAACACCCTGCGGGGCAACCGCAACTGGATGCGCGCCCGCGAGGCGCTGTTGGCGAGCGACCTCGTGCCCGGGGACCTCGAGCGGCTCTTCCCCATCTGCGACCCCGAGGGCAGCGACTCGGCCTCGTTCGACGAGGTGCTCGAGCTCCTGCACCTGGGGGGGCGCAGCCTGCCCCACGCCGTGCTCATGATGATCCCCGAGGCGTGGGAGAACCACGGCGCCATGGACCCCGCCCGGCGCGCCTTCTACCGCTTCCACGCCTCGCTCATGGAGCCCTGGGACGGCCCCGCCGCCGTGGTGTTCACCGACGGCACCGTGGCCGGCGGTGTGCTCGACCGCAACGGCCTGCGCCCGGCGCGCTACTGGGTGACCGAGGACGGGCTCGTGGTGCTGGCCTCGGAGGTCGGGGTGCTCGACATCGACCCCGCCACCGTGGTGCGCAAGGGCCGGCTCCAGCCCGGCCGCATGTTCCTGGTGGACACGGCCCAGGGCCGCATCGTCGACGACGCCGAGATCAAGGCCCAGCTGGCCGCCGAGCACCCCTACGCCCGGTGGATCGAGGACGGCCAGGTCCAGCTGGACGAGCTGCCGCCGCGGCGCATGCTCACCCCCCAGCACGCCTCGGTGGTGGTCCACCAGCGCCTGTTCGGCTACACCGACGAGGAGCGGCGCCTCATCCTGGCCCCCATGGCCCGCAACGGCGCCGAGCCGGTGGGGTCCATGGGCCACGACGCCGCCATCGCCGCATTGTCGGAGCGCCCGCGCCTGGTGTTCGACTACTTCACCCAGCTCTTCGCCCAGGTCACCAACCCGCCCCTCGACGCCATCCGGGAGGAGCTCGTCACCTCGGGGCGCTCCAAGCTCGGCCCCGAGGGCAACCTGCTCGAGCCCACGGCGGCGTCGTGCCGCCAGATCATCCTGCCCTACCCGGTGATCGACAACGACGAGCTGGCCAAGCTGGCCTACGTCAACGAGCACGGGGAGACGCCGGGCTACGACGCCTTCGCCATCGACGGGCTCTACGAGGTGGCGGGGGGCGGCGCCGCGCTGCGCGAGGCCGTCGAGGACGTGCGCCGGCGGGTGAGCATCGCCATCGCGCTGGGTTCGAACGTGATCATCCTGTCGGACCGCAACTCCAACGCCCGCCTGGCCCCCGTCCCGTCGCTCCTGCTCACGGCGGCGGTCCACGAGCACCTGGTGCGGGAGAAGACGCGCACGCGGGTGGGCCTGGTGGTCGAGACCGGCGACGCCCGCGAGGTGCACCACATCGCCCTGCTCCTCGGCTACGGGGCCTCGGCGGTCAACCCCTACCTGGCCTTCGAGACCGTCGACGACATGATCGCCACCACCACGCTGCTCGAGGGGGTGACGCCGCGCCAGGCGCGCACCAACTACATCAAGGCGGCCTGCAAGGGCGTGATCAAGATCATGTCCAAGATGGGCGTGTCCACGGTGGCCTCCTACACCGGCGCCCAGATCTTCGAGGCCGTGGGGCTCGCCCCCGAGGTGGTCGACGAGTACTTCACCGGCACCGTGAGCCGCATCAGCGGCGTGGGCCTCGACGTCCTGGCCGAGGAGGTGGCCGCCCGCCACCGCCTGGCGCACCTGGGGCGGCCCACCGAGCGGGCGCACCGCGAGCTCGAGGTGGGCGGCGAGTACCAGTGGCGGCGCGAGGGCGAGTACCACCTGTTCAACCCGAAGACGGTGTTCAAGCTCCAGCACGCCACCCGGGCCAAGCGCTACGACGTGTTCAAGGAGTACACCACGCTCGTCGACGACCAGGCGGCCAAGCTGGCCACCCTGCGGGGCCTGTTGCGGCTGCGCACCGGCGTGCACGCCCCGGTGCCCATCGAGGAGGTCGAGCCCGTCTCGGCCATCGTGCGGCGCTTCGCCACCGGGGCCATGTCCTACGGCTCGATCTCGGCCGAGGCCCACGAGACCCTGGCCATCGCCATGAACCGCCTGGGGGGCAAGTCCAACACCGGCGAGGGGGGCGAGGACCCCGAGCGCTTCGTCCCCGACGCCCACGGCGACCTGCGGCGCAGCGCCGTCAAGCAGGTGGCCTCGGCGCGCTTCGGGGTGACGAGCGAGTACCTGGTGAACGCCGACGACCTCCAGATCAAGATCGCCCAGGGGGCCAAGCCCGGGGAGGGCGGCCAGCTGCCGGGGCACAAGGTCTACCCCTGGATCGCCCGGACGCGCTTTTCGACCCCGGGGGTCGGGCTCATCTCCCCGCCCCCGCACCACGACATCTACTCCATCGAGGACATCGCCCAGCTCATCCACGACCTCAAGTCGGCCAACCCCGCCGCCCGGGTGCACGTGAAGCTCGTGGCCGAGGTGGGGGTGGGCACGGTGGCGGCCGGGGTGGCCAAGGCCAAGTCCGACGTGGTGCTCATCTCCGGCCACGACGGCGGGACGGGGGCGAGCCCGCTCACCTCGGTCAAGCACGCCGGCATCCCCTGGGAGCTGGGCCTGGCCGAGACCCAGCAGACCCTGGTGCTCAACGGGCTGCGCGACCGCATCGTGGTGCAGGTGGACGGGCAGCTCAAGACGGGCCGCGACGTGGTCGTGGCCGCCCTGCTCGGCGCCGAGGAGTTCGGCTTCGCCACCGCCCCGCTCGTGGTGTCGGGCTGCATCATGATGCGGGTCTGCCACCTCGACACCTGCCCGGTGGGCATCGCCACCCAGAACCCCGAGCTGCGCAAGCGCTTCACCGGGCGGCCCGAGTTCGTGGAGCACTTCTTCGAGTTCATCGCCGAGGAGGTGCGCGAGCACCTCGCCGCCCTGGGCCTGCGCTCGATCGAGGAGGCGGTGGGACGCGTCGAGCTCCTCGACACCGTCGACGCCACCGCCCACTTCAAGGCGAGCGGCCTGGACCTCTCGCCCGTGCTGGCCGTGCCCGAGGAGGGCCCGCCCACCGACCGCCACTGCAGCCGGGTGCAGGACCACGGCCTCGAGGCCGCCCTCGACCACCGCTTCCTGGAGGCCTGCCGGCCCGCCATCGAGCGCGGCGAGCGGGTGGCGCTCGAGCTCCCCATCGCCAACGTCGACCGCACGGTGGGCACCCTGCTCGGCCACGAGATCACCGTGGCGCGCGGGGCGGCCGGGCTCCCCGACGACACCATCGTGCTCACCCTGCGGGGCTCGGCCGGCCAGAGCTTCGGGGCCTTCGTGCCCCGCGGGGTGACGCTGCGCCTGGTGGGCGACGCCAACGACTACCTGGCCAAGGGGCTGTCGGGCGGGCGGGTGGTGGTGGCGCCGCACGAGGCGGCGCCGTTCGCGGCCGAGGACCAGATCATCGCCGGCAACGTCATCCTCTACGGCGCCACGGCGGGGGAGTGCTACGTGCGGGGCCAGGTGGGCGAGCGCTTCTGCGTGCGCAACTCGGGGGCCACGGCGGTGGTGGAGGGGGTCGGCGACCACGGCTGCGAGTACATGACGGGGGGACGCGTGGTGGTGCTCGGTCCCACGGGGCGCAACTTCGGGGCGGGCATGTCGGGCGGCATCGCCTACGTCTACGACCCCGACCGCACCTTCTCCGAGCGCGTCAACTTCGAGATGGTGGACCTCGAGCCCCTCGACGAGGAGGACCGCCGCTGGTTGGCGGCCGCCGTGGCCACCCACGGGCGCGAGACGGGCTCGGCAGTGGCCGGGCGCCTGCTGGCGACGTGGGAGGCCGCCCTCCTCGACTTCGTCAAGGTCATGCCCCGCGACTACCGGCGGGTGCTCGAGGCGACGAGGCGGGCCCTCGAGCAGGGCGTGTCGGTGGACG
>Ga0335078_10013566_pt1 | contig 12076 bp, 12 predicted proteins | sample Lox_Sample_32_FD_206711 | JGI IMG/M metagenome (GOLD analysis project Ga0335078, IMG submission 206711) | Soil microbial communities from Loxahatchee National Wildlife Refuge, Florida, United States - Lox_Sample_3.2 | ecosystem: Environmental > Terrestrial > Soil > Wetlands | place: USA... | reverse complement strand
CCGCACAGCACGGTGAAGCCGTCGCCCTCGGCGATCCGCATCACCTCGTCGACCAGCCGGGACTTGCCGATGCCCGCGTCGCCGCTGACGAGGCCCGTCACCGCGCGGCCCGCCGCGGCGTCGTGCAGCAGGCCGCTCAGCCGGGCCAGTTCCGCGTCCCGTCCAACCAGCGTGCCCATGTCCCTATTATCCGCCCGTGCCCGGCCTTCCCGCTAACCGATTAAGGCCTCGTCCGGTCGCGCTAAGGCAGGCACTTAAGGATTTCTCCCAATGAACAGCGGCGGGTCTTACTGCGAGGCTGAAGTCAGAGCCCGGAAGGAGGCCACCGATGAAGACAACGGTACGGCGGGTCGCCGGCAGGCTGGCGGACGTCGTTCATGAGATGAACGAGGCGCAGCGGCTCCTGCTGGCGCTGCGGACCGCCACGGACCGCTACACGGAGAACCCTGGCGCCGCGCCCGACACGTATCACGAGTTCCTCGCCAGGACGTCAGGAGCGCTGCTGCACGAGCCGTCGGCGCGCAGGCGGATCCAGCGGGCCCGGCGCGGCTAGCCATCCCGCTGGCCGTGGCCCGGGAAGCGGTGGCTCACCGCGGGTTCCCGCGGCTGCACCTTACGAGCGGTGGTCTGAATTTAAACCACCCTTCGGGGCCGGGACGATCCGGCCGCGGGCCTCCCCGAGCGGGCGGGACCGGTCGCCGCCGATGTACGCGCGCAGCGCCACCTCGTCGCCGTCCTGCAGGAAGGTGCGGGTGCCGGCCGGGCCGAGGTCGATGCTACGGGTGCCGCCCCAGGACAGCTCCATCAGCGAGCCCATCGCGGACGGGTCGAAGGCGGAGATCGTTCCCGTGCCGTACAGGTCACCCGTGCGCAGGGACGCGCCGTTGCGTGTCAGGTGCGCAAGCTGCTGGGCCGGCGACCAGTAGAGGTGGCCCGCGTCCGGCCGGGAGAGCACGCGCCCGTTCAGTGAGAACTCGAGCTCGACGGACGGGTTGCGCGGCTCAGGCACGCGCAGGTACGGCAGCACCGCAGGCTCCTGGACCGGGCCGTCGGCCCACGCGCCGGCCAGCGCGTCGAGCGGGACCACCCAGGAGCTGATCGTGGTCGCGAACGACTTGGCGAGGAACGGCCCGAGCGGCTGGTACTCCCAGGCCTGCATGTCGCGGGCGGACCAGTCGATGAGGACGACCAGGCCGAAGACGTGCTCGCGGAACGCGCTGGCGGGGACCGGCTCGCCGAGCCGCGACGGTACGCCGACGACGTAACCGAGCTCCGCCTCGATGTCCAGCCGCGCGGTCGGCGCGTCGAGCACGCCGCCTGGGGTGCTCAGCTGGCCGCTCGGCCGCGTCACGTCCATCCCTGAGGGGATGACCGTGCCCGCGCGGCCGTGGTACCCGACGGGCAGCCACCGGTAGTTGGGCTTGAGCGGGTTCTCGTCGCCGGGCCGCAGGATGGCGCCCATGTTGGTGGCGTGCTCGATGCCGGAGAAGAAGTCCACGAAGTCCGCGACCTCCACCGGGAGCAGGACCGTCACGTCCGCGACGCGGTGCACGCCCGGCTGGCCCGTGCCGACGCCCCGGGCCACGAGGTCGCCGAGCCTGCCGCGCACCTCCTGCCAGCGGGCACTGCCCCTGGCCAGGAAGGCGTTCAGCGACGGCCTGGCGAACTCCCCGGGGGAGCCGAGCACGACGGACAGGTCAAGGACCAGGTCGCCGACGGCCACGCCGACCCGGGGGGCCTCCCCGGGCGGCGCGAACACGCCGTACGGCAGCGTCTTGGTACCGAAGTCGGTGGTCATGCGGTGACGACAGGCAGCCGGGTCTCGAACATGAAGGCCAGGGTGCCGTCGATCTTGTGCGGGCGCAAGTCGACGGGGCCGACCCGTCTGGTCTGTGCCATGGACGCGAGCCAGCCGCTACAGGCTGGTGCGCATGGCGACCTGGCATAGCTCAGGCAGCTTGCCCTCGGCCAGCACGGCGGCGGCTCGCACGCCGAGCCAGGCGAGCCAGAAGCCGTACGCGGCGGCGCACCCGAATAGCACAGGCAGCCGGACCGCCGCGGAGACGCCGCTGGTCAGGTTGCCGAGGATGATGACGGGAATGACGGCCACCGCGACGGACGCGAGGGTGCCGAAGATGGCGCCGACCGCGTGCCCGTTGTATCCCTGAGCCGGCTGCGGCATCGGGTTACCTGCTCGCTTCTGCACGGGGTAGGCCAGCACGACGCCGAAGATGTTGCTCATCGCCAGGGAGGCGCCCAGCCCGGCCACGCTAACCGCGGCGGCGGTGAAGCCCTCAGCCAGATCCCCCACCAGGGCTCCGAGGACGATAGAGACACCGACGAGGAGCGGTATCGCGATCGCGCCGTACACGATGTCTTGCCCGGAGAAATACGCGCGCAGTTCCCGGCGCCCGCTCAGCGCCGTGGCCTCGAGCACGAACGCCGGCCCGGCCTGCCCGACGGGGTTGGCGCGGTATCCGCCGGCGAACGCGGCGCCGAAGACCGCGCTGGCGACCACTACCCCGGGATGCTGGTGCGGGCCGACGATCGTGCTTGCGGAGCAGATGAACATGACCGCGACGGCGATGGCCCAGTTGGCGAGGGAGGCGGGGTCTCGGCGCTGGTACCTAAGGAAGCGGGCCGCCACGGCGCCGCGCAGGCCGTAACGCGCCAGCGGCAGCGCGGCATTGCGCACCCGCGACGACCCGGTCGTGGTGTCCGCGGTGACAAGGGCCCGGGCGAGCGAGCGGACCCACAGCACGCCGAGCACGGCGATGACGGCGACGAGCAGGGCGAGGCGTGCCAGAGCGACACCAGGGTGCCCGGTCGAGGCGTCCTGAATCGCGTGGGCGGCCAGGCCGGGCGGGAGCCAGCGCATCCAGCTGTCGACGCCGGCGAAGCTCGCCGGGCTGAGACCGCCCGAGGCGGCCGCGTGCGGTATCACCTGGATAAGGAACTCGAGGATGACGCCCACGGGGACGATCAGGAAAATGGCGAGGTCCTTGCCGCGGCGCGAGCGAAGCAGCCGCGCCATGCTGGTAATCACGAACCTGGCGAGCACGATGCAGAACAGCACCTGAAGGACCACGGCGACGAACGCGACGAGCACGCCGAGTCCCCCGTGAGCCAGCCCGACGGTTACCCCGAGCAAGCCGAGCACGTTCGCCGCCGGCCAGGCCCCGGCCGCCGACGCGGCAAGCAGCCCGGCGACGAGCGGGCGAGTGCGCAGGGGGTAGAGGGCAAGCGTCGCCGGGTCGAGCGTCCCGTCCAGGCCGAACACGAAGATCGGGCAGAGCAGCCAGCCGATCGCGAAGATGCTGAAGATGACCGTGGTCAGGTCTACCGACGCGCTGACGGCGCGCAGTTGCGCCAGGGCCCAGAAGGTCCCGATGGCGACAAGCACCGCGAACGCCGTGCTGATGAGGAACGAAGTTCGCGCGGCCATGGACGAACGCAGCGCGTTGCCGACCATGCGGAGCTTCAGTTCGACGAGGAGCCGAGCCACGTCAGTCCCTCCTCGCCATCCCTCGACCTTGGTCCGACCAGGTCGATGAACGCTTGCTGCAGGGTCTTGCCGCCGCGCACTTCGTCGGTCGTGCCGGTCGCGAGGATCTTGCCCTTGTCGATGACGGATACGTGGTCGCAGACCTGCTCGACCAGTTCCATGACGTGGCTGGAGAACAGCACCGTCGAGCCGCTGCCGACCAGCCGCGCCAGCAGCCGGCGGATCACGTCGGCAGAGATCGGATCCACTCCCTCGAGGGGTTCGTCAAGGAACAGCACCGGCGGGTTATGGATCAGCGCGCAGCCGAGCGCGGCCTTCTTGCGCATCCCGGTGGAATAGTCCGCGACAAGCCGCTTCGCGTCAGCGGTCAGGTCGAGGACGTCAAGCAGCTGCGCCGCACGAGAGCGCGCCTCGGCGGCCGGCAGGCCCCGCAGCCGGCCGGCGTATTCCAGGAGTTCCTCACCGCTCAGTCGCTCGAACAGCCTGGCCTCCGCCGTCACCACCCCGATCACCGCCTTGGCGGCAACCGGGTCGGCCCACACATCGTGTCCGTTGATCACGATCCGGCCCGCATCGGGCCGCAGCAGCCCGGTCATCATGGAAAGCGATGTGGTCTTACCCGCCCCGTTGGGCCCGACAAGGCCCGCGAGGGAGCCGGCCGCGATCCCCAGGTCGATCCCGGCCACGGCTTGCTTCTTGTCAAAGCTCTTGCGCAGCCCTTGCACCTCGATGGCTGGCCTGCCCATGGCCGCCTCCTTGACGGCGAGGCCGCTGGTCGATGTGGACCAGCAAGCCGACTAATCAACTTATATCATTGTGATATCAGTTTTATTCGCTGTCAAGCGGGGCCTGGCGCCGGCATGACGTCAGCCCGCGCTGCCGCCGAGGCTGATCTCATTGCCGTCCGCGTCACAGTAGGTCACCTTTGCCACGCCGCCGCCGTGCGTCTCGTGCCGGGCGGGCTCGATGCCCCGCCGGGCGATGGCGGCGACCCGGTCCTCGAGGTCGTCGACGAACGACAGCAGCAGGGCGTTCCCCGCCCGCTCGGGGTCTTGCACGACGTAGACGTACCGGTGCCCGGCCACCTCCCATACCGCCTCGGTGTCGTGCGGCAGGAACGAGGGCGCCCCGCCGAAGAACCGCTCGTACCACGGCAGCGCCGCGGCGAAGTCGGTGACAGGGATGCCGACGAAAAGGTCCAGTGCCACCTTGACCTCCGGGTGTCGTCGTCGTGTCGCCGGTACTGACCTCGGTGGCCCAGGGAACTCATCGCTGCCACCGCGGGCGGCCGCCGCGCTGGCGGACGCCGGCGATGAGGACCTCGATGCCGAACTCGAACTGCTCGTCCAGGCTCGGGTACAGCAGCGTACTCGATGAGGGCGTGGTAGGTGAGGGTGACCTCAGCGCCCGGCAGCCCCGTCTCGCAGAGCAGGCCGAGCATCTTCTCGGTGAAGGCGCGCTCGTTCGGCATCCGGGACGGGCCCGACGCCATCACGCGGGCGGCCCCGGGATGCGACATCAGGACCGCACGCAGCCGACGGCACAACTCGGCCACCGCATCGAGGGCGTCCCCGGGCCCGTCCTCGCCCGCCTTTCCCGTCCCGCTCGTACCGCCCACCCCGTCCGTCCCGCCCGTCCCGCCCGTCCGCGGGATCGCGGATCCCGTCCGCGAGACCCGCGAGTATTCCGTCGGCGGCCTCGCGGAGCAGCTCGTCCATGTCACGGAAGTGCCGGTACAGCGCGGTGGGGTGGACGTCGAGCGCCTCGCCGATGGTGCGGGTGGACACGGCGTCCACGCCGCCGTGCTCGAGCAGCTCGGTGACCGCGGCGACGATCTTGGCGCGGGTCAGCCGCTCGGACGGCGAGCTGCGGGACATGCGGCGGTTCCTCTCACTCCCGAACGGCCGGAAACCGGCACCTCACCGACTATTCGTACATCCCGGCCTTGCCGAGGCGGTCCAGGCAGGCCTCGCCGGACCAGGGCAGCATCGTGATGCCGAGCCTGGAGTCGCGGTACATCCGCTCAAGCGGCAGGTCCTTCAGCATCGACTGCCCGCCGCAGACCCGGATGGCCTGGGCCGCGACCTTGTTGGCGTTCTCCATGACCGTGCAGACCGCCGCCCACGCCCGGGCGAGCAGTTCCTCGTCGGGGTCGATGCGGGTGTTGTCGAGCACATCGTAGAGGAGCGCGCGGGTCACGTTCGAGCCGGGCAGCCTGGCGTCCCGCGCCTACGGCGGCAGCGCGAAGGACGTGAACTCGCTGCACCACCAGGCGGTGGACCGCGTCGGCACCGGGCTGGCGGTCAGCGGACGGGCCGCCGACGGTGGCGTTGAGGCGCTTGAGATACCTGGGGCTTTGTGGTGCCTGGGGCTTTGTGGTGCCTGGGGCTTTGTGGTGCCTGGGGCTTTGTGGTGCCTGGGGCTTTGTGGTGCCTGGGGCTTTGTGGTGCCTGGGCGTCCAGTGGCACCCCGAGCTGTTGCCCGACGACCCGCGGGAGCTCGGGCTGTTCACCGATTTCGTGCATGCCTGCCGGGACAGCGCGCTCGCTCGCCTGTGACTAGACGGTACGTCGATACTGGCGAGGATGGTGATAGTCCTGGTACTCGCCTTATCGCGCCTGAGCCTCTCCCATCCGTCGAAAACAGAAGTTTTCATGAATGATTGTGGTGTTATGAAGCCTTTTAGGCGTTATCACACCAAAAAGGCTTCATGATCACGAGCCCGAGCTGCGGCACTGGCGCCTATGAGGCCGTTGGTGTCTTTGAGGTGGATGATTTCGCTGCGATAGCGGCGTTACTGAGGCTGGCGGTACTGCCAGGTTCGTTGGTGTCTTTGAGGTGGATGATTCCGGTGCGACGGTGGCGTTACTGAGGCCGGCGGTGTCGGGGATGTGGGCGCGACGGCTGGGACGAGGAGGCGCTCGGGGTCAGCGGGCTGTCGCGCGGATGATCCGCAGGGCGTGGTCGCGGGCGGGCGAGCCTAGCGCGGCGTCGAGCGTGCCGAACAGCTCGCCCGCGTCCACGCCGTTCCAGTCCGGTGGCAGCAGCGACAGCGGGATCCCCGGGTCGCGGTACGGCAGCCGCCGCCATTCCGTGAGCATCGGCAGGTAGAGGCAGAACGCCTCGGCCGGCGTGACCGTACCAGCGAGAACGCGGTCGCGGACGGGGCGGTAGCGGCCGAGGAAGTGCGCGTAAAGCGCGGTGAGCTCGCCCAGGTCCCACCACTCGCGCACCTTCGACCGCAGGTCGCCGAACGCAAGGTGCTCGCCGGAAAAGAGGTCGACGTACTCGCCGAGACCGCGGCGCTCCAGGGTGTGCCTGGTCTCCGCGGCGATGCCGCCAGGCGCCACCCACACCCCCGGCGCCGCCGTGCCGAAGCCGAGGCGGGTCAGGCTGGTGCGCAGCGCGTGCCGCTTGTCGCGCTCGGACTCGGGAACCGAGAACACGACCACCAGCCAGCCGTCCGCCTCGGTCGCCCTGGGGCGCTTGAAGATCCGCACGTCGCCCTCGGCGAGTGCCTCCAGGGTGGGGGCGGTGAGACGGTAGCCTGCCGCGCCGCCGCGGCGCTCGCCGTCGAGCACGCCGCGGCGCTCGCCGTCAAGCACGCCGCGGCGCTCGCCGTCAAGCACGCCGCGGCGCTCCCCGTCGAGCACGCCGCGGCGCTCCCCGTCGAGCACGCCGCGGCGCTTCAGCCGGGACACCGAGGACCGCACCGCCTGGCCGTCCGCCCCGAGGTCCGCCATCAGCGCGATGATCGACGCCACCGACAGCCAGTTGCCCTCGGCGCGCCCGTAGAGCGCGAAGATCGTGAGGATCAGCTGGCCGAGCCTGATGTTATCCCGGGTGTTATCGGAGTTTGCCACGTTACGAGGGTGCCGCACTCAGGGCGGCCGGCGCGGGCGAAGGCGTCCACCGGATGTGCACCCGGTCGGCGGCCTCCGCGCGCAGCAGCGACAGCCGTGGCCGCACCGCGTCGGTGCGGGCGGACGGCGGCTTGCGGCTGCCCGCCGCGAACTGGTCGGGCCAGGCGGCAGCGGGGCCAAGGTAGCCCTGCTCAACGGCGGCGTGCAGGGTCCACTGCGGGTCGTACAAGTGGATGCGGCCGACGGCGCACAGGTCGGCGCGGCCGGCCAGCAGGATCGAGTTGACGTCGTCGTAGGAGGCGATCGCGCCGACCGCGATCACCGCCACGCCGGCCTCGGCGGCCACCTCGCAGCGGATCCGGTCCGCGAACGGGGTCTGGTATGACCGGCCGAACGCGGGCCGCTCCTCCTTCGTGACCTGCCCAGACGACACGTCGATAGCGTCCGCGCCGTGGGCGATGAACGCGCGGGCGATCTCCACCGCGTCGTGCTCGTCGTTGCCGTCTGGCACCCAGTCGGTCGCGGAGATCCGCACGGTCACCGGCCGGCCGGCCGGCCAGACGGCGCGCACCGCGTCGAACACCTCGAGCGGGAACCGCAGCCGGTTCTCCAGTGGGCCGCCGTAGCGGTCGGTGCGCTTGTTGGCGACCGGGGAGAGGAACGACGACAGCAGGTACCCGTGCGCGCAGTGCAGCTCAAGCAGGTCGAAGCCGGCGACCGCGCCGCGCCGCGCCGCCGCGGTGAAGTCGGCGGTGACCCGGTCCATGTCGGCGCGGGTGAGCTCCCGCGGCACCGGCGAGCCGGGGCCGTAAGTAAGCGGAGACGGTCCGCACACCTGCCAGCCGCCTTCAGGCAGCGGCTCGTCCATGCCCTCCCACATGAGGCGGGTGGAGCCCTTGCGGCCGGAGTGGCCGAGTTGCAGGCCGATCCGCGCGGTGGACCGCTCGTGGACGAACGAGGTGATCCGCGCCCAGGAGTCACGCTGCTCGTCGTTCCACAGGCCGGTGCAGCCCGGGGTGATGCGGCCCTCGGGTGACACGCACACCATCTCCGTCATCACCAGGCCGGCGCCGCCCATGGCCTTCGAGCCGAGGTGCACCAGGTGGAAGTCGGCGGGAACACCGTCGACGGCGGAGTACATGTCCATCGGCGAGACGATGACCCGGTTCTTCAGCTCGAGCTTGCCGACGCGGAACGGCTGGAACATCGCCGGGGCCGCGGGGTCGCTCCCGGGGCCCGACGCCGCGCCGGAGGCGGCGCTGACCCGCGCGGCGAAGGCGGCGTTGACCCGCGCGGCGAACTCCGGGTCCCGTTCGCGGAGGTTGTCGTAGGTGATCCGGCGGGACCTGGTGAGCAGGTTGAAGCAGAACTGCTCGGGCTCGTTGCCCATGTACATGCCGATGTTCTCGAACCACTCGAGTGACGCCTGGGCCGCGCGCTGCGTCGAGGCGACCACCGGGCGGCGCTCGGCCTCATACGCGGCGAGCGCGGTCTCCACGTCCGGGTGCTCGTGCAGGCAGGCGGCGAGGGCGAGGGAGTCCTCCATCGCCAGCTTGGTGCCCGACCCGATGGAGAAGTGCGCGGTGTGCGCGGCGTCCCCGACGAGCACGAGGTTCCCGTGGTGCCAGCGCTCGTTGCGTACGGTGGTGAAGTTCAGCCACTTGGAGTTGTTGGCGAGCAGCTGGTGGCCGGCGAGCTCGCCGGCGAACAGCTCGCGCAGCCGGCGAAGAGCGTACTCGTCGCTGGTACCTGGCGGGAACTCGGTGCCCAGGGTGGCGTCGAAGCCGGCCCGGCGCCACACGTCCTCGTGCATCTCCACGATGAACGTGGAGCCGGCGTCGGAGTAGGGGTAGCCGTGCACCTGCATGGTGCCCCACTCCGTCTGCTTGATGAAGAACTGGAACGCCTCGAACACGAGGTCCGTGCCAAGCCACATGTACTTGCTGTGCCGCCGGTCGAGATCGGGATGAAAAACGGAGGCGTACTTCGCCCGGGTGCCTGAGTTGGCCCCGTCGGCGGCGACCACCAGGTCGTGGGCGGCGCGCAGCTCGCCGGCGTCCGGTGCCTGGGTGGAGTAGCGGACGGTGATGCCGAGTGAGCGGACTCGTTCCTTTAGCTGGGAGAGCAGCTCCTTGCGGCTCATCGCCGCGAAGCCCTGGCCGCCGACCGTGAGGCTCTGCCCACGGTAATGGATGTCGATGTCGGTCCACCGGGCGAAGCGCCGCGCCATGGCGGCGGCGAACTCGGTGTCGGCGTTCTCGATGCCGCGATGAGTCTCATCCGAGAACACCACGCCGAAGCCGAACGTGTCGTCCGGTGCGTTGCGCTCCCAGATGGTGATCTCGTGGGCCGGGTCGAGCTGCTTGGCAAGCGCGGCGAAGTACAGCCCGCCCGGGCCGCCGCCGACGACGGCGATCTTCATGCCAGTGTTTCCTTCCGCTCCCCGCCCTCCTGATCGAGCACCGCCTGCTCCCTTGCAAGGATCTCCCTGAGGGCGAAGTGCTGCAGCTTGCCGCTCGCGTTGCGCGGCAGCGCGGCGGTGAACCGCACGTCGCGCGGGTACTTGTATGGTGCGAGCACGCTCTTGACGTAGACCTGGATCTCCTCCGCCTTGGCGGCGGCCGTCGCGTCGGACGGCACGCCGTCCCGCAGCACGACGAAGGCGCAGACGACCGAGCCGCGCTCGGCGTCCTGGCGGCCCACGACCGCGGACTCAAGGACGTCCGGGTGCGTGTCGATGGCGGCCTCCACCTCGGGGCCGCCAATGTTGTAGCCCGCGGACACGATCATGTTGTCGCTGCGTGCCTGGTAGTAGAAGTAGCCGTCCGCGTCCTTGTAAAACACGTCGCCGGTGGTGTTCCAGCCGCCCGTCACGTAGTTCCGCTGCCGTTCGTCGTCCAGGTAGCGGCAGCCGACCGGCCCGATCACGCCCAGCCTTCCCGGCTCGCCAGGGCCGAGCTCGGTGCCGTCCTGGCCGAGGATCGCGGCCCGGACGCCGGGCAGCGGCCGCCCCGTCGCGCCTGGCCGGATGTCGTCGCCCGCGGCGGTGATGAAGATGTGCAGCAGCTCGGTCGAGCCGATGCCGTCGATGACCTTCAGCCCGATGCTGTCGCGCAGCCGCTCCCAGGTGCCCTGCGGTATGTGCTCGCCCGCCGACACGGCCGTGCGCAGCCCGGCGAGCTTGTGCTCGAGCCCGTCCCGCAGGATCGCCTTGTACGCGGTCGGGGCCGTGGCGAGCACGGTGACGTGCTCGGTGGCCACGAGGTCGGCGAGCTGCGCGGGGGTGGCCTGCTCGGTCAGCAGCGCGCACGCGCCTGCCCGCAGCGGGAAGACAAGCAGCATGCCGAGACCGAAGGTGAACGCAAGCGGCGCGCTGCAGGCCACCACGTCGTCCGGCGTCAGCCGGAGTGCGTGCCTGTCGAACGTGTCGCAGATCGCCAGGATGTCCCGGTGGAAGTGCATGGTGATCTTCGGGACCCCGGTGCTGCCCGACGTCGGCGCGAGCAGCGCCACGTCGTCGGCCGCCGTGGCCACGTTGGCGAACTGCCCCGGCTTTGCGGCGGCCAGGGCGGTTAGGTCGTCAGGCGCGTCGCCGCCGTAGGCGATCACCGTCAGGGACGGCAGTACAGTGTCCCTGACGGCGTACACGTCCTCGGTGAGCCGGTGGTCGACGAGCGCCACGGACGGCTGGGTACGCTCGGCGACCGGCCCGAGCTCCCGGGCGCGCAGCGCGGCCATCGTCGTGACGACGACGCCGCCGGCCTTGAGCACGCCGAGCCAGGCGGCGACCGTCCACGGGTTGTTCGGCGAGCGGAGCAGCACGCGCTGCCCTGGGACGAGGCCGAGGTCCTCGGTGAGCACATGGGCCACCTGGTTCGCCCTGGTAAGCAGTTCGCCGTAGGTCCAGGTCACGCCGCCCGCGGTGCGCAGCGCGGGCCGGCCGGCGCCGAGCGCCTCGGCGGGCGCGTCGATGAGGGCGGCGGCGGCGTTGAGCCGGCCCGGGTACGCGAGCTCCGGGGTGGTGAACTCGATCACCGGCCACAGCTCCGCCGGCGGCAGGTGATCGCGGGTGAACGTGTCGACGTGCGCCGAGGGTGACAGGGGTGCGGCGGCAGGCGGCATCGGCGGGATCCTTACGGGTCAGGCACGCTCGTCATCAAGACGCTATGTCGAATTTCGCACGACCGTCATGTATTGTCAATATCGAACCTGGTCGTAGCTATCTACCCGCCCGCCCCGCACTGCCCGGCATGGAGGAGGCCCTCGATGGCGCCCGTCCCCGTCAACCCCGCCGCGCTGCCAGCGCCGAGCGGTTACTCGCACGGCACCCTCGCAGGGAACACGCTGTACCTGGGCGGCCAGACCGCGCTCGACGCGGACATGAAGATCGTTCCCGGCGGCATCGTGGAGCAGTTCAGGCAGGCATTCGGCAATGTGCTGACCACGCTGGCCGAGGCGGGCGGCGTGCCGCGGGACCTGGTGAGCGTGACGATCTACCTCACCGACATCCCGGGCTACCAGGCGCACGGCAAGGAGATCGGCCGCGCCTGGCGCGAGCTGGCCGGCCCGGTGTACCCGGCGATGGCCGGGATCGGCTGCACGGCGCTGTGGCAGCCGGAGGCGATGATCGAGATCCTCGGCGTGGCCGTCATCCCCGACGAGCGGCTGCGCGTGCCGCGCTAGCGCCGCGGAGCGGCGGTCAGGTCGC
>Ga0335078_10013565_pt1 | contig 12076 bp, 6 predicted proteins | sample Lox_Sample_32_FD_206711 | JGI IMG/M metagenome (GOLD analysis project Ga0335078, IMG submission 206711) | Soil microbial communities from Loxahatchee National Wildlife Refuge, Florida, United States - Lox_Sample_3.2 | ecosystem: Environmental > Terrestrial > Soil > Wetlands | place: USA: Florida... | reverse complement strand
GCAGCCCGCGAGCGATCGGGTTCGGCCGGTAGCCGAGCTCCTTGGCCGCGTCGAGCACTCGTTGGGCGGTCCGCTCGTTGACGAGTCCGCGTGTCTCCGGGTTGAGCGCGCGTGACACCGTCCCCGGGTGGACCCCGGCGACCCGTGCCACGTCTCGCAGCGTGATCGGCCCCGCGAGACTCACCTTGCTCGTCGCCATCGAAAGCCATTATGCATACGATTGCAACTCGCTCCGGGGGCGTGCCGGTCGCCCAGACCTGCGAGCCAGCGTGCGGTGCCCGTCCGGCGCCCCTCGGGCACGGGCCCCGCCGCCTCGCCACCACTAACCGCAAGCGCGCCCGGGCGCAGGAGGGGCACGCATCCGAAGCGATCTACTCCGTGACGAAGCCGGGCGCGCGGCCGGCGGGGGCGTGGGGCGCGGGGTACTGGGGCGCCGGCGGGATTGGGTACGTCTGGGGCTCGCCCGGCTCGACCATGATCCGCTCGCCGTGGGTGATGATCTCGAGCGGCTGGCCGTCGAGCAGCTCGTACGAGGCGTGGTCGCGGTTGACGTCGACGCGAAGCTGCCGCCCCCGGTATAGGAGCCCGAACCGCAGGCGCGTCAACTTCGAGGGCAACCGCGGCGCGAACGCGAGCGGATCGGAGTAGTCGCGCAGGCCCCCGAAGCCGGCGACGATCGCGTGCCACACCCCTGACAACGCGGCCAGGTGCACGCCGTCGGCGGTGTTGTTGGCCAGGTCGCGGAGGTCGATGAACGCGGTTTCGTTCAGGTACTCCCACGCGAGCTCGAGGTGGCCGACCTCGGCCGCCACGACCGCCTGGATCGAGGCCGACAGCGACGAGTCCCGGACGTTGACGCGCTCGTAGAAGTTGAAGTCGCGCGCCTTCTGCTCCTCGTCGGGCCAGTGGTCGCCGCACAGGTAGATCGCGAACACGAGGTCGGCCTGCTTGATGACCTGGCTCGAGTACAGCATGTAGTTGTGGTAGTGCAACAGCAGCGGATACTGGTCCGCCGGGGTGTCCGCGAAGTCCCACTTGCGCAGGCGCGTGAAGCCGTTGCACTGCTGGGTGATCCGGGCGTCGCGGTCGAACGGGACGACGATCGCCGACGCGGCGTCGCGCCAGCTGGCGATCTCCTCCTCGTCGATGCGCAGCTCGGCGGCGCGGCGGCGGTGGCGGACTGCAAGGTCGGCGGCCACCGACAGGTTCCGCGCCGCCATCAGGTTCGTGAAGACGTTGTTGTCGACTAGCGCCGTGTACTCGTCCGGGCCTGTGACCCGGTCGATTCGGAATCCACCCTGAGCATCGTGATGGCCGAGCGAGCGCCACAGACGGGCCGTGGCCACCAGCATCTCGAGCCCGGGGCCGGCCTCGAATTCGTCGTCGTTGGTCGCCGCTACATACCGGCGAACCGCATCGGCGACGTCGGCGTTGATGTGGAACGCGGCCGTGCCGGCCGGCCAATAGCCCGAGCACTCCTGGCCGCGGATCGTGCGCCACGGGAACGTGACGCCCTTGAGACCCAGCTCCCGAGCCCTGGCCTCGGCGAGGTCCATCGTCGCGTGGCGCCAGCTGAGGGCGTCCCGCGCCGCGTCGGGCGCTGTGTAAGTGAGGACCGGCAGCGTGTATGCGTCCATGTCCCAGAACGTGTGGCCGTCGTAGCCGTTGCCGGTCAGCCCCTTGGCGGGAATCGCCCGCAGCTCGGCGCGCGCGGCCGCCTGGATCACCTGAAAGAGCGCGTACCGCACCGCCTGCTGGAGCGCGGCGTCGCCCTCGAGCTGGATGTCGCCCCGCTCCCAGAAGTCGGCCAGGTATGCGCGCTGATCCTCGAGCAGGCCCTCCCATCCGGTGCGGCGAGCTGAGGCGAGCGCCAGGTGCACCTGGTCGCGGAGCGAGGGCAGCGATCGCTGGCTCGACCAGCCGTAGCTCAGGAACTTCACGATCCGCAGCTTCTCGCCCGCCTGGAGCTCGGTGCTCACGGTCAGCCGGCCGAGATCGGGCTGGCTCTCCGCCGCGGTCACGGTGCCTTCGGGCCCGTCGATGATGTGGTCCATCCCGGCGGCCATCCTCAGCCCACTGGCGCGGGTGCGGTGAACGAGGCTGACGCGCAGCGCGTTATGGGCGTGGTCCTCCGCTACCAGGGGCGCGGCCAGCGCGGCCGCGGCGCGCGGGTCGTTCGATTGCCCGACGACCGGCTCGTTCGCCACCAGCTCCGATTGCACGCCGATCCGCGACGAGGCCCCGAGCGACTCGACCTCGTACAGGATCGCGGCGATCGAGCGCTGCACGAAGGACACCATCCGGGTCGAGCTCACGTGGATCGCCTGACCCGCCGGCGAGACCCACTCGGCGTCCCGGTGGAGGACCCCGTCGCGGAGGTCGAGCGTGCGCTCGTGACGGACGAGCTTCCCGTACCGGACGTCGAACGGCTCGTCGTCGACCAGCAGCCGGAATACCTTGCCGTTGGTGACGTTGATCATCGTCTGGCCCGCCTCGGGGTTGCCGTACGCCGACTCGGCGTACGGCAGCGGGCGGACCTCGTAGAAGCTGTTCAGGTAGGTGCCGGGCGTACCAGCGGGCTCACCCTCGTCGAGGTTTCCGCGCAGGCCGATGTGGCCGTTGGAGAGCGCGAAGATCGACTCCGTGGTGGCCAGCAGGTCGAGGTCGAGTTCCTTCTCGCATACCGACCACGGCTCGACCGAGAACGCGTGCGGACCGATCACGATCGCTCGAGCAACTCGGTCAGCTCCCGGACGACGACGTCGGCGCCGTGCTCGCACAACGCCTCCGCGTGCCCCGTGCGGTCGACCCCCACGACCAGGCCGAAGCTCCCGTCCCGGCCCGCCTGGACGCCGGCCTCCGCATCTTCGAACACCGCAGCCTGCGCGGGCTGGACGAACGTGATCGTCTCGGCATCGGGCGGATCGTCAGCCGAGCCCTCCGGCAGCTTGATGCCGCGCGAGTCGAGGAACGATCGGACCCCGTCGCGCCGCGGCTTCCACGCCTTCGCGTGGACCTTTGCCGTCTGCGTCAGCACGCCGTCGAGGTCGAACAGGCAGGTGGTGATGTCGTCGGGGAGACCGAGCACGCCGGGAAGCTAATCGCAAGCCCCGCGCCCGAGGCAAGCCGCGTTCGAGAAGTTGCGGTCAGCTCACGGCGGCGGCGGCTCGCCGGAGCTCGCTCTCGACGCTGACGTTGTCAGCCGCGACGTCGCCGTCCGAGACGATCGCGTGGCCCAGCAGACGATCGAGCTCAGCGTGCAGGCTCGCGCTGTGGGTGACGCGGAAGTCGGGGCCGAGCTTCAGCCGGCGGTCGCCGATCGACGTGCTCAGGTCGATCACCACCTCGCACTCGCCCGGGAAGTCGGCGAGCAAGTCCTTGAGCTCGCCGAGGACGGACGCGGCGAGCGCGGTCGCGTCGAGCCGGAGGCGCAGGGCGCTCGGGGTGGCGGCGGCCTGCTTGGCCTCAAGCTCCTGAGCCTCGCTCACCTCCTCGGCGGAGGGGCGAAAGGGCTCGATCTGCTGGGCGACGATGCACGTCTTGTCCCGGTCCTTGTGGTCGACGCGACCGCGCACGAGCACGATCGAGTCAGGCGCGAGCGCCTCGCCGGCGGACTCCAGGGCCTTGCCGAACACCAGCAGCTCGACCGACCCCTCGAGATCGTCGAGCGTCGCGAACATCATCGGGTCGCCCTTCTTGGTGCGGATCTTCTTGGTCTCCGTGATCATCCCGCCGACCAGCACCCAATCGCCGTCCCGCTTGTCGGTCAGGTCGGATAGCGGACAGTCCACTCGAGCGCGAAGCGCGGCCCGGACGTCTTTCAAAGGATGGGCCGAAATGAACAGTCCGATCGACTCCTTCTCGGCCGCGAGCAGCTCCGCCCGGTCGAACTCGATAGCCGGAATCGGGGCGTGGCTGGGGGCCGCGAACCCGCCGCCGTCCCCACCGCCGTCGCCGGCGTCGATGCCGAGGTCGAAGATCGACGACTGCCCGATGATCGCGTCCTGCTGGGCCTTCTGGCCCGCGCCTTGAGCCTGCTCCAGCATCATCAGCATCCCCTTGCGGGTGGCCCCGGTCGACCCGAACGCGCCGCATTTGATCAGCGCCTCGATCGCCTTCTTGTTGACCGCCCGGCTGTCGACCCGCGAGCAGAAGTCGAAAAGATTGAGGAACGGGCGGGCGGGCGGATCGTAGTCGCCGCGGGCGCGCTTGATCGCCTCGACCGCCTGGTAGCCGACGCCCTTGACCGCGTCGAGCCCGAAGCGGATGTTGCCGTCGACGACCACGAACTCGTGGTCTGAGAGGTTGACGTCCGGCGGGAGGATCGAGATCCCCATCTGCTCGGCCTGCGAGACGAAGAACGGGACCTTGTCCTTGGTGTCCATCACCGACGAGATCAGCGCCGCCATGTACTCGGCCGGGTAGTTGGCCTTGAGCCACGCGGTGCGATATGCGATCAGCGCGTAGCACGCCGCGTGGGAGCGGTTGAAGCTGTAGTCCGCCGAGCGCTCGTTGGTCGTCCACAACCACTCGATCACCTGCTCGCTCGTGCCCGAAGCGCGGCAGCCGGCGATGAACTCGGGCTTGAGCTTGGCCATCGCCTCGCGGTTCTTCTTACCGATCGCCTTGCGGAGGTCGTCGGCCTTGGCGCCGCTGAAGCCCGCGATGTCCTTGGCGATCTGCATCGCCTGCTCCTGGTAGAGGATCACGCCCTTGGTGGCCTCGAGGATCGGCCGGAGCCGGTCGTCCGGATAGGTGATCAGCTCCGGGTGGTGCTTGCCGCGCGCGTACGTCGGGATCTGGTCCATCGCGCCCGGCCGGTACAGCGCGTTGAGCGCGACGAGGTCGTCGAACTCGTCCGGCTTGACCTTCTTGAGCGCCTCGCGCATCCCCTCGGACTCGAATTGGAACACGCCCACCGAGTCGCCGCGGGCCATCATCTGGTAAGTGACGGGGTGGTCGAGCGGCAACGTGGTCATGTCCGGTCGCTCGCCGGTCGAGCGCGCGATGATGTCGAGCGCGTCCTCGATCACGTCGAGGTTGCGCAACCCCAGGAAGTCCATCTTGAGCAACCCGATCTGCTCGACGGGCTTCATCGTGAACTGGGTCACGGTGCGGAACACGCGCTCGCCATTGTCGTCCGCGCCGGCGTCCGCGATCTGCAACGGGACGATGTCGGTCAGCGGCCGATCCGCGATCACGACGGCGGCGGCGTGGATCGAGGAGTTGCGGACGATCCCCTCGAGCCCTTGGGCCACCTCGACGATCTGCTTGGCGATCGGATCGCGGTCGACCTCGGCGCGCAGGGGCTGCCCGGGCTTCAGGCAGTCCTCGAAGCTGGGCGGCCGGCCCATGATCGGATCCGGGATCAGCTTGGCCAGCCGATCGCCGGCGCCGTAGTCGTGCCCGAGCACGCGCGCCGCGTCGCGGGTGGCCGCGCGCGGGAACATCTTGCCGAACGTGACGATCTGCGCGACCGACTCCTTGCCGTACTTGTCGGTGACGTAGCGGATTACGCGCTCCCGGCCACGAACCGAGAAGTCGATGTCGATATCCGGCATCGATACACGTTCGGGATTGAGGAACCGCTCGAACAGCAGCCCGTAGCGGAGCGGGTCGACGTCGGTGATCTGCAGCGAGTAGGCGACGAGTGAACCGGCGGCCGAACCGCGGCCCGGGCCGACCGCGATACCCGAGTCCTTGGCGTACTTGACGAAGTCCCACACGATCAGGAAGTAGCCGCTGAAGCCCATTCGCTCAATCACCTCGAGCTCGTAGTCGGCTCGCTCGATCGCCTCCGCCGGCGCCGGGTCGCCGTAGCGCTCGCGCAGGCCGTCCTGAACGAGCTCGCGCAGATACGTCGCCTCGCTCTCGCCGTTCGGCGTCGGGTAGCGTGGGATCAGCTGACGGCCGAGCTCGAGCTCGACGTCGCAGCGCTCGGCGATCTCGAGCGTCGTCGCGATCGCCTCGGGCCACTCCGCGAACGACTGCGCCATCTCGTCAGTCGAGCGCAGATAGAACTCGTTGGCGTCGAAGCTGATCTTCGGCTGATCGAGCGTCGACTTGGTCTGAACGCACAGCAGCGCGGCGTGGTGGCTGTAGTCCTCGCGGCGCAGGTAGTGCACGTCGCCGGTCCCCACCAGCGGCCGCCCGACCTCGCGCGCGATCTTGACGATCCCCTCGTTGGCCTGGTCCTGAGCGGCGACGCCGTTCTTCTGCACCTCGAAGTACACGTTGTCGGCGCCGAACGCCTGGATCAGCTCGTCGGCATGCGCTCGCGCATCATCGGGCCGGCCTTCGAGCAGGAGCTGGCAGAAGCGGGACTGCAGACAACCGGTGAGGACGATCACGCCGTCGGCGTGGGCCGCGATCTGCGGCATGTCGACCGACGGCTTGCCACGCTGGTACCCGTCGAGGAACCCGGCCGAGCACAACTTGACCAGGTTGCGGTACCCCGTCGGCGTCGCCGCCAGCAGCGTCAGGTGGAAGCGGTCGAGCCGGCCCGGGGCGCGTCGTTCGTGGTCGTCGACGACGTAGGCCTCGCAGCCCAGAATCGGCTTGATGTTCTGTTTCCGGGCGGCGGTGAACAGCTCGACCGCGCCGTTCATCACGCCGTGATCGGTGAGCCCGATCGCCGGCTGATCGAACGACGCCGCCCGCTCCACCAGGGCCTCGATCTTGCACGCCCCGTCGAGCAGCGAATACTCGGAGTGGACGTGGAGGTGCGCGCAGGAAGCGGTCATACGGGATCGGAGACGCGGGGTCAGCCCGCTCTACGAGCATAGGCGTCGAGCCGGACGATTTTGGCCCTCGGCGAACCGGTCACCCGCACTGTGCGCGATCCAGCCACTGACTGACCAGCGTCAGCGGTCGCCGGTCGCCGGATATCGCGACAAATGCCACCTTCTCCCCGGTGAGAACTCCGAGCAGGTCGTCCGGCGCGCACCCGATCGTGGTCGCCACCGGCCCATGCGGAGGCTCGTCGGTGGTCATCGGAGCCCGCAAATCGCGGATGTGGAGGTACGCGTCGGGCGATGCCGCCTCGGGCTCGAGGTGAGCGATCGTGAACCGCTCGCCTCCGGTCCAGCCCGGCTCGATCATGAGGCCGGCGAGGGTCAGCGCCAGCACCGGATCGAGCCGCACTCCGGCGGCGCGTAGCTGGGCGAGGGTCAGCTGCGCGTCGATCAGATGCTCGAGCGCTCCCAGACGGCCGCGGTCCCCGCGGATCCGCGCCATCCGGCCGCCGAGTCCCACGCGACCGAGGCGGCGCCTCGCTGGCCCGGCCGCGAGCAGTCGGGCGATGCTGGCGAGATCTCCGACGAGCTGGAAGTCGACCTCGGTGAGCGGCCGCGGCGTATCCCCCAGGTCGACCTGGGCGCCTGTGCTCGACACGGTCACGCGCGCGGCCGCCAGGTCGCCGAGCACGAGGTCGTACGCGATCGGCCGCGGATCCGCGGCGCGTTGTGCCGGCAGCAGCGCGAGCAACAGTCGCCCCGCCGAGGACGGGTCGCGGCTCGCCAGCGCCCGGAACGCCTTCCCAAGCCAGGGCTTCGCCGGCCGCGTGGGGGCCGTCGGCGACTCAGCGGTCGGCGACTCAGCCGTCGGCGACCCGGCCGTCGGCGACCCGGCTGTCGGCGCGGGCTGCATCTCGAGCGCTGCGGGCGCCGCCGGCATCGTCTCGCGAAGACGGGCCAGGGCGGCGCTCAGCTTCTCCGCCTGAACCGGGCCGACCGGCGCGGACGGCTGTGGGGCTTCGGTCGCGGGCGCGCTAGCGCCGAGCCGGGCCAGCTCGCCGCGAACCTGGTCGATCGCGTCGTAGGCGCGCTCGCTGAGGAGCCGCTGACGCTCGAGGTCGCGGCGGGCGTCCAGGAGCTCGTAGCGGACGACGGCGAGCTCGCGCTCGAGGCCGGCGGCGCGATGCTCGACCATCGCCGACTCGAGGCGGAGCGCCTCTCGGTCGGCGGCCCGGGAGGGCGCGCTCCGCGGCGCCGGCATCGCGGGCGGTGCGCGTCGCGTCGTGGCCCGGGACAAAGCAAGCTCCGAGACGGTTCTCGCCACACGGGCCGCGTCGACCGTGGTAGGCGCGGGCTCTGGCGCCGGCGGCGGCGGTCGCTCCGCCAGGCGACGTTCGGCGTCGGCACGGCCGGACTTCGCCGCGGCGGCGAGATGCTCGGCCTCGTCGACGGCGCGGCGCATCCGGTTCAGATCTCGCTCGAGGTCGGCCACGTGGTCGTGGAGAACCTTCAGGTCGTGACCCGCGGCTCGGGTCTTGTCGATCAGCGCCTGCTCAACCTCGGTGCGCCGCGCGCGCTCGGCGTGGACATGCTGCTCGGAGCTCCGCAGCCGGCGATCGCGCTCGGTGAGGTCGTCCCGCAGCCGGTCGGCCTCCTCGCGCGCCAGCGCCAGCTCGTCCTCGACCCGGGCGACCTCGACGTTCAGCTCGGCCGCGGCCGGCTCGGCCTCGGCGGCCCGCCGGCGAGCGCTCTCGGCCGCGAGCTCCAGGCTACGCAGCTGCCGAGCCTCGAGCAACTCCGGTCCAGAGTGCTCCCGATCCGCGGTCTCCGGGTCCTCGCCGCCCTCCGGCCCCCCGAGTTCGCCCACGGGTAGCGGCACCATCACCGCCCCGTACTGGAGGAAGGTCCTCCCCGCGAGCTGCGGCGCGAGCTCAGCCGGCACCGCGAAGGCCAGACGCCACGTCCCCGGCGCCGCGCCCATAAGAGACGGCGGCTCGGGCATCGCCACGAACCGTTGCCGAACCGTTCCGGTCTCAACCACGAGCATCGCCTGGCCGCGCAGCTCCGGGCGCCGGCGGCGCCACCGTCCGGTCACGCGAACCGTAACGCTGCGCCCACCCTCGGCCGCAAGCTCCACCGCCTCGATCCCAAGGGCGGAAGGCAGGTCGCTCATCGACCGGACGGTACGGCCGCGAGCGGACGAAACCTGGTCGGGCGCTATTCGGTCAGCTAGCCGAGACGCGGCGCTGGACTACCAGCGCGCCACCGGCCAGCGCAGCCCCTGCGAGCCCCGCGAGCGCGACCTTCGGAGCCGCCCCGGGCAGCTTACGCCGGGCGTACAACTTGCCGCCCTGCCAGACCACATATCCAAGAACCTTGTAACCCATTGGGTTTGAAGCTACCCACGGCTCCGATGCTCAATCCTCCTGCCCGTGGCGAAGGCGCCATGCCATCCGCGACTGCAACGACCACAGCTCGATGAACCCGGGCGAGGCGGCCTGGGCAAACAGCCCCCCGGACTGGGTGAACGAGGCTAGCTGCTCGTCGTACACCGCGTGCGGCGAGGAGCGCGTGACCGCCCGGGCCGAGCCCTTGTAGAGCTTGATCCCGATCGTGCCGGTGACCTGGGAGTTCGCGGCGTCCATGTATGCGTCGAGGTCATTGCGGAGTGGGTCCCACCACAGCCCGGCGTAGACGAGGTACGCCCAGCGCTGGTCAAGCATCGGCTTCAGCTGGTTCTGGTGGATCGTTCCGACCAGCTTCTCGAGCTCCTGGTGGGCAAGCAGCAGGATCGCGGCCGCGGGCACCTCGTAGATGTCGCGGACCTTGAGGCCGACGATCCGGTCTTCGATGTGGTCGACGATCCCGACGCCGTGTCGCGCCCCGATCTCCCCGGCTCGCTCGAGCAACTCCACGAGCGAGAGGCGCTCGCCGTTCAGCGCCACCGGGACGCCCTGCTCGAACTCAACCGTGACGACCTCCGGCGAATCCGGCGCCTCCTCGGGGCGCGTGACGAGCTGGAACACGTCGTCCTCGGGCGCGTGGTCGAGCTGCTCGATCCAGCGGCCTTCGCTCGAGCGTCCCCATAGGTTGTCGTCGATCGAGTACGGCGTGACCTCACTGCCGCCCTTGAGCGGGATGCCGTGCTCGCGCGCGTACTCGGCCTCCTCCTCGCGCCCCATCCGCCAACCGCGCACGGGCGCGATCACCCTCAGCTCGGGGCCGAGCGTGGCGACGGTCGCATCGATCCGCACCTGGTCATTGCCCTTGCCCGTGCAGCCGTGGGCGATCGTGTCGCAGCCGCTCTGGCGCGCGTAGTGGACCGCCAGTTTCGCGATCAGCGGCCGGCCGAGCGCGGTGAACAGCGGGTAGCCGAGGCCGTAGATCCCGTTGGCCTTGATCGCGGGGACGATGTACTCGTGGGCGAACTCCTCGCGCGCGTCGACCACATGGCAGTCGAGCGCGCCGAGCGCGAGCGCCTTGTTGCGGATCCCCTCGTAGTCCTCGCCCGGCTGGCCCAGGTTCACGGTCAGCGCCACGACCTCGGCGTTGTACTGCTCCTGGATCCACTTGAGCATCACGCTTGTGTCGAGCCCACCGCTGTACAGGAGGAGCACGCGATGTACCTGTGAGGGATCCGCCTCGTAGGTCGTGGTCGGCAGATGTCCGAAATCCGATGCGCTCATGCGAATGTCTCCTTGACCAGTCGCCGCTGCTCCGTTGAGGCGAATTCGGCAAACCGGCCGGCGAACTCGCCGCGCGCGGCGCGCTCGTCCTCGCCGAGCCGCGCCACCAGCGCTCCGATCGCCATCAGGGCGGCCTCGCCGCCCGACACCGCCGCGACCTCAGTCCCGAGCGAGCGCAGGAGCGCAATCTGCACCTCCCGATCCTGGTGTCGGCCGAGCACGTCCTGGAGGGACTTGAGCGTCTTGATCATCGGCCTGACCACCTCCTCGGGGAACAGCGGGGCGCCGAACAGCTCGAGCAGGTAGCGGAGCTCCTTGCCCTTCTTGCGGAGCTCGTGGTAGGCGGCGGCTGGGCTCGACGGGTCGATCGCGCCGCCCATCTTCAGCATCCGCCGGTAGACCTTGCGGATCCGCTCGGCGGAGATCTCGCCGATCGGTCGGGCCGCGTCGGGACGCTCGTCCTCCGGAGTCGCCTCCAAGCCGTCGAGAAACGTGCCCCAGCCCGACAGCAGCGCCTGCGTCCGCTTGGAGCGAAGCGCCCGTACCATCGTCCGGCGGGCTGCCGCTCGCCGCGCCTTCAACACGCGCAGCAGCGGAGCGAGGTCGTCACGCATCGCGTCGGGCACGAGTGCGCGCATGTCGTCGAACTCGAGAACGTGGACGTCGAGGTCGCGGACGTCGCCGGTGGCTTGTTGAAGCCAGCGGAACTCCGCTCGGTAGTGCTCGAGCTGATCCGGCGGAAACGCGCGCTTGAGCTCTCGCTGGACCGATCGCGAGCGCCGCACCGACACCCGCAGGTCGTGGAGAAACTCGCTGTCGATGTCGGCGATCGTCCCGTCGAGGTTCGCCTCGATCACCTCGAGCATCCCGCGCAGGACGACGGCAGCGGCGGCGTCCGTGCGCTGGTCGGGCACGAGCGGCACGCCGACCTTCGTGGGAAGGCCGCCGGGTAAGCCACCCGCGACCCTGACCGCCTCGTCGACCAGCGACTGGTCCGCCGGCTTGAACCCGAGCTCGACTACCAGCGTCTCCTGCACGCGTTCGAACTCCTTTTCGTAGCCGCGGATGCCGGTGATCCGCAGGCGCGGGCGCAGCGCCGAGCTCGCTCCCTTCGAGTCGACGACTGAGGGCTCCTCGAGCGCGAGGCGGACGACGGTCTTGCGCTCGTCGTCGAGGACGGCGAGCGGGCGCTCGTGGCTGTGCAGGTGCGTAAGCGCAAGCAGCGCACGGACCTCGGTGATGGGTAGCAGCGTGTCGCGGAGCGGACCCGGCGGCAGCTCGCGCGCGAACAGCGGCTTGGTCGGCGCCGGGATCGGCAGCGAAGCGACGACCACCCCGGAGTCCTGCGACGCCACCGACAGGGTCCCATCGGCGTGCATAAGCGTCAGCCCGGCGTCGCGCACCAGCCAGTCGAACGTGTCGTAATAGATCCGGTCGCGGTCGCACTGGACGCCGTCCTCGATGTCAAGACGGGCCGCGAGCGCCTCGCCGGCGCCGCGCAACGTCATCTCGTCGGGAAGCAGCAGCTCAGACCCGGCGGTCACTGCGCGAGTGCCCCCAGCCGGGTGACGGCATCGTCGAGCTCGTCGTCGGACACGACCAGCGGAGGCTCGAGCCGGATCGTCGCCGGACCCGTGGCGTTAACTACGAGCCGCT
>Ga0335078_10013564_pt1 | contig 12077 bp, 8 predicted proteins | sample Lox_Sample_32_FD_206711 | JGI IMG/M metagenome (GOLD analysis project Ga0335078, IMG submission 206711) | Soil microbial communities from Loxahatchee National Wildlife Refuge, Florida, United States - Lox_Sample_3.2 | ecosystem: Environmental > Terrestrial > Soil > Wetlands | place: USA: Florida... | reverse complement strand
ACCGGTGTTGCCCGAGTTGGTCGAGTTGGTCGACCCGTACTGGTTCTGGTAGGTGTATATCCCCTGGGATCCGGGCGTGGCCGTCACCGTGTAGCCGCTCAGCGAGCTCCAGTTCACCCCGATGTTGCGGATGTCGTTGTTGGCGATCTCGACGAACTTCGACTCGATCATCACCTGGTCCGTCGGGCGGTCGAGCTGGTCGATGACCGGCTTGATGCGCTTCATCCGCGACGGGCGCTCCGTGATGACCAGGCTGTTGGTGCGCGGGTCGATGACGATCTTGCCGCCGGCCGCCGTGTCGACGAGCGAGGCCAGCGTCGGCTGGATCTCGGAGGCCTTGGCGTAGTTGATGATGAAGATCTCCGTCGAGACCGGCTCCTGCGTGAGGCTCTCGTTGCTCACGATCTTGATGATGTTGCCGTCCTCGACGAAGGTGTAGCCGACGGGCGTCAGCACCACCTGGAAGATCTGGCGCCACGTCACGTCGTGGAGCTTGATCGACGTCTTTCCCTGCAGGGTGTCCGGGATCACGATGTTCAGGTCGAAGAGCTCGGCCACGTTGCGCAGGATGTTGCGGATCTCCTCGTCCGGGAAGTCCACCGAGAGCGTGTCGTGGCCCGTGTCGTCCTTGCTCTTGGATGCCGCGGGCGCGGCCGCATCCTTGACCGACACCTCCGGCCCCGACGGCGCCACGGCGGGCGCGGACGTGTCCGGCGGCGGCGGGTTCGCCGGTTTCGTTTGCGCTATTGCCGGAGATGCGCCGGCCAGCATGGCTGACATGGCGGTCAGGAGAATGATGCGGATTCTCATGGTGATTTTCCTGTTTGTATTGGCCGGGTGATTACCTCGGATCTATAGCGGAGCGTGAAGTTTGAGCCGTCTATCTCGGTCAACTCAAGATCGTAGTCGGATCCCTTATACGTTACGGTGAAGTGGGCGCCTGTTTTCACGAATCTTTTGCCAATCATGAGGATCGGCTGGCCGTTGAGGATGAGGGTCCCCGAGGGTTTTATCTTGGCGACGATCGACTCGAGGAGGTCGTGGTCGGAGGGTGCCGCGGGTCCGGTCGAGGATCCCTGGTTGGAGGCCGCGGCCAGCCGGGCCGCGGCGGCGGCGGCCGCCGCCTCCTCGGCGTCCGTCAGCTCGAAGCCCGGCGGGGAGAACGGCTGGACGATCTCGGCGGGCAGGGGCGCGGCCTTGGCCTGCTTGGCGAGGTTGACCGCGTTGTCCACCGAGACCTTCCGCTTCTCCGGCGAGGCGATCTCCGACTCGACCCTCGCGAACGCGGACGGCCCCAGCACGAGGAACACGGCGAGCGCCGCTAAGCCCGCGGGAAGGATGTGTCGCGCCGGCCTCATTGGATGCCCAGCAGTTCGAGGGACATGATCATGATCAGCGGCGAGCCGCGCACCGTCTCCGTCGACGGGTGGATGTTGCAGGTGATCACGCGGCAGTAGTGCTCGCCGTTCTCCAGGCGGCGCAGCAGGTCCACGATCTGGGTGTAGTTGCCCTGCGCGTTGATCTGGAAGCCGACCGGCGTGTAGGTCGTCTTGGGAAGGTTCTTGGGCGGCGGGGCCCAGGGCACCTGCCGCGGGTCCGTGAGCTTCGTGCCGGTGTCGCTCTCGAGCTTGTAGAAGTACTGCATGTTCTCCGCCAGCTGGCCCACGCGGATCATCCGGCCGGCGATCAGCTGGTTGGCCGCCACGATCGCCGCGTGCTGCTCCGTGAGCTGGCGCGCGTCCTCGAGGTTGGCCGCGATCAGCTCGCCCTGCTGGGACTTCTCGGCGAGGACCTTTTCGGCCTCGGGCAGGAGGTCGCTGCGCAGGTAGAGGACGACCGCGATCACCACGCTCACCACGACGCAGCTCACGCAGATCACGTTCTTGCGGATGAAGGCGATGAATTCCGCGTTGGTCATGTCTTCTTCGGCCCCTTCTTGAACGAACAGAAGATCTCGATGATCAGGCGCCCGGTGGTCGGGTTGCGCCGCATCGTGAGCAGGTTGACGTCGTTGAACATGGGGCCGAGCATGGTGTCGGCGCGCAGCTGTTTCTCGTAGGCCGACGCGTCGCCGCTCGCTCGGTCGGGCGCGCCCTTGACGGTCGCCTTGATGGACAGGCCGGTGTCCTGGAAATTGAGGCCGTCGAGCGCGATCTTCTTGGGCGTGATCGCGCCCAGCCTGAGGACGATTTCCGAAATGATAGGCTTCGACGAGACGAACGCGGCGACCTCGTTGGTCTTCGCCTCCTCCAACCTGAAGCTCTGGTAGAGCGCCACCTTGTCCTGGCTCTCCTTCTTGTGGTTGTCGATCTGGGCCTGCCAGTCGGCGATCTCCCGGTTCACCCCGTGGAGCTTCCATTCCTGGTGGCCGAGGTAGAGCGCGAGGACGATCGCCATCAGCGAGGCCGCCCCGTTGATGAAGAACGCCGTGCGCACCACCTTCGTGTCGGGCAGCTGCTCGACAATGCGGATGTTCGGGTGCCACGCGGGCACCGCGGACGCGGACGCGTCACTTTTTCTCGATAGGGGCGGCGCCATCTTGAGGATGCGGTGCGTAGTGGACCATCAGGCTCAGCAGGCCGAACCAGTGGAAGTCCCCGGCCGTCTTGGAGAGCGCGTCCGGAACGATGACGTGGCGCGACCTGAGCCACGGCAGGGGATCGAACTTGAGGCTTGAAATGCCGAGCGACGAGGCGAGCGCTCCCTCGAGCCACGCCAGCTTCGGGGACAGCTGGATGCAAACCACCTGCCCGACGGACTGGCCCGTCTGGACCTCGTAGAACCCGATCGACGACTGGAGCTCCTTCAGCAGCCGCTTGATCAGGAGCGGGCCCATCCCGGTGAAATCAAAGCTGTTGGACCGGAAGAGCTTCCTCGCGGACTCCTCGTCCTTGAGCCCGAGCTCCTTCTGCACGACGGGGACCATGGCCTCGAGGCCCTGGGGGATCGGGCGCGACGCCTCGACCCCGTTCGCGGACAGGATGAAGCTGTGCGTCGTGTCGTTGCCCACGTCGAGCACGAGCGTCGGCGTCTTCGACTTCTCGAACGCGAGGCAGTCGACGAGCGCTCCGAGCGTGGCGACGCTCCCAAGCTCCAGGCGCTCCGGGTAGATCCCCGCGTCGAGGAGCTTCTCCTGGGCGGCGCTGATGTCGTCGTTCGGCGCGCCGCAGAAGATCACGTCCTTCTGGTTGGACTTGATCAGGTCGTAGTCGGCGCCGTCGCCGGCGTTGATCATCGCGATCGTGTACTTGTCCTGTTCGATGCGAAGCTGTTGCGCGAACACGTCGGCCATGTAGCCCTGCTCCTTCATCTTCTTGGTCTCAAGGGTGTGCCGGCGCACGACGCGGCGCGGCGGGTACGTCCCGACAACGGCGTGCATGTAGCCGCTCGGCGGCCGCCTCGGCTGGAGCTGCCTCAGCGTCTCGGTGACGACCGACTGCTCGCCCAGGGGGCACTCCTTCAGATCCTCGAGCTCCATGGGGGCCGAAACCGAGCTCGTCCGGGCCAAAAGCACCGAATTCTCGTTCATTTCGACGAAGAAACCCTTGGTCTTCTTGGAGAAAAACATCGGGGCTAATATGAGGTCTTAGGGATGGAAATATCCGCTGGAGTCCCTCCCCACGGCCGGTATTGCGACCGGTTTGCGTGGAAAGGACGGTCACCACAGCATATTCTAGAAGGACTTACAAGGGAAAATCAGCATTAATCACGCGGGAGTAAGTATTTACCCTTACTTCAAAATAAAAAACCCGCCGCGAGAGGCGGCGGGTTGGGTCACTTCTGCCACGTGCGCTTCTTGTGGCGATTGGACTTCAAGCGCTTACGGCGCTTGTGCTTGTTCATTTTCAGGCGGCGCTTTTTCTTGAGATTTCCCATGGCGTTTTCGGTCGGCCAAACGTGCGATTCACGCGCGGCGCTGTCGAGTGCAATCTTCCCCGTGCGGGCTCAGCCGTCGACGGGCACCTCGGTCCACGCCCCGGCGACCGTCGAATAGATCCAGAGGCGGGTCCGGCAGCCCGCGAAGAATCCCGAGGCGCACCGCCCGTATGCCGCAAGCTGCCCCTCGTAGTCGGCGGCGAGCCGGCCCAGGAGTGCGGCGTCGTCCTCATCGGCGCCCCGGCGGTTCGTCTTCCAGTCGACCACCCAGACCTCCCGTGCGCCCCCATCGTGGAGGACCAGGTCCATCACCCCGTCGATCCAGGCGTCCGGGCCGAAGGGCGCCAGAATCCCGACCTCCGCGAGGCGCGTCCAGCGCGGGTCGGCCATCAGGCGCCACGGCTCGCTCGCCAGCAGTCGCTCCCACTCCTGCGCCGCGCGGGCCCCGAATCCCATCTCGGCGGCCTTGGCGACCCAGGCCTCGCCGTGAAGCGCCACCGTCTCCGGGCCGCTGGCCCACGGCAGCGTCTCGAGCGCCTCGTGCCACCAGACGCCGTAGTCCAGGGGATCCGCGGCATCCTTGGCGGGCGCGGGCTCGTTGGCGGCCGACTCGTGGCGGGCCGCGCGCGCCCGGTCGGGCGCGCGGGCGAGCTCGTGGGGCAGGACCCGCCTGGGGAGCGCGACCGCCGGCGGCGCCGCGGAGGGCCCTGCGGCCGCGCGGGCCGCTCCGGCCCGGGGAGCCGCGGATGCCGGCTCAGCGGCCGGCGCGCGCGCCCCGGCGGGTCCCGCGGCCAGCGTGTCGAGCCGCGCCGGGTCGAGCTCCCAGAGCCCCGCGAAGCTCCCGTCGTCCGGGGCGGCCTGCGCCGACCAGGGGACGATGAGCGCGTTTCGGCACCGGGTGAGCGTCACGTAGAGCAGGCGCACCAGTTCCCGCCGGCGCGCGCGGTCCCTCGATTCGCGCGCGACGGCTCCCACGGCATCGTTGTCGAAGACGACCCGGCTGACGCCGCCCGCGCCGGGGATCAGCCTGAGCCCGCCCTCGTTAGGGAAGCTGATCCAGCGCCACAGCCCGACCGGGATGACGACCGGCCACTCGAGCCCCTTGGCCGAATGCGATGTGACCAGGTTGACCGCGTCGGGCGCCGGCCTGCCCGCCGCCCGGAATCCGTCCGACGACTCCAGGAGGTCGCGCAGCCACTCCCGGGGGCCGGCGCCCCCGGCGCCGAGCTCGTCGGCGCGCGCGAGCAAGCGCGCGAGCTCGTCGCCCAGCGCGCCCTCGGGGTCGGCGAGCCCGGCCATCGGGCCCAGGGCGCACGCCGCGGCCAGGTCGTGCGCGAAGCGACCGAGGGCCTCGCCCTCCGCGTCCGCGCGGTAGATGAACGGCCGGATCGCCTCGAGGGCGGCCCGCACCGCCGGCCCGTAGGCCTCGGGCTCGTCCCAGCGCAGGGTCCCCTCCCCCCCGAGCGCGCCGGCGATCGCCGAATCGCTGACCGCGAAGACCTCCCGCAGGACGCCCACCCACTCGAAGGTGTTCTCGGGGTCGCAGACGACGGCGAGCAGGCCGCTCATCCACGCGTAGACCGGGTTGTCGCCGTTGCGGTTGCGGCGCATCTGGAGCGCGACCTTGAGGCCCGCGGACTCGAGCTCTCCCCTGATGATCGGCAGCCACGCCGTCCGCGGCGCCAGAATGCAGACGTCGCCCCACGACGAGGCCCCGACCGAGCCGGGGCCGTGGGACGCGAGGAACCGGGCGACCTGGCCGGCCTCGTCCGCAAGCCTCCGGTCGTCCACACGGCGCCTGCCCTCGAGCGGGCGCGCGTCCAGGGGCAGCACCCAGGCCCCGCCCTGCGCGTTTTCCGGCCCGGCGACGAGCGGCTCGTAGCCGACCTGGAGAAGCGGCGCGGGCGCGCCCTCGGCGGGCGCGACGCCGAGGTTGTACGGGCGCCCGGGCCCGAAGGCCCCGGGGAGGGTGTCGTTGAGCAGGCGCACGACGCGGTGCGGCGTCCGGAACGTCACGCCAAAGGTGAGGCGCTCGCCGCCGTTTCCCTCGGTGAACGCGGCGACGTGGGTCAGGAAGTTCTGAACGTCCGCCCGGCTGGAGTAGATCGCCTGCTGGGCGTCGCCCACCATGCAAAAGTGGCCGGGCCTAGGGCCGACGCCGTGGCCGGCCGGCCACGTTCCCCGGGGCGCCCCCCGGGGCCGCGCGATCTCGACGAGCACCGCGAACTGCTTCGGGTCGGCGTCCTGCGCCTCGTCGAGGACCACCCGCCAGCCGTCGTCGCGGATGCGCTCGAGCAGCTCGGCGTCGTCGAGCAGCGCGGCCGCCGTCTCGACCTGGTCGGCGTAGGTCATGAGCCCGCGGTCCAGGCGCCACGCCCGGTACCGCAGTGACAGCTCGGCGGCCAGGGCGCCGCCCGCGTCGGCGAGCCAGCCCTTGAGCGGCGCGAAGAACCGGCGGTACAGCTCGACGATCCCGGCGGCCGTCCCCTCGGCCCTCGGTATCGCCAGGGGGCCCGTCTCCTCGGCAAACCTGCGCAGCCATTGGCGCGCCGTCTCCTTGTTCCGCGCGAGCGCGTCGGCCCCGGGGCCCTTGCGCGCGGTGGCTCCCAGGATCTCGTCGAGCGCGCCCGGCGGGGGCGCCGGCGGCGCCTCGCTGACCCGGCGGGCGCTCAGGCTGCGAGCCGTCCCGGCGTCGAGCGCCCGGGACAGCTCGAAGATCTGGTCGAGCGGCGCGTGGCGCAGGAACGCCGCCACCTGCCCGGCGCTGAGCGAGGCGAACGTCATCGGATCCTCCTCCAGAAACTCCTGCCAGCTCGCGGCGTCCCCCTCCTCGAGCACCGTGGGGTTGAGGTGGACGCCCAGCGTGCTTCCGTGGCGCCGCGCGAGGACCAGGCAGAAGCTGTGGATCGTCCCGAAGAACGCCTGGTCCAGCCGGGCGAGCGGCGCCGGGTCCCGCCTGCCGGCGCCGGCCATGCGCCCGATCAGCACCGAGCGGGCGCGCTGCACGATCTGCGCGGCGGCCTTGTTCGTGTAGGTGACCACCGCCGTCCGGCCCAGCAGCTTGGCCCCCTCTTCCGACAGGGCCATCGCGGCCAGCCGCTCCGAGATCGCGGTGGTCTTGCCCGAGCCCGCGTTCGCGGCCACGGCCAGGTTCACGCGCCACTCGTTCGTGAAGCGCTCCCGCGCCGCCTGGTCTGTCGGCGGCTCAGGCATCGTCGTCGCCCCCGGGCGCCGCGCCGGCCGCCGGGCCGAAGGTCCTCGCGTACTTGCTCTCCAGGATCGCCGGCCCGATCGGCGCGCACGCGAGCGGCCACTCGAACCCCGAGGCGTACTCGCTGCGCCCGGGGGTGAGGGCGCCGTAGATCCCGCTCGAGAGGTGCGCGCCGAGCCTTCCCAGCCTCGAGCACGCAAGGTCGAGCTCCCCCGCCTCGACCCGAGCCGGCCTCTCCTCGGGCCTGAGCATCCAGACGCTCCCGGTGGCCCCCAGGGAAAGCGCCGCCTGCAGGTAGACGCCGAGTTGGAGCGCCTCCCCGGACGACGCCATGCGCCGCGCCGAGAGCACCGAGTTCCAGCCGGTCTTGTAGTCGACTATCCCCACCCGGGCGCCCTCCCAGCCGGGGCGGTCCGAGAGCACCAGGTCCAGCCGTCCGCGGACGCGCACCCGGCCCGCGTCGCCCGCCGGCACCGTCGCGCCCTCGGGCAGCCACGCCTCGGTCGCGCCGAAGGGCGCCGGGGGCAGCTCGTAAACCCGGCCCAGCAGCTCGCGCGCCGCCCGGCACACGTCCAGGTGAAAGGAATCCCAGTAGCGGTCCCCCGGCCGCGCCTCGCGCAGCGCCCCGAGGTGCGCCTCGAGGCTCGCCTCGGCGGCGTTCCGCCCGGGCATCCGGAAGAACGGGCCGCCCGCGGGCTCGCCGCGCAGCGCGGCGGCGAGGGCGCCATGGACGGCGTCGCCGAGCGCCTTCCTGCGGTCGCGCGCGAGGGGCCTCCACTCGACGCGGCGCACGCCCAGGACCGCGTCGAACCAAAGGCGGGCCGGGTCCCGGACCCCGCGCTCGATCTGGCTGGCGGAGAGCACCTCGGGCCTGCTCGCCCCGGAAGGGTCGGCCAGGAAGAACTCATCGAAGGGGCGGCCCGGGTCCCGGCGGCCGCTCCAGATCTCGAGCCAGCGGGGCGGCGGGGCCCCCGCGGCCCGCTCCTCGGAGCCGGCCGGGGCGGCCGCGAGCCTTCCGAGGGCGTCGTCGGCGCCGCCCGCGGCCAGCAGCCCCTTCTTCCACATCACCCGCTCGAGAAACGTGTTGGGCCCGAGGCGCACCTCGGGCTCGTCCTCCGCGAACAGGGCCGCGCTCAGGATGAGGGTCCGCCGGGTGTCGCGCGCGATCGCGCACACGAGCCTGCGCTCGAGCGCCGCCCGGTCGTCGCTCGTCACGAGGCCGAGCGAGAACCGGCCCGAGCGGTTGAGCGCGCGCCTCGCCTCGTCCCCGAGCCAGCAGGTCGACTCGAAGCTGCCGGGCCATATCCCCGCATTGGCCTCCGCGAAGATGGCGTCCGACCAAGCGACGCCCGCGGCGCGCCGGCAGGTGGTGAGCGTGACCGGGGCGAAGGCGCCCCGCCCCGGCGCGTCCGCCGGGCCCCGGTCGGGCAGGAACGCGCGGATCGCCTCGAGGAGCGCGCGCGCCGGCATGGGCTCGGCCGCCCTTCTCGCAAATTCGCGCAGGGCGGGCCAGCCCGCAGGCTCGGCCAGCATCAGCCTGTCCCGGGCCGCCTCGAAGCGCCCCAGGGCGTCCGCGGGCGTGAGCCGCTCCGGCCATCCCGGCAGGAGAAGGCGCGCCACGCGCCCCACCTCCCGCCAGTCCGGGTCGCCCGAGGCCTCGAGGCGGCCCACGTGGGGCTCGACGCGGTGCGACTGCACCTGGTCGAAGAGCCCCTCGCAGGCGGCCCGGGCATCCGCGGGCGGAAGGCGCGCCAGGTTGAGGGCGTGCAGGAGCGGCCAGGCTGCGAGCAGCTCCTCGAGCCGGCAGCCCCTGTCGTAGAAGTCCGCCATCGCGCGCTGGATGCGGATGTCGACGGGCGGCGCCCCCGCCGTCCCGATCAGGTCGGCGAAGGCCACGCCCCGGTCCGCGAGCAGGCGCGCGAGGCGCGCGTGCGCGGCGCCCGCCGCGGGAAAGACGACGGCGATGTTGTCCGCCCCCTCGCCGAGAAGGCGCACGACGGCGTCGGCGACCAGGTCCATCTCGTCGGACTTCGAACGGCCAACGATCACCTGCGCGCGCTCGGCGGAGCCGTCGCCGCCGGACCAGAGCTCGGCGACCGCGGCGCAGCCCTGGGCGGGTTCCGGCGCGTCAAAGGGGCGGGCCTCGACGCCGAGCAGGGCCTGCCAGACCTCGACCCAGTCCTCGCCGGAGCCGCCCGCGCCCCTGAACTCGGGCTCGGCGAGGACCACGGTCACCGCGGGGCTGCGCCGCGCGAGCGCGGCCAGGCCGAAGAACTCGCCCCACCCCTCCGCGCCTCCGGCGAGGATGAGGAGCCGGTCGGCGATGGGCGCCGACCCGGGTGGCGCCGGGGCGAGGGCCTCCGCCTCGTCCTGGAGGGGGCCGAGCGCGAAGCCGTGGCGCCCGACCCAGGCGACGAGGTCGCCAAAGGCCTCGCCGAGCTCGGCCCGCGGGAAGTCCCTCGGCCGGAACCCCCCGCGCAGCAGGTCCTCAAAGTCCGCGAGCGCCAGGCCGAGGTCGCTCGCCAGGCTCTTCCAGAGGCCCCGGGCGGGATCCTCGGGGCCGAGCGCGGCCAGCCGCGCCTCGATCAGGCTCCGCAGGACGAGGGTCTGGAGGGCGCGCCCGATCCCCCCGGCCTGGGCCCGCTTCTTGCGCGCGAGGCCCGGGGTCAGGAACTCGACGCCGAGCAGGGGCACGCCCTCGGCCACGCACCGCTGCTTGAGCGCGTGCGTCTGGCCCCGCGTCGGGGCCACGACGAGCGCGCGCTCGAGCCGGCCGCGGCCCGCCTCCAGCCACGGACGCACGAGCCCGAGCCATTCGCTTTCGGCGAATCGCGAGAGGTACAGGTCGGCGCCGGGAGGGGTGGTCAATTCGGGACGGCACGCAGCCATCCCAAAATCGCGGTCACTTCGCGAGCACGTACTTCGCCGCGTGGGACTTGGCGCGCGACACGGCGTTGCGGTGGACGACGCCGGATTTCACGGCCTTGTCCATCTCGGAAAGGTAGGCGATCCCCGCCGCCTTGGTCAGCTTGGCGTCGCCGGCCTTGATGGCCGCCTCGAAGCTCTTGTGCAGGCCCTTGAGGCGCGTGCGCGTGGACTTGTTGCGCAGGGCCAGGCGCCCCGCTTTGCGCGCGGCCTTGATGGCGGATTGTGTGTTGGCCATGATCGTTGGGGCGTTCGGAGCCGGCCAAGGACTCACCCGGCCCGGCAGGAGTCAAGGGTATTGTCGCTTGCGCGGCCTAGGGGGGAAGCCCGGCCTTCCGGACAGGTGTCCCGGACTCGGTTCTCGGCGACCGCGTCATGACGGCATGTCGGGCCGCCAACGCCTGCGCCGCCAGCGACCGCGGCATCGGCTGGCCACGCCCGCGGCATGGCGAGACGGGCGTCCCGCGCTCCGTGTCGTCGCGTGGCGGTTCCTCGGAAGCCGCGAAGTGGCCCGGCTGATTGCCGGCATCAGCGGGGCTGCTGTCGTGCCGCGGGGCGCAGGGATCCGCCGGTCCCGCGGGTTTCCTCTTTGGGCGTCCCCATCTCCATGGCCCTATCGATTCTTCCGCGTTCGAGCGGCTGCCGCGCGGCGGCCGACCCATTGCAACCCGCCTGCAGCCGGGGGCCGGCGCCCGTCCGGGCGAGCGGCGCCGAGCCGCCCGAGGGGCGATCCGCTCCGCCTCGTCGGCCGCCGGCGATGACGGAAGCGCCGGATTGGAGGCGTGTGGCCCGCGCCCTCCTCGTGGTCGCGGCCCCGCTGTGCCTCGTCTCGACCCGTGGCGCGGCCGGGGGCTTCGACGCCGGCTTGCAGATCGACTATTTCGGCCAGAGGCCGCCCGGGGAGACGCCGGTCCTCTTCGCCCCCGACTTCATTTCGAAACCGGGAGTCGTGGTCCAGAACTGCTGCTTCTCCTCGGATGGGAAGGAGTTCGTGTACGTGGTGACCGATTCGACCTGGTCGAAGTCCACCGTGATGTACACCCGGCTCGCCGGCGGGAGATGGACGGACCCGGCGCCGCTCAACCTGGGCCGGATCAGCGCGTACACGCCGTACTTCTCGCCCGATGGCAACACGCTCTATTTCTCGTCCAGGATCGAGGATGGGCATCATCTCGGCCATATCTTCGCCGCTCGCCGCGACGGCGCCGCTTGGACGCCGGCCGAGCCGCTCTCGGCTCCGGTGAACAGCGAGACCATGGAGTGGGAGGTCTGCGTCACCCCGGACCGGACGCTCTATTTCTCCTCCGGGCGCCCGGGTGGCTACGGGGGATTGGACATCTACCGGGCGCGCCTTGTGGACGGAAAGTACTCGAGCGCCGAGTGCCTGCCCGCGCCGGTCAACGGGGTCTCGAACGACGAGTGCCCCTACATGGCGCCGGACGAGAGCTTCCTGGTCTTCAACTCCTGGAAGTACAACGCCCGATTCAAGGGCAACAACCTCTACGTGAGCTTCAAGGAGGCCGAGGGAGGCTGGTCCGAGCCCGTCGCCCTGGAGGCGGGGGTCAACACGGATGAGCTCGACATCTATCCCTACGTCACGCCCGACGGGAAGTACCTCATGTTCACGAGGCGGGAGTACGCCGAGGTCGCCCACTTCTCGCGCCTCTACTGGGTGAACGCCTCGGTTCTGGACCGCGCCAGGAGGCCTTCGGCGGCGGCGGGACCGCCGCCGCCAGCCGCTTCAGGCGAGCCCCTCGCACCGTATCTGGGAACGTATGCAGCCGATCCGTGGAAGTTCACGTTCGGGACGACGAAAACCCGGGCGGGCGACGTCTTGACATGGCAGCGGAACGGCGACCCGGACAGCGTGCAGGTGCTGGAACGCATAGGAAGGGACCAGTTCTGGGTCCCCGGCGTGCGGTTTCGATTCGACCCTGAAGCCGGCCAGCTTCGGGTCCTAACCGACAGACCCGGGGACCAGGAGCATCTGTTCCAGAAGGTGCGCTGACGGCGGGGGCCCCGCCCGCCGATTCCTGCCATACGCGGCGCCCTTTGCGTCGGTTCG
>Ga0335078_10013563_pt1 | contig 12077 bp, 7 predicted proteins | sample Lox_Sample_32_FD_206711 | JGI IMG/M metagenome (GOLD analysis project Ga0335078, IMG submission 206711) | Soil microbial communities from Loxahatchee National Wildlife Refuge, Florida, United States - Lox_Sample_3.2 | ecosystem: Environmental > Terrestrial > Soil > Wetlands | place: USA: Florida... | reverse complement strand
TCCTGCTCGACGAGGTAGAGGATGGCGCGAAGGACGTCTTCCACGCGGCATCCCCTGCCCATGGGCACTCGGGACTCGTAGGACTTGCGCACGTCCTCCACTGTCTTTGCCCCTGGAACCTTTCCCGTCTTGAGGTACTGGACGAAAAGCCCTGTGGTCGGATCCGACCACAGGGGTCCTTCAAAGAAGTTCCCCGGGCAAATGGCGTTCACCTTGATGCCGTGCTCAACCAGCTCAAGCGCGAAGGACTGGGTGAGCCCAATGCCGCCGAACTTGCTTCCGGCATACGCGAAGTTCTTATTGCTCCCCTCGAGGCCAGACTTCGAGTTGATCTCGATGATGTCCAGGAGCCGGCCCGGGGAATGACGCCGCTGGAGCTTCATGATGGGTGAAAGGCTCTTCACGCAGAGAAAATATCCCGTGTAATTCACACGAGTCACAAAGTCAAAGGCCTCGGGGGTCATCTCATCAAGCGACCCTGCCTTGAGCACCCCGGCATTGCTCACAAGGAGATCCAGCCCACCGAACGAGCAGACGCATTCCCGCGCCAGGTTTGCAAGGGATTTTGGATCTGTGACGTCCACCCGGGCGAATGACGCTCTGTTGGCTGACCCTGAGGCCGCTGCGGCCGCATTCAGCTCCGTGGCAAGAGCGTTCCCCGCCTTTTCATTGAGATCGGCGATAACGACGTTCGCCCCTTCCCGAAAAAGCCCTTCTGCAATTCCTTTTCCAAATCCCTGGGCGGCACCTGTGACGATGGCGATCCTACCGTCAACCCGACGCCGTGCAGCGCCAGTTTTTGCCACCTTCCTCCGATAGTTCTCGACTTCCCACGTATCGATAAACTCTATGTCTCGCGCGGTAAGAAACCGCGGACCTCCAAAGCTCTCGGAGAGCCAGCTCACCTTCATGAGGTCCTCAAACACGTCCAGGCAGGTTTCCACCGACCGCTTGTTGTCTTCTACGGCAACAAGCCCGAGGCCTCCGATCATGAGAATCTTGGGAGGATAGCCCCAGCGTTCCTTGTACTGTGCGAGCAGGCCGGGGAAGGCTGCCAGAGCGTCCTCAACGTCCTTGCCGACATCGAGGAACAGCGGCGCTGACTTGCAGTACACGATGTCATCCGGCATGAACGGCAGAGATATCTTCTCTCTGTTCTCTGGCCGCAGGAAGTGTTCAACGAGGGATGAGTTTCGTACCGCAGCTACTTTTGCTGCCTCTCCGCCAGAGAGCAGCATGCGAAGGCCGGGGACCAGCCCGGTTACGACATCTGAAACCGGAAGGGGCTTCACGGAAAGCGGATTTCGAAACTTCCCGCGGGTCTTGGAAAAGACCTCTTCCGTCATAGCGTGAATCTCTTGCGTGGTGTCGGCGGCCACAACGAGGCCATGGTTCTGCATGAGCACGATGTGGGGCTGGCTGCCGTGGCGCTTTCGGTACCGGGAAAGCTCGTCCCACATCAGCCTTGCCAGAAGATAGCCCGGATCAGTGTATGGCACCAGGAGAACCGAGTCCCCAAACAGCTCCCGAACAACCTTCTCCGCGTCTCGGGCGCACAGGAGCGCATTCACTTCGAATGGATGCGTATGCACGACGTATCGCCAGTCCAGCATTTCATGGAGGGAGCTTTCCACCGACGGACGGCCGCCTGTCTCAGGGTCGGTGCGGCTTGCCAGGAGGTCGTTCTTGATCTGCTCTTCCCGCTGGAAAGGCTCCTCGCTGTAGGTTCGGGACAGGACCTCGCGCACGGATTGGCGGGAAAGCTCGACGAAACCCGACTCGCTGATGTCGCGAAGCCCGACGCCGCTCGCCTTGATCGCGATGCGCTCCTTGTCTTTCACCGAGGTGTTGCCTCCGCCGGCAATGGTGAAGTCGTTTCCCTTCCCGTACAACCGGGATATTTCGATGAGCTCTCTCAGGTCCATCAGATTCTCCCTAGCGCCGCGTGGCGAGGACCGTCCTCTCGTAGTCTTGGACTTTTTCCATCCAGGAAGAGCCGATCGGCGCCCCTTGTGTCTTGCAGAAGTGGTCCCAGACCGCGCCATAGGGCAGGTCTTTGATTTCCTCCATGAGGGCCAGACGAGCCGTATGGTTGCCGGCCGCTTCCTCCTTCTTCAGAGTATCCGAAGGCTCCAGCAGCGCAAGGAGAATGGCTTTCAGCGTGGCCCGGGCGCCAACCACCCAGGCTGCCACCCTGTTGATGCTCGCATCGAAATAATCGAGGGCAAAGTGCACGCGGTCCCAGGCATGCGCCCGGGCCACTTCCAGGGCTACGGCCTTCACGTCGTCAGTGAGGATGACAACGTGGTCGCTGTCCCACCGCACTCCCCTGCTCGTATGCAGAAGCATCTCGGGAACGAAAAGCAGGATGGCGGAAATCTTGTCAGCAACGGACTCGGTGGGATGGTAATGCCCCATGTCCACGGTGAGCATGATGTTGTTTTTTGCGGCGTAGCCCAGATAGAACTCGTGCGAGCCCACCACGTAGCTCTCCGACCCGATTCCGAAGAGCTTCCCTTCGATAGAATCCTTCATGTGCCTGGGGTCATGCTTCTTTTCGAAAATCCTGTCCAGAGATTCCTTGAGGAGCGCGCGCGGGAGATGCCGGTCAGCGGGAAGGTCTTTGTACCCGTCCTGGACCCACAAGTCAACGATGCACGGCGTTCCCAGCTCTTTCCCCATGACCGCGGCAATCTCGCGAGTGCGCAGGGAATGTGTCACCCAGAAGTCGCGTACCTTCTTGTCCAGGGAAGAAAGAGTAAAACCTGATTCGGCCATGGGGTGGCTGAAATACGTCTCATTCATGTCCAGGCCGATCCCAAGCTTCTTTGCCCACGAGATCCAGGCGCTGAAAAGCTCGGGGCTCAGGGCATCCCGATCCACCTTCCTGCCGTTGTAGTCTCCATAGATCGCATGCAGGTTGGCCCGATGCCGGCCCGGGATCAGGGAAAAGGCAAGCTGGAGGTCGGAACGCAGCTCTGCCGGAGTCCGCGCCTTGCCCGGGTAGTTTCCTGTGGTCTGGATCCCTCCACCGTACAGCCCTCCCCCCTCGAACCCGCCCACGTCATCTCCCTGCCAGCAGTGGAGGGAGAGCGGTATGCCTGCGAGGCTGGAAAGGGCCTTGTCCGTATCGATTCCCCAGAGGGCGTATTGCTTTTTGGCGGTCTCGTAGCTTCGGGCAATCATCTCGTCGGTGTTGGTCTGCATGAAAAAGAGAATATGGCGCGAAGATTCAGTTGGTCAATGCAGCGATTGCCGCTCCCAAGAGGGGAGCGTCGCTCACAGAGGTGATCTCCCAGGCCCGCTGGCGGTCGCCAGAAAGGAAGCTGCCGAGATGGGACTGGACCCGTTTGTGGAAGGAGGAGAGCTCCCAATACGTCGTTCCATCCACAGTGATGCACACAGGGGCGCTCGGGTCCTTGCCTTTTCCCGTTTTCAGGACAACGGCCGAGATCGTTGACGCCACGAACAAAGAGGCGCGCTCAACAAGTGCGTCAAAGAGCCGGACAAGGGCCGTCCTGTCCTCAGCCGGCAGGCGAAGACTGATGGCGCCCAGCGGATTGTCACCTGACTCGGGACGGAGAAGGAATGCGTTGAAGTCCCGGGTCGAAAGCTCCTGCAACCGTGAGAACGCCGGGGCCGCCTCAGATGAGAAACAACCGGCTTTCGCCGCGCTGCGCGCAGCAAAGAGCCCCACTGTCCCGAGGTACGCGCCGGAGATCATTTTCTCATGCCTGTACCGTCGCGGTGTGGCCGTGGTCGCATCAAACTCGTCATCCACCGACCCCGTTGGCGCGAGACCAAACGACCCTGACTCTGTGTTGACGACCTGTGAGCCGGAAGGGTCGAGCCCGGGCAACTTGCGAATGAGATCGTTTCTCTCGACGTACGACACGTTGAACCCGGTGCCGCAGACAACTCCAACGAAGTCAGAGAAGCGCCTGCCGGGGATCGCATTCCTTCCCGCAAGAAGGGTGGCCGCAGTGTCGTTGAGAAGAACGACGCGAGGAGGACGGTCCGCCCCGGAGGCTGCCATGGCCATCGAAAGGTTTCTGCCCAAGAGCTGCCCGTCAACGCCTCGAGCCTTCACTTCCTTTGTGAAGTGAATGAGCTTCCCGTCCTTGTCCGGCAGGATCTCCGCAGGATATGAGAAACAGAACCCGATCTTCTCGGACCTGTCGGCAAGTGGCATCACGTAGTCAGCCAGATCGTGAAAGAACTCCTCCTTGCCGATCTCCGCGTCGATCCCTGGCATGCGGTGCCGGGTAAGGTGCTCGATGACTGCCTTCCCATCCTGATCGAAGCTCACCGCAGCCACACGCAGGTTGGTGCCACCCGCATCCAAGGCGATCACTGTCTGGCCCCGGGGCACTTCCCGAGCGGTCTCGATGTAGGTCGGGATCATCACGAGGGAGGACTGCTCTCCGTTCAAGCCTCGAGTCATTTCGGCCGTGAAATCATCGCAGCACTTTCGCGTGTTGATTCCTGCCGGATGCATGTTGCTGGCAGCGAGGAACTTCTCAATGGACGTACGGTTGCCGGGCATGGGGCAGAGCCTACCCGGCCGCTGCCTTCCTGTCCAGAGAGCCGACCGTGCGGGAGTAGGCAACGGCCTCCGCGACATAGCCGATCGCTTCCTGCAAACGGCTTGTCTCTTCGTATCCGTAGGAGAAGCGAAGCTGCCTCTGACCTGCCTCAACCATGCTGCCTTTCGGATGGACGCAGAACTCTCCGGGGATATAGGCGACCCGGGGGAGCTTGCCCTCGGTGGGACCGTCAACGCTCTCACGACCTGTCGTGCGGGCAAGACATCGGAAGAATGGAGAGCCCTCGCTGGTGCACACCCCGCGAAGCGTGATGTAGTAGTAGAAGCTGGCCTGTCCTCCCCGACATTCCTCGAGGGAGCCGCAGAGCGCAGAGTCCAGCCACCCTTTCACCGCCCGGGCCTTTTCCCGATAGCCCCGGTTCACCCGCGCAAGCTGCTCATCGATGGCGTGGTCCAGAAGCCAACTGGCGATCTCCTGGTTGATCAGAGGCGCGCTGAAACCGACGTCGCTGGTGCGCTGGATCATTGCCTGGAGGAAAGGGCCGTCCTGGGCAATCATGTAGCCGATCCTCAGCCCCGGCGCGATGATCTTCGAAAGCGTCCCGAGCTCCATCACGATCCCTAGCTCGTCATCCAGGAGGCCCGAGCGCGGCTTTTCCACCTCCGGATCATGGATCAAGTCTTCATACGCCTTGTCCAGGACGAGCGGAACGATGCGGCCAAGCCTCCGAGTGAGGTCAGTGGCCAGACGAACGAGGGCGGTTCGCTCGGCGTTGGTGATGATCGTAGCGCTGGGGTTGTTCACTGTCACAACGTAGAGGAAGCTCAGGTCCGAAATGGATGAACCGAGACTCTCGATCCGGGCCGCAACGTCCTCCGCGTGCAAGCCGTCCGCGCGCTCGGGAACTGTCACAACGGTGAATCCGGCGCGCTCGAGGAAGTCCGTGTAGATGTAGTACATGGGGTCCGAGGTGATCACGATGCCAGGCTTGAGCACCCTTGCAATGCCCTCCAGAAGGCTCGTGGCGCCGTCAGGACCAATGATGATCTGCCGGCGGGAGAGGATGTCCCGCGTGAGGCCGCCGATGCCGCGGGCAACGTAGTATTCCTTGATTGATTCGATGAGGCGCACTGAGCCCTGCGGTCCGCCGTAGTTCAACGAGGCCCGGTACATGCGGGGGTGGGCCAGCACCTCCGTCAACGCCTTCTTGATGAGGGTGCGCGGTATTGTGTTCTCATTGACGTATCCCACGCCGAGGTTGATGTCGATCCCTTCGCGAAACTCCACGGCAAACGAGGACATCATGCGATTGACAGGGGATGGTTGGCGTGACAGAGCGCCGTAGTCCGAAAGAAGCAATTCCATGCCGGCATTTTATCCGTGGCTGTGCCGGGAAGCAAGGAAGCGTCAGTCGTCCGGGAGAGGTCGGCGGCCCTGCTTCACTGAGGAGCGCAGCTTCTTGCCCCGCAGGCGAGCCTCCCGAGCCGCACGGCTCGGCCCGGTCTTGACGCGCTTTCTGGGCTTTCGCAGGCTCATGGAAATAAGCTCGGACAGCCGCTCGACCGCGATCTCCCGATTTCTTGCCTGCTCCCGGGTGTCCTGAACGCTCACGACGATCTCGCCTTGCGCGTTGATCCGGTTGGCAAGGCGCAGCTCGAGTATGCCCCGGCCTTCCTCCGTGAGGAACGAAAGGGATGACAGGGGGAGGTGTGCAATTACCTTGGTGGCGACCTTGTTCACGTTCTGCCCACCAGGACCACCGGACCGGGCATAGGAGAACTGGCATCGCTCGCGAATCAATTCTGACAGGGCATGGGGCGTCATGCAGATGCCTTCACAGTTGCCGGCATGCGGATGGTGAACGTAGTTCCCTCTCCGACTGCCGACGTGACGAGGATATTCCAGCCGTGGCTTTCAATGATGGACCGAACCGTGGTAAGGCCCAGACCAAAGCCTTGCTCGCGTCGGGAATTGGTCCCGCGGTAGAACGGGTCGAAGATCTTCCCGATCTCTTCCTTTGGAATTCCGATCCCCGTGTCCTTGATGGACAGCACGATCTCCGAGGGGCTGGCTGCTGCCACGGTCATGGTGATCGTCCCGTTCTCCTCCGTGTAGCGGATTGCATTCCCCACGAGGTTTTCGAGGGCCCGGGCAAACAATCCTGCGTCCATCCGCACGTACGCTGAGTCAGCGAGATCCACGCTCCAGGAGAACTCCCGCTTCAATATCTGCGCGTCTTCGGCAAAGCGCTTCGCGTTCTCCACGAAGAAGCTCTTCAGCGGCACATCCCGATGGGTCATTCGCCACTCGCCGGTCTCCATCTTCACGAACTCGATGAGCTCTCCGATCATCGCTTCCAAAGCGTGCGTCTTGTCGAGAATGATCGACAGGTACTTCCTTTGGCTGTCAGGCTCGGAGGCCATCCCATCCGAGATTGCCTCTACATAGCCCTGGATGAGGGTCAACGGGGTGCGAAGGTCATGGGAGACACCCATGATGAACCGGGACCTGCGAGCATATTCCTCTTTGAGCGCCCGGCGCATGCTGTCGAAGCTCCTGGTGAGCGATGCGATCTGATCATTCCCCCGGGCAGGGAGCTCGAAGTCCAGGTCGCCGTCCGCGATGCGCCGGGTGGCCCCCTCGAGCTTCAAGATGGAGCCGTTGAGCGAGCGGATGATGAGGACGCTCATGAGGGAGGAAAAGACGAGCAGCGCCACCATGCTGTAGGTGATCACCAGGAGGATCTGGTTGCGGAAGAAAGCAAACTCCGGCCTCATCCGTGGCAGCTTGAGAATGACCAGGGATTCCGGCTCGCCATTCTCACGCGGCGTGTCGAACGTGAAATGAAAGCTTTCCACATTGTGACGCATGTAATCGAAGAGGCCGCTCTTTGCCGCGGGTGTGCCGGCCTGCAGCTCGGGGATAGTGGAATAGGTGATTGTGTCCGTGTGATCGAGGATGAGGAAATCCAGACCGGGGGGCCTGTCCTCGGCAAGCTCCTGAAACTCATGCCGCCGGATGGCGCGCGGCATCTGCCTGCGGACCCATGCGATGACAGCGGCATAGTTGGGCGCGGGTTCCCGCCCCCGGTTGGCCAGGTACTGGAACATGACCACCAGGGCACCGACGAGAATGGGCATGACGATGATCCCTGCTACCAGGAGAACGAACTGCGTGCGCAGCTTCATGCGTGTATCGTCTCCCGGTTGAACCTGTATCCCATGCCATGAACCGTTTCGATGAACTGCGGGGCGGCCGGATCGGTCTCTATCTTCTTGCGCAATCTCTGGACGTAGACGGCGACGGCAGTGATGTCGCCGTACTGGTTGCTCCAAACCTGCGAATAGATGTTTTCTGGGCTCATGGCCTTGCCGGGGTGCGTGACAAGCAGCGCGAGCACCTCGAACTCTTTGGTGGAAAGAGGGATTTTCTGAGCTCCTTTTTTCAGGAGGTAACCGTCCAGGTCGAGCATGAAGTCCCCGAACTTCACGCTGTTGGCCCCGGCTCTGAGGTCTGTCGCCCTGCGCATGATGGCACGGATACGGGCGGTCAGCACCTTGGGAGAGAACGGCTTGGTGACGAACTCGTCCGCCCCGATCCCCAAGCCCAGGATCATGTCCTCATCCGTGTCTCGAGCGGAGACGATCACGACCGGTACGGCGCTCGTCTTTCGCAGTCTCTGGAGAAACTCGAAGCCGTCGATGCCGGGGAGGTTGATGTCCAGTACCACCAGATCGAACTTCTCTTTCTCGAAGGCTTCGAGGGCCGCCTCGCCGGTCTCGAAGATCTCGGCGTCCATGCCTTCTTTCTGCAGGTACAGTCGCACCAACTCGGCCATTTCCCTGACATCCTCGACGATAAGAACTTTTGCTTGCACCTTTGCTTGCTCCCCGTCCTTGTTCGTGCGCGTCCTCCCCGTTTTCGCGCGAACTGGTAAGCAAATGGTACTGCAACAATGGAAGCGGCTTCCATAGATGGTCAGTCAATGGAACATAACTTTTTGTTATGTCTCCATCCACCCGGCAACCAACGGGTGTTCCGTGGCCGGCCGGGAGTCGCGTGGGTCCAGTGTTGTGCCGACCTTGGCGTACGCCAGGATTCGCTCGGAAAGGGTCCGTCCAGCCAGCGGATTGTTGGGATGAAAGAGGCCCAGTCGCTCATCGACATTCACCAGTTTTTCGTGTGCAATCAGTGCCCAGGTGGCATCGAGCAGGTGCGCAAACTCGGGGAGCGTCAGCTCGGGGCAGTTGAAGGACTGCCGGGGGCTGTTGATGTCCACGCCGCTGATTTCCATGAAGCCATGCTGGGCGCAGAGTCCCTGGACCCTTCTGAGCTGCGCGATGGTGTTGCGAGGCGGCATGTAGGTGATGGCGCGGAACCCAAGACGTTGGCACTCTACCATCAGCTCGTCCAGAAAACTGTCCTCGAACTGCTCGGCTTTCTTGTCCCCTGTGGGAGAGTCCGTGACATCCCCCAGGTACGCGTAGCAGGGAATCCCGCCGATTCGCTCGGCAAACTCCACTGCATCTCGAACAGGGATGCACTCCGTGTCATTCGGTTGAACAAAGACTTTCGACAGGAATGAGCTTTTGAGCAATCCCAGCAAATCGTAGAGCAACACAGGGTTGGACTCATCGCCAAGCCAGGATTCCATCCGGGGCGAAAGGACGATCCCAAGAGAGTCACGAAGGAAGGAGAGGAGCCTCTTGCCCGTGCCGGTTTTCCGGACGACCTTGCGGGCCACTGCGTAGAGGATGTGCCGTTCCGTGATCGAGCCGCCCTCTGAGGCCCGGGAAGCCTGCCAGACATCGGTGTGCCAGTCCAGCGGATCTATCCCGTAGCTGGGGAGCACACTCCCAAGCTTGTCCACCATGAGCCGGTCGCGCGCTTCTCGCGCGGCCTGAAGAGGCTTGAGGAACTGAGCGACAGCGTGGAAGCTCCGAGCCGGGATCCCATGGACGGTCATGTAGAGGATGTTCGGCGAGTCCGGGTTGTTGAACTTTCTGCCCTGGAGCGGAGTGCCTGTCGCATTCACCCGAAGCTCGAAGCCGCACGTCGTGGCGATGCCGAGAATCCTGCCAGCGCCAAGCATCTCCTCCGCGCCAGCGAGAGAATCGTGGTCCATGATCCCCACCGCGAGCAGGCCCGCGGCCTGGGCGCGCGCTGCGGCTGCCGAAGGTGAGTACGGGCTGAAGGAGTAGAATGTGTGAACGTGGTTGTTCACTTCCTGCCCGCGCTTTGACCCCGCATCGCCGGCGTTCTTTCCCGTGATGGCAAGATCGCGAAGCGCCGCAAGCCGATCGGAGAGCGCAGGGTTGTTGAGCTGTTCGGGAAAGTTCATGCGCGGGGGAGTATATCGAAAAAACACGCTGTGATCGATGACGAAATTGCTTGACTCACCCCTCCCAGAAGGGTAGAGATAAACTCATGAGAAATCCATCTGCTTCCGTTGTCAGCGCGGAGCAGGAGAGGACGCTCATCGAGGCGTGCTCGCTTTCAACCGAAGAATGCCTCGTCCGGCTGGGAGGCCGGGAAAAAGGGCTGACCACCGAGGAGGCCGAAGAAAAGCTCAAGATCTTTGGCCGCAACGAAGTCAGCCTGAAGAAGGCTGGCGCTTTCCGCCGGAACATCGGTCGCTTCGCAAATCCTCTGGTGATTCAGCTCCTCATCATTGCCGGTGTCTCGTTCTTCATGGGGGACCTTCGGTCCACCCTGGTCGTCGGCGGCATGGTTCTCATCAGCGTCGGGCTCTCCGCGGTCCAGGAGGAGAGGTCGGGCCGGGCCGTTGAGAAGCTGCAAGCCATGGTACGGACCACGGCGAACGTCGTGCGGGAGGGAAAGGAAGCCGAGATCCCGCTTGCCGAGATCGTTCCCGGAGACGTCGTGGTGCTGGACGCCGGCTCCCTCGTTCCCGCGGACATCCGGCTTCTTGCCACCAAGGACTTTTTCGTCAGCCAGAGCGCGCTCACGGGAGAGTCCATGCCGGTCGAAAAAAGCGTAGCCCCCGCATCCGGCAACGGAAAGTCAGCCCTCGAGCTGGCAAACGCCTGCTTCCAGGGAAGCAACGTTCTGTCAGGCACTGCCCGTGGTGTCGTGGTGAACACGGGAGCCCGCACGTACTTTGGCGCCATTACCCGCAAGCTTGCCGGGCAGCGGGCCCAGACGAGCTTCGACAGGGGGATATCGGGATTCACCTGGCTCATGATCAGGTTCATGGTGATCATGGTCCTGATCGTCTTTCTGATCATTGGGCTCACGAAGCACAACTGGATGAACGCGCTGCTCTTCGGGCTTTCCGTGGCAGTTGGGCTCACGCCCGAGATGCTCCCCATGATCGTGACGGTGAACCTTGCCAAGGGCGCGCTTGCCATGTCGCGCAAGAAGGCCATCGTCAAACGGCTGAACTCAATTCAGAACTTCGGTGCAATCGACGTTCTGTGCACGGACAAGACAGGCACGCTGACCCAGGACAGGGTCATCCTCGAAAAACACGTCGACGTGACGGGGAGACCCAGCGACGAAGTGTTACGCTACGCCTGGATGAACAGCTACTACCAGACAGGGTTGCGCAACCTGCTCGACAGGTCTGTGCTTTCCCACACGGAGTTCGAGGTGGAGTCCCGGTGCCGCAAGGTGGATGAGATCCCCTTCGACTTCACGCGCAAGCGCATGTCCGTGGTCGTGGAGTACGAAGGAGACCACGTGCTGATCTGCAAGGGCGCCGTGGAGGACGTGTTCAAGGTCTGCACGAGCTACCAGGTGGATGAGGACGTGAACCCGCTCATCGACGTGATCAAGCAGGACGTGTTGGAGGACTACGAGGCTCTCAGCGCCGACGGCTACCGTGTGCTCGCCATCGCCTACCGGGAGTTCGGCAAGGAGAAGGAGACCTTTGCCGCCTCGGATGAAGCCGACATGATCCTTCTCGGGTACATCGCGTTCTTCGATCCGCCCAAGGAGTCGACCCCGCAAGCCATCAAGGCGCTCAAGGACGCCGGAGTTTCCGTGAAGATCCTCACCGGCGACAACGACCTTGTCACCCGCAAGGTCTGCAAGGACGTGGGCATCGATGGTGAGAACCTCGTGACCGGCGCTCAGCTTCAGGCAATGACGCCGCAACAGGTCGCCGAGATCGTGGAAACCACCACTGTGTTCGCCCGTCTCTCCCCCTCGCAGAAAGAGCAGATCATCCAGGTGCTGCAGAGCAAGGGCCACGTGGTCGGGTTCCTGGGGGATGGCATCAACGACGCCCCCGCGCTCAAGAAGGCCGACGTCGGAATCTCTGTGGACACGGCCGTAGATGTGGCCAAAGAGGCGGCGGACATCGTCCTCCTGGAAAAAAGCCTCATGGTGCTGGACAACGGCATCATCGAAGGCAGGAAGGTGTTCGGCAACATCATCAAGTACATCCGCATGGGCGCCAGCTCGAATTTCGGCAACATGTTCAGCGTGGTGGGCGGCAGCTATTTCCTCCCCTTCCTTCCGATGCTGCCGATCCAGGTGCTCGTGAACAACATGCTCTACGACATC
>Ga0335078_10013562_pt1 | contig 12078 bp, 9 predicted proteins | sample Lox_Sample_32_FD_206711 | JGI IMG/M metagenome (GOLD analysis project Ga0335078, IMG submission 206711) | Soil microbial communities from Loxahatchee National Wildlife Refuge, Florida, United States - Lox_Sample_3.2 | ecosystem: Environmental > Terrestrial > Soil > Wetlands | place: USA: Florida... | reverse complement strand
CCCAGAACGACTTGCTCGGCGGTTACAATCACATTGTGCAGCTCAGCCGGAGACGTCGCGGTCTCCAATCTGTCCTCCAGGTAGTCGCTTTCGAAGATACCCGCGATATGGGAAAGGAGAATCTGGTGGATGCGGGGCGTATCAGCGGGCGTCAGCAGGAGAAACATCAAGTTGATATCCTCTCCGGGGACAGGGGATGGGATCGGCTCCTTCAGCCGGGCCACGATCACCATCGGATCAGACAGCCTCTTCAACCTGGCGTGCGGAATTGCCAGTCGACGTCCGACGTAGCTGCTTCCCAGCCTCTCGCGCTCGGACACTGAGAGCATGATCGCTTCCTTTGACACTGGAAGGTCAGATACCCGGACCCGATCCAAGGCGTTTCGAGACGCGGAGAGAATGGTGGTGCCCTCCACATCCAGGAGTGTGCGCTCAGGGGTCAGGAGGTCAGCGAGCCGTATGGGAGGCTCGGTTGGGTATTCCTCTTCGATCGTTCCGATGACCTCCTCGATCGCGTCCTCGAGAGTGATGATCCCGCTCCATGCACCGTTGCTCTCGAACACAAGGGCCATGTGGCACGCCTTTCGCTGCATCTCCGAGAGTCGTTGTTCCAGGGAGTCATCCTCTTTGAAAAGCAGGCACGGTCGAACAAATGCCCGAAGATCGTCTGTCGCCCTCCCGGCACGCTCGGCCAGGAAAAGATCCTTGACGTGGATGTATCCCAGGGGCTGTTCGGGATTCTCCCCGAGCAGCGGATAGCGAGAGTAGCGGTTACCCGAGATGATCCCATCGACTTCCTCGCGAGTCTGGCTGAGGCTAAGGCTCCTCACAAGCCTTCGAACACGCATTGCGTTTCTCACGGTGAGAGTCCCCATGTCCAGAACGTTCTCCAGGTGCAACAGTCTGCGGAAGGAGAGAGTCCCGCTCGTTTGGGACTGGTCAAGGATGATGCGTAGCTCGTCCTCAGTGTGCGTGCCATGTCCGATCGAAGGGGGAAGCCGGAAGAGCCGAAGGATTCCGTTGACCGTGGAGTTGAGCGTCCAGATAGGAACGATGAAGACGTACCTGAAAACGAGCATCGGATAGGCAGTCAGCAGGGCCGCGCCCTCAGTCCTTCTGATTGCCACTGATTTGGGTACAAGCTCGCCGAGCACGATATGCAAAAAAGAGACGACCAGGTAAGCGATGGCGATAGCCAGTGTATGAGCCGTAATACGAGCGCCGACTGCTGAGACTCCCGCGAGACGGAGCGTTGGTTCGAGCATCCTCGCAAACGCCGGCTCGCCCACGAAGCCAAGACCGATGCTGGCAAGGGTGATGCCGACCTGGCAGACCGAAAGATACTCGTCAAGGTGAGCCTGGATCCGCTCCACCAGCTTGGCGCGCCGGTTGCCTTTGACGGCGAGCGCTTCCATCTGGGTAGGGCGGGCTCTTACGACTGCAAACTCAGCAAGCACAAAGAAGGCATTCAAGAGGAGGAGTACGATCACCACCAGGACGTACACGACGATGATCATAAGGAACGTTTGGCGCAATCGCCGCTAAGAGTCAATTGGCTTCCGGCCGCCTCACGCGCTTGCAAAATGTTCCACGTGAAACATTTTGCAGATGATCTGTGGGAGGCTCGCCGTGGTCCGGTTCACGAAGACTATCTCGAATTACCGACCCTATTCTGCGTTGTCGGCAGACGTTTCGCCGTTCTCTTCTTCCTTGACCACTCGGGCGATTCCAACGACCACGTCAGGTCTCGTGATGTTCACGATGCGTACTCCCATTGCGGTCTTCCCGAATGTGGCAACCTCAGAGAGTCTGAGCTTCAGAGTGTTGCCCTGGGAGGTGATGCAAACAAGGTCATCCCTGTCGCTGACAGAAAGGACCCCAACAACCTCCCCCGTCTTCTCGGTGGCCTTGTAGCAGATCTGCCCGCGGGTTCCCCGACCGTGGGGAGAAAAGTTGTCGTATGCGGTTCTCTTGCCAAAGCCGAACTCGCTCACCAACAACATTTGTTCGCCCTGGGTAACCATGGCCACGCCTGCAAGCTCGTCTTTCTGCGACAGCCTGATTCCTTGAACGCCGTGCGACGCCCTCCCCATCGCCCGAACGGCCTCTTCGTTGAATCGAAGCGCCATTCCCTTTCGCGTGACGAGCACGACCTCGTCAGAGCCCGACGTCAGAAGCGCCGTTACAAGGCCATCGCCCTGATCAAGCTTGATGGCCACGATGCCCCTGGTCTTTGCGTTGGCGAACTCCGAGATCTTTACCTTCTTCACAACGCCCTGCCGGGTAGCCATCAAGACAAACTTCTCGTCGGTGAAGTTTCGAAGGTTGACAACCGCTGTAATCTCTTCTTCGCTTCCCAAGGACAGCAGTACCTTGATGCTCTGGCCCTTGGCCTGCCTGCTGCTCTCAGGGATTTCATGCACCTTGACCCAATACGATTTGCCCTGGTTCGTGATGAAGAGCACGTAGTCATGAGTCGAGGCAATGAAGAACTGCTCCACGAAATCGTCTTCCTTCAAGACGGCAGACGAGGAACCCTTACCGCCCCTTCCCTGCCTGCGGTATGCAGTCACAGGGATGCGCTTGATATACCCTCGGTTCGAGATGAGGACTACCATGTCCTCTTCAGCGATCAAGTCCTCGACGTTGATCTCTTCGGCTTCCTCCTCGATGATCTCGGTCCGCCGATCGTCTCCGAACCTCTTTGAGATATCCTCCGTCTCCTCTTTCACGACGCCATAGATCTTCTGCTCGCTTGCGAGGATGGCCTTGAGGGTCTCGATGAGCGCGAGCACCTCGGTGAGCTCGTCAATAACCTTCTGTACCTCGAGGCTCGTCAGGCGTTGCAACCGCATATCGAGGATCGCCTGAGACTGCCGTTCGCTCAGGGAGAACCTGTCCATGAGGCCGGCGCGCGCGGTGTTTGCATCGGCCGACTTCTTTATGATCGCAATCACCTCGTCGATGTTCTCGAGCGCGATCTTCAGTCCTTGGAGAATGTGGGCCCGCTCCTCGGCCTTGGCCAGGTCGAAACGGGTCCTTCGCGTGACCACGTCTTTTCGATGAGCGATGAAGTGCTCGAGAATCTCCTTCAGCGTCAGAGTCTTGGGGAGTCCCTTGACCAGGGCGAGGTTGATGACCCCGAAAGCGATTTGCATCTGCGTGTGGGCAAAGAGCTGGTTGAGGATCACCTTCGGCGAAACTCCCTTTCGAAGGTCGATCACGATCCTCATTCCATGCCTGTCAGATTCATCGTTCAGGTCGACGATCCCATCGATCTTCCTTTCTTTCACCAGGTCGGCAATCCGCACTATGAGGTTGGCCTTGTTCACCTGGTACGGAATCTCGGTGATGATGATCGAGTCCTTGCCCGAGCTGGAGCTCTCCACTGTCACTTTTGCCCTGACAATGATCCTTCCTCTCCCCGTTGTGTACGCGTCTCGAATCCCTTTCCGTCCAAGAATGATCCCGCCGGTCGGGAAATCCGGACCGCGCACGATCTTCATTACGTCTTCGTGCTTCGTCTCCGGCGCGTCGATGAGCTTCACGATCGCAGAGCAGATTTCGCGCAGGTTGTGGGGCGGCATGTTGGTCGCCATCCCAACGGCAATCCCGCTGGAGCCATTTGCGGCAAGAAAAGGAAACGCGCCGGGGAGGACCAGGGGCTCGGTCTGCGACCCGTCATAGTTGGGACCGAAGTCCACTGTTTCCTTGTCGATGTCGCGAAGCATCTCCTCCGCGATCGGATTCATCCTGGCCTCGGTATACCTGACAGCTGCCGGAGGATCGCCGTCGACCGACCCGAAGTTCCCCTGCCCGTCCACCACGGGGTAGCGCATGTTGAAGTCCTGCGCGAGGCGCACGAGGGAGTCGTAGATCGCCATGTCTCCGTGGGGATGGTATTTCCCCAGAACGTCTCCCGTGATGCGCGCGCACTTCTTGTAGGGCCTGTCCGAGCGCAGGCCCATCTCGTTCATTCCGTACAAGATTCGTCGGTGGACGGGCTTCAGGCCGTCCCGCACATCGGGCAGCGCGCGGGCCACGATGACGGACATCGCATAGTTGAGGTAGGAAGTCCTGACCTCCTCCTCAATCGGAAGTGGAATTGTGCGGGATCTGACATCTGACATTGCGTGGCGCCCTTACACGTCGAGGTTGGTAACCGCGAGCGCGTTGTCCTCGATGAACTTCCGTCGCGGCTCGACATTCTCTCCCATGAGGGTGGTGAAAATCTCTTCCGCCTCCACCCCGTCCTCCAGTCTCACATGGATAATGCTGCGAAGCTCGGGATTCATCGTTGTCTCCCAGAGCTGCTCTGGGTTCATTTCCCCGAGCCCCTTGTACCTCTGGATTGCTACTTGATCTTCGCTCTTGCCGTTTGACGTGAGGAGCTCCTCCTTCTGCGCATCGTCGTAGGCGTAGAGGACCTTCTTGCCAATCTCGATTTTGTAGAGGGGGGGCATGGCGATGTACACGTGCCCGCGCTCCAGTAGCTCGCGCATGTAGCGGAAAAAAAACGTGAGCAGAAGCGTTCGGATGTGCGACCCGTCCACGTCCGCATCCGCCATGATGATGACTTTCCCATAGCGAAGCTTGGACACGTCAAACTGATCGCCTATCCCTGCTCCAAGGGCGGAGATGATCGGAAAGAGCTTGTCGTTGGTGAGGACCTTGTCGATGCGGGTCTTTTCCACGTTGAGCATCTTTCCCCACAGCGGAAGGATGGCCTGAAAGGTCCTGTCCCTTCCCTGCTTGGCGCTTCCTCCCGCGGAATCCCCTTCCACGATGTACAGCTCACACTTTTCAGGGTTCTCTTCCGAGCAGTCTGCAAGCTTCCCGGGGAGCCCGGAGTTTTCCAGGAGCCCTTTCTTTCGGGTGAGCTCCCTGGCCTTGCGCGCAGCCTCACGCGCTTTGGCAGCCATGATCGACTTGTCCAGTATCTTCTTGACGACGTCAGGGTTCTCATCGAAGAAGAGGGTCAACCTGTCGTAGGTGAGGCTCTCCACGATGCCTTTGACATCCGAGTTGCCAAGCCTCGCCTTGGTCTGCCCTTCGAATTGAGGCTCGGGTACTTTCACAGAGATGACCGCAGTCAGTCCTTCCCTCACGTCCTCGCCGCTTAAGTTCTCTTCCAGCTTCTTCGAAAGATTCAGCTTCTTGAGATAATCGTTGAGACACCGGGTGAGCGCGCTCTTGAACCCGATGAGGTGAGTTCCACCTTCTCGCGTATTGATGTTGTTCGCGAAGGTGAAGATCGTCTCGCTGTACCCGTCGTTGTACTGGAGGCCGACTTCGATCCGTGTGTGGTCGCGCTCGCTGTCAAAGTACACAGGCTCGAGATGGATCAGCTCTTTGTTCTTGTTCAGGAACTCGATGAAAGACTTCACCCCGCCATCGAAGTGGAAGATATGGCTCTTATCCGGCGCCGTACGCTCGTCCCTCACCGTTATCTGTATTCCCTTGGTGAGGAAGGCCAGCTCTCGAAGCCTGTTGGAGAGAACGTCGAAGCTGAACTCAATATCCTCGAATATCTGCTTGTCTGGCTTGAATCGGGTCACTGTTCCGTGACGGGAGGTATCCTGAGTAACCGCGACTGGCGCTTCGGGCACACCGCGCACGTAGCGCTGGAAATGCACTTTGCCGTCACGATGCACTTCGACTTCACACCACTCGGACAGCGCATTCACCACCGAGGCGCCGACTCCGTGAAGCCCGCCGGAGACCTTGTAGGTGTTCTTGTCGAACTTCCCGCCTGCGTTGAGCTTGGTCATGACCACTTCCAGGGCGCTGACCTTCTCCGTGGGGTGGACGTCCACGGGAATCCCGCGGCCGTCGTCCTCGACGGTCACAACATTCCCTTTCGAGAGAAGCACGGAGATCGTGGTGCACGCACCGACGAGGGCCTCGTCTATGGAATTGTCGACGATCTCGAAGACGAGCTGATGCAAACCGTCCAGGCTCGTCGAGCCGATGTACATGCTCGGGCGCTTTCGGACATGCTCCAGACCCTTCAGGACCTGTATGTTGTGAGCGCTGTAAGTGTCATGCATGGGAAGCGAAACTGCGATTACTCTTGACGATACAAGTATTAGGAGAAAAAATCAACACGAGCCGACTCGCGTCGTGAGACCTTTTCCTGAGAAAAGCCGTGGCTGGAGCATCGAATACCCTTGCCGGATTTCCAGCGATGAGATACACTCCGCGCTTGAAAGGCTGTGTGAATAATCTGTGGATAGTGTATGAAATATCCGACATGCTTCGCCAAGCGCGGTTTTGGCACGCATCTTGATGCAAGAAGTCACATATCCGGAAAAGAATCTCTCGCATTTGGTTATGATAAATATAATTACAGATCGCACCCTTCGGCAAGCCCCCAAGAACATGCAGTTCATGGGCGTTTTTCCCTGGGTTCGCAGCCCCTCTCGGCCCCCCGGATTGTGCACAACTTGTGCATAAATTGGCAATAAGAAGGGGACAATCCCATGGAGCAGGGCAAGAAGAGCTATGAGGCCTTCTGGAAGGAGGCCATCCGAGACATTTCGGAAGAGATCCCTGAGCAGGAGTTCTCCACCTGGTTCCGTGGTATCGAGTTTACGGGGAGCGGAGACTCCCATGTGGCGGTTTCGGTGCCCTCGTCGTTTATCAAAGACCAGATTACTCAGCGATACCTTCCCAAGCTTGAGGAAAAGCTTGAGGAGCTAGCAGGCCAGAAGCTGACCATCAAGTTCTCCGTGCAGAAGAAGGCAGGCGGTCGGAGCTCGCATGAAGAGCCAACTCGAGCGCAAAAATCGGATGAGGGAACCGCCAGAAAGAGGCAGCATCCCAATCTGAACCGGGAGTATACCTTCGAGCGGTTCATCATCGGGGAATCCAACTCCTTTGCCGCCAACGCCTCATTGGCGATCGCCAAGAATCCAGGAACCGGGTACAACCCGTGCCTCATCTACGGCGGTGTCGGCTTGGGAAAGACTCACCTCATCCAAGCAATCGGAAACTCCGTCTACCGAGAGTTCCCTGAGCTCAAAGTTGCCTATGTGACTGTGGAAGCATTCGCCAACGAGTTCATTCTGTCCATTCAGAAGAAGACCGGCCATCAGTTCAAGAACAAGTACCGCTCCGTCGACGTGCTTTTGATCGACGACGTCCATTTCCTGGAAGGGAAGGAGGGCACGCAAGAGGAGCTGTTCCATACCTTCAACGCCTTGTACGACGCGAACAAACAGATGGTCTTCACTTCTGACCGGCCAGTTTCAGAGATCCGCAGTCTCTCCGACCGGCTTCGCAGCAGGTTCGAGCGGGGCCTCAACGTTGATCTCCAGCCCCCGAACTATGAGACGCGCATAGCGATCCTCAATCGCAAGATCGAGGAGAAGAAGGTCAACATCCCGGACGAGGTCGTGGAGCTGATCTGCCGAAACGTCAATACGAACGTAAGGGATCTGGAAAAGGCGCTTACGAAGCTGATCGCCTACGCGGAGCTTGTCAACAAGGACATTACGCTGGATATCTCCCGGCAGCAGCTCAAAGACTTCTTTGCTCAACCCGGACAGAAGAACATCACGATCGAGCTGATCCAGAAGATCGTCGGCGACTACTTCGGGCTCTCCTACAAGGACCTGCGGGGCAAGAGACGGACGAAGGCTGTCGCATTCCCACGGCAGGTAGCCATGTACCTTTCCCGGGAGCTTACCGAATATTCGACGACCGAAGTAGGGGCAGAGTTCGGCGGCCGAGACCACACAACGGTCATGCACGCGTGCCAGAAGATCGAGGACAGGATGAAGCTGGACCCCGGTCTGGAACCCATCGTTCAAGCCCTCGTAAAAAAGATCAAGGAAACCAATGGATAGCCCGCCAGTAGTCTGTGGAAGTCTTGTGCACAACTCACCCCGCAGACTGGCGTTGGCTGTGGGTTACTCTGTTGACAGAACGAGCCTGATTGTGCGAAATGCGCTTCACCCCATGCTCCAGGAGGCATACGTGCATAGTCTGTGCACAAACGAACATGCTTGTTCTTCCAAGTATTTCCTTGGAAGCAAGGCACATAGAGGCTCTATCCACATATCCACTGCGTTTACCGGTACTACCGTCTTTCTTAATCTTCTAAGACTAGTAAAGAAGGGAGGAGACGATGAAGTTCACATGTTCGCGTGATGATATCCTCAAGGAGATTTCAATAGCTCAAGAGGTCATCTCCTCGAAAAACTCCCTTTCGGTTCTTTCCAACGTACTTCTCACGGTTTCGAAAGGGGAGCTCACTTTGCAAGCCACCGACCTGAAGGTGGGCTTTCAGACTTCTCTTCCCGTCGAAGCAACCCAGGAAGGGACGACAACGGCATTCTGCGACAAGCTCCAGGGCATTCTTCGTTCTTTGCCGGAAGGGGACGTGGAGCTTGAACAAGTGGATGCCGCCATGCTGCGCATCAAGCCCATATCTCGCAAGATTGACTTCCAGCTGCGCTGCATTCCCTCTGACAAGTATCCCGAGCTTGCTCGCGTCTCAGACAACATGTACTTCGAGTTCCCGCAGAGGGACTTTATCGACATGGTTGCCAAGACGATCTTCGCGGTGTCGGACGACGAAACACGCTATTTCATGAACGGCATTTTTCTGGAGAAGCGAGACGACAACCTCGTCATGGTGGCCACTGACGGAAGGCGTTTGGCGTATATCTCTCGAAAGATACCGCTCCGTATGGACAATCTGAAAGGGATTATCCTTCCGCCGAAGATACTCACGATCGTACGCAAGCTCTCTTCGGGTGAGGGTGCGCTCTCTCTCGCCTTGACCGACAAGAATGTCTTCATTCGGATCGGCGCAACAAACCTCTCCTCAAACCTCATCGACGGCCAGTTCCCCGACTATCGGCGAGTGATTCCCGACGCGCAAAAGTATCGCGCTGTGGTCGAGCGTCGGCCGCTTGAGGACGCTCTTCGTCGCGTTTCACTCCTTGTGGAGCAGAAATCCCGAAAAGTCGTGTTTTCGCTTTCCAGCGGCAGCCTGACGATTCTCTCCAAGGAGAGCGAGCTTGGTATTGCCTCGGAAGAGCTGTCGTGCGAGTACGAAGGGCCCGAGATGTCGCTTGCGCTCAACTGTCTCTACATGATGGAGCCGCTGAGAGAGCTTTCCTCTGAAAAGGTGTCCATCGAGTTCAGCGACGTAAACAAGGCAATCACGCTCAAGCCGCTCCCGGAGGAAGGCTACCTGAACATCATCATGCCGATGCAGCTGGATTGATGGGGATCCAGACCGGGTTGGCTGCATTGACGGGTCGAGATGGGGTTTGAGAGGCTTCGCTTCTTCAATTTCAGAAATCTGCGTGACGCAGAGATCGACGTCAGCGCTCGGGAAGTTTTTCTCGTTGGCGAGAACGGGCAGGGCAAGACAAACCTCATCGAGGTAGTGCACTTGCTGTGCCTGGGCTCATCCTTTCGGGAAAAAAGGGAAACAGCCTTTCTCCGAAATCCCGAGCTTCCCATGGGGCTCCATGGCCAGTGGGGCACTCCCAAGGCAGGGAAGAAGACATATGCGCTTCTCTCAGCTCCCGGCAAGAAGAAAGAGATTCGGATCAACGACAAGCCAATTGTCGATCGGCGAGAGCTCATTGGCGACGCTCTCTGCATCTGTTTCGTCCAGCAGGACATGGATTTCATCACTGGCGCTCCTGAGCAAAGGCGCAGATTTTTCGATCAGACCCTCGCGTTTTGTGATTTTTCTTTTCTCGATTCTTTGCGGGGCTATCGGCAAGTCCTGCACGCCCGCAACTTCTGCCTGAAAAGCCGACAGATCGAGCTGCTGGACTCCTACGATGAGCAGCTTGCCAGGTTTGGGCTCGAGCTCGTGCGAAAGCGGGAGACGCTCGCGGCCGGGTTCAACGACGTCTTTGGACCGTTGTTTCGAGAGATCACGGAGGAAGAACAAGGAGTGCAGATTCGCTACCTTCCCTCGTGGCACCAGCTTTGGACCGATGACGAGGTCATGGCTCACCTGGCATCCACCCGAGGCAAAGACATTGCGTTGGGCGCCACGTCCACCGGTCCGCATCGGGACGTTTTCTCATACCTCCTCTGTGGCCGGGACTATTCACACTTCGGCTCCACAGGCCAGCTTCGGCTGTGCGCCCTGGCCCTTCGAACCGCTCAAGCCCGGTTTCTCACACAGCAGAGTGGACGGCGACCGGTTCTTCTTGTCGATGACGTTCTGCTCGAGCTCGACCAGGGGAAGAAGAAAGCGTTCGTGAGCCGATTCCCCTCCTACGATCAAGCATTCTTCACGTTTCTCCCTGACGAATCATATGCCGCGTACGCCACCCCGGACACTCGTGTCGTGAGGGTGAGAGCCGGGGAGTTTGAACAATGAGGAAGGTCGGCGACATTCTCAAAGAGTACCTGCGAGAGCGAGGTTGGCTGACAGAAAACCCCTATGCTCCGTTGTTCTCGAGTTGGAGCCATGTGGCAGTCGGCGGCCTGGCGGCGCACATACGACTGAAAGACGTCCGTGACGGAATCTTGATCGTGGAGGCAGACCATCCCGGCTGGATGCAAATGGCACGGATGCGTAAGGAAGCGCTGATCGCCGCTGCTCGGACCGTGGCTCCTGATGCCAGAATCCTCGACATCAGGTTCTTCCTTGGCGTCCCAGAGTTGTGAAAACTCGCTCCAGCGAGGCCGCTGAGGCCTTGTCAGGCTTTGTCGCCATTGACACGCAAGGACGCCCGTCCTATATTCTTCAGGATATACCCGTGAACAAAACCCCTGGTCGTCAGGTTATTCAAGGAGCATTCGTTGTATGAAACGGACCTACCAGCCCAGCAAAACCAAGAGAACGAGGAAGTTCGGCTTTCGCGCGCGCATGGCAACGAAGGGCGGGCGGCTCGTGCTGAAGCGCCGGCGGGCAAAAGGACGCATCAAACTGACCGCCTCAGATGAGAAGAAGCCTTACTAGGGACGAACGACTCCGCGCCGGCCGGGACATCACAAGGCTTTTCAGAACTGGACGAAGGGTCGATGTGGGCGGCCTGAAGCTCCTGCACGATCGCAACGGCACGGCGCAGAACCGAATGGCAGTCGTGGTTGCCCGCGGATGTGACGGGGCAGTGAGGCGCAACAGGGAGAAGAGAATCACGCGAGAAGCGTACCGCTCGCTGAAGGAGCGTATTCCGCTGGGACATGACCTCCTCTTCCTCGTGGCCCGGTTCGGGTCTTCCTTTTCCGAACGACGTTCGCTCATGAGGCAGTTGCTCGTGCGAGCGGGATTCTACGAACATGCGAATTAGCCGAATCGGGGTGTGGATTGCCGTTGCCCTCATCACGGGGTATCAGTACCTCATCTCCCCGCTTTTTCCGCCGCGATGTCGCTATACTCCGACCTGTTCCCAATACACGAAAGAAGCCATCCTGAAATATGGGGTAATGAGGGGCTCGTACTTGGGGGCGCGACGAATACTGCGGTGCCATCCGTTTCACGCTGGAGGGTATGACCCTGTCCCGTGAAAAAAGGAAATAAGGAAGCATGGACAAGAGAACTCTCCTGGCCGTCGTGCTCTCAGTGGTCATCATCGTTGGCGGCATGATTCTGCAGTCTGTCTTGGCCCCGTCAAAGCCTGCGGCCCAACAGACCGCGCAGAAGCCCGCGGCCACGCAGACAACCCCTGCACCACAAGCCGCTCAGGCGCCGTCCGCGCAGCAGACGCTGTCGTCACCACAAGCCCAGTCAGCTCAGCAGGTCCAGCAAACCCGCACAGTCGGGAAGCCTCTTGTGGCTCCGGGGGCCGCAACAGCTATCGCCACGGGAAAGGTGGTCGAGACTGCTGACTCTGCTCCGCCTCCGGCACAGCCATTGACCATCCAAAGGGACACGGACCTCTATAGCCTCGCCTTTGACACTGCCGGAGGCACACTTTCGGCGGTGCGGCTGAGAAAGTACAAGAACGTTGATGGGTCGCTTGTGGACATGTTGCTCCTGCCGAAGACCATGACGCCCGCAGAGATGCCGTTTTCTCTCGCGTTTGGCGACTACAAGTCCGACCAGCTCACCATCCCTTTCGCCCTGCATGAGACAACGGATTCCACGAAGTC
>Ga0335078_10013561_pt1 | contig 12078 bp, 9 predicted proteins | sample Lox_Sample_32_FD_206711 | JGI IMG/M metagenome (GOLD analysis project Ga0335078, IMG submission 206711) | Soil microbial communities from Loxahatchee National Wildlife Refuge, Florida, United States - Lox_Sample_3.2 | ecosystem: Environmental > Terrestrial > Soil > Wetlands | place: USA: Florida... | reverse complement strand
CGACGCTGCTCGAAGCCACCGCGTATTCGCCGGAAATCGTCACGCCGGAGAAACCGCCGGCGGCGCCGCGCATTTTCGAGCTGCGCACTTATCACTCGCCCACGGCCCGGCAGCGCAAGGCGCTGGACGCGCGCTTCAGCGGTGCGGAGATCAACATCTTTCATCGCGTGGGAGTTCACCCTCTGTTCTACAGTTCTACCGTTTTCGGGGCCAACCGGCCGAATTTGACCTATCTGATTCCCTTCGAAAACCTGGCTGCGCGCGAAAAGGCCTGGAACGCCTTTGGCGCCGATGAGGAATGGATCAAGGTGCGCAAGGAATCCGTCGAGCGCGACGGGCAAATCACCGCCGTGATCGACCTCTCGCTTCACCGCGCCATGGCTTATTCGCCGGTGCGGTAGCCAGGGCTATCGAGCCTGCTAAGCCGAGCGGCGTCCCGGCTCTTTCTTCTCGCGGAGGCAACTGCCATCATCTCTGCGCGGCGCCGGCCTGCTGAACAAAAGCAGCGACGTCTTTGGCGGCTTTCGTTTCCACCCCCGGCTTCTGCAGGAAGCCAAGATCGCGGAACCAGTCGATGAAGCGGAACTGCCAGGAGCCGAAAGGCGTGTTATTGCGGTCCGTCAAGCCGCCAGTCATGTGGCTGCCGTCGCTCAAGGGGTCGCCCGGATGGCGGCCATTGCCGTAGATGTGCATCTCGACATTCGGCACGCTGATGGCGAGCATGGCAGTGAAGTATTCGATCGCCCAGACGGCATGCACCCGGTCGCCCGAGCCCCCGCAGGTGATAAACGCCGGGGGGACGTTGCGCGGAATCGGCGGCGGGGTCCGATTGGGCGCAAATGGCGAGGGACCGGGATAGATGATCCCTGCGAAATCGGGCCGCGAACTGATTCCCGCCAACCGGTCGTCCGGACCGCCGTTCTTGTCGAAGTCGACGAAAGCCACTGCGGCAGCGGCTGCCAGCTCGGCGCCCGCCGAGAAGCCCATGATGCCGATCTTGTTCGGATCGATACGCCACTCCCTGGCATAAGCCCGGACCAGGCGGATGGCCTGCAGGGCATCGTTCACTTCGTCGGTCTGCGGGTTGTAGCCGTCGCGGCGCAGGCGATTCCGCAGGATGACGGTGTTGACGCCATAGTTATAAAAGAAGGGGACGAAGTCGGCGGCCTCGCTGCCGACGTTCAGGGTGTTGTGCCCGCCGCCGGCCGCCAGAATTACCGCCGCGCCGGTATTGAATCCGCGTTCGACCGTGTGCACCTCAATGGACGGATTGTGAATGTTGACAATACTGTTGATTCGCCCCGGGACATCCCGGCTCATGTTGTATTGCTCGGGCTCGCGGATGCGTTCCATTCTGAGGAACGGCGAACCGGGAGGATAAAGAGGAATGACCACACCGCCTGGCAGAATGGGCAAAGGGGCATAGGGCGCATTGGTCGAGGGCCCGGGCTTCGGCACATCGAGCGGCGCGGGAGGCGGGGGCAACCCCGCGCCCGGGGCGGGTGTGGCCGGCTGGGCGATGCTTTGCGCAGTGTCGGAACCGGCCGCCAGCGCCGCCAGCATGAATGAGGCAAGCGCCGCCACGGCAGTCGTCTTGAGGAGTGCAATTGCGGTTTTCATCGTGTCAAAACGTCCATCGCGATTTCGATGGACCGCCCAAAACTATATCATTTTGATCCACCGCTGCGGTTGCCGGCCCGGAGAAATGGTCCGTTCACGGATCGAAACGGCCGCGCATCTCGGGTGGCACGGTGGGGCACAAACCGGTGCGCCGTCCGAATACCCGGTGGCGGATGCGTGCGATGAAATTGTAGAGCGCATCCCGCAGCGGGCGCGGAAACGCGGCCGCCACGTCGGCCGCCGCCTTCCATCCTCCGCCGAGCCGGCGCAGGATATGAATGCACGCATCCGAGCGGACGAGAATTGAGCCATCGCAGGTCCCGACCGCCAGGCTATCGGGCAGGGCGGTGCGCCGCTCGAGGGGAACCAACTCCCGGAATGTCTCCCCTTGCAGGGCTGCGAACCGGAACGCGGTCCCCAACCGGTCACGCTTCAGGACAAAACGCACCGCGCGATGACATAGTGCGCAGTGCCCATCGTAGAAGATGATCGCCGAACCCTGAGCGGGAAGAGGCATCGCGGACAACGATACGAGAAAAACCCCCGCAAGCCGGCGTTGGCGGTGGAAACCCTCCCCACTGCCTTAGTCGCCCTTCTTGCGAATCTTGATGTCGAGGCGCTTGATTTTCTGATTAAGCGTGGAAAGCGGCACGTGCAGGCTTTCCGCGGCTTCCGTCTGGCTCCAGCTGCACTGTTCCAGCCGCTCGATGATGATGCGCCGTTCGAAGTCGTTGACAATCTGGAACAGCGTGGCGTTGGGCGGCAGCGGCGCGCCCTCGGTCCGGTGCAGGCGGATGCCATTGGCCTCGAGCAAAGATTCCGGCAGCACATCGATCGGTACCGCGGCGTCGGTTGCGAGCACCACGGCGCGCTCCACTACGTTTTCCAGTTCGCGCACGTTCCCCGGCCAGGAGTGCTCCATCAGCACCTGTAGCGCCTCAGGCTGGAAATGCAGGACCGAGCGGCCATTCGCATCCATGTATTTGCCGTTTTCGCGGCAATAATAGCTGAAGAAGTAATCCGCCAGCAGCGGGATGTCCTCCTTGCGATCGCGCAGCGGTGGCAGCGCGATATTGATCACGTTGAGCCGGTAATAGAGATCCTCGCGGAACCTGCCTTCTTTGACCAACTGGTGCAAGTCGGCGTTCGTGGCGGCGAGAATCCGCACATCCACCTTGACCGGGACGGTCGAGCCGAGCGGCGTGAACTCCTTCTCCTGGATGACGCGCAGCAGTTTGATCTGCGTCTCCGGGCCGATGGTGCCGATCTCGTCGAAAAAGATGGTCCCTTTGTCGGCGACCTCGAAGTAGCCTTTCTTGGACTGCATGGCGCTGGTGAATGCGCCCTTGGTGTGTCCGAACAGGGTGGATTCGAGCAGATCCGGCGGCAACTGGCCGCTGTTGACCGCGACGAACATCTGGTCGGCGCGCGGAGAGTTGGCGTGAATCGCCTTGGCGATAATCTCTTTGCCGGTGCCGGTTTCGCCCGTGATCAGAATGGTGGAGCGGCTGGATGCCACCTGCGCCACCAGGTCCAGGGTGCGCACCATGCGCTCGCTCTTGCCGATGATGTTAGGAAAGCTGTAGCGCTCCTTGAGGGCGCGCTTGAGGTGGGTGTTCTCGTATTCCTGGCGGCGGAACGCGATCATCCGCCCGATTTCGATCAGCAGTTTTTCGTTGTCCCAGGGCTTGGAAAAGTAGTCGTTGGCGCCGAGTTTGAGGGCTTGGACCGCGGCTTCCACCGAGCCGTAGGCTGTGATCATGAAGATGGGTGTTTCGCGGTCGCGCGTGCGCACCTCGGCCAGCACGTCCATGCCGGAGCGATCGGGCATCATCAGGTCGAGGAGCACCAGGTCGTAGAGACGCGCCTCCATCTGCTCGATGCCCTCGGCGCCGTTCTGCGCCAGAGTTATCTTGTATCCCTCCCCGGAAAGTAGAAGTTCGAGTCCTTCGCGGATATCGGCTTCGTCGTCGACGACGAGAATGTCGCCCCTGCTTTCCGCCGGGCTGAATGGCGTCTCGGTCATTTCAAGCGGCGCTTACCGGCTGCCGCGCGGCGGCAACCTTGGCGAGCGGCAATTCGATGCGGAATCGAGCGCCGCCGCCCAGGCGGTTGGCGACCTCGATGGAACCTCCGTGCTCCTTAATGATGCCGTATGTGACCGCCAGCCCCAAGCCGGTGCCCTGGCGCGCGGGCTTGGTGGTGAAGAACGGGTCGTAGATGCGAGGCAGATGCTCGGGCGAGATGCCGGTTCCACTGTCGGCCACCTCGACGCGCGCGTGCGCTCCATCCTCCCACGTGCGCACCTCGAGCGCGCCGCCGCTGCGCATGGCATCGCGCGCGTTGAGGATCAGGTTGAGGAACACCTGCTGCAGCTTGCCGGCGTTGCCGTGAACCGGCCCGAGGCCGGCATCGAGCGAGGCGTGAACCTGGATTCCGGTCTTTTGCAGTTGGTGCTCGAGCAGCGAGAGGGTCTCCTGAATCACGCGGTTCAGTTGGACTTCGCCGAATGACGTGCTCGACGTGCGCGAGAAGTTGAGCAGCGAATTGACGATCTCGCTGGCGCGGAAGGTCTGCTTTGCGATCTTATCGAGGATGACGGATTTCTGCGTGTCGTCGGCCACCTGTTTGGCCAGCATTTGGGCGTAAGTGGAGATCACCGCCAGCGGCGTGTTCACCTCGTGCGCCACTCCGGCGGCCAGCAGCCCGATGCTGGAAAGCTTGTCCGCCTGCACCAGCCGCTGCTCCAGCTCGGCGCGGTCGGTGACGTCGTCGAAGATCACCAGCCGGCCGATCCGTTCCTGGTCCTTCGAAACCAAAGGCGCGATGGCGATATTCAGGGTGGCTTCCCCGCGGAGCGGCTGCGCCGGGCCCTGGCGGCCATTGCCGTTCGAGCCCGCCGGCGCCTTCAACACGAACTTGTAAATGTGATGGATGCCGGTTTCTCCGCGCACGCGGTCGAACTCAGCCACCAACGACGCTGGGAACAGTTCAGAGAGCCGCCTGCCTACCGCGCGTTCCCGCGGGATGCCGCTCAACTGCTCGATCTGGTTGTTCCAGCTTTCCACGCGGTCTTCCAGGTCGGCCGCCAGAATTCCCACGTTGATCGATTCGACGATGTTTTCGCTGAATTCTTTCAGCCGCTCATACTCTTCCACCTTGCGCTGCAGCGAGCGGTAGAGCCCGGCGTTTTCAATCGCGATGCCCACGTAGCCCGCCAGGGTGGTGAGCAGCTCCATGTCTACGCTGGCGAGGTAATCGCCGTCGATGGTGCGGCTGATGCCCAGGTACGCGATGGTGCGCCCGCGCACGGTGCATGGCAGATAATAAGTGAGGTCCAGGTCGGCGATCGTGCGCCGAACCGAAGGCGGCCAGGATGTGGAGATGGCGTCCAGCTGATGGTGCGTCCGCTCGAAGAACAGGTAGGACTCCGGCAGTTTCCAGTTCAGAAAACTCAGATCCAGATCTCCCGGCGCGCCCGCTGCCAGCCGTGGGTTCGCTCCCATCGCGCTTCGCAGCCGGAAGACCGGCTCGCCCGCTGGAGAACTTACCCCTTCCTCGCGCAGGAAGAACGCCAGGTGGCTCAGCGAAAGTGTCGCGATCAACCGTTCGCCGGCCTTGGCCAGCATGGTATCCAGATCGGCTTCCGAGCCCAGCTCCTGCGCGAACTCCACCAATGTGCTGCGGTAATCGTAGCTGTCGCGATAGAAATAGCGATCCAGCTTCTCCTGAATCCAGGTACGGATGGGCTGAAACAGGAAGGCGCCGATCAGCATCACGATCAGCGGCGCCGCGTTGCCCAGGTTGTTGAGGTAAACGTGCGCCAGGTTGCCCAGTATGACCACGCTCAGGTAAAAGCCCGCCAGGACGCAGATCGTGGCCAGTGTGTACGCGTACCCGCGGCGGAACAGGATGTCCACGTCCATCAGCCGGTAGCGGACGATGGCATAGGCCAGGCTGAGCGGCAGCAGAACCACGGAAAGCACCGCCAGGCGGAGGTTTTCGGGCGGTACCGCGCCCAACGCGTAAGGCAGCACATAGAGCGCCGTGTAAGGAACGATGGCGCAAAACGTGCCGTTGCGGAGCCACTTCAGCTGTTTGCGAACGATCGGGTCTTCCGCCCTGCGGCACGCCAGAGTGACGGCAATGCCTCCCAAAAGATAAGGCACGACCGTGAGCACCACCCAGATGCGATTGATCAGCCAGTTCAATTCAATCGGCGGGATGGCGGCTTTCAGCGATTCAGAAAGAATGCCGATATAGACCAACGAAACAAGCGCCGAGGGAAGGTAGAGCAGGGCGCGCCGGTAGCGCTTCTTGAACCACCCTCGCGGTTCCGGGAAGGTCAGGCAAAAATGAAGGAACACTGTCGGCGCCACCAGGCCGGCCACGAAATTGCCGAGCGCGACAACCTTGTCGAGGTTATTCAGCTTCCCGGTGTAATGGAAACAGAGAAAGATAAATGAAGTCAGGCAAAGCACATAGAAGTGCGTTGCTTTCTGCGCGCTGCCGCGGCGGAAATAAACGAAAAGTCCGATGATCAAGTAGGCAGCGCCCACCAGGTACTGATACGTCACCGCGGGATCCCGCGCCACCTCCTCGGTGATCACCAGGGCATCGAACTCCTTCCCGCGGCGGAGATGGTAAGTCGCCTTGGTCCAGGTGCCGATGCGGATCAGGATGCGGGTAACGTCCAGCGCTTCTTTGACCGGCTCGCCATTGATGCTCAGCAGCCAGTCCCCGGCGTGGATGCCGGCGACGGCCGCGCCGCTGCGCGGACGGACGTGAAGCGCCTGGACCGCGCCCTGACGATCGCCCCAAATCGCTCCGTCCTCGGCAAGACCATGAAATTGAAGGCGTTGCTCAAAACTGATGACGGCCACCACGAGCGCCGCAACGGTAGCCATGGTCAGCAGCGCGGTTGAGAGCTGGAACTTCAGTTCCTTCATGATTGCCGCCGGTCGGGCTCAGCGAGACAACTTCCCCCGAGTCATAGCACGTTTCATACCGCGAGCAGTATCCCCGGCTATCTTCAGACTAGCTGATTCTCCTCATGCTTCCAAGTGTAGTGCCCAGAGTAGTCTCCGGTTTTTGGGAGGAGGCACTATGCGGAAGTGTATAACCTTGGGGAGCAAGCAGACTTGGCCAGCTGGCGCAGTACTGTAACCAGTAGCCCAAAGCCGTCGATAGGCGTCGCCGCCCCGGCTGGATGCTGTACAATTGAACCTGATGCGCCTCGGCGGGGGCAATCCGCTGAGACGTCGCTTCCACTTGCCCATTTGAGGAATTCATGAGAACCGTTTTGATTGCCACGGCGCTGGTTGGCTGGTCCGTTTATGGCATGGCAGCCTGGGCCGAGCAAGCCGTGGCCCAGGAGTCGCAGCCGCCGGCAGCTCCCGCGCAGCAGAATCCGCCGGCCGACTCGAACGCGAGTCCGGCCGCTGGCGCAGCCGTCGATCCAGCCAGGATGGCCGCTCCCGCCGCTGCCACCAAGTCGGCTCCGCCCAGCACCAAGACGTACATCATTGGCGCGGAAGACGTGCTCAAGATCGTCATTTGGAACAATGCGCCGATGTCCGGTGAGTTTTCGGTGCGCCCCGATGGCGCAATTTCCATCCCCCTGATCGGAGACGTGATGGTGGCCAGCAAGACGCCTCAAGAAGTGGAGGCGGACATTACCCGGCGGTTGGTGGATGGCCAGTTGATTCGCGACCCCCACGTCAGCGTCGGACTGAGTGCGGTACACAGCAAGAAGTACTACATCCAGGGCGAGGTGAACAAACCGGGCGCATATGATCTGGTGGTGCCGACCACGATCATGGAAGGGCTGGTGAATGCCGGCGGCTTCCGCGATTTCGCCAACACCCGCAAGATCCGCATTCTTCGCGGCAGCCAGGAGATGAAATTCAATTACAACGAGGTGAGCCACGGGAAGCACCGCGAGCAGAACGTCTATCTGGAGCCTGGAGACCAGATCATCGTTCCCTGAGACGCGGATCCTGGCGTAACAGAAGAGGGACTCGGAGACAACGAGCAGGATTTTATGGGTGCAGCGCAGAATTTTATCAGTGCTTCGCGGCGGCAACCGGATATCGAAGACTACATCGACATGGTCCGTCGCTACCGCTCGTGGATCATCGGACCGATGTTCGCCGGGCTGGTGATTTCCGTAGTGGTGGCTTTTTTCTGGCCCGATACATACGTTTCCACTGCGGTGATGACGATCACACCGCAGCAGGTGTCGCAGAACCTGGTCCACTCCGATGTCAACGTGCAGATGGCGGAGCGGCTGCAGGAGATGGAAACCGAGATTCTCAGCCGCAGCAGCCTTTCGGACCTGATCGTGCACCTGGATCTGTACAAGAAGGATCGCACCCAGAGACCGCTCGAGGATATTGTGCAGGATATGCGTTCCAGGGCGATCAGCGTGAAGCCTTACGAGACGACCACGCAGAGCGGCGACACTCGCCGCACGCAGGCTTTTAGCATTTCTTTCAGCTACACGGACCGTTTCAAAGCCCAGCAGGTGGTGCGCGAGCTGGTCAGCAAGTTCGAGGAGCAGAACGTCATTTACCTGACCAAGACGGCGACGGTAACCACAGAGTTCTTGGGCGACGAACTGAAAGGCGCGAAACAGAATCTGGACGCGCTCGATCAGAAGCTCACCCAGTTCAGAGTGGCCAACGAAGGGAGACTGCCTGAGCAGCTCCAGGCCAATGTGCAAGCGGAAAATGCGGCCGAGGCCGAAGCGGGCAGGATGTCCGACGCCCTGTCCCAGGCGCAGTCCCGCAAAGTAATACTGGAACAGTCGGTGCAGAACCTGGTCGCCGACCAGAATTTCTACGCGCAGCACGGTGAGGACGTAACGCCGGCGGGCCCTGCCAGCGTGAAGAGCCAGCAGTTGATCGCACTTGAGGCGAGTCTGACCCAACAAAAAGCCGAATTGGCTTCCTTGCTGAAAATCTATGGCGAGAATTATCCCGAAGTGAACTCGCGGAAGGCGGCGATTTCGGTAGCCGAAGCGCAAAAGGCGGATCTCGAAAAGCAGATGGAAGCGCAGGCCGCATCGGCGCCGGATCAAGCACCGCGCAAAACCGCCAACCCGGCGGTGCAAGCCCGGCTCGAGGAGCTCAAGAACAGCATCGCTCTCGTGAAGACGCAGATCCAGACTACCCAGGGCGACATCGACCGGATCATCAAGAACCAGGCGGTGCTGAATCAGAAGATCGCCGCTTACCAGGCGCGCATCGAGCAGTCCCCCCTGAACGAGCAGCAGTACATGCAGCTCAACAGCCAGTATCAGCTTGCCAAGAAGAACTACGAGGATTTGGTGGAGAAGCAGGAGTCATCGGAAACGGCCAAAGACCTGGAGCAGCACAAGGGCGGCGAGAACCTGGAATTGCTCGACCCGGCTTCCACGCCGGAACAGCCAACCGAGCCGAAGCGGCCGGCCTGGGCGGCGGTGGGAACCGCGCTCGGGTTGATGATTGGCATCGTGCTGGCGGGAGCCAGGGAGATGCGCGACACTTCCCTCAAGAACCTGAAAGACGTCCGCGCCTATACGAACCTTCCCGTGCTGAGCAGCATTCCACTGCTGGAGAACGCCCTGCTGGTGCGGCGCAAACGAAGGCTATTCTGGCTGGCGTGGTCCAGCTCTTTCATCGTGGGCTGCCTGGCGATGACGGTCTCCGTTTACTACCACTACTTTGGCAGGAGTTGACCGCGACGAGTGCGGGCTGGAGATAACCATGAGTCGAGTACATGATGCATTGCGGCGGGCTGAACAAGGCGCCCATCCGGGCGGGGAGCAGCCGGTGGAAGTCCGCGCCGATGCGCCACGCATGCCCGAGTTCCTCCAGGTGAACGGCGGCGCACTGCTGTCGTCCACACCGCTCAGTTTGGACCCTGCGGCGCTGCGCGAAGTTCAGACAGTGCCCTTCAACCCGGCTCCGGAATCGCACCTGCTGGACCTGAACAACTCCCATGAAACGCCCGCGGAAGAGTTCCGCACGCTGCGCACGCGGCTGAATCACCTGCAGACCTTGCAGCCGTTACATACCGTGGTGGTGACCAGCCCGTCGCCGGCGGAGGGCAAAACCTTCAGCGCCGTCAATCTCGCCTTGGCCCAGGCGCACTTGACGGAAAGCTCTGTGCTGCTGGGCGATTTCGACCTGCGGCGGCCCATCATTCACAACCTTCTGCAGGTTGAGCGCGCGCCCGGGCTCTCCGACTATATCGCCGGCGCTTGCAGCTTCATCCAGGCGCTGCGCAAAGTGGAGGGCACCAACCTTTACTTGCTGCCCGCCGGCACGCCGGTGAAGAACCCGCTCGAGCTGCTGAACATGCGGCAATCCAAACAGCTGTTCGAAGACCTGCCGCGCCTTTTCAATTGGGCGATTTTCGATACTCCGCCGCTGTTGTTTTCCGCCGACGCGAACCTGCTCTCGACCATGGCCGATGGCACGATCCTGGTGGTCAAAATCGGCTCAACCACCTTCGACAACGTCACGCGCGCCCTGCAGTCTCTCTGCGAGAACAACGTGCTGGGGATCGTTGCCAACGGCGCCCGCGCGTCGGAGCTGTACAGCAAGTACACGTATTATTACTCCAAGACGGAGTAGCTAGCGAGAAGTCGGCGCCGTCGCAGGGATGTTGACCGGCACACATCCGCGGGTCGCGCGTTTTCCGTCCGAGCGTCGTAATTTTGTGCAACCGGTCACAGCTTCCATTCATAATGAGGGATGCCAGGGAGGTGAATGATGTCGGCTGAAATCGCGACGGGCGCGAACGTAAAGCAGCCAGTGCCGTTTTTCGGCGTGACCAATATGGAAGCATCGCTGCGATTCTACGTGGAGGGGCTTGGGTTCACGATGAAGCGCTGGTGGATTCCAGATGAGGCTGATGGTCAACATGATTATAGGCCCGACGGGAGGATTCGCTGGTGCTGGCTGGAGCTTGGCGAGGCTGCGATCATGCTGCAGGAGTTTTTGCCGGGACGTCAGCCGAAGGAACCGGTGGGAACTGGCGTCAACATCTGTTTTCAGTGTGAGAACGCGCTGGCGCTCTATCGCGAGTTCAAATCGCGTGGAATCCAGACGCGGAATCGTCCATCCGTCGGAAACCGTTTGTGGGTCGTGCCGGTGACTGATCCTGACGGCTACCGCATGGAGTTTTCGAGCCCGACCGACGCGCCAGAGGAGACTGAGCTGGAAGAGTGACTTGGCTTGGCAAGTCACGAAAACGGGCCAAAGCACTCCTCAGGCGGCTCCCGTGTGCAGCTGGCGACTGGGACCCGAACTCGATGTGCTAAGTGCGCGGCCGGATCCCTGCGACCGCTGAAGCGCTATGCAGCCCGCGCGGTTGTCCGGTGAACGAAAGCGAAGATCTCATCGGCTACGCGATCCCGAAGCGCATCGCCATCCAAAACGAGAGGCGTAAGAGCCTCGGCGCTGATGCCCAGCTCCCCGTTTTCGGCGTTCACCGACTGTACCAGGGAGTACAGCGCGGCTTTCGATGCCGCATAGGCCGCAACCAAAGCCGTCGGCACGCGGGCGGCTTCGGCTGCGATTGCGACGATGCGGCCAGAGCGCTGTTGGACCATAACCGGCAATACCGCTTGGAAGGCGTTCACCGCCGTTGCGAAGTTGAGCTTCATCATGCGGTCGAAAACGCCGCGAGCGATCTCTTCCATCCGCCTCCCGCCGTCGTAGCCGCCGGCGAGGTGGATCAGGGCGTCGAGCGGCTTTGCGCCGCGAACCAGCCGGTTCAGTTCCTCGAGTCCTTCTGCGCCGGTCAGGTCAACCCCGCTGGGCAGAGCCAGGGTTGTATCCCCACGCTCCGCAAACTCCTTGACCACGCGCTTACCCAAGCTGCCGTGTGCGCCGGTGATGATCACGTTCATATCCTTCTCCCCTCCAGAGCTTGATGCCGCGCCGAGCCGATTTGATTCTCTTTGGCGGGGCGGCAAACAAGCCCCGAGGTCCAGCGTGACGGATCCCAGTTCCAGAGCAACAGCTCCGGAAGTAGGGAACGGCAGACGGCCGATGGGCTTACAATGAGAGCCGATGGCGAGTCCGCACAGGGCACCCCGCTCTACTTCGGGCTGGCCGCAGCCTGCGGTGCGGCAATCCTCAAGAAACGGCATCGAGAGGAACAGCGCCTCAGTTCCGACGGCCACTCTTGCGGGCGTCTCAAGCAGAAAGGTACCTGCATGGAATATGGAAACCCCAGAATCCTCGTGATCGGCGCGGGCGTGAACGGTTCGGTTTGCGCCGCCCGCCTGCACGCCGCGGGCGTCGCGGTCACTCTGCTAGCGCGCGCCCAGCGGTTGGAGACGCTCCAGCGCGACGGCGTCGTCATTGAGAATCCCTGGAACCAGCGCCGCACCGTCGCCAAAGTCGCCCTGACCGGCGAGCTCGCGCCCTCCGACCGCTACGACTATATCCTCGCCGTCGTCCG
>Ga0335078_10013558_pt1 | contig 12079 bp, 11 predicted proteins | sample Lox_Sample_32_FD_206711 | JGI IMG/M metagenome (GOLD analysis project Ga0335078, IMG submission 206711) | Soil microbial communities from Loxahatchee National Wildlife Refuge, Florida, United States - Lox_Sample_3.2 | ecosystem: Environmental > Terrestrial > Soil > Wetlands | place: USA... | reverse complement strand
CCCCGTATTCCCTTTTTCCCGTGGGAGCAGCGCTCCTGTGCGCCGACGGCACCGTGATCACCGGCGTGAACGTGGAAAACCGCTCGTACGGCCTGAGCTGCTGCGCGGAGAGAAGCGCCATCTTTGCCGCGGTTTCCCAGGGCAGGAAAGAGTTTGTCGCAATTGCCGTGTATTGTCCGAAATCGGATGCGCCCGTTTCACCGTGCGGAGCCTGCCGCCAGGTGCTGGGTGAGTTCTGCCCGCCCGAAATGCCGGTCTATTTTTCCGGCGCCGCCGGGGGGCACGTGACTTCCAGCGTCAGGGAGCTCCTTCCGCACGATGCGCTCCATGAGCTGAAGCGCGACGGAAGGCGGGAGTAGGCGGCTACCTCTTGGGGCTTTCCGCCTTCTTCAGGTCATTTTCCATCTTGGTCCGCCAGATTTCCGCCTTCTTCTTGACCACGTCCGCCTGCTCCGACTCTCCCAGCACCACGTGCAGCCGCCGCACCGCGGAAAGGAAGTTGATGCCGACCTTGATGTCGTCAATGCGCATGGTGGAAAGCTCGTACTTCTCCCGGTAGCGGTCCGCGGCCTGCTGCAGGAGCTCCCGCGCAAGCGCAAGGTGAGCCATGCGCGCGGAGAACCCCTCCACGCGCGGATCCATTCCCGCTACGAACGTCTTGAGGTTGATCAGGTTCTTCGTCACCACGGCGAACCTGCCCTCCAGCTCCACGAACGACCACTTCCACTTGGTGTTCTCCCCGTATCCTTCCACCAGGGAGTCTATGGTGAATCCCAGCTTGCGCACCAGGTTGTACTTGCTCTCATCACTGAAGCCGGCAATGCTCACCAGTCCCTGCTCGTAGTCGCCGAACGGCGCGTCCACCAGCGGGGAGACGATCTCCTCAAGGTAGATGAGCGCCTTGTAGATGCACTTCCGCGCTTCGTTGAGATACGCTTCGTTCTTGACGCCCAGGAAAGACAAGGAGAGGGAGTTCATGACGATATACTGGGCAACGAGGTTGAGGTTGTCGTCAGCGAGATCCAGGCGCTTGAAGCTTGCCCCTTCTCCGCCCGCACTGACCTGCTCTTTGACCTTCTTTTCCTTTTCCAGCGCGGCGTCGATGGCATTCTTGTAGTCCTTGATGTAGTCCGCGTAGTGCCGCCTTGCCTCCTCGCTGGGTTTCTTCATCATGCTATCCTTCCGGCGGGCTGTACCGGGCAAGCAGCTCGCCCGCGTGCTGGAGGGAGAGATCCCCCGTGCGGTCCCCTGCCAGCATGCGCGCAACCTCCTCCTGCCGGGCTTTCCCGGTCACCTTTTCAACGCGGGTTACCGTCCGACCGGCCTGGGTCACTTTCTCTATCCTGAGATGATTATCGGCTCGGACGGCAATCGTGGCAAGGTGCGTAATGCAGAGGATCTGCTTGTGGCGCGCAAGGGCCCCCAGCCTCTCACCGACGGCCAGCGCAACCTCACCGCCGATCCCCGTATCCACCTCGTCGAAAATCAGGGAGCTCACGTGGTCCGATTCCGCCAGGACGCCCTTGATGGCCAGCATGACGCGGGAAAGCTCGCCGCCGGAGGCTATGGCGCGCAGCTTCTTGAACGGCTCCCCCAGGTTCGGAGAAATGACGAACTCTATTGCGTCCTTTCCCCACGGAGTGAGCACCGGCGTCCCCTCCCTCGCGGCATCCTGGATGAGGACGCGGAACGTGACCTTGGGCATTCCCAGCTGCTTCAGCTCCGACTCGATCTTCTTCTGCAATTCCTGGCTTGCCGACTTTCTTTTTTCCGACAGCTCTCGGGCAACGGATGCGATTTCCTTTTCCGTTTTCCCGATCTCCTCCTGGAGGCTCTTTTTCTGCTCTTCCCAGTTCTCCATTCCGGAAAGCTCCTGCTCCCCGGCGCGGCAGTATTCAAGGACCTTCTCCACCGTGTCCCCGTACTTCTTCTCCAGCCCGCGGATGGCGGAAAGCCTGCCCTGGACCTCATCCAGCCGGCTGGGGCTGAAATCCGTGCGGGCCTTGTACTGGCGCACGCTCTCCGCGAAATCCTCTATCTCGTAGAAAGCGTCCTCCAGCTGATGGGACTGGCGCGAAAGGGAGGAGTCGATGGCAAGAACCTCCTCCATGGAATGGCGCGCCTTGCGGAGCGCTCCCAGCACGCCGCCCTGGGCTTCCGCAATGGCCCCGTGAACGCCCTCCAGGAGCGTGAAGAGCTTTTCATGGTGGACCAGGATTGCAAGCTCCTTCTCCAGCTCCTCCTCCTCCCCCGGCTTGGGAGCCAGCCCCTTGATCTCGTTGACCGCGTAAGTCAGGAGGTCAATGCGGCGCAGGCGCTCCCGCTCATCGCTGACAAGGGAAGAAAGCCGCTCCCGAAGCGACACCAGGGACGCGTACAGGGCATGGAAGCGCTCAGCCTGCTCTTCCGTGCCCGCCCACCGGTCCACGAGCTTCCGGTGGTTCTCCAGGTCCAGCAGGGACTGGTGCTCATGCTGGCCATGAAGGTCGAACAGCAGGGAGGAGAAATCATGGAGATCCGCGCGCGTTACCGGCGTGGACTGGATGAACAGCGAGCCCCTGCCGGTGGACTTGAGCATCCGCCGAAGGATGACGGCGCCGTCCTCCGGCTCTATCCCGTGCGCGGAAAGCCACGCGGACGCTTCCGCGTTGCCAGCCAGGGAGATGATCCCGGAAACGCTGGTCTCCTCCGCGCCGGACCTGATGATGGAGGTATCCGTCTTGTCTCCCAGGAGAAGGCCCAGCGCGCCGACAAGGATGGACTTGCCGGCCCCGGTCTCCCCGCTCAGCACGTTCAGGCCGCCGGTGAACCTGACCTGGAGCTTGTCGATGATGGCGTAGTTGTGGACGTGCAGCTCTTCAAGCATTCGGCTCCCCCGCCCAGTTGAGCTTTGTCCGGAGAACCTCGTAGAAGCCGCGTCTGTCCGTGCGGACGATGAGCGTCTTCTGCTCCGCGCGGCGCATGATGACGCTGTCCCGCGGATGAAGGAAGAACGTCTCCTGGCCGTCAATGGTGAGCACGGTCTCCGCCTTCTGCGGCTCCTCCACCTCGATGCGGAGGACCACGGAGGCCGGCACCACGGTGGGACGGTTTGACAGCGTGAAGGGACAGATGGGCGTCAGGATGAATGCTTCCATCTCCGGGTGGAGAATGGGCCCGCCGGCGGCCATGGAGTAGGCGGTGGAGCCGGTGGGAGTGGACACGATCACGCCATCCGCGCGGTAGCGCCCCAGGTACTGGTCGGAGAAGAAGATCTTCAGCCTGATCATGCGCGATATTCCCCCGATCCCAATGACGGCCTCATTGAGCCCGAGGAATGCGCCGATCTCCTTCCCGTCCCGCACCACCGTGACGGAAAGCATGACCCGCTCCCCTATGGCAAGCCTGCCGGCGAGGTACTTCTCCCACGTGTCCACCAGCTCTCCGCGGGAGACCTCCGTGATGAACCCGAAGTCACCCATGTTGACGGCAAGGATGGGGATCTCTTTCCCCCGGCTGCGAGCCTGCGCCAGCATCCGCGCGCAGGAGAGGAGCGTGCCGTCCCCGCCCAGCGTGATGGCAAGGTCCACGTCGGCCAGGGTTTCCCGGCCGCTGTGGTTGGCGTAGTCGATGAACACGGTCTCAGCGCCGCGAGCGCGCGTGAACTCCTGGATGGTCCGCACCACGCCGGTCACATCGTTCTTCTGGGAGTTGATGACGACAAGCACCTTGCGCATCTGACGAGGAGCCATGTGCGCTAACTATAGTTGCGGCATGGCCCGGAGGCAAGAGTCGCTCTCGCGCAGCCAACGCGCTACGGCAGTGTCGCAAGCACCTTGGTGATGGTCTCCACGTCGCGCTTGCCCAGCATGGGGTACAAGGGGAAAAGGACGCAGCGAAGCACCAGGGAGCGCGCGTACGCGCACTGCGCCGCCGGACCATCGTCCAGCGCCGCAATGGTGTCGGCGAACGCCGGTGCGGTGTCGACGTTTTTCTTCAGCGCGTATTGCCGGGCCTCTTTCATCCCGTCCACGAGGCTGACCGGGAAGGAAGAGAGCACGTTCTCCGCGTCCAGCTTCGAGATGAGGCTCTTGTGCCGTGACTTGAGAAGGGACTGGGAGAACAACGCCGCAATCTCCCTGCGCACCCGGACAAAGTTCTCCAGCGCGGCAATCTGGGCAATGCCCAGCGCCGCGTTCATGTCGGCAAGCGGCGAGTACAACGGGGAGCTCTCCACGACCTTGCGGAGCGCGGAGGCAAGCTGCCGGGTCCTGGCAAGCACAAGGGCGCCCCCGCCGCACGTAATGATGTCCTCCGGCGCAAGGGAAATGAGGCAGATGTCCGCGCCTCCGCCGCACGGTTTCTCCGTGAACCTGCCGCCGAGGCCCTGGGACGCGTCCTCAAGGATGGGAACGGTGTGCGCGCGAAGGGCCTCCACGTCCGCCATCACGCCAAGGGTGTGATGCACCAGGATGGCCTTGGCGCCTTTCTGCATGAGGCGGACGACCTCCTGGGGATCCAGCGTGCCGGACTCCGGTTCCACGTCCGCCACCAGGGGAACGAGCCCCTTGTCGGTGATGACGCGCAGCCAGATGGCCGGGGAAAGGGCGGAAAGGATCACTGCGTCGTTCGGGGCAAGCCCCAGGGCGTCCAGCGCGACGGACAACGCCAGGTACGCGTTGCAGAGGGAAACGCCGCCGGCATGCCCCAGCATCTGGCCGGCGCGGGAGATCAGGTCCCGGGAGATTTCCCCCGGCCCAAGCTTGTCGGAAACAATGCAGGACAGGACGCTCCCCATGTCCTTTCTTTTCACGGTGGGACGAAAAACTGGTAATGCCATGTTTCCCCAATGAGCCTTCTTCCCTGTTCCTTTGTCAAGCGCAACGGGGTGAACGATCAGTGGTCGGCGTCGGGAAACCCGCCCTGCCCGATCAGGGGAACAAACCGGCACCCGATGCTTTCCTGCGAGACGAAGGATCCGCCCATGCGGCGCACGGTGACGATGGTCTGCGAGCGCCGCCAGTCTCCCACCGGCAACACCATGACGCCGTTGTCCGCCAGCTGCGCGCGGAGCAGGGCCGGCACCGAGGGAGCCGCTGCCGTGATGATGATGCAGTGGAACGGCGCCTCCTCCGGCCAGCCGTCTCCGCCGTCGCCGGTCCGGAAGCTCACGTTTGCCACGCCAAGCTCCCCCAGCGTTTTCCGGGCCATTCCGGAAAGCTCGGGAATCCGTTCCACGGTGTACACGTGAGCGGCAAGCGCCGCCAGGATGGCGGTCTGGTACCCGCTGCCGGTGCCGATTTCCAGGACCTTCTCGCGGCCGCGGAGGCACAGGAGCTGCGTCATGAACGCCACCATGTAGGGCTGCGAGATTGTCTGGCCATGGCCGATGGGGACGGGATAGTCCCCGTAGGCGGCCACGCGGCTTCCGGGCGGCACAAACGCGTGGCGCGGCACGCCGCGCATGGCGTCCAGGAGGCGCGGATCAGTGATCTCGCGGTTCTCTATCTGGAGCTTCACCATCCGTTCTGCGTCACGATTGGGCGTCACACGGTCACGAGCACGGGAAGCTCGCTTCTGCGGATGAGATGCGAGGCCGTGGGTCCCAGGAGGTAGTCCCGCATCTTGTGCCGCCCGTGGGCGCCGATCAGGATGATGTCGATGAGCTCACGCTTGGCCACCCGCGGGATGAGGTCCACGGGTTTTCCCTTCTCCGTGATGAGCCGGTAGGTGATGCCGTGGGTGTTCAGGTACCCCAGCTCGGAATCAAAGGGGAAGGTTTCTTCCAGGTCTTCCGTGACGGTGAGCACCACCATCTCTTCCCAGATGGTGCCCAGGGCATTGACGCAGAACTCCAGCGCCTTCTCCGCGCCCGGGCTTCCGTCGTACGGGAAAAGCATCTTCCGCGGGCTGTGAAAAGGCATGGGACACACAAGCACGGGACGCGGGGAGGAGCGCACCGCGTCCTCCGTGGTGGATCCCACGATGGCGCGTTCAATGTGCGCGTGCTCCCCTTTCTGGCCGATGACCAGCAGGTCTCCGGAGCGCGCCTCTTCCGCCAGCACGCCGGAGGGCAGTCCCTCTCTCAGTACCGTGGAAGCCTTGATCCCCACGGCCTCCGCTTCCGTGCGACATTGGTCCAGGCAGTTTTCCGCAAAGGAGCGGATGTCCTTCCGCACCTGCTCATAGAAGCTTTTCAGTCCGGGGTCGGGGGGAATGTAAACGCGCTCAAAGCCATAGTCGAAATGGCTGGCCGTGTAAATGATGGGAAGGTCCGTCTTTCGGGAATCTATTACAAAAACGATCTTGAGGGACGCCGTGACACGACCGGCAAGATCCGCGGCGTATTCAAACGCCGCCAGGGAATTGGGCGATCCGTCTATTCCGATGACGATCTGCCCGATCACCCTTTCGCCGGCCCCCCGCCCGCCACGGGGCTCTTCTCTGCGGTCCGCTGTGCCTGGGAGTCCTTGTCATGGAGCTTGGAAAGCTTGTACTGCTTGAGGAGGAGGCGGATGGCGTCATTGATCCCCTCTGTCCTGCTGGCGTAGTACCCTTCCCGGATCATCTCATCAAGCCCCTCAAGGAGCTCTGTTGACGTTTCAACGAATGTCTTCGACACTGCCGCCTCCTGCCGCCGCTCCTGGTTCCGCGGCCCCTCCAAGAGTTCGCACGTCGGCCATAGTATCGCGCTCCGCCCCGGAGCGCAAGGTAAAAGTTGGCTCGGCGCGGCTTCGCCTTCCCTGGCTAGGGTAAGACCAGTTGCGCCAGCTTTTCCACCTGCGCCTTGCGGATGGACCTCCACTGCGCGTCGAAGTCCAGCAGCCACCCGGATTCCACGGCCGAGCGCAGGTAACGGTACAGCTCCTGCGTCGTTCCCCGCGCATTCTTGCGGAAGTCCCGCAGGGAGTCTTCATCCCCCAGGTCGCTGACAACCCGGACGCTGAGAGGCGGCACGCGGGCCCTGAGCGAGCCTATGAAGACCCCCGCCGTCTCCCAATTGCATGCCACGGCACCGCTTACAGCGTGGAGGGATTCCCGGACCTGGCCGGACTGGATGAAAAACTCCCCGCAGGCCTGCGTCCCGGACCTCACCTGGAGCCCAAGACCGCTTCCCAGGTCCGCGGCGGAGCGCACCAGCCTCTGCGACTCCCGCCGGGGGACCAGCTGGAGCGCGGAAGGCAGCCTCATTTCGGGGATGATCCGGGACGGCAGCCCCGTGCCGGAGATGTCGAACTCCAGGCAGCTTGTTCCCACAACAATGCAGGTGACGCCGATGTCGCCGTCCAACGCCGCGCAGGTGCCGGTGTCAACGACGATGTCGGGCTGAAACGCCGCGATGCCGGCCACAGTGGCGGAGGCGGCGCGGGCCTTTGCCGGGCCTGACTGAATGGCCATGATCTCCGTGCTGGCAACGGAGCCGCGGCTTGCGCGGCATCCCAGGACCTGGGGGGCGTCCCTCAGGGACAACGCGGTGCGGCAACTGGTGAACTCGAGCGGGATCGGGCAGATCACGAGAACGCGCATGTCAGCTCCCCGATGGCCGTGATACGTAATGGATAAAAATGTGGGGATAGGTAACACCTATCCCCATTTGCGAGACAAAGGGGCAAGGAAAGGAGGTGAAACTTACCCCACACGAATCTAGATCCCGTTCTGTCTCCATTGAATAGAACACCGGCCAGTGCTGTTTGTTACACTGTTTCAACCGCGGACAAGGGAGTATCTTAGTTTCGCAAGGGAGGCCCAGGAGGATGGAGGTGAATACCAGCAAGATCGCGATCATCGGGGCGGGCTCCGTTGGCGCAACGCTTGCTTTCGATCTGTGCGTCAAGGGATCTGTCAACGAGATCGCGCTCATCGACTCCAACAAGGAGAAGGCGGAGGCTGAGATCCTTGACATCAAGCAGGGATCCTCGCTGGGCCGGTCCGTCAAGCTGGAAGCGGCGGACTACGGCTCCTGCCGGGACAGCGGCCTTGTCGTCATTACGGCGGGCGCGCGGCAGAAGCCGGGGGAAACCCGCGTGGACCTGATGGATCGCAACATCGGGATCATGAAATCCATCGTGAAGTCCATCCTGGACTCGGGCTTCCGGGGAATCTTCCTGGTCATCACGAACCCGGTGGACGTGTTGACGTGGGTGGCGTTCGCGGAGAGCGGTTTCCCCGCGCATCGCGTCATCGGCTCAGGGACCATCCTGGACTCCGCGCGGCTTCGCGAATACGTGGCGCGCCACTGCAAGGTCAACCCGCAGAACATCCACGGCTACGTCCTGGGAGAGCACGGAGATACGTCGTTCCCTGCCTGGTCTCTCCTGACCGTCGGGGGCATCCACTTCAACGAGTTCTGCCCGGTGTGCGGGGCCTGCGCAGACCTGGAATCGTTCAAGCAGAACACCATGAAGGAAGTGCGGGAGGCCGCGTACAAGATCATTGAGGCCAAGGGATCCACGTGCTACGCCATTGCGCAGGCCGCCTCCGTCCTTGTGGAATCCGTGGTTCGAGACGAGCGGCGCATCCTTCCCGTGTCCACAATCCGCAAGGAGTTCAAGGGGCTCCGGAACACGGCGTTCAGCTTCCCCGCCATCGTGGGCAAAGAGGGGATCGCCAGGGTCATGGATTTCCCGCTCCCTCCGGAGGAGGAGAAGTGTCTGTTCGATTCCGCAAAGTTCGTGGCTGACAACCTGGCCCGCGCCGGGTACTAGGCGATGGCCCCGGCTCAGAGCTTTGACCACTCGGAGTGGAAGGTGCCCGGCTTGTCCACCCTCTGGTAGGTGTGGGCGCCGAAGTAGTCCCGTTGCGCCTGGATGAGGTTGGCCGGAAGCTTTTCCGTCCTGTAGGAATCGTAATAGGAGAGCGCCGAAGAAAACGCCGGGATGGGGACGCCGCTTTCCGCGGCCACGGCCACCAGCCGTCTCCAACCCGCCTGGGCCTTCTCCACCATCTCCTTGAAGTATGGATCCAGGAGGAGGTTTGCCAGCCCCGCGTCCCGGTCATACGCTTCCTTGATGCGGTTGAGGAAGCGCGCCCTGATGATGCACCCTCCCCGCCAGATGGATGCGATCTCCCCGAACTCGAGCGGCCACCGGTACTCCTGCGCGGCCTGGCGCATCAGGCTGAAGCCCTGGGCATAGGAGCAGATCTTGGAAGCGTAGAGCGCATCGTGCACTGCCTGCACAAGGTCTTTGGCTTTCCCCGGCCGCCTTTCCGCGGGTCCCGTGAGGATCCTTGAGGCTGCCGTTCTTTCTTCCTTCAGCGCTGAGATGGTGCGCGCAAAGACCGCTTCCGCCATGGTTGGGGCGGCAGCGCCGAGATCCAGCGCGGACTGGATGGTCCACTTTCCCGTTCCCTTCTGGCCGGCCTTGTCCAGGATCTGCTCCACCATGGGAAGCCCGGTGTCGGGATCCTTTTTTCCCAGGATGTCCGCGGTGATCTGGATGAGGTAGGAGTCAAGGTCTCCCTTGTTCCATCCGGCAAACGTAGCCGCCATCTCCGGGTAGTCCATGCCCAGGAGATTTCTCATGATGAAGTAGGCTTCGGAGATGAGCTGCATGTCGCTGTACTCGATCCCGTTGTGGACCATCTTCACGTAATGGCCCGCGCCGTCCGGGCCGATGTACACGCAGCAGGGTTGGCCGTCCACCGTGGCGGCGATGTCGCGGAGGATCTTTCCGGCGGCGCTCCACGCGGCCGTGTGACCGCCGGGCATGATGCTGGGTCCGTGAAGCGCCCCCTCCTCCCCGCCGGAGACGCCGGTGCCCATGAGCAGCAGGCCCTTCTCCTCAACTTCCTTTGTCCGTCGGATTGTGTCCTGGAAGAACGAGTTGCCCCCGTCGATGATGATGTCCCCGCGGGAAAGAAGCGCCGCCGCATGGGACATCACCTCATCCACCGGCTTCCCTGCCTGCACCATGATCAGGAGCACGCGGGGCCTGGCCAGCCCTGCCACCAGCTCCTCCAGGGACCAGGCCGGAACGAGCCTCTTCCCTTTGCCGGGCCCTTCCACCAGCTCCCGGGTCTTTTCCGCGGTCCTGTTGTAGACCCCGACCGTGTAGCCACGGCTTTCCATGTTGCGGGCCAGGTTCTGCCCCATGACGGCCATGCCGATGACGCCTATGTCCGCGGCCATTCTGTCTCCTCCATTTTCCGCAGCTCCACGCCCGGGTCTGCTCCGTGGCGGATGCGCATGCGCGCTCCACCCGCAAGGATGGAAGCGCGCCCGGCTTCCACAACCAGGTCGATGGCGGCCGTGTTGGCAGCCGTGGCGATGATTCCCGTCCGGTCCAGCGCCTCCAGGCGGCGCGCGCGTTCATCGGAGCCAGGCGCGCCCTCAACGTCAAGCACGGCGCGCACCAGCGCGTGTATCGAATCAAACCCGTAGCCGACCGGCCGCAGCCCTTCGCCTTCCCACGGCACCAGCTGGAAGTAGTCGGGGCTGACGTATCGGAACGCAGTCTCTCCCGTGCCGACGTAGGCGTGGCTCACGCCCCTGTCGTGGTCGTCATGGCGGATCATGCCCGCGCAGCCGGCGGACTCACAGTACATCGTGAGACCCTGGTCGTTGCTGCCGGCAGCCTTGTCCGGGTAGCCCAGCCCGTTCACCACGGAAAGGAGCGCCCCGTTTTCCCACCATACCCTCCCGTGGGACCAGAGGAAGCTCTCATTCCCGTTGGGAAGCTTTCCTCGGATGCCGACAACGGAGACTTCCACGGGCAGGAGGCCGGTGATAAACCGCACGAGATCCACGTAGTGGCACCCGATGTACGCGAACGGGTCTGTCCTGTCCGTGGTGAACCAGCGCTGAAAGCCCGAGCTCCTGTAGTGGTACGGCTCCAGGAGCCGCGCCTCCGCCATGACGAAGCGCCCGAACCGGCCGGCTTGATACGCTTCCCGGGCAACCAGGGATCTTCTGTCGAACCGCTTGTGGTACTCCACGCCCACAAAGAGGCCGCGTTCCCGCGCCTCCCGCGCAATCTCGGATGCATGGCAGTGCTTGAGGGCAAGCGGCTTCACGCACAGCACGTGCTGGTCTGACCTCAGCGCCGCCATGGCAACCTCGTGGTGGAGGTGGTCTGGAACAGCCACCACGGCAAGCTGCCGCGGCTTCATGGCGGCAAGCGCGCTGCGGTAGAGCTGGGGCTGGGGCTCAAGATCCTGCCGACGGGGATCAGGCCAGGGTGTGAATGCTGCGCCGGGGAACCCGGCTTTGATGACGGTATTCTCCGCAAGCTTCTGAAGCGTCGACGCCCGCCTGGAGCAGACGCTGATCCTCCCGATGGCCCCGGAGCGTTGAAGGTGGTACAGGGACGGAAGGACCTGGTCCGCGGTGATCATCCCGCCGCCAATGATGAGCGCATCCACCCCGCTGCTCACGGAAGAACCTCGTCCATGGCTTCTGCCAGGACGGAGATGCCCTCCTGGAGCGCTTCCGCGGAAATGTCCAGCGCCGGGGCTATCTTGATGCACTCCCCGGAGGCCCCCACGGGCGCAAACATGAGGAGCCCCTTGTGGAAGCAGCTCGTGTTCACGGCAAGGGCGGCCAGCGGGTCCGGCTGGCGGCTTCCCGCTTTGACCAGCCTCACGCCGGCAACCAGCCCGCGGCTTCGGACGCTTCCCACCCGGTCGGGATGGCGCGCGGCAATCTGCTCCAGGCCGCGGCGCAGCACGGGGTCCAGCTCCAGGGCGTTTGTCATGTAGCCGCCGTCGCGGAGCGCCTTGATGCTGGCAACCGCGGCGGCAACGGGAAGCGGCGAGCCTGAATGCGTGGAGGTCATGGATCCGGGGGGATACAGCTCCATGACGTCCGCCCTCCCGATGACTGCTGAGAGTGGAAGAGAGCCGGAGATGCCCTTGCCGCAGGCAATCAGGTCCGGCGTTATTCCATAGTGCTCGAACGCAAACCATTTCCCCGTGCGGCCGAAGCCCGCCTGGACCTCGTCAACGATCAGGAGCGCGCAGTTCTCCCGGCACCATGACTCCATGTCCTTTGCGTAGCCGGCGGGGAAAAAATCCGGTCCCACCCCCTGGAAGCTTTCCGTCATGACGCCGCACACCTGGGAGGGCTTCACGCCTTTTTTCTCCAGCGTTTCCCGAAACACGT
>Ga0335078_10013557_pt1 | contig 12079 bp, 8 predicted proteins | sample Lox_Sample_32_FD_206711 | JGI IMG/M metagenome (GOLD analysis project Ga0335078, IMG submission 206711) | Soil microbial communities from Loxahatchee National Wildlife Refuge, Florida, United States - Lox_Sample_3.2 | ecosystem: Environmental > Terrestrial > Soil > Wetlands | place: USA: Florida... | reverse complement strand
TGGTGTCGCGCATGTAGGCTGCACCGCGGAAATTTTGGAGGTCACCAAGAGCTACGAAGACGGCCGCATGGACATCCTTACCGTGGGCCGGCAGCGTTTCCGCGTTGTAGACCTGTTTACCGACGACGCTCTGCTGCAAGGTACCGTCGATTATCTGATGGACGAGGATTCACCCCTTGACCCGCGCAAACGCAAAGACCTGATCGAGCTATATGAGGTCTGCCACACGCTTCTCTTTTCCGGGATGCCGCGGAACCTCGAGGAATCCTACCCGGAACTGATTTCCTTCGCCATCAGCGGCGTTCTCCCCATCGACTTGTTGTGGAAGCAGCAGATTCTGGAGCTACGTTCGGAAACGGAACGGCAGGACCGCCTGCTTGGGTATCTCCGCGAGTGGGCGCCGCATCTACAACAGGTAGAGACGCTCCGCCACCGTACCGCAGGCGACGGTCACGGTTTGAATTAGCTTTTCCGGCGGACTGCACAGGTAGGTTCGCAGAGAGGGCCCATGACAGCAAGTTCACCGCATCCATCGCATACCCGCCCGCACACCATCGGAGATTGGAAGCGCATACCGGATTTTGACGCGCGCGCTGCTTCCCTTTCGGTAAAGAATGAGATCCGGAGGAATCTGCTCCGGGCCATCGAACGGAACGAGCCGCTGTTTCCGGGCGTGCATGGGTACGACGATACGGTTGTTCCGCAGATCGTCAATGCCCTGCTGTCGCGCCACAACTTTATTTTGCTGGGATTGCGCGGACAAGCGAAAAGCCGTATTTTGCGAGGGCTGATTGATTTACTGGACCCGGAAATTCCCGTTATTGCGGGGTGCGAAATCAATGACAATCCGCTGCGGCCGATTTGCCGGTCGTGCCGCGAGCGCCTCGCCGCGGAGGGCGACAATACCCCGATCTGCTGGATGCCGCGGGACCAACGTTATGTGGAGAAGCTCGCCACTCCAGACGTAACCATTGCCGACATTATCGGCGACGTGGATCCCATTCGCGCGGCGCGCGGCGGGCGAGACCTCTCCGACGAGCTGACCATTCACTATGGCCTGCTGCCGCGAGCGAACCGCGGGATTTTTGCGATCAACGAGCTGCCCGACCTGGCCGGAAAAATCCAGGTCGGTTTGTTCAACATCATGCAGGAAGGCGACATTCAGATTAAGGGTTATCCATTGCGTCTGCCGCTGGACGTTTTGCTGGTCTTCACCGCGAATCCGGAGGATTACACGGCGCGCGGAAAGATTATTACGCCGCTCAAGGATCGCCTCGGCGCGGAAGTGCGTACGCATTATCCCACGACGATCGAGGAAGGCATGACCATCACCAACCAGGAAGCGTGGACCGCGCGCGATACCGAAATCAAGGTGCAGGTGCCGGAGTATCTGCGTGAGGTGGTGGAAGAGATTGCCTTCCAGGCGCGCGAGGACAAGCGCATCGACCGGCGCTCGGGCGTGAGCCAGCGCTTGCCGATTACCACGCTGGAGAGCGTGGTGAGCAGCGCGGAGCAGCGCTCCGCGCGCATAGGCGAGTGCCATGCCGTGGCGCGCGTGGCGGATGTGTATGCGGCGCTTCCGGCGATCACCGGAAAGCTCGAATTGGAGTATGAAGGCGAATTGAAGGGCGCGGAGGCGATCGCGCGGGAACTGATTCGTACCGCCATTGGTAAAGTATTCAGCAAGCATTTTGCGGACGTGAATTTTCAGCACATAGTGCAGTGGTTTGAGGTCGGAGGCGAGCTGAAGATTCCTGACGTCGTGGCTACGAATCAGCGGTTCCGGCAACTCTGCCAGATTCAAGGGCTGATGGAGCACGTCGGAAAGCTGGGCGCCACCAATCGCAAGGACGAAGCAGCGATAGCCGCGGCCGCGGAGATGATCCTCGAGGGACTTTGGGCGCACCGGCGCATTGGCCGCAGTGAAGAGCGCGGATTTTACGCGGAGAAAGTGCAGCGTCCGACGCCGGAACCCCGCGAGCGAGATCTCGGCAACCGCCCGCCGCGACGGGGAGGTGGCGGATACAACTAGGCGAGCGATGAAAGATAGGCCACGCGGGATATTTGAGGTCCAAAGATGAAGGTTGTTAAGTACGGAAAATACACGGGAGAGCCAGCCGACGCCGTCGACCTCGACGCGTTGATGAAACGGCTGGGCGATTTCTTCCTGCAGAGCGGCTTCGAGTCGCAGTTTTACGGGCTCTCGGAATTTGACGCAGCGCATTCCATGGAGGCGCTGCGCGACGCCATCCTGCGCGCGCTTCAGGAAGGCGAGCTGATTCCGGATGATCTGTTGAGCGACGAAATGCGCGAGATGCTGCAAGATCCCGGCGCGTTGGACAACCAGCAGATTCGCGAGATGATCGACAAGCTGATCAACCGACTGTCCCAGGAAGGCTTCATCAATCCGCAGCAGCCGCCGCAGGTCACGCCGCCACCACAGCAAACGCCCGGTGGAACTTTGGGGCGCGCGCAGGAACGGAACACCGAGGCGCGCTTCGAGATCACCGACAAGGCTATCGACTTTCTGGGATTCAAGACGCTGCAGGACTTGCTGGGTTCGTTAGGGCGCAGCAGTTTTGGGCGTCACGATACACGTGATCTCTCAACCGGCGTGGAATCGGGCGGTATTTCGCGACCCTATGAGTTCGGCGACGTTCTGAACCTGGACATCAGCGAAACCATTTCCAACGCCATTCGCCGGGATGGCGCGAAAGTGCCAATTGATCTGCAATACCGCGATTTGACGGTGCACCAGTGCGAATACCAGAGTTCTTGCGCCACCGTCGTTCTGCTGGATTGCAGCCACAGCATGATCCTTTACGGCGAAGATCGCTTCACGCCGGCGAAACGCGTGGCCATGGCACTCTCTCATTTGATTCGCACGCAATATCCAGGCGACACACTGAGCCTGGTGCTATTTCACGATTCGGCGGAAGAAATTCCGCTCTCACAACTGGCGCGCGTGCAGGTCGGTCCGTACTACACCAATACGCGGGAAGGATTGCGCATGGCGCAACGCATCCTGTTGCGGCAGCGTAAAGACATGCGGCAGATCGTGATGATTACGGACGGAAAACCTTCGGCGCTGACGCTGGAAGACGGGCGCATCTATAAAAACGCCTTCGGACTTGATCCTTTCGTAGTAGGAGAAACGCTGGAAGAAGTCAACAAATGCAAGCGCGCGGGAATCATGATTAACACCTTCATGCTGGCGACAGATTACAGTTTGGTGCAATTCGTGCAAAAGATCACACAGATGTGCCGTGGCAAGGCGTACTTCACTACGCCCTATACCTTAGGGCAGTACCTGCTGATGGACTACATGCAGCGGAAGACCAAGACCATTCATTAGGTGAAGGTGTCACAGCATTGCTGCGTGCTGGCATGTAATCAGTAATCGGTAATCGATAAAGAGGCGAAACGCTTTCGTTCCGTCTAACTCACAAGAGCACGCCAGAAACCAAATCATTAAGAAAATGTCAGATACCTGAACGTGCATAACGCACTGGGTTGGTTTTTGTTACATGAAATATTTTTATTTGCGCACGCCAAAATGATGCGCAAACTTCACGTGACATCGCCCTCTCCTGCTCCGTCTAATGCCATGACAACCAACTAATCCGGCGGGATGTGTAGGTGCACCTGTCCATCACCACGGAACATTAAGGAGCTGTTTATGAGAATGTCGAGGATCGGGGTTACTCTTTTTGGCGCCGCTTTGTTATTTTCGTCCAGCGCCTTCGCAGGCGGTAACGACAACAAGGGCTCACTCCGACTGGATGAGAAGGTTACCGTCGATGGGACTCCCCTGAATCCGGGGAAATACAAAGTGGAATGGACCGGTGACGGAGCTGAGGTAAAGGTGAGCATTTTGCAGGGCGGGCAAACCGTCGCTACTTTCCCGGCGCATGTAGCCGAGCAGAAAGCAACGCAATCGGCCGACGCCTACGCCAGTTCGAACCAACCCAATGGCGATAAGGCCTTGACCGCGATTTATTTCAGCGGCAAGCATTATTCGTTGCAGGTAGAGCCCGCTTCGGGGAACCAGGCGGCAGCAGCCAAGTAAAGCAACCCTTGGATACGGCCCATCTCTCGTGGAGCGGTGGGCCGTGTCCACTTCGTACTCTTCGTTCGGACCAACAAGCGCCTCCGTTTCCGTTGCGCTAAACTAAGATTCTGCTGGCTTAGCGAATCTTAGCCACAGGAGGCGATTTTGGCTCACATCGAAGTTGGAAAAGCGGCCCCGGAATTCTCTCTGCCGGCTCTCGATGGCAGGACACACACGTTGGGGTCACTGCTGCAACGTGGACCCGTAGTGCTGGCGTTCTTCAAGATTTCGTGTCCGGTATGCCAGTTCACGTTTCCCTTTCTGCAGCGGATTGCCGAGCGTTTCGAAGGGAAGGGCGTTTCTGTAGTCGGCCTGTCGCAGGACGACCTTCGCGACACCAAGGATTTCAATCGTGAATATGACCTGACGTTCACCACTCTGATCGACAGCGGGGGTTATCCCGCTTCCAACGCCTATGGCCTGACCAATGTTCCCACGGTTTTCCTGATTGCGCCCGACGGCAAAATCGAAATCGAGTGCATGGGCTTCGACAAGGCCGCGCTGGAGCGAATCGTGATGGAACTGACACAACACGAAAAGGCGGTTGCAGCGCCGCTGTTCCGGCCTGACGAAATCGTTCCTGCGTACAAACCTGGATGAAGCTCCAAGAATTAGGTCCCGGTCGGGACCTGCGGCCAGCTAAAACTCCTGTTCTTCGGCAAGCACATCGCGTTTGTGTTTTGGCGGCCTCTTTCGTTTGTCTTCAATGACGCGCGTGACGCCAGGAGTCAAGCCGGACTTGCGCGCTCTGCGGCGCGCTTCCGTTCCCTTTTCCAGTTTCTTCCTGCGGCGTTTCATTGCGCTAGCTCTTTGCCGCAATGATTTCGTGCACAGCACGGTATCCCTGGTCGACAGCTTCGTTGGTGTAGGCAAAGGCTCCGGCGTCGGAATTAGCGATGTGGATATTGCCGAAAGGCTGGCGGGCAATTTCGTGCGGAGCTTGTCCCGCGGGCCAAACCGGATCGTAGAGCGAATTGTATTCGTAAGCGTAACCGTGCGGCCAACGATTGACGGTGATGGCTTCGATATCGCGCGCGGAATCGAACCCGCCACTGCCAAGGATACGCGTCAACTGGTCGCGGATGTTGCGCTCAAAGGTCGCGAAATCGATGGCCAGCAGACGCATGCGGCCGGAGCGTTGTTTTTCGCGAGCGGTGGAACCGGGCCCAACAGGCACATATTGCATATGGATGACGCAAGGCTCGTCGGGTTGCTGGGTAAACCGGTAGCCGCCCATGCTCACCGGAAAATCCATTTCCACACCGCTGAAGAACGCTCCGGGACAGTGCACGCTGTGCACTTTTAGCGCGTCAAAAGCCTTCCAGTTGCGAAGCTGCACATTGCTGTAGACCAATGGCACCTTCACCTGATACGCCAGCGCATCTTTCTGCGCCTGGCTCATTTCCGGACACATGTACGGAATGATCATGTTCCAGCAGGCGAGAATGCAGGCCTTTGCTGTGATCTGATGCGCTTGCCCGCCGCGCACGTACGTGACCGCAACGTTGCGTTCGCTGGTGTTCGCGGCGTGCACCACCGTTGCATTGAGGCGCACGCGCACGGGCGAGCCTTCTTCATCGAGCCTGGCGTAATTGAATTTTGCGAGCACCACATCTTCCATGGTGTTGCCGGGAGCGACGGCGGGAATCATGGCGCGGACGAGAAGCCTCGGCACCGAGCCGATGCCGTCCGGGAAATGGTAGATGTAAGGTTCATGGTCCTGACGAGTCACTTCCCAGCCGATTCCTGGGCCGTCCGTGTCCTCGATGCCCAGGCCATCGAAGCCGGGCAAATAGCCGAGACCGGCCATGTCGCCGGCGGGAACGGCGTCGATGCCAACGCCATAAAGACCATACATAGAGGTAAGCAAAAACGGAATCACGTCGAGCGTGACCTTTACGTTCTTCAGCAGATAATCCTGATAACTGGTCTTGGCCAGATAGGCTTTCTTTTCTACCGGGGTCATTCCCGCGAGATAGTCGACCTTCTCGCCATACATGCGGACGATATCCTTCTGCGCGGCGGGAGAGAGTGGAGTTTTGGCGAGGAATTCCGGCCACGGTGTTTTGTAGGCTCCGGTAACGAGGCGGTCGGAACCGAAGGTCTCCTTATCGAAGAAAATGGCCTGCCCCATCCCGCGGGATTGGTAAAAGTCCTGATCGTAATATTTGTCGAAGCGTTTTACTTCGATGCCCAAGTCGCGGAACAACTGCTTGGCCTCGGCGCTGTACAGATTGGGGCCGGTGATGGTTTGCGTGCCGCCATAGCCGATGAGCAAGCGGCCGCCGCTGTGAAATTCGTTGCGCTTGGCGTGGCCGCCAAAATCGTCGTGATTGTCCAGCACCAGAATTTTGGCCTTGGGTCCGGCTTGCTGGCGGTAAAAAAACGCGGCGGATAAACCGCTGATGCCCGCGCCCACCACGATGAGGTCGTAGCTCTCCGTATCACGCGCAGCGTTTTCCCAGTGGTTGCCATCCCGCAACGAATGGGCGACTTCCCAGGAGCCATCGTGGCTGCCGCGCAGGCCGGTTTTCGCCGGCGGATAGTAACCGGGCTCCTTTTCAGGTGCGAAAGGCTTGCCTTCCCCCGCAAACACATCGGACCAAAAGCCGCCCGGGATTAGAGCGCCGCCGAGCGCTACGCTCATCCCATTCAGAAAATCCCTGCGCGGGATTTTGCGCTCCATTCCCAACTCGCGGTCACGCTTGTTCGTCACACGTAGCTCCCCTCAGCCGCTGCCCTACGTTCCTGTTTCAAGAACCAATGGTGGATGCTAGAAGCTTAGCCTAGCTGCAGCAGAACCGGAAGCCATCGACGGCACCCCCAAGCACTAACCCACATACCGGCTGTTCGCAGATCCGGGCCTTCGCAGCAATACGAGGGCCCTTCCTTTTCCGAGTCACGCTACCAAGAATTATCGCCGGCATTCTGAGAAGGAGCGGGATTCGAGCCTTACGTCTATTTCAGGCCGGCACGGCTCAACATTTCTAGAAACTGTCCGCGCGTGCGCATGTCGATAGATTGGGCGACCAGCTTGCCTTCGCGGTCATATACGAAACTCTTGGGAAGGCCTTCGATATTGAAAGCCTCGTGCACTTTGCGGCCCGGGTCCAGCAGGATGGGGTAGCTGTAGTGAGATTGGTCGATATACGGCTGCACTTTGTCGACGTCCTCATCGGATATGGCCAGCACCACGAATCCTTGGTCCTTGAACTGCCTGTAGAGCGCGTCGAGATCGGGCATTTCGCTGCGACACGGCGGGCACCAGGTAGCCCAGAAATTCACAAGGACAACCTTCCCGCGAAGTTCTTGCAAGTCCCAGGTCTTGCCCTGCAGGTCGGTTAGGGCAAATTCGGCATGTTGGTGGCGATCATCGTCGGCGTCCAGGCGGCCGAAGGCGCGGGTATATTCCGGATCGTCCAAAGTTATCTGGACATGCTCGTAGCGCACCAACTCCGCAAGTTCGATGTAGGGCGCAGCCGGTCCGCGCTGTGTTGGCGGCAGAGGACGTTCGTGCAAAGCGGTCGCCAGCGTAGTTGCGACTTGCTGAAGAGTATCGTGGCCGAAATCACCTTCGGTGGAGAGACCGGCGAGGCTGAAAGCAAGACGCAGTTTATTCGCGCCGGAGGGAAGCTGGCGGATTTGCAAGGCAAGATCCTTGGTGGTGCGGGCGCGCTCGTCGGTTGGGAGTTTGCGCAGCGTCTTGATCTTGTCCAGCACGGGTTTTTCCTGATCGGTCCAGACAACTTGCTGCTGTTGGGACGCGCTTTTCGGTGATGCCGCAATGAGCGAATGTGAAGGAACAGCAGCGGTCAGAAACACCAGAGTGACTGCACAAATTCGAGGGATTCTCATGATGCGCAGCGTATCACACACCGTGGCCCTTGCCTGGAGGACACTGCACCAATTGTGAAGACAAGAATCGGTGCTCGCGCATCGGGCCGAAGGACTCAATGACTTTTCTACAATATCCAGCCGACAGCGCGGCCGCAAAAGGTGCAAGGCGTCGCAGGAATTACGAACCCATTAGAACGTGAACGTCACCTGAAGATCGAGACGCCGATTCGAGGTGGCGTCGCTATAGGGCCGGAGCGCCAAGCCGTTTGGCTCACCGAATAGTGGAGAACCTAGAATGCCGACGGGCGGCAAGGTGTTCACATTGTTGAAAACGTTCCGGGCCACTACGCTGAAGGTCAAGCCGTAGCGCCGGTTGGTGGCGCCGGCATCCATGCCGCGTCCTCCCATCGGGCCCCCTCGTCCTCCGCCGCCGGGCCCGCGGCCGAAGGTACCGCCACTGGGGCCCCCTCCCCCCCCGGTGGCAGCATTTTCAACGACCGGACCGAAGCCGATGGTCTTGCTGGCCCGAAGCATCAATGCGAAACGACCAGGGCCGATGGCGGCATAGGCCGGGATGGGAGTGTAGCTGGAGAGTTCTGCTGGCGTAGGAATGGCCAGGCATCCCGCTTTGGTTATATAGACGCCTGCGGCAGAGCAGGAGGTCGCGAAGGGTCGCACGTTATAAGCAAGGTCTCCGAACGGGTCCGTTCCGGTAGTGATGTTGTACGGAATGCCGGAGCTGTAGATGAGAAAAGGACTGAGCCGGAAGGCGTAAGGCATGCCGATGGTGCCGCCCAGGAAAATGCGGTTGTGAATGTCATAGGCCGATGGCCCGTAGTCCTTCCACGGCTGGCCGGGAATAGAAATCATGCTGGTGGGACCGGCGGTGTCGCTATCGGAATAATTGAGCGTGTAATAGCCGAAGAGGGAAAGCTTGGCGCCCATGCGAATGCTGCCGTTCACGATGAATTGGTTCTGCTTGAAGATCCCTTCGGATTCGTATTGAAGGATGGGATTCGTGGGCGTGCTAGGCGGGCTTGCCGGATTGATGGGGTTGATGTTGTCGGTGTAGAACTGGTGCACGCCGCGCGAGTTCAGGTAAGTGAACGCAATATTCGCGACTCTGGTTAGCTGACGCTCAAGAGTCACGCCGGTTTGCATGGTGTAGGGGGCGTGCAAATTGGGATTGGTCTGATATTCAATGGACTGTCCCGCAGATGCGGTACAGGCGGGACAGCTCAGGTCAGGGCTCAGGAAGAAGGTCGGTTCGCGAACCAGAACCTGCTCCTGGAGAGGGTCGGCGGTGTTGAAGCGTTGCTGCGGCAAGAACAGGTTGTACGTAAAGCGGTCGTAGAAAATGCCGAAGCCGGCGCGCAGCACGGTCTTGGGTGGCTTCTTGGCACTACCGCCGATTCCCCAGGCAATTCCGATCCGTGGCGCGAAATTCACCGTGTTGGCGATGTGGTTTTGCGTCTCGAAACGCAAGCCGTAGCTTACCGTCAAATTCGGACGGACTTTCCAGTCGTCTTGCGCAAAGACTCCCAGATCCAGGATGTGGACCGAAGTGAAGGCTGTGCCGATGGTCTGCGTGTACTCGGTGGGCCCACCATAGCCGTAGGTCTGCTGAATTTGAGGGATGGTTAATCCCTGCGCCAGGCCTTCCAGAGTGTCCTGGTAGACGATGATGCCCGGAGCAATGGGGCAGGGCGCTTGCGGCGTGGGCGTGCAGCCAAATTGCGATTGCGAACCGAAGGTGAAAGCGCCGTTAAAATTCGCAGCGGTAGAGTTGTCGTCGGTGACGGAGCGTATACGCCCGCCGAACTTCAGCGAATGCTTGCTGAAGGTTTTGTAAACGATGTCCTGAAACTCGTAGTGGTTCTGGATATCCGAGGTCGTACCGCCGCCGGTGCCCAGGCCGTTAAAGCCGCCGTTCACGTTCAGGCTGATGATGGGGCTTACGGGGTTGGTCAGCGTATTGTCGTGAAGATATTGGAAGCGAATTTCGTTGATGACTGTGGGGTTCACCGTTTGCGTGTCGGTAAGCTGCAGGGTGTGCTCGGTTTCCAGGGTGTCGGTTCCCTGGCCCGGGAATGTGAATTGGCCGACTTCCGAGTTGCTTTGCGAATCGCGAAAATATTGATAGCGGCCGGTAAGCGTGTTGCTCGGAGTTAATTGGTAGTCAATGCGGGGGCTGAGATTGGTGCGCATCTGCGGGTTGGTGACCGCCTGACTGAAGGGCGTAACGCTGTAAGGGCTTTGGCCCGGGGCGCACGCCGGCGCTTCTGGGAGGTAAGGATCGCCGCACAGGACCGTGGCGTTGACGATGCCTAAGGCCCCGATATCGCGCCGGTCGATATTGAAGAAAAAGGAAGCCTTTTTGCTCAGTGGTCCGCCGAGATTGCCGCTGTATTGTTCGGAGTTGTAGGGCGGTGGAGCAGTATGCAGGAAGGGATTGCGCGCGTTGAATTGCTCGGTGTTTCCGTCCACAAGGAGTTGCCCGTGCCATTTATCCGTTCCAGGCTTGGTGAAAATCTCGATGCGGCCGTAGCCGAGCTTGTCATACTCGGAAGAAAAAGGATTCTGGTTGATGCGGATTTCGCGAATGGAAGCTTTCGGAGGTAGCTGGCCGGCGGTGAATCCATCGATATAGATTTGTCCGCCATTGGGACCGGCGGAGGGACCCGCGAGAGCTTGCAGTTCGGATTGCAATTCGTCTGGATCGTCGGAAAACGCCTCGAGATCCTTACCCTGCAGCACGATGGAATTGGCGTTGTTCTCCGGGCTGACATCTACTTGCGTAGTGGTGGACTGAACTTCGACCTTTTCCTGCTGCACTTCAAGGCTTAGCTGCAGATTCAAACGCGTGACCTGGCCGGCGGTGATCACCACGCCGCTTTTCGTCAATAAAGAGAAACCCTGTGCGACCGCCTTGACTTCGTATTTGCCGGGCGGGAGGTCCTTGAACTCGTAAAAGCCGTCTTTGTTGGTGGTGGTGTCCATGGACCCGCCCGAAGGTGTCGTCAGCAGGACAGTCGCTCCGGCGACCGCAGCTGCGGACGGATCGCTCACTTGACCGCGAAGCGTGCCGCTAGCGGGAGGTGTTTGGGCAACAAGCCGGCATACCACGAGCAGGACAGCAAAGGCAACACACACGCCGCGTCCGAGAAATTTTCCATAGCTGATTTTCATTCGCCGATTCTCTTCCCTATCTGGTCCTAGGATTGGACGCGCGGTCCGCTTCAAGGTGTGCCGGCATCACCGCCGCCACCCTGATTGAGGGTCCACGGGCTGAGAATGGAAGCGGCTTGTCCCTGCGCAGAAGATTGCAGGATCGCTTCCGCTCCACCCAGCAAGGTGATCACGGTGGCTGGCGCGCCCGGCTGGCCGGAAGTCGCAACAATCATCACCGCATCACCTTTTTGAAAATCACTTAGCGGGCTGGCCGGTAGGCGGCTCAGCATTTGCTGCATGTCCCCGCCGCCGCTGCGGCCGGGGCCGCCGGACGCGGCGGCGGGACCCCCATTCGGGTTCGCACTACCGCTAGGAGGTGCGGCTCCGGCTGGAGGTTGCCCTGGCGCTGAAGCAGCAGTAGCGGAGGGTTCGCCTTTCAGTCGCGCGGCAATGCGCTGCGCGATCATCGGTGGAAGTTTCCGCAGTTGCGAGTCCGCCGTAACCTTGAGCTCAATTTGTTTTTTGCTAGCGATGTCGTTGACGGTCAATGTGCCGGAGCTGGCATCCACCGCCGTAACCGTGCCGCCGATGTTGCGAAACGAACCTGAGACGACTTCTTCGGCGCTGAAATCGCGACCCTCCGCACCGCGGCTGCCCCGCGCGCGCAACTGATCGCCAACCCGGATTTCGCCGATGGGTGCGGTTTTCGCATCGTCAAATTTGATGGAGCCGGGCGCGTAACGCCGCAGAATCGTAGCGCTGGTCACGCGAACCACGACGTCTTTTGGCCCGGTGGCCGATAGTGTTCCGACGGTAATTGCGCCCGTTGCGGAATCAACGGACTTGACCAAGCCCCCGATGCCGTGGCGCTGCCATTCTTCGCGCTCCTTCGCCTGCTTTTCGGTGATGTCCGCCTTTTTCATGGCGACAACGCGAACCGCGATGGGTGAATTCGCGTCC
>Ga0335078_10013556_pt1 | contig 12080 bp, 9 predicted proteins | sample Lox_Sample_32_FD_206711 | JGI IMG/M metagenome (GOLD analysis project Ga0335078, IMG submission 206711) | Soil microbial communities from Loxahatchee National Wildlife Refuge, Florida, United States - Lox_Sample_3.2 | ecosystem: Environmental > Terrestrial > Soil > Wetlands | place: USA: Florida... | reverse complement strand
GAAAATCACCTACGAACTGGTGGAGTCCAGGCCGCCGGAACGGCTGGTGACGCGCATCGCCCAGCCCGGGCTGCCATTCGGCGGCGGCTGGACGTTCGAGATTTCTCCGCTGGCGAGCGGCGGCTCAGAAGTGCGCATCCGCGAAGACGGCGAGATCTATAACGTGATCTTCCGCTTCCTGGCGCGATTCATATTCGGCTACACTGGCAGCATCGAGACGTACCTGAGGGATTTGGGGGCCAAATTCGGCGAGCCCGTCGCCATCGAGGCGTAATCATGGGGCAGGAAATCGAGTGCAAGGCGCGGTACCGCGAGCAGTCGCTGGCCGGCAAGGCCTACCTGGAGACCGACCATCTGCTGTTCCGCGGCGAGGAACGGTTCAAAGTCCTGTTCAAGGACATGACGAAGGTGCAGGCGGACGGCGGCATCCTCAAAATCGAGTTTGCCGAGGGGCCGGCCGAGCTGGAACTCGGGGCGGCGGCCGGGAAATGGGCCCAAAAGATCCTCCATCCCCCCTCAAGGACCCACAAACTCGGGGTAAAACCGGGCCTGAGCGTCAAGGTGGTGGGCGATTTCGAGCCGGATTTCCTCGAGGACTTGGCCAACAGCCACGTGGAGACGGCGGGAGAGCGCGCCGACCTGATTTTTCTGTCCGCCAACGTGAAATCGAAGCTCTCGCAAGTCCGCAAGCTGGCGGCGATGCTGAACCGCGATGGCGCGCTGTGGATCGTCTACCCGCGCGGTGTCGAGCAAATCCGCGAGATCGACGTGATCAAGGCTGGCCGGGACAACGACCTGAAAGACGTCAAGGTGGCCAGTTTCTCGCTTACCCACACAGCCCTGAAATTCGTGATTCCCGTCCTGCACCGGCGGAAAAAGGGCCTGGCTGGCCGTATCGCCCCTCCCGGAAATCCCGGCTGATATCTGCTACCATATCGATGATTCGGTTCCCAATAGACTTCTCCGCAACGATCGCCCGATGTCGAAAGCGGAGGTTCTGAAGATGTCATCTTATATACCGCTGGCGCTACTGGCCTCCCATTCGATCGGCGCCAAATGGTCGCGGATGTTTGCCGAGACACCGTTTGCCGGCATCCATCAAATGGTCTGGTTCGACTGGGCCATGCTGATTCCCTATTTCTCGGTCCTGATCGTTCTTTCCGTGTATGGCATCCATCGCTACGATGTGATCCGCACCTACTTCAAGTACCGCAAGCGCGCCACGCAAGAGCCATCCGCCGTCCGCTTCGCGCAACTGCCGCCGGTCACTATCCAATTGCCCCTGTATAACGAGCGTTACGTGGTGGAGCGCCTGATCGAAGAGGTGCTCAAGGTGGAATACCCGAGGGAACTGCTGCAGATCCAGGTGCTGGACGATTCCACCGACGATACCGCGCCGTTCGCCGAGGCGCTGGTGGAACGCTACCGCACCATCGGCTATCCCATTGAGTACCACCACCGCTCGAACCGCCACGGGTTCAAGGCAGGCGCGCTGCAAGAGGGCCTGAAGACCGCGACCGGCCAACTGGTGGCCGTGTTCGACGCCGATTTCTGCCCGCCCTCCGATTTCCTGACGCGCACGGTGCATTATTTTGCCGATCCCAAGGTCGGCGTGGTGCAGACGCGCTGGAGTTACGTGAATCGCGACTACAACTTCCTCACGGAAGTGGAAGCCATGCTGCTGGATGGGCACTTCATTCTGGAGCACGGCGCGCGATCGACCGCCGGGTATTTCTTCAATTTCAACGGCACGGCGGGAATCCTGCGCAAGGCGATGATCGACGACGCCGGCGGCTGGCAGCACGACACCCTGACCGAGGATTCCGACCTGAGCTATCGCGCGCAGCTCAAGGGCTGGCGCTTCGTCTACCTGGCGGGCCTGGACTGCCCTTCGGAGCTCCCCGTGGAAATGCACGGTTTCCAGGTGCAGCAATCGCGGTGGGCCAAGGGGCTGACGCAGGTGGCCAAGAAGCTGCTTCCGGCCATCTGGAAGGCCGACATTCCGAAGCGCGTGAAGCTGGAAGCCTTCCTGCACCTCACGCCGAATATCTCCTACCCGCTGATGATCGTAGTTTCGGCCCTCATGCTGCCGGTCATGATCGTGCGCTTTTACATGGGCGTGTGGGAGATGGCGTTGATCGATTTTCCGCTCATCGCGGCGTCGTTCTGGTCGATCTCGGCGTTCTACGTGATCGCCCAGCGCGAGCTTCACCCGACGAGCTGGAAGCGGTCGGTGCTGATGTTGCCCATGCTCATGGCGGTCGGTGTCGGGCTCACGATCATCAATACCCGCGCGGTGCTGGAAGCGATTTTCGGCGTGCAGACGGCTTTCGCGCGGACGCCGAAGTACGCTATCGGCGACCGCCCGGTCAACCTGGAAGTGAAGAAATACCGCCGCCGCAGCGGCGTGCTTCCCTATATCGAGATCGCCGTGGGCAGTTACTTCCTGGCGATGGTCGCGTTTGCCATCGACACGTATAACTACTTCGCCATTCCTTTCCTGGCGCTCTTCGTGTTCGGTTATTACTGGGCAGGCTTCGGAACGCTGGTGCAGGAATATCAGGGCCGCCTGCGGTGGCTGAAGGCACAGAAGAAGCTGGCGGCGAGTTACTGAGCTGTCCCACCATTCCTCTCCTTTGTGCCTGGTTGCGCATGGCTGCTCACCTTGCCGAAACGCGAGCCCGTCCAGTTGTTCATGACGGCGGGCCTGGGGGCGGCGCCGAGCACCGTTGCGGCTTCCGTGACGTTGAGGCCCAGAGCATCTAAACTGGCGTCCTTGCTTCAGGTCGATCTCCTTTGCTGATGAAAGTCGATCCAATCGGCATCTGATGCATCGCCGTCTTCGTAGTGTGGATCATCTACCTGGCTTGCAGGTCCGCGGCCGGACTCGGCCGGAGGAGCTTGAGCCAGCACCCCGCAACTTCCCACGTTATATTCAAAGAAGTGCGTTATCTTCTCACCGGTCGCCAGCCTGAGGCCGCCGCCATCCTTCTGGTGGAGAGCGGATCGCGCGGCATTCTCGAAAAACTTCTGCCGCCGCTCGGCCAATCGTGGGGCAAAGGCGTCCGCACCGACCTGGTGAGTTGCTTCGCCACCCTTCCGCAAGGCTTCCCGCCGGAAGCGCGTCTCTATCGCGTGACCGATTATCGCGGCGCCGAAGGGCGCGGCAAGCTATACCGCGAACTCGCCCGCAACCGCTACTCGCACGTCGGCATCGTCTGTTCGGCCGAACCGCTCATGACGAAATGGAAATGGATGCTGGCGTGGCGCCTGCCGGCCAAGGTATTCGTCATCAATGAGAACTCCGACTATTTCTGGCTCGACCGGACGCATTGGCCGAATATCTGGACCTTTGTGCTGTTACGCACGGGTCTCGCCGGGTCGGGCGCGGTTCGCATTCTGGCGCGCCTCGTTTCATTTCCGTTCACGTTCGTGTACCTGTTACTCTATGCTGCAACCGTTCATACCAGGCGAGCTCTACGGCGAGGTTGAAAGATGAAATCGATTCTAGTGAAAGTTGTGGGCGGCCCCGAGAACATGGAACTGGCGGAGACGCCCAAGCCCACGCCCGGACCCACACAGGCGCTGGTGAAGATCGCCGCCAGCGGCGTCAATTTCATCGACGTTTATTTCCGCATCGGCTTGTACAAGGCCGATCCGCCCATCGCCCTGGGGAACGAGGGCGCGGGCACGGTGGAGGCCGTCGGGCCGGACGTGACCGAAGTGGCGCCTGGCGATCGCGTCGCCTACGCCATGTCGCGCGGATCGTATGCCGAGTACGCTCTGGTGCCGGCCTGGCAACTGGTCAAGATTCCCGGCCACCTGGATTTCACGACCGCGGCTGCCGCCATGCTGCAAGGCATGACGGCGCACTACCTCACGCACTCCACCTATGCGCTGAAGAGCGGCGATACCTGCCTGGTGCACGCGGCCGCGGGCGGCACCGGCGGGCTCATCGTGCAGATGGCGAAAATGCGCGGCGCCCGCGTGCTCGGAACCGTCTCCACCGCGGAGAAGGCCAGGATCGCGCGCGAGCACGGCGCCGACGAAATCATTCTGTATACCCAGCAGGATTTCGAGATCGAGGCCGGGCGTCTCACCGCAGGCCGCGGCGTTGACGTGGTGTACGATTCCGTCGGCCGCACCACGTTCGAAAAGAGCCTCGGTTCGCTTCGGCCGCGCGGAACCCTGGCGCTCTTCGGGCAATCGAGCGGAGCGGTGCCGCCGTTCGACCCGTCGATCCTGAACGCCAAAGGCTCGCTGTTCCTGACTCGCCCCAGCCTGGCTCACCATGTGCCGACGCGCCAGGAACTGCTCTGGCGCGCCGGCGATGTGCTCCGGTGGATCGATGAGGGCAAGCTCAAGCTGCGCATCGATCGCACGTACCGCCTGGCCGAAGCCGCCGAGGCGCATCGCGCCCTCGAAGGCCGCCACACCACCGGGAAACTGCTGCTCACGGTGCCATGATGTCCCTCCACACAACGCCCCCCGGCTTTTGCTCCCCCGTATCTGTGTCCACCTGCATTCATCCGTGTTCCCATTCTTCAACCCAGAAATCCGGAAGTTGGCCGCGGATGCACACGAATGCACATGGGTACGAGAAGGTTTCGATCCGTGTCCATCCGTGTCCATCCGGGGCTGACTGCTTTCCGCGACGGTCAAAGACCGTTCTTGCGCCGGAAAGCAATTGCGCTCGTTCGAGACACGCCCGAGCGAGTAGCCTCTCGAGGGCCGTAGAAGCAAGGAGCCGATGGAGCCGGAAGCCGGAAGCAAAGCGGCGGTGCCGGAGCCTCGTTGCGGGCTTGACCACTCCGGCTCCTGACTCCTTCCTCCCGGCTTGGCGCCTGGCGGCGGTGCTTCCGAACCCTGCATGACTCTTCAGGCCAAGTTGACCCTGGGCACCGTCTTGCTGGCGACCGTGATCGTCGCGGTGATTTCAGCGGTGTACCTGGGCAACATCATGGACCTCCAGTACGAGTCCGCGCTGCGCGAGGCGCGGCGCGTGGACGATGTCGCGCTCCGCTACGTGGAAGATGCCGCCAACAGCTCCAGTCCCGATGTGCCGCTGAGCGAGGCCCTCGCCAGCAGCCGGCTCACCGATCAACTGGAAACGGAAGTGGCGGCCAGCACCGAAATCGTGGAAGTGGCGGTGGTGGACGAGAATGGGGACATCCTGGCGGACAATTTCCCCGACCGGCGCGGCCAGCGCCTTCAACTCTACGAGAAACTGGCCCCGCTGGTGCAGTCGGGCTGGCCGCGGAAATTGAAAGTGCTCCTGTCGCACAACATCGAGCATTACGAAGTGGAGCGTAATGTGGGCCCGCCGCCGATTTCGGTCAAGGTGGTGGTGCAGCCGGCGACCATTCGCACATCGATGCAGCCGGCCATCGGCCAGAGCGCGTTCATCGCCCTGATCAGCGTGGTGGGCGCCATTTGCCTCACGTTTCTGTTCTCGGCCTTCGCCTTCCGCCCTCTCGGACGGCTCCGCCGCCAGCTCGATCTGCTCGCCAGCGGAGAATACGAGTCCGCGAGACCCGCGAACAAGCCGTCGCGCGATGAAGTGTCCATCATGGCGTCGAAGGTGAACCTGTTGGGCGAGCGCTTGCGCGGCGCGCAGTTCGAGATGTCCGACTTGCGCGGCAACATCGACCGCCTCCTCGAAGATCTCGAGGACGCCGTGCTGATTTTCAATCGCGAGAACCGCCTGGTGTTTGCGTCGGGCAGCGTTAGCCGCTTTCTCGGCAAGGAACGCGCGGCGCTCTCCAGCGAGACCATCGCCGATGTTTTCCCTCCCTCCACCAACCTGGGTTTCCTCATCGCGCAGGCAGCCGAGAGCGGCATGCGGATTCGCCACCGCCGTATTCCGCTGGGACCACCGGCGGAGGGCGCCGAACCGGGGCCCGCCGTGCTGCTCTCCGTCGACTGGCTGGAAGCGCAATCGGGCGCGCGCACCGGCTTGCTGGTGCGCCTGCGCGACCCCGAGGCGCAACGCCAGATCGGCCGTCAATTGCAAACCGCCGACCGCCTGGCCGCCATCAGCCGCATTTCCGGCGGCGTGGCGCACGAAGTGAAAAATCCGCTGAACGCCATCCTCCTCCACGTGGAAGTGGCGCGCACCCGCCTCAAACAGGGCGAAGCGGATGTCTCGCCGCAAATGGAAGTGATCTCGCGCGAGATCCTTCGCCTCGATCGCGTAGTAAAAACCTTTCTCGATTTCACCCGCCCCGTGGAACTGAAATATCGCATTCTTCCGCTGCGCGACCTGGTCCGCGAGATCGAGGAGCTCACCCGGCCGCAGGCCGAAGCCGCCAAAGTCCGCATGACGGTGGAGTGCGACCCCGAAGGTGTGGAGGTGCGGGTCGATCGCGACATGTTCAAACAGGCTCTCCTGAACGTGGTGGTCAACGCCATTCAGGCCATGAAGGACGGCGGCGAACTGCGCCTGGAGTGCTCCAGCGCCGGCGATACCGCGGAAATCCGCATTGCCGATACCGGACCGGGCGTGCCCCCGGAGCTGCGGGAAAAAATCTTCCGCCTGTACTTCACCACCAAGCCCGGAGGCAGCGGCATCGGACTCGCCATGACGTTCCGGATCGTACAATTACACGATGGTACAATCGACTTCAATAGCGAACCCGGAAAAGGCACCACTTTCGTGATCCGCCTGCCGATTGCCGCGTGAGCGAGGCTCCGGAATGAGACGCGCCAAACTGATTCTCGTTGCCGCCATCGCCATCCCGCTGGCCGGCTGCGTGTTGAGCGGCAAGCCCAAGCCGGTTGCCGCCGCGCCCGCTCCGCCCAAACCGGCCGCGCCCGCGCCGCCGCCCGAGCCGCTCTCCATTCCGCAGACGCAGGTGCAGCTTCCCGCGCCCCAGCCGTGGAATCCCGATGCGCTCAACACCGAGCCGCGCGAGCAGCCGGCGCCGCCGACGCAGCCCAAGGCCGCCGCGCCGCCGCAGCACCAGGCGCGCACCAGCGCCGCGCCCGCCAAACCGCCGGACTCGCCGCCCGCGGCCGCCGAGCAGCCTGCCCCCGAGCCCGCGCGCACTCCCATCCACGAGGTCATGCCCGAGGACGAACGGAATCGCTTGCGCGACGAGGCGCATGCCCATCAGGAACAAACCCGCAAATTATTGGCGGAAGCCAGGCCGCACAACCGAAATCAATTGCGCGCCAAAAACGAGATCGAACAATTTCTGAAGCAATCCCAGGACGCGGAAATTGCCGGCGATCTGCGCCTCGCGGACCAACTCGCCGAGCGCGCCCATACCCTCGCCAAGGAGTTGCAGAGTGGCAAATGACGAATTCGCCGGGCGGCGGCAGACCGTCGCCTCCGGGCTCGCCGAGCATAAGCTGGACGGCCTGCTGGTTTCCTTCGGTCCCAATCTGCGCTACCTTTCCGCTTTCACCGGGAGCAGCGCCATGCTGCTCCTGACGGCGGAGCGATCGATCCTCTTCACCGACCCGCGCTATACCATTCAGGCCGGCCAGGAATCCACCTGCCAGGTGCACATTTCGAAAGGACCGCTGCTGACCGACGTGGTTTCGGCCATCGCGCGCCTGCGTTTGCGGCACGTGGGCTATGAACCATCGATCATGAACTGCGATGCCTATCGGTCAATCGAGTCCAAAGTGCCGGCGAAAACTTCGCTCGCGCCGGTGAGAGGCTGGATCGAGGAATTGCGAATGGTGAAATCGCCTTCCGAGATCGCCGCCATTCGCCGCTCGGTGGCGACGAATTCGCAGGCGTTCGAGCAGGGCGTGGCGCGCGTGAAGCCCGGGATGAAGGAGCAGGATCTCGCGGCCGAACTCGAATATCGCATGCGCCGGCTGGGAGCGGAGAAACCCTCGTTCGAAACCATCGTCGCCGGCGGCGAACGCTCGGCGCTGCCGCATGCGCAGCCCACCGCGGCGAAATTCGAATACGGCCAGCTCATCGTCGTCGATATGGGCGCGCTGCGGGAAGGTTATTGCAGCGATATGACGCGCATGTTATTTCTCGGAACCCCGGGCGCCAGAGTGAAACGCACGTATAAAGCCGTGCTCGAAGCGCAACTCGCCGGGATCGGCGCAGTCCGCGCCGGCGCGCGTTCCGCCGCCGTCGATGCCGCGGCGCGCAAAGTGCTGCGCGGCTATGGACTCGACAAGGCTTTCGTGCATTCCACCGGCCACGGGCTCGGGCTCGAAATCCACGAGCCGCCGCGCCTCGGTAAGAAGGACAAGAGCAGATTGCAGGCGGGCATGACGATCACCATCGAGCCCGGCGTGTATATCGAAGGTTTCGGCGGCATCCGCATTGAAGACACCGTGCTGGTGACGGAAAAGGGCTGCGAGATTCTGACGCCGACCAGCAAAGAACTGCGCGTAATCGGGGGCTAAAATGCGCCGCTCCCCCGCGCTCGCGCCGCGCAGCCGATAGGCCGCGGCCGCAACCAAGCGGTGCGGTCCAGGAATCGACCCTGCCGCTTAATCCGACAGGAGATTACCGGACCTCCTATTCCATTTCCCAGCTTGACAAGCCTCCCGATCGGGGAGCATAGTGAAGGTCTGGAACGGAAACGCCGCTCCAGATGTCGCGATCTCCCTTCACGGGGAGAATCAAATTAAGGAGGAAGTTACATAGAACCAGTCCACAACATGGGCGGCTTCCGGCTTCCTCGTCCGGCCCACTGCGAATCTTGACGCGCTGTCGCAGGTCTTCTTGAGCGCCGCGGTCATTGAACCGCTGTCACGATGATTCGCGGACCGGCTTTGGGCTGGCGGTCGCCCTTTTCTTTTTGCTCCCGCCGCGTGGGATAATCGCACTTAGACCCCCACATCGCATGGACCGCGAATTCATCCGTAATTTTTCCATCATTGCGCACATCGATCACGGCAAATCCACGCTCGCGGATCGCCTGCTCGAAGTCACCGGCGCCCTCTCCGAGCGCGAAATGGTGGAGCAGGTCCTCGATTCCATGGACCTCGAGCGCGAGCGCGGCATCACCATCAAGGCCCACGCCGTCCGCCTCAACTATCGCGCGGACGACGGCAATACCTACCAGTTGAATCTCATCGACACACCCGGCCACGTCGATTTTTCCTACGAGGTGTCCCGCAGCTTGCAGGCCTGCGAAGGCGCGCTCCTGGTGGTCGATGCCTCGCAGGGGGTGGAAGCCCAGACCCTCGCCAACACCTACCTCGCGCTTCATCACAACCTGGAGATCATTCCGGTCATCAACAAAATCGATCTTCCGGCCGCCGAACCGGAGCGCATCCGCGAGCAGATCGAGACGGTCATCGGGCTCGACGCGCGCGATGCCGTTCTGGCGAGCGCCAAGCAGGGGATCGGAATCCACGACATTCTCGAGCACATCGTGCACCTCGTGCCCAGTCCGAAGGGGCTGCCCACCGGCCCGCTGCGCGCGCTGATCTTCGACTCCTGGTTCGACGCCTACCGCGGCGTCATCATTCTGCTGCGCGTCATCGACGGCAAAATTCGCCTGGGACAGAGGATCCGTTTGTGGTCCAACGGCCAGGTGTTCGACGTGGAAGCGCTCGGCTACCAGGCGCCGAAAGCCACCCCGTGTGACGAACTCTCCGCCGGCGAAGTGGGATATCTGTTCGCCAACATCAAGAACGTGGCCGACGCCAAAATCGGCGACACGATCGTCGACCATGACGATCCCGCGCCCGCGCCGCTGCCCGGTTTCGAAGAAATCAAGCCGATGGTGTTCGCCGGCCTCTACCCGGTGGAGTCGCACGAACACGGCCTGCTGCGCGACGCGCTCGAAAAGTTGCGCCTCAACGACAGCGCCTTCAGTTTCGAGCCGGAGAATTCCGTCGCGCTCGGCTTCGGTTTCCGCTGCGGATTTTTGGGGCTGCTCCATCTCGAAATCGTGCAGGAACGCCTGGAGCGCGAGTTCGATATCGATCTCATCACCACCGCGCCCGGCGTGCGCTACCGCGTCACCACCACGGTGGGCGAAGTTCTCGAAATCGACAACCCCACGCGCTTTCCCGATCCCTCGGAAATCAAGCAGATCGAAGAGCCGATCATCGAGGCGATGGTAATTACGCAGGAAGAGTACCTCGGCGGCATCCTGAAACTGCTCGAGGAGAAACGCGGCACGCAGAAGAAATTCGAATACATCGGCGGCGGCCGCGTGATGCTCACCTACGAGATGCCGTTGAACGAGATCGTGCTCGATTTCTACGACCGGCTGAAGTCCTGCTCGCGCGGCTACGCGTCGCTCGACTATCATTTCTCCGGTTACCGCGTCTCGCCCATGGTGCGGCTCGACGTGCTGGTGGCCGGCGATCCCGTGGACGCGCTCTCCATGATCGTCCACAAGGATTTCGCCCACGACCGCGGCAAGGAACTGATTTCCCGTCTCCGCAAGCTCATTCCCCGCCAGCAGTTCGAGGTGGCGTTGCAGGCGGCCATCGGCAACAAGATCGTGGCGCGCGAAAACATCTCGGCCCTGCGCAAGAACGTGCTCGCCAAGTGCTACGGCGGCGACATCACGCGCAAGCGCAAGCTGCTCGAAAAGCAGAAAGAGGGCAAGAAGCGGATGAAGCGCGTCGGGCGCGTGGAAATTCCGCAGGAGGCCTTCCTGGCCGTGCTGCGTGTGGGAACTTCCGACGCGGACGAGTAGTCTTATTGAATATGCACAAGGGCCTGACGGGCAGGCTCGCGCTGGTAGCGCTGCTGCCGCTGGCGGTGTTCGCCGCCGATAATCCGCTTCCCAAAGCCGACCGCGATCCCACGCCGCCCACGCTCGAGCAAAAAATCCTGGTGCGCGATGGCATTGCCCTGCATGACCAGGGCGATTACGATGGCGCCATCGCCAAGTACAAACAGGTGCTGGACGCCAACCCCGACGAAGTCTTCGCCATGCACGAACTGGGGTTCACCTATTTCACCAAGAAAGATTACCCGAACGCGCTGGAAATCGCGCGGCGAGGCGCGAGCTATCGCTCCCCGGACCTTGCCGGTTTTCACACGCTGATGGGCAATGTTCTCGATGAAATGGGGGATCGCGATCAGGCCATCGCGGTCTATCGCGCCGCCATCGAACAGTCGCCGGACGTTGCGCTGCTCCACTTCAACCTGGCGTTCACCCTCATGCGATCCAATCGTCTAAGCGAGGCGAAGTCTGCCGTGGAGGATTCCGTCACGCTCAATCCCCGGCATGCCAGCAGTCATTGCCTGCTGGGCGAAATCTACGCGGGACTGGACTATCGCGTTCCCGCCGTGCTGGCGTTCTCGCGATGCCTGATGCTGGAGCCGTCCACCGAACGCGGCCGCAAGGCGATGGAGAGGGTGCAGGCGCTGATCCACGGCGGCGTGAGCAAGGGCGACAAGCCGAACGCCATCAACATCACCTTCGCGGCTGACGCCAAAAAAGACGAGGGCGACTTCGGATCGGTGGACCTGGTGATGTCGATGAGTCTCGCGGCGGGGGAGATGAAGTCGAAGAAAAAACCGACGCCTTTCAGCCGCTTCGCCGACGTTTACTCCGTGATGGCCGGCCTCATGTCGGCCATGGAGCCCTCCGGGTTTGCCGCGCGGTACTACGCCCCATTTTTCGCCCAACTCGGGAAACGCGACCTCATCGAAGCATTCGTCTTCTCGGCCTTCGCGAGCGCCGATCTCGAAGGCGCCCAAGCTTGGGCCAAAAAGAACGAAAGCAAGTTGAGCGAGTACCGCGAGTGGGCGCAATCGTATCGCTGGCCGGCGGGAAAGTGACCTACTGCAAAATCGGAAGCTCCTTGTACCCGGCCGGGACGTAGAGGCTGCCTTCCGTCACGCCTTGCGGCGCGGCGGACCGCACCTGCCGTCCCAGCTCCTGCGCTGGCAGACGGCCGGCGAGCCCGTCCGCGAACAGGCGCGCGATGGCCGCCGTCTCCTCGCCCGTCTCATGCGCGAATTCCAGCCGGAAATGGGCGATTCCCGCGGCGCGCCAGTCGTCGAGATGGCGGCTGGCCTCCTGCGCCTCGGCGCCGAATACGGTATTGCGGCAGCCGACGTCGGCCACCACGGGATGCGCGCGGCCGGCATCGTCGCGCAGCGCCACTACGTGCCTCTCGCAGGGGCG
>Ga0335078_10013555_pt1 | contig 12080 bp, 7 predicted proteins | sample Lox_Sample_32_FD_206711 | JGI IMG/M metagenome (GOLD analysis project Ga0335078, IMG submission 206711) | Soil microbial communities from Loxahatchee National Wildlife Refuge, Florida, United States - Lox_Sample_3.2 | ecosystem: Environmental > Terrestrial > Soil > Wetlands | place: USA: Florida... | reverse complement strand
GGTTCGGTCCATCCTGGTCGTGAAATTCAGTACAGTCTGAAGTTCACTTTCTAACGCGCGCTCCCTCAAGCGTTCGTTACACCCCAACGGCGGGGCTTGAATCTTCAAGCCCCGCCGTCTATCTTTGAGGTGCGTCGTTCCAATCTTAGTTTTTCAATCGGCGGGCTCGTGCCACCTCTAGCTCTTTTCTTTTGGGACAAGACGGTGTCGTTCCGGAAGACGCGGCTCTTGTTCATTTTCGGTGCGTCGCTAGTCCTCGCTCTTACTCTTCCTGGCCAGATTTCTCAGTCTCCGGCAGGGCGTCCATCCTCGGGCACCTCCTCTAATCAAGCGGAAGTCCAGGTCGCCTTGGAACAGCGTCTTCAGAACGCCCGTGCAGCAGATCTTTCCGGCGATCCGGGCCGAATCCGGAAAGCCAACGAACAGGTCATCGCCTTCGCCCTGCGCCAGATGGGGCAGCTCAGGCTCTTGGAATCTGCCTATTCCCAAGCGGCCGAGCTCTATCGCCGATCCCTTGATTTCGAGGATATCCCGGATACCCGCGTGGACCTTGGTATCGCCCTGGTCGGCGCGGAACAGCCGGACGACGCCATCGCCGAAGTGCGCTCGGTTCTTCCCCATCGTCCGGATGATGTCCGGTCCCTCACCGTCCTTGGCAGGGCGTTGTTGCTCAAGAAGGATTTTCGTCAGGCTGCGTCGCCCCTCGCGCGTGTTGCCACGCTCACTCCTAGCGTTGAAACGCTCTACACATTGGCTACCTGTCTCCTTGCTTCCCATGACCCTGCGGACAAGACCCGCGCTGCCCAAGCCTTTGAGCAGATGATTCATCTCGCAGGCGACTCGGGTTCTCTCCATGTCATGTTCGGCAGAGCCTATCGCGATGCCAGCGACTTGCCGGCCGCCATTCGCGAGTTCCAGCGCGCAGTCGCCATTGATCCAAAGACGCCCCATGCCCATTACTTTCTCGGTCTCGCTCAGTTGGCAGCAAATGAATGGTCCCCTACTCCCGAAGTGCATCAGGAATTTGCCAAAGAGCTTCAGCTCGAACCGCGCGATTATTTGGCCAACTACATGACTGGCTTTATTGATTCCTCGGAACGCAAATATGCCGATGCGCAACCCTATCTTCAACGCGCCTCCCAAATAAACCCGGACGCTCCGGAGCCCTGGCTCTATCTTGGCTTGAATGCCTACGCCTTGGGCCAGCCGAAGCCAGCGGAAGTCGCACTCCGCAAAGCCATCCTCCTGACCGGATCGGACGAATCCCGCAATAATTACCAGATTCGGCGCGCTTATATTGATCTCGGCCGTGTCCTCATTGCGTCGGGTCGTTCCGCGGAAGGTGAAAAGTGCCTCGCCAAAGCCCGTGAGCTCCAAAACAAGGTCTTTGAAACAAGTCAGCAGGAAATTGGCGCGCACCTGTTGGAAGGCGGAGCGGGAGCCGCCGCAGTCGTCCTTCCTCTCGGCCCCGACGCGGAAAAAGAAGCAGTCCCTTTGGTCGCCGCGTTTGCCGATCCCTTTACCCACGTGGAGGCTTCCACCCTCGCTCAATCCAATCTGACGGAGAGTCAGAAGCACGCTGCCCAGGTTCAGGAGAAAACGCTTCGATCCGTTCTCGCTCTCAGCTTCAATGACCTTGCAACCTCTGAAGCCGTCGCAAAAATTTATCGTTCGGCCCTCGGCCACTATCAGGAAGCCGAACGTTGGGATTCGCACACGCCTGGTTTGTACCGTAATTTAGGGGTGGCCGCGTTTCGTGTGGGCGATTCGGCTGAAGCCATTCGAACACTTCCTCTTGCTCTGGCGGAAAAACCTGCCGATGCCCCCATTCGTGCCATGCTGGGTATGGCCTATTACGGTTCGAACCGCTTTGCCGATGCCGTCAAAACCTTCACACCTCTCGGCGAAGCTGGAATGCGTGACCCGATTGCCGGCTACGCTTGGGCAGCTTCTTTGACCAAGCTCGGCGATCTCAAACCCGCTTCGCTCGTCCTGATCGAAGTCCAAAAAAACCATCTCCCTCCGGATACCTGGCTTCTCGTCGGCCAGCTGTGGATATCCATCCAAAACTATGCGCGCGCCGTAGCCGCTTTTCAGTACGCTCTGGCTTCGAATCCCTCTTTGCTCAGAGCCCATTACTATGAAGGCATCGCTTATCTCCGCTGGGAGCGCCACACCGAGGCCGCCGCCGAATTCCAGGCCGAGCTAAAACTGAATCCCGATGACGCGGAAGCTAAGGACAACCTGGGCTTTTTGTACCTTGAAAAATCCCGCACCGGCGATGCCGCCGCGCTTTTCCGCTCCGTTCTCGATTCTCATCCCGATGACGCCACCGCCCACTACCAACTGGGGAAAATCCTCCTGGATGAAGGCAAGATCAACGAAGCGATCTCGCAGCTCGAGCAGGCCGCTCGTATCAGCCCTGATACGGATTACATCCACTATCAATTGCAGGCAGCGTATCGTAGAGCATCGCGCATCGAAGACGCGGACCGTGAACTGGAAATTTACAAGCAAATCAAGGCGCGCAAGCGCGCCAGTGCCGTTCCTTCGGGGATGGGCGACAATCCATGATCATGGACTTCTCGGTGGCTCATTGATCTCTTCATTTCTCTGCAGGTGCGCATATTCCGGCTTCATATTTCTCCTCTCGGGCTTCGTCGCGCTTGCTCAGGAAGCTCATCCGTTGCCGCCACCTCCTCCTCCGGGGGTTAAGGCCGTCACGTGCACCGCGCGCCCTGTTCCGCAGCTTGTGGACATCACAGAGAAAGCGGGAATTCACTTCAATCATTCCTCGGCCCCGGAAAGCCGGTACATCGTCGAATCCATGAGTGGCGGAGTAATTCTTATTGATTACGATCGCGACGGCTGGCCCGACATCTATTTCACCAATGCTCCCACCGTGGATATGGCCATGAAGGGCGAGAAAAGCGCGGGCAAGCTCTATCACAATAATCACGACGGTACATTCACCGATGTCACGGCCAAAGCTGGCATCGCCACTCCGTGTTTCGCCATGGGCGGCGCGGTCGGCGATTACAACAATGACGGATGGCCGGACCTCTACCTCACTTGTCTCGGAGGCAATGTCCTCTATCGCAACAATGGCGACGGCACTTTCACCGACATTACCAAGCAGGCCGGCGTCGCCGACGGCCGTTGGTCCACCGGCGCGGCCTTCGGGGATTACGATGGCGACGGCTATCTCGATCTGATGGTCACCAATTACGTGGACTTTCATCTCAATGATCTTCCCGCGTTCGGCAAAGCGCCCAACTGCAAATACCGCGGCATTGAAGTGCAGTGCGGCCCTCGCGGCCTGAAGGGTGCCGGCGATTCTCTCTTCCACAACAATGGCAACGGCACGTTCACCGACGTTTCGAAAGCCGCCGGTGTCAGCGATCCGAATGGCTATTACGGCCTCGGAATCGTCTGGGTGGATTTCAATCATACCGGCCGCCCGGACATTTACGTCGCCAACGATTCGACGCCGAAGTTTTTGTACAAGAACCTCGGCAACGGAAAATTTGAGGAGATCGGCCTCGAATCCGGCACCGCCGTGGACGAGGACGGCTCTGAACAGGCCTCCATGGGTATAGCCATTGGTGATTATTTGCATTCCGGCTATCAGTCCATCTACGTTACGAATTTTTCCGACGAATACGACGATCTTTTCCGCAACGACGGCGATTGGAATTTCACCGACGTCTCCTATAAATCCGGAACCGCCCTCCCCTCTCTCCCCTACGTTAAATGGGGAGCCTCCTTCGTGGACCTCGATAATGACGGATGGCTCGATCTTTTCACCGTGACAGGGCACGTCTACCCCCAGGTGGATACGCTCCCCTCGGGCGCGCGCTACCGCGAACCGCAAATGCTGCAACTGAATCAAAAAGATGGAACCTTCTGCGACGCCAGCGATCAGGCCGGCCCGGCGATCCGCGTGCCTCGCGTCTCGCGCGGTCTCGCCGTCGGCGATCTCTTCAACGATGGCAACATGGATCTCGTAGTGGAAGATTTGGAGGGGGAGCCGGTCATTTTGAGGAACATCGGTGTGCCCGGCCGGCACTGGGTCAGTTTCGAGCTGGCGGGGACCAAGAGCAACAGGCTGGCAATAGGAGCCGAAGTGAAAATCGCCGCTGGAGGAATGACGCAAATCGGAGACGTGCGCAGCGGAGGAAGCTACCTCTCGCAGAGCGATCTACGCGTGCATTTTGGTTTGAACACGGCAACGAAAATTGACAGCGTGGAGATTCGCTGGCCCTCTGGTACAACGGAAACATTGAAGGATCTAGCGACTGACAAGTTTTACAGCGTGCTGGAAGGGCAGGGGATTGTTTCCGTGGATAAAATCCGTCCCTCAGGTCCCGCCAAGAAGAACGCAGCAAAAGCTCCTACAGCCGAACCGGAAACCCAGAAGTCGAAACCATAGCGATCGTCAACGTCCGTCTTTTTTCAGCAGTTCGACACGCTGCTCCTGGTAGCGCGCGAGGGATTTTTCGATGACGGTCAAAGCCGCGTACGCGGGCCGAATTTCCTCCACCTGAACCTGCTTCCCTTCGAGCTGCTTGTAATCCTGGAAAAATCTTTTGAGAACAAGCAAACGGTGCGCGGGCAAATCGCGTGCCTCGAGATAGCTGCTGAATTCCGGATCGTTGGTGGCGACAGCGATGATTTTGTCGTCGGTGGTGCCGGAATCGAGCATGGTCATCAGGCCGATGGCGCGGGCCTTGATCAGCGAGAGCGGCAGGACGGGCTCCTGGCAGAGGACCAGAACATCGAGGGGATCATTGTCCTCCGCGTAGGTCTGTGGGATGAAACCATAATTCGCGGGATAAAAAACTGCGGAGTGGATAATACGGTCCACCTTGAGAAGCCCACTCGGCTTGTCGAGTTCGTACTTGACGTTCGATCCGAGGGGAATTTCGATAACGGCCTGGAAATCGCGAGGGAGGTCCTTGCCGGGGGAAATGTCGTGCCAAGCGTGAACCATTCTGTGGGTCCTTATCTGACAGATATGAGGAGCAGCGCCAGCTCACTATTATCACGCGACCTTCCTGTGGGACAAAGCGGGGAACGCCGTTTCGGAGGCCGCGAGCGCCGGGCACGGATTGCAATGGAAGGCCCACCCCCGGGGTAGAGAGGGTGGGCCGGGTGTTGCGCGTTGCTATCTGTGGTCGATGAGGGGCTCGATGCGCTCCGCGTCGCTGTGAATGTTCGCGAAGACGGGACCAGGAGCGCCCGCTGGCCACAAAGAAGAGACGACGGTGTGAATCGTGCGGCCGTTGTTGGCGACGACGAGCACCAACTTGATCACCGTTCCCGGGGAAACGGTGACCGGAGCGCCGTTGACCAGCTTATCCGCCGGGGGGAAGTCAATCTCAGCCCATCCCGTGCAATCGGAATTGACATGGTAGGAGCCCGTTTCGTTGATGCTGAACCCTGTCGCGGAATCTATATCGGAAGAGTCCGTATAGGTGGGTTGTCTCGGATCCGCTGGTGCCAGGCCATTGCCCATGATGAAGTCGGTCTGGGAGAGCGTGCCCCGGCCGTCGAAATGAGTGATCGCGACTCCATCGCGATAGGCCATGATTGAAGTCGTCGGGGTGGGCGGAGTGGTGGTGGTGTTCGGGACGAAGATCTCGCCAGAAACCCGAAAAGCATAGTCGCCTTTGAGAGTGCTGTTCGAACAACCCTCATTGTCCCTGGATTGGGCCCGTGCTGCTGGAATCAAGAGCGCCGCGCCAAGAGCGAGCGGCAAGAAACGGAAAATCGATCGAGTCATGAGCATCTCCTTGAGCTTTCGATTGCCGCCCTGCGGGAGCGGAGTGGCGGCATAGTAGTGAAAGTGGCTCGAGGGAGTCCTGCAGAGATGCTGAAGAGTTTCTGAAGTTCTTCTGACGCCGGGACTCCTCGAAGAGTAGAATCCAAGCCAATCAAATGACCTGCGAATGACATTGACGGAGCCGAAGATGCCCGGAAAAGTCCTGCAATTTGGGCGATTTGAGCTGGACCGTGACAACTTCGAATTGCGGCGGGACGGCAAGGCCATAAAGATCGAAAAATCGCCATTGGAACTGCTTTTGGTGCTGGCGGAGCGGTCCGGAAAGCTGGTGACTCAGGAGGAGGCCACTGAGCTGGTCTGGGGCAAAGACGTCCATATTGAAGCAGGTTCGGCGCTGTACACGGCAGTGCGCAAGATCCGGCATGCGCTGGGAGATTCCGCAAGAAAACCCCGGTACATCGAAACCGTAGCTCGCAAGGGGTATCGCTTTCTGGGCAAGCGGAAGGAGAGCGTACCCACAAGCTCCCACCGGGAGGAATCGCAGCGTCCGATGTTGGCTGTTTTGCCGCTGGAAAACCTGAGCAGAGATGAGGAACAGGAATATTTCAGCGATGGCGTGACCGAGGAGATCATCACGGAATTGGGACGGCTCTCAACGCGGGAACTGGGTGTCTTCGCGCGAACTTCCGTGATGCGTTACAAAAGAACGCGAAAATCCATTCGGGTAATCGGCCGCGAACTGGGCGCCAACTATGTGATTGAGGGAAGCGTGCGGAGGGATGCGGGAAGGGTGCGGATTGCCGTGCAGCTCATCAGGGTTGACGATCAGACGCATCTATGGGCGGAGGTCTTCGATAGGCCTGGGCGAGAGGTGCTGAGGATCCAGACGGAGGTGGCCCAAGCGGTCGCACAAGCGATCCGGGTGCGGTTGGTAAACGCGGCGCGCCCGACGCAGGAAGTAGATCCGGAAGCATACGATCTGTATCTGCGCGGGCGTTTTTTCCAAGCCAAAACGATCGAACCGGCGATGAGAAAGGCGATCGAGTATTTTCAGCAGGTTCTTCAGCGCCAGCAGGAGTTTGCCCTGGCCTGGGTCGGCCTGGCCGAATGCTACGTGCGGCTACCGATTACGAGCGACGTGCGCCCTTGCGAAGCATTCCCTCACGCAGAGAAGGCAGCGGAGCGAGCCATTGCAGCGGATCCCCATCTTGCAGAAGGGTACGCCGCGAGGAGCGCTGTGCGGTTCTGGCACGCCTGGGATTGGGAGGGAGCAGAGCGGGATACGCGGGAAGCTCTGGCGCGCAATCCGTCCAGCGCAATGGCGCATTTGTGGCGAGCCCATTTGCTCTCCAACCTTGGCCGGCATGAAGAAGCTCTGGCGGCGGTTGCTTGCGCCAAGCAGTTGGATCCCTTCTCGCGAATCATCAACACCTTACATGGGCAGTTCCACTATCATGTAGGACCGCAGAGATATCAGGAGGCGGAGGCACTCTTGCGATTTGCGCTACAAGTGGATCCGCACTTTTGGGTGGCGCATATTCATTTAAGCAAGATCTGGGGAATGAGCGGGAAATACAAGGCTGCCGTACAAGCTGCGCAGAAAGCCTACCGCTACTCGCATGGGAATACGGAAAGCACGGCAGTGGAGGGCTGGTCGCTGGCAATGAGCGGGAGGCGGAGTGAGGCTCGGGAGAAATTGAAAGCACTAAAGCTGCTTTGCAAGAAGAAATTCGTTCCGCCGCTGCACCGGGCTCTGATCCTCGTGGGGGCCGGGGATTATCGCGGCGCGTTGGATGAATTGGAAGAAGCAATGGCAGAACGCGACGTGCGGCTGACGTTTTTGCTCGTGGAGCCGCGTTGGAATCCGTTGCGGGAGGAGACACGATTCCAAAAAATAATGTCGCGGCTGAATTTACCACCAACCTGAATCAGACATGCTGGAAATCAGAGACATGCGCTTCGTTGACAAGCGAGCGGGCCGGCGCTATGGTGCGATGCGTTTCGAAATGCAGCGTGTTTGGCGGAGAATGGGGATGACCAGAATTTTCAGAAATGCACGGAACGGAGTGCCTGCCCTCGTATTGGGCGCTGTGTTGATCGCCGCAGCGACAGTGTTGGCAGGGCTACGCGCACAGGAAACAAGTGAGCCGAATCCCATCGCGGTGGAATACACCAAGCATGAATACCGGATTCCGATGCGGGACGGCGCGAAACTATTCACCGCGGTGTACGTGCCAAAGGACGCTACGCCGCAGAAGACATACCCTTTCTTAATCGAGCGAACGCCCTACAGCGTGGCGCCTTACGGCGAGGACAATTATCCGAAGCGACTGGGTCCAGCGCCGAGCTTTTCGAGAGACGGATTCATTTTCGTGTATCAGGACGTGCGCGGGCGGTATCAGAGCGACGGTACATTCGAGGAGATGACGCCGGAAATTGACCTTAAGAAATCTCCGAAAGACGTGGATGAAAGCACGGACACTTACGACACGATTGACTGGCTGCTGAAACACATTCCGGACAACAACGGGAAAGCTGGAATTTATGGAATTTCCTATCCCGGATTTTTTGCCGCGGCGGGGATGATTGATACCCACCCGGCGCTGAAAGCAGCTTCGCCGCAGGCTCCGGTGACGAATCTCTATATGGGCGACGACGCGTATCACAACGGCGCGTTCATGCTGGAGGCGAATTTCGGGTTCTATACGTTTTTCAAGCAGCACGCCGGGCTCGAATACCCGCCGGTTCACTTTCACGAGTTCGATTACGGGACGAATGACGGCTACGATTTCTACCTTTCCATGGGGCCGATTTCCAATTCGAAAAAATATCTTCCCGGTCCGGCCAACGCACTGTGGTACGACCAGATTGATCATCCGAATTACGGCCCCTACTGGGAGGCGCGCGATCTTTCCGCGCATATGAAAAACATTCATTGCGCGGTGATGGTCGTCGGCGGCTCATTCGATGCGGAAGACATCATGGGGCCGTACCGGATCTTCAACGCCGTCGCGAAAGTCAGTCCAAACGTTCCGGACATGATTGTGGAAGGCCCATGGGTGCATGGCGGATGGGCGTTTACCACGGGAGATCATCTGGGGCCGGTGAGTTTTGTATCGAAGAATTCGGAATACTTCAACGACCAGGTGTTGCTGCCGTTTTTCCAGGAATATTTGAAAGGCGGGCCCGATCCTAAGTTGCCGAAAGCACTGGTTTTCGAGACGGGAACGAATGCTTGGCGCCGCTACGATTCCTGGCCTCCGAGGAATACCGAAGCGAAAGCGCTGTATTTACAAGCGGACGGGAAATTGAGTTTTGAGGCGCCGAAGGCTTCTGCCGATGCGAGCGACGAGTACATAAGCGATCCGGCAAAGCCGGTGCCGTTTGTCGAGACTGAGGCGACTGACGTGCCACGTGAATACATGGACGCGGACCAGCGCTTTGCGGCCAAGCGGCCGGATGTGCTGGTGTATGAGACCGAGCCGCTCGAAAAAGACATTACCGTGGCCGGCCAAGTTTCGCCGCGGCTATGGATTTCTTCGTCGGGGACGGATTCGGATTTTGACGTGAAGCTGATTGACGTTTATCCGATGGATTATCCGGACCCTTCGCCGAATCCGATGTTTGTGCATATGGGGGGATACGAGCAGCTTGTGCGCGGCGAGCCGTTCCGCGCGAAATTTCGAAAGAGCTTCGAAAAGCCGGAGCCGCTGACGCCGAATCAGCCAACGGCGATTGATTTTTCACTGCCGAGCATCAACCATACGTTTCGCCGCGGCCACCGGATTATGGTGCAGATCCAGAGCACGTGGTTTCCGCTGACGGACCGCAATCCGCAGAAGTTCGTGACCATTCCGGACGCGACAGAGGCGGATTTTCAGAAAGCGACAGAGCGGATTTACCGTGGCGGCGAGCACGAGTCAAGCATTGTGCTCCCGGTGCTAGAGAGAAATGGGGCGAGTGAGAATTGAGCGGCGACCAGGGAGCGCCTTTTAGCGAACGGGTTGGAGCAGGAAGCCGAGGGTCAAGCGGAAGGCGCAGCTTTCTTGGTCCAGCCGCCGAGGATCGCGCCCATGATACAGAGTCCCACGAGCGGATAGAATTGGTTGATGGCAAAAAGTTGCGGGGGCCGCAACTCGTACATGTATGTTGTGTAGGTAATCGGGCCGACGAAACCGATCCAGACGAGAATGCCGAGAGCGGCGCCGCGGGAAACGGTTGTGGCGTTGCGCCAAAGGCAAAGTTGCGCGAGAACAAACGCGATCAGCAAATTCAGGGCAAATGTGATGACGTAGGCCAGAAAGGGATTGAGGGATTTTGCCTGGGCTTCTGTTATGTTTTCGAGAGCCATCCAGGACTTGCTGAACAAAAGTCCGTACCACACACCGCCGAGCAGCCAATACACGATCGCCGCGATTACAATCGCCAGATAATTTGTTTTCATGGTGCTCACCTCGGAAGTGGAATGCGCCGGGCGAAGCCGCGGCCGGAATGCCCCTGGGTTGCGGAGAGTTTGCGTGCTGAAAGAGGAAGTGTCAAGCGAAGCGTTTCGCGGCAGGGTGGCAGGAAAAGGGTGCGGCGGACGCTCTGCTAAGTTGTGTCTTATCAATAAGCTGGATGGTTCCTGTCCGCGATCTGTACGCACGTCCAGTTGCGGTGGCGTTCGATTTCGCGTGAAATTGTTTGTGGAGAGCGGTGCGCCAGAATGCGGGAGAGCTACAAGTCGAAGAGCTGGCGCAAATCTGCAGCCGCAGAAATCATCACTGTTTTCTTCCTTGCCTTTCTTCCCGGGTGCTCCGGCGGCGTTTCCTCCACAAACGCGAATGGAAATTCATCCTCTTCCGGCGCGAGCGTTTCTGTTTCGCCCGCTAGCGCCAACGTGCGCGCGGGAGATTCGTACACCTTCACAGCCACGGTCAGCGGCGCGCAAAACACCAGTGTGACATGGTCGGTGAACGGGACGACCGGTGGATCTCCGACTGTTGGAACGATTGATACGAGCGGCAAATACACCGCGCCGATTTCCTTGCCGAGTCCGAATACCATGACAATTCGCGCAACGAGCGTTGCGGACGCTTCCGTAAGTGGCTCAGCCACCGTCACGCTGCTGAATCCCACGCCGACGCTCACCGGAATATCACCGGCATCCACCAATCTCGGCAGTTTCGCCCTGACTGTCACTGGGACTAAATTCGTTTCCGGCGCGCAAGTTCTCTTCGGTGGCACTCCGCTCTCGACCACGTTTGTTTCCGCGACGCAATTGAACGCGCAGGGAAATGCGACCTCGTCCGGAACTTTTACAATTGCGGTGCAAAATCCCGATCCGGGAAGCAGTTCGTCCACGAGTGTGAATTTTCAGGTGAACGGTTCGCCGCAAGCCGCGAGCTGCAGCGGAATGTCGCTGGGGGCGGGCGCCAGTCTGAACGGTTACCGGCCATTTCCCTCCGACAACGCGTGGAACACGGACATTTCGAACGCACCGGTGGATTTGAACTCGAACGCAATCATCAATTTCATCGGCGGGAACGTCGGGCTGCACGCAGATTTCGGATCTGGGCAATATCAAGGCTCGTACATCGGAATTCCGTACTTGATTGTTGGGCCGCAACAGCCGCAGCTGGATATCAATTACATGGCATACGGGGATGAGAGCGATCCGGGGCCCATGCCGATTCCGGTCACCACGAATATCGAGGGCTATCCAAATCCGGGGAGCGGCGACCGCCACGTGCTGGTGCTGGATACCACAAATTGTTTTCTCTACGAGCTGTACAGTTCGTATCCTCAATCGAACTCATGGAGTGCGGATTCCGGCGCGGTGTGGGATTTGCAGGCCAACGAGCAGCGGCCCTTTAGCTGGACGAGCGCGGATGCAGCCGGATTGCCGCTCTTTCCGGGACTGGCGCGCTTCGACGAGGTCGCCGCCGGCGCGATCAATCATGCGTTGCGCTTTACGCTGGCACTGACGCGCGCCGCCCTGACGCCGCCGGCGACACACTGGGCAGGCAATTCGACGAATCCCAATGCGCCGCCGATGGGGATGCGGCTGCGGCTCAAAGCGAGCTTCGACATTTCCGGATATTCCGCGGCCAATCAGGTGATCCTGAAGGCCATGAAGAAATACGGCCTGATCCTCGCGGACAACGGTTCTTCGATGTACATCAGCGGAGCACCGGACGACCGTTGGAACAACGACGACTTGCACTTGTTGGGAAATGTAACGGCTTCGGATTTCGAAGTTGTGCAGATGAGCCCCATTTATACTTCGTCGAATCTTCCTGCCGGAGTGGCGCCG
>Ga0335078_10013553_pt1 | contig 12082 bp, 7 predicted proteins | sample Lox_Sample_32_FD_206711 | JGI IMG/M metagenome (GOLD analysis project Ga0335078, IMG submission 206711) | Soil microbial communities from Loxahatchee National Wildlife Refuge, Florida, United States - Lox_Sample_3.2 | ecosystem: Environmental > Terrestrial > Soil > Wetlands | place: USA: Florida... | reverse complement strand
GCATCTCTGGGCAGGACATTGTAGCCGGGAATTCAGCGTCCGCGAAAGAGTTTCTTGCACGCACGGCGCTATGCTGCAACCGCTTGCACAAAAAGAAAACAAGTTTGTGGAAAACCCGATTCAGCGGCTAATTCCGAGCTTGTTGCGCAGCTCTTGTGCAAGTTCCTGCACTGCCCGCATCCGCGTCGCAGCCACCGCCGGCAGCTCCGGGACTGCCAGCGCCATCTCGCTCGAAAGTAGCAAGGCCGTCAGCGAGTCTTTCAATTCGTTGCGCAGCGATTGTTCCGCCGATTGGCGCGCCACTACATCTTCCCGCTTGCGGCGATACAACGTCGAACGAAGCTCGCGCACCACGCGCTCAATTCCGCTGATGGCAAAGTTGACATAAACCGGAATGGCCGTGCCCGCGTGTCCGAGCACTAGCTCGCTTTCATCTGGCTCCGCTTCCACCAACGATTGATCCACAATCACGGCCAGATATTCATTCGCGCGCAACTGCGCCCCGGCCTGACGCAGCGTGCTGGCTACATGGATTACTTCCGAGGTGGCGGCTTCCAGCGCCTGCGCGCATTCCGGCGCCCGCGCCGCAGGGGTGATCAGCAGAATCATAATCACTTTCAACAGCAACTCTTCTACCACAGTTGCTGCGACTGAAAAGAGGCGGTTTAGAGAAGTTCTGACGCAGTCATTTCCCGCCGCGGGAACAATCTTCCCAGTCCCCCTTAATCCTGGGAATTGTATTCCTTGAGTTTGCGGTACAAGGTGGTCTTGCCGATACCCAGTAAGCGTGCTGCCAGCAACTTATCGCCGTTGAGCTGAGCAATTGCCCCCAGGATCGTCTGCTTCTCCAGTTCAGACATCGGGATGATCTTCGCCGAACCGTCTCCATTTCCCGCGCTGGCGTGGCTAGCGCTGTGAATGCTTGTGGGCAGATCGCTCACGTTGATCACTGGGCCGGTGGTCAGCGCGCACGCCCGCTCCAGGCAATTCTCCAGTTCCCGCACGTTGCCGGGCCAGTCATAAGCGAGCATCGCCTTAAGGGCGTCGTCGCTCACCGTCCGCTCCTGGCCCGAATATCGCGCCAGCCGTTCCAGAAAATAGCCCACCAGCAGTGGAATGTCCTGTCGCCTTTCCCGCAGTGGCGGAATGCGCAGACTCAGCACATTCAAACGGAAATACAGATCGCGGCGAAAGTTCCCCTGCGCCACACCTTGCTCCAGGTCGCGGTTCGTGGCCGCTAGAATCCTCACGTTGATCGGCACGCGCTTGGTGCTGCCGACTGGGCGTATCTCCTTTTCCTGGATTGCCCGCAGCAGTTTTGCCTGCAAATCCACCGGCAGCTCTCCTACCTCATCGAGAAAGACCGTCCCGCCTTCCGCAATCGCCAGCAAGCCTTCTTTCGCCTGCATCGCGCCGGTGAAGGCTCCTTTCACGTAACCGAAAAGTTCACTTTCGATCAACGTAGGCACCAGCGAACCGCAGTCCACCGGAATGAAGGGCTTGTCGCGAAACGGCCCGGAGAAATGGATCGAGCGCGCCACCATTTCCTTGCCCGTTCCGCTCTCGCCCAGAATCAATACGGGATGATTGCTGTGCGCCGCCTTCGCGATGATGCGATAGAGCTTTTCCATCTCCGGCGCCCGGCCCACGATGCCGCCGAAACCCTGCTTCGACTTGATCCGCTCGCGCAGCACACGGTTCTCGGTCTTCAGCTTCAGGTGGCCCGCCACCCGCTCCAGCAAAAGCTTTAACTCCTCCATGCTGAAGGGTTTGGTCACATAGTCGTAGGCGCCGTGTTTCATCGCTTGCACCGCCGATTGCACCGTCCCGTAGCCTGTCACCACGATCACCGCTGCGTCCGGGCGGTGTTCCTTGATCTGCCGCAGCGCTTCCAGACCTCCCGCGCCGGGCAGCTTCAAGTCGAGCAGCACCACGTCAATGCCCTGCGCGTCGAGCAGCCGGTACGCGTGCTCGGCGGAATCCGCTACCCAGGTATTGAAACCCAAAGTTTGCGCGACCTCCTTGCACACTTCCCGGATGGCGCGCTCGTCATCCACGATCATCAGGTTTAGAAAATTTGCCCCTTCAATTTGCGGCGGGGCCAGGCTAGGAGCGACTGCGGTCGTAGTCATGAAGCTACCTCATTGCAATTCAAATTGTTTGGTTTGGGGCGCTGCGACGCGCGGCAGGTGGACGGTGACCCGCGTTCCCTGGCCCGGCGCGCTGCTGATGGCTATCGCGCCGCCTTCGTCTTCCACCATGCGCTTGACGTTGGCCAGTCCCAGGCCGTTACCCTGCCCCGGCCGCTTGGTAGTAAAGAAAGTCTCGAACAGATGCGACCGCGTCTGCGCATCCATCCCGCAGCCGGTGTCCCGCACGACGAGTTCGGCAAAAATGCCGGGAGAATTCGCCCCGCCGCTGTCTGTGCTCACCGTGATCCGCCCGCCCGCCGGCATGGCGTCGCGCGCGTTGAGCACTAGGTTCAGCAGGATCTGCCGCATCTGGGAGGGCTCCATGCGGACGTAAGTCGGCTCCTCCGGCAAATCGGTCACCAGCTCAATGTGCTCGCCGATCAGTCGCGCCAGCAGCTCGCGCATGCCCACCACGATTTCCTTCCAGCTGAGAAGACTCTTCGCCGTACTCTCGCGGCGAGTCATCGCCATCAGCTGCTGAATCAGACCCGCGCTCTGCTCGCCCGCGCGCCGGATCTCTCTGACGTATCCGTAGAGCGGACCATTCTCCGCAAGTCCGGAAAGCAGCAAATCGCAATAAAGCAGAATTCCCGTAAGCAGGTTGTTGAAGTCGTGGGCCACGCCTCCCACCACGCGCCCCAGGCTTTCCAATCTCTGCCCCTCAGAGGTCAACTGCTGCGAGGTCAGGTGCTGCGAGGACGCGCGCCCATTGAGCCGGCGCGCTCCGATCACCCACAGAGCGCGATTGCCCAGGCGAAATCCGGAGGCGGAAATCCTCACCTGCTGGCGGAACCCATCCCTCTGCACCGCGCGGAACTCCCGTTGATTGTCGCCAGCGCTTTGGCCGGATTCGGCATCGCGAAAAAAGTCCCCCAGCTCGAAAACAAAATCCGTGAGCAGATGATCCTGGAACTCAGCCCCGGATGAAAACCCGAACGTGCGCGCGAATCGTGCGTTGGCATAGAGAACGCGCAGCCCGTCGAGTACAGCCAGCGGCTCAGGACAGGCGTCAATGGCGGCGCGGAATACCGCCTCCGGAACTTCTTCCCCCCGTGCCCAGAACTGAACCACTGCGCTCATATTCCCTCGAATAATTCGCTCTCCGCTTTTGGGAGAGCATGTTTCTGCGCTGCCCGGGAGCCAATCTGCGTGCTCAAACTCTCTGCGGATTGGTGCGAACCAACTCCGAGATTGGGAATGCTCGGCCGGCAAATGACTGTCTGATTTCTGCTCCCCATTCGGGAAGTTTAGGCGCGAAAGGATGCGATGCTAAGGCTATTCGTCACACTCAAATGTGACGAGCGAACCAAAAAGGGACGAAGTCCAAAGTGAAAAACTCCGCCGAAATGCGATCTCATTTCGCGAAATACGTCAGACCGGCAGAATCTGCCGCCGCGAGAGATAAGGAATTCTGAAGAAAAAAGCCTGATAGCGGGTCGAAGGGATTTCGCCTAGTTTTGAATCAGAACAGGCTGGGATAGCCGGAAGGTCAGCAATCTGGAAACGGGTAGTTCAACGTCGCCTCGCCGCGCCGTCATTTGTCCGGCCTTGGCCGCGGCCGGCACCAGAGCGCCCGCGCTTGAAACCGCCGGACCGGCGCCGCCGGAATCGGAACCTGCAACCCGCGTGTCTGCCATGCGCCTGGCGCCTTTCACGAACACGCTGGAGGTTTCAACCGAAAATGCTTTGCCGCGAACCGAGACCTCCGTCAGCGTCAGCCGCAGATATCCCGATTGCCCGAAGGCCGCGGCCGGTTCAGTCGCAATCACCTTTCCTCGCACAGTCGCGCCCGCCGGAACGATGATTTGCCCATCCAGAGTCGCCGGTGCGTCCAGGACCGCCGTAAAGGGGTCACCCGCCTTCGCCGTGGCGCTCGAAAGCGCGGCCTGCGTCCGGACAGTCAAAGCCGTGCCGGCGGGCAGGGAAACGACGCCCAGCGCACCCGTGGGAGAGACTCCAGCCTGGTCATAAGAGGGGCTTGTGCGGGAGAAAGGCAAGGGTTTGCCGGCGGGGGTTTCCGCCGAGGAGGCTTCAAAGCCAGTTTCCCGGCTGCAACCAGCAGAAAGGGCACACACGACGGCTAAAATGTGGAAGGCCGCAACTCTCCACCACTTCATAGCTGTGATCCGGACGCGAGGTGGCTTGCCCGAAAAGAGGCAACTAAGCTTCCATCTTTCAGGCCTTTAAAATCATTTGTTTGCCTGCTCTTCGCCTTGGGCCCAAGTAGTTTTTGCTGGTAGTTTCTGCACAGTTCGGAGCAAAGCAGAGGTGAATAGTGAAGCGAGCGAACAAAAAAGACGCCCCACCGGGCGTCTTTTGCTGAAATCAGTCCGTTTCAAGTTCTAGTTGCTGGCGCCCCCGATGGCCGCACTTTGGGTCGCGTTCTCCGGCTGAATCACCACGCCATCAAACGGGGTCGCAGCCACAAAATGGCCGTGCACCACCGTGACCCGACGCAGGGGATACCCTGAGTCCGGCCCGCGTTGCCAGCTCCGGCCGCTGTCCTCGCTCTCGAAGACCACGCCGGTCGAGGTGCTGGTGGCAAGCAGGCGCTTGCCGTTTTCATCGTAGGCGATCGAGCTGATGTTCTTGTCCGGCAGGCCGTTGAACAAGTGCTGCCAGCTTGCGCCCGCATCCGAACTGCTCCACGCGCCCTCCCGCGCCGCAATCAGAATCTGCCCATCCGGCGCCAGCACCAGCCCGCGGATCGTCAGATAGGCGGGAAGGGTCGCCTGCTGCCAGCTCACGCCCCCATTGGAAGAGAGCACGACATGCAGGCGCGTAGCGGCGACTTCGGTATCCCGGCTGGCTTGCACGGCAATGAAATCCTCTTTGCCCAGGATCGCTCCGCCGCTCCAGCTCTTTCCCTGGTTCGTGCTGGTATAGATACCCGCGGTTGTGGCCGCCAGCCAGCGTCCGGGAACAATCTCGATATCATCCACTCGTGCATCCAGGACCCCGTGCGAGTAGGATTTGCTGGCCACGCTCACCCGCTTCGCGCCCTTCTTCACCGTGCGCAGCGTCGTCTTTTCATTCATGATGCTCTTGCTGGGCCGCCATTCGCTGCTCTCGCGCGTCAGCATGAAGATGCCTTTGTTCGTTCCCGCCACCAGTGTGCCGTCGCTCGCCTGCTTCAGCGTAAATACGTCGCGCCCATCCAGGCCCATGCTCTTCTGCAGCCAGTGCTGGCCGCCGTCGTGGGAAACAAACACGCCGCCGTACTCGCGGTCGTTCACCACGCCGACGTAAAGCGTGTTCGAATCCTTGTTGTCGGCCAGAATTGAGGTCACATAGCGGTGCGTGTAACCGTGGTTCGAGGGAGCAAACGTCAGGGCGCCGTCATCGCTCGCCAGCACGCCGCTGCGATCGGTCGCCAGCAGGACCCGCCGCGAATTGCGCGGATCAATCTGCACGTCGTTCACCACCACTTCCGAACTGCTCACATGCTTCCAGCTCTTGCCTCCATCCGTCGTCTTCCACAAACCTTCGGTCGTGCCGGCATAAACCGTTGTGGGATCGCTGGGGTCCTGCTTCAGCACGCGCGTGCGCCTCGCGGAGAAGGGAATGCCCTGAATCTTCTGGAATGACTCGCCCGCGGTCTGGCTCTTATAGATTCCCGAACAGGCGCTGGCGAAAACCGTGCTGGGATTGGTCGAATCCACAATGATCGAGAACACATCCGAGTCCTCGATCATTCCCTTGTTGATGTGCTCCCAGGTCAGGCCGCCGTCGGCGGTCTTCCAAGCCAGGTGCCAAGTGCCGGCGTAAACAACATTGGGATCCTTGGGGTCAACTGCAATGGATTCGACGTTTCTGATCTCGGTCAGCGTAACCGGCGACATCCGCTCCCAGCTGTCTCCTCCATCCCGGCTGCGAAACACGCCATCCAGCGCGCCCGCGGTCAAAACACTGGAATTCGACGCCGCCACGGCAAAGGCCCGGATGGACTTGCCATGCATTCCCGGCAGGGCCTGCCACGTCAGACCGCCATCCCGCGAGCGAAACAGATCGCCGGTCTGCTGATTGTCCACGCTCCAGGCGGCGACATAAATTGTTTCGGGATGGCGCGGATCTACCGTGATGTGGTCCAGCACGTAATCGTCGTCATTGCCGAAGTGGGCAAAGCGAGCCCAGCTATGCCCGCTGTCGCGGGAGAGGAAAATAGTCCCGGTGCTGGTGCCCAGGTAAATGCGATCGGGGTTCTGCGGATCGTAACTCAGGCTGCGAACGTCACCCCCATCGGGCCCCACGACCGTCCACTGCGCAGCCCAGGAAAAAGTCGAGAGAAGCAACAGACAAACCAACGCTGTCAAGCACTTACGACATGACGGGCCCCATTCCATAAGTCATCTCTCCACCGGCAATGCCTGCCGCACCGCAAAGCGTGACAGGGTAATACCTTTCCAGCAAGGTTACCTAAGGGCAGAACAAAAAGAGGCCGGTCGAACGCGAGGCTCGACCGGCCGACTCCGAAGCGCTGTTCGGCTTATTGAGCCTTGGGCGCCGCCTTCTTCTTGGCTGCCGGATGGGGATGGTCGGGCACCGCTTTCACCTTCGACTCATCTACCGGCTGGGTGCCTTCCTCGGAGAATGTCGCTCCGGCAGGCACGATCCAAAACTCATCCGTTTGCGTCCCAGCGCTTCCCGTGCGGGTTTCGATGCGGCCGGGATCAATGCCCAGCTTGGCTTCGCCGCCCGTCAGGTAAGCCTTGGCATTCACCGCCCGTTCCGCGGCCAGGTTCTTCCGCTTCTCGGTCGGCTCAGCGTTACCCACGATGACCAGCCGGTTGTCGGCGCTCTGCTGCAGGTTCTTGCCGACATCATCCAGCTTGCCCTTGCATTCGTTGTCCACGCGCCATGGCTTTTTGATCTTGGCCATGTTCGCGAAGTCGCATTCGCTCAGCTTGCTGGCCTGCGGCGGTGGTGGTGGCGGCGGAGGCGGAGCCTGCACCGTCACTTGGGTCGAGGCCTGCGTGCTCAGTCCGCGTGGATCAGAGCATGTTGCGCTCACCGTGACCTGGCCGGGTGATGCGCCGGTCGTATTCAAAGTGGCGTTGGGACCGTTGCCGGAGACCGTGCCGCTCGTGGCGCTCCAGCCGCTCACGGTCACCGTCTGATTATCCGGACTACTGCACGAGCAGGTCAGGCTGACCGTTCCGCCCACCTGCACGGTGGTCGGATTCGCCGAGCACGACATGGTTGGCGGATTCGGCGGTTTCACCGTGAAATTGGCCGAGCAGCTGGCTTCGCCGCCTTTTTTCATCTTCGGGTCCGCGATGCGCGCGGTCACCGTATAGCTGCCGCCCGCAACTCCGTTGGTATCAATGCTCGCGGTATTGTCCTTGCCTGTCACCTTTCCGCCGGTCGCGTTCCAGGTGTAAGTCAGCGTGTGCTTGGGATTGAAGTTGCTGGCCGTGGCCGTGGCCGTGATCGGCTCCCCAACCATCACTTCTGCGGGTTGAACCGAGCAGCTGGCGGCCGGCGGCACTTGCGGTGCGCCGCCAAAGTTCCATACCAGACCGCTGCGCAGCCGTACTCCCTGCAGATCGGGCCGCCGCAGTTCAGGAAACGACGGCGCCACGATGTCGGCGAAATGATGATGAGACCACATGTAATCTGCCTCGAACAACCGGAAAGACAGGCGGTTCGAGATGGGCAAGTCCATGCCGCCGCCAAGAATTGCGCCGACGCCGTTGCTGGCCGGGTCGCCGCTGACGCTCAGCCGGTTATAGCCCACCAGACCATTCAGAAACAGGTTCACGCCCTCGGTGCGCACCATGAAGCGCGGCCCGGCGGAGCCCGTGGTCATGTACCCAAAGCTGCCCCAGTTCTGGCCGAGATCGGCTTCCAGGCCCCAGTGCGAATCCATGTTGAAGGTGAAGCTGGCGCCGAAGCCATTCAGGCCGGGAATGTGCTCGCCCACGGGCGCATTGGGATCCTGAAACGGCGTAGGCACATTGCCACCGATGGCGGTGGGCGCCACCCATTGATAGCCGGTGAACACATCGAATTTCGGCGTTTCCTGCTGGGCTGAGGCGGTCGCCGCCAACAACCCAAGCGAGAGAAGCAAGCCTATGCCGGCAACCAGTACGCTTACACTACCGGTGTTGCGACGACGAGACATGTAATCCTCCAAAAAATCTTCCACTTTTCTTGCGCGGTTCTTCCTAAATAAGTTCGCAGGGGCTCCCGCAAAGGAAACAGAAGTAAAACAGAATTATCAGCAATCCATCAATCGCAACTCATCAATAAAGACGCGTGCTGCAAGAAAGAATGTGCCGCTGCTGCAGCGAACGATTGTACAGCATAGCAAGAGTTTCGGTTCCGTGTTCTGCCGCGTATTTACTCTCATTGTGCGCATCGGCGTGCTTGCATCCTACGTCTCAGATTGATACAAGTTATGCTCGAACTTAGCGCCGCAACTGTCCTGCGATCACACAGCAGCTTTGATCGCCGGCAAGGTGACACGTGGCCGCAAATGGCGTAAGGTCTCACGTCTATGGGCCAGGAAGAGATATGAGCCAGGAAAAAATCCTGATCGTGGAAGATGAGGAAAACGAACGCACCGGCCTTGCCGAGCTCATTTCCGCCTGGGGCTATCGCGCCGAAACCGCGCGGGACGGCGCCGAAGGCCTGGAGAAAATCGCCAGCTTCTCGCCTTCGATCGTCGTCACCGACATGAAAATGCCGCGCATGGGCGGGCTGGAGCTGCTGGAAAAATTGGCCCTGGATTCGCAGACCATGGCGGTGATCGTGGTCACCGCGCAGGGCACGATTGATAGCGCCGTGCAAGCCATGCGGATGGGCGCCTATGACTACATAACCAAACCGATTGACACCAACCGCCTGCGGACGATTCTGCAGAATGCATCCGCCTTGTTAGGAACGCGCGCGGAACTGGAAGTCACGCGCCGCAAGTTGCGCGACACCGGCACACTCGGCAGCCTGGTCGGCCCCTCGAAGAAAATGCAGGAGATTTTTCGCCTGGTGGAAATGGTCGCGCCCAGCACGGCTTCGGTACTGATCACGGGCGCGAGCGGCACCGGCAAGGAGATGGTCGCGCGGACCATCCATGAACTGAGCCCGCGTCGCGCTAAGCCGTTCATTCCCATCAATTGCGCCGCCATTCCGGAGACCCTGATCGAAAGCGAAATCTTCGGCCACGAGAAAGGCGCTTTTACCGGCGCACTGGAACGGCGCACCGGCTGCTTCGAGCTGGCCGAAGGGGGAACGCTGCTGCTCGATGAGATCGGTGAAATGCCGGTTGCCACGCAAGCCAAATTGCTGCGCGTGCTCGAAGATCGCAAGCTGCGCCGCCTCGGAAGCAAGGTGGAAACTACGGTGGATGTGCGGGTTTTGGCCGCCACCAACAAAGTGCCGGAAGAAGCGGTGGCGCGCGGCGAACTTCGCACCGACCTCTACTACCGCCTCAACGTCTTCAACATCCACATGCCGCCGCTGCGCGAGCACAAGGAGGACATCCCCGACCTGGTGCACGCCCTGCTCGCGGAAATGAGCGCCAAGCATGGCCGGAAGGTCACCACGGTCAGCGAGGCGGTGCTTAATCTGTTCCGCAACTACTCCTGGCCGGGAAATGTGCGCGAGTTGCGCAACACGCTCGAGCGCGCGGTGATCGTCTGCGATTCCGCGGTCATCGAAACCAAGCATCTGCCGCCCGGATTCGGCCAGGCCGCAGTGCGGCCTTCGGCGGATGATCCTGATGCCGTCCGGCTGGGCGTGGGCACCACCGTAGAAGAGGCGGAAAAACTCCTGATCCTGAAAACGCTGGAAGCCACCAGCAACAACAAAACCCGCGCCGCAGAGATTTTAGGCATCAGCCTGAAAACCCTGCATAATAAGCTTAAGGAATACGGCAGCGCCTCCACCGAGGGCTCGGCCGAGAAAGAATCGCCGGAGAAAGAAAAGGAAGAAGAAAAAGAAGCTGCACCGGAATAACGTGTGCCGGATGGCCGACCGGCGCGCGCCTCATACGTAGTGGTCGAATCATGCGGCGCAGGACCCAACTCGTATTGGCCATTACCTTCATGGTGGCGGCGCTGGCGGCCGCGTTTTCCTACGCTTACGTCTCCCAGTTGCTGCGCCAGCGGATCACGGTGGCGCAGGAAACCGCCTCGCTGCTGACCTCGCAACTCGCTTATCTCGCCACCAACGCCGCGCCCGATCTCAGCAGCACCAAGGTGGATACCAGCAATCCGGCGGAAGTGCGCCGCGGCCTGGCCTACTACCTCAGTACCGATCGCGACCTGAACACGATGCTGGAGTCGGTGGTCGGGAGCTGGCCCATCATCTACGACGCCGCCCTGGTTGACGCTGACGGCAACGCCATTCTGCACACCAACCCGGACATGATCGGCAAACCGGTGCCCCACCGGCCGGATTTTCAGCAGGTGCAGAACGCCGGGTTCCGCCGCCAGCTGCGCTTGGTTTACAGCCCGGCGGCCGTCTATGACGTGCGCATGCCCCTACAATTGAACGGCGCCCCCTTTGGCAGCATTCGCGTGGGCGTTTCCACGGTTTTCCTGAAGAGCGAAATCACCCCCAGATTGCAGCACGCCGTGATTTTTTCCTGCGCCGCGGTTCTGCTGTCATTGATTCTGGCGGCGGGCCTGTCGCGCCTGGCGCTCGGACCGCTGGAGGAAATCAACCGCAGGCTGGATAGCATGGCGGGCGAATCCGCAACCATTGAGGAACCTGAGCGCCATGACGAATATGGTCTGGTCACGCTCAAAATCGCCCACATCGGCCGCCAGATGCGCGACACCAAAGAAATCTTTTCTGCGCTGAAGGACAGCGTGGACCAGATCATGGGCAATTTGCAGGACGGCCTGATGCTCTTCACCCGCGACCTGCGGGTGGTTCTTGTGAGCGCCTCAGTGGAGCGTTTTCTCGGACGTGAGCGGCAGGACCTGCTTGGCCGCACCGCCAAAGAGATTTTCACTTCTTCAACCGCGCTCGGCGCGCTGCTGCTCGAATCGTTCCAGTTTCGCCGTCCCATCAGCCAGCGCGAGGTCGAAACGAGCAATGGCAAGCGCGTGCAGGTGGCGCTCGATTTCATCCAGGAAGGCGGCACGCCGATCGGCGCGCTGCTGACTTTTCGCGATACCGAATCCGTGCGCCGCATTGAAGACGAAATCGAAATGTCGCGCCGCCTCTCGGCCGCCGGCCGGCTAACTCGCGGCGTGGCCCATGAGGTGAAGAACCCGATCAACGCGATCGTTCTGCACCTGCAATTGCTGCAGAACAAACTCAAGCAGGCCGATCCGGATACGCGCCGCCACATGGACATTATTGACAGCGAAATCCACCGCCTCGACCGCGTGGTGCAAACCCTGGTGGATTTCACCCGTCCCCACGACCTGCACCTCGAAGAGACCGACCTGCGCCAGGTTCTGGAAGATGTCGTCACGCTGGCGACTCCCGATACCGCTCAGCACGGCGTCAATCTGGTCCGCGATCTGCCCGATGAGCCGCTGCCCGTGCGGGTGGACACCGACTTCATGAAACAGGCCATCCTGAATGTTGTGATCAATGGCATGCAAGCCATGCCCAAAGGAGGAACCCTCACCATCCATGCCCGGCGTGGCGACGATGTGATCCTCACCGAAATTCGCGATCAGGGCTTCGGCATTCCTCCCGAGGTGCAGGAGAAGATCTTCGAGCTCTACTTCACGACGCGCGAAGGCGGCAGTGGTATTGGCCTGGCGCAGACTTATCAGATTCTGCAGTGGCATTACGGTTCGGTGGACTTCGAATCGCGTGTCGGTCACGGCACCACCTTCCGGCTGCGGCTGCCGGCGGTTGAAGTCCGCCCTGATCTTCTTAGTTCCGAGCCAGTCAAGTCCGGCCCGCTCAAGCCTGATTCCGGCAAA
>Ga0335078_10013552_pt1 | contig 12082 bp, 18 predicted proteins | sample Lox_Sample_32_FD_206711 | JGI IMG/M metagenome (GOLD analysis project Ga0335078, IMG submission 206711) | Soil microbial communities from Loxahatchee National Wildlife Refuge, Florida, United States - Lox_Sample_3.2 | ecosystem: Environmental > Terrestrial > Soil > Wetlands | place: USA... | reverse complement strand
CTAGCCAGGTGTCCGGCATATCTCTTGTCGGCTATCGCAATCAGCCCGCGATAGAAGCGGCCTTCACTGACGCCAGATTTGTCACCGCCACATAGAAGAATCGCTCTCCGTCTTGGATCAAACGCGAACGCGATTCTCCACACACCGTCCGCCGCATCAAATCGAAGCTCTTTCATCTTCGAATATCGCGAACCCTTGAGAGTATCGACCCAAGGCCTTCCCAACTGCGGACCAAATGTCTCAAGAACTTTGAGGCTCGCGAGCGCCTCGTCTTGAACTTCCTGAGCAAGGTCATCGAACTCAACATCGAACTCTTCATGAAAGAACACTTCCCAAGGCATGCATAAATTATGTCTTTGGAGACATATTTGTCAACTATGGTTAAATTTGATGCCAGGGAGACCGAAGGCGCCTTATGGGCAGTCTTCGTTTCAACTTGACATTATGTATCAGCCAGGGGGATCGATGAACAGCACGTTGTGCTTTGTACCGTTACTCAACTTCTGTGATTCCCCCAGTTGGGACGGACTCATCTTGAGGATTTCCGAGGGGTCATTATGTTAGAAGCTCCTAGACACCGCCGTTGTTGTTAGAAGTTAGATGATCCCCGCGGCGTCTCTTATCGTTGTTTAATTTCCGTTTTCTGTGGGGACCCCTACAAGCTATATTTTCCATCCCGTGGGTCTTGGATACGCTGTCCCCCAAGGGAGGGAGGCAGCTTCTGCTGCAATAAATCCTTCCCCGCGGCGTCTTGAAATGAAAGTTGTCCGATAGAAATAGTAATTATCCGTCAATTACACGGGGCAAGGAGGCCATTCCATGAGAATGACCGCGATCGAGAAACACTTTGTTAACGGCCAAAGGAACGCCCGAGCGGTGGCCGAACGCGCGATTGAACTTCTGGCTTATGTCCAAACCAAACCTGGATGGCGCTATCTTGACGTTGGATGCGGCATAGGATCAGCCGCACGGGAAATAGCTAAGAAGACAAGCCTCGACGTAACCGCTATTGATTTTGATTCGAAGCAGATTTCAGAAGCCCAAAAGGGGGAGACGCTACCAAATCTCCGTTACGACGTTATGGACGCCACGAAGCTTTGTTTTCGGGATGCTGAATTTGAAATCGTCGCTTCGAGCATGGCGACGCACCACATTCCAAACTGGCGAAAAGCTTTCGCCGAAATGGTGAGAGTCTTACGAATCGGTGGATTTCTTATTTACACGGAACTTGTCTTTCCTTCGTGGCTCGGAAAATTGGAGGGTTTTTTTCACTTGGTGACGTTTCCCTCGAAGACAAGCATCGTTGATGTCGCCGCAAGGCATCAGCTAGCAACTATCTACGAGGAACGAGAGGGAGAGCGCATAAATGTTATCTGGCGCAAAGATATGTGACGGCGCTCGCCGGGCTCATGTCAAACCGGAGTCCGGCGTAAAGATTTTGCCCGAAATGCCAAATAAATCTTGTATAACGGGATTCGGCCCGTAGCCGCGTTACTTCCGGTGGAGCCCGCCAAGCGACACCCGCGCGTTTGGGCCCGAGTCAGTTCTTCTTCGCGGCCTTCGCGTATTGCACGATCGTCAACACCTCCTGCCAGGCGAGCCTCCCCAAGGCGCCGGAACTGTAGGCGGAAACCATGACCCTTCCGTCGGGTCCAAGCAGAAAGCCAGTCGATTGCAGAAAGGGAGCCCCGTGGGTCGAACTGGGATCGTAGAACGCCCCGATGACTTCCGCGGTCTCCACGACAGGGACCTCGTAAGCGATGGGAAACGTAGCGCCGGTGGCCTTCTGGGTCTCCCTCGCCTTCTCCAGTGGCTCGGTTGATATCGCGAGTACACCGATCCCTTCTGCCTCAAGTTTCTCCAGGCCGATTTGAAAGCTCTTGAGCTGCGAGATGCAGAACGGACACCAAGCGCCCCGATAGACGAGAACCGCGTTCCAGGAATGCTTCAACCCGGTCTTCGTCTGGATCTCAGAGCCATCAATCAGCTTCAACTTCAGATCCGGAAACATGTCGCCCACATCCAGGATCCTTGTTCCCGCGCGTGCCATTGTCCACTCCTCTTCAGTCCAGGTCCCCTGTCCAAACCACGATCTGGCGGAAAAGATAGGGGTGAAAAATTACGAAAGGGTCACAGAGCCGCGGGCTGCCCCTCCCCTTCTTTCGCGTGCCCGGTTGGAAGACAACGCCCGAAGTCCGTCGAGCACCAGTCCAAACTAAGCGCATCCTGGTCGCGGCAGAACCTATACAGCCAGACATCGGGCAGACAGCACGCCCCTTACGGGCAGTCCTGTAACCTGCACCCTCACGTTTACCGCGGGGCTATTGGCTGCTGCCAATTGGGCGCGCACTATGTAGTGAATTCTTGATAACGTTCGGGTGCGTATCGAGTGGCTATCAGACCGGTTGCCTCCTTCATTTCGATCGCTTGAACGAGTATGCCTTCCTGCCCATACGGTAGATACGCTTGGCACTGGCCTGACGGGGTGATGACGCTTGTCGCCGACTCTTGGAAACGCAAAGCATAGTTAACGCTGGCAAAGTAGATCGTGTTCTCTATACTGCGCATAATCATCGCTTTCTCGTAGTAAGAACCGCTGGCAGCGCCCCATTGCGTCGGACGGGCACCTTTTTGATCACTCCCCGTGTGGTGAGGGTGAAATACGATTTTTGCGCCCCGCACGGCGGCCCATCGTACCGTCTCGGGATAGCGCCAACCTTCATGACAAATCACTACTCCAAACTTAATTCCGTTGACCTCGAACAATCGCCGGGTATTTCCGGGCACATAGAACTGATCTTCGGTCGGGGCTAATTGATTCTTGGTTTGATATCCCTGAATTTCGCCGTGGGCGTCAAGAACAAAGGATACAATCTGCCGGCCCGCCTTCGTGAGTCTTTCCATCCCGAGGATAGTAGCCACTGTATAAGTTCGCGCCCATTGCGCCACTGTCTGGAGCGTCCGTTCCTGTTGCGTCTGATCAAAGGGCATTACTTCAAAATCTTGCCCACGTAGACCTGGCAGATAGGCTTCCGGAAAACAGACGATCTTCGCGCCTTGTACTGAAGCTTCAGCCAGTAGCCGCTTGATCTTGGCTAACCCTTCATCAAGGGTTGATGCGATACGAGGTGACGCCAGTGCAATGATCACGGGTGGCCTCCGATAAGTCTGTCAAATATCTCCATGTCGTTTGTCGCAGGGAAGTGCCGCGCATCACTCCGAAGTAGACTGAAGGCGGCTTTATGAGTCGTCGTTGTCCTACCGTAGTAGACGCATCGCCGATCATAGGAACTACATGGCTCGGCTCAGTATTCTTTCCCAGTGCAGATACGTCATTCTACAAAGACGTAAGCAACAAAGGGCATTATGGCAAGTACGCTCGAAGGAGTTGAGTTGACAAAGAAAAACAAGCCACGTACCCCCAACTCGAGACCGGCTCCGGCGCTTCCGCTGCCAAAGTGAACTGGCCCCAATACCCAGGCGACCGTTCCAACAAGTCCCCCGCCCCATGAAGTCGAGCTGTTACTCTCAAGCGCCGCCGCTCCCCCATCCAGTCCCAGAAGAAGGCCAGAGCCCCGCGGAAATGTAGCGAATGCCTAGCGAGAACAGGTACGAGCTTTCATCCGTTTCGGTTCCACTGTTGAACATTTTGTCGAAAAATTCTTCCGTCCCAGGGGCAATGTATAGATTCTTTGTGATCGCAAAACCGATATGAGTGTTCAAATCAAATTGACGCCGCCCCGTTGCAGCGTCGACTGAGAAGGCTTTGTCGGCGTTGCTTCCGTAGGTGACGTAGGGGAAGCCACCAACACCTATATCGCACCAAAGCCAAGGCTGCGATCCTTCTGCCCAAGAAGCAAAGGCGAGAAAAAGGAGTATCAAGACAAAAACGAGAGACAGATATCGATTCACTTTGCCTCCCTATGAATTCTGACAGTTTTTTGGCGTAAGTGGGTCGGCGCTATCTTTGCCTCATTCCAGCATCGTTCAAGTAGTGCATAATTATCTCACGCAATCCCCTTGATAAATCGGTACCCCGAGCACGGAAGTGAGCCACAAGCTGCGCCTTCGCTGCGGGCGGGAGGCGGATCCCGACAACGACAGACCTGTCTTTTGGCAAGCCAGCCAATCGTTCCCTTTCACCACCCAGAAGACGTTGCGCAGCTACGGTGGCGCTGGTCGGTTTCCGCTTCGCCACCAGACTACCCAGCTATAGCCACTGCCAGGCGCGAGAGTTCTTGGCGTGTCTCAGTTTTCATCCGGTCACGGCCCCCGACATCCTGCGCAGTTCGATGCTCAGCTTGCGCTTTTCGAAAGACGGGATCCTGCCCGATGGTAAATGTCTCATAGTCAGGACTTTTCGTTGCCACGTTGTAAATTTCCTCATGCTGTCCAATGGCCCGGTTCAACGCGTTGATCACCAAACGACGATAGGTGAGGGTCCGACGGTAAGCCTTCTCTATCTTCCCTACCTCATCTCGAAAAACCTCCAGCCCATCAAGGGCAAAGACGTCGGGAGTCATCGGAATTACCACTTCATCGGTAGCAGCAATAACGGCCCTTTCAAGAAGCGACATTCCAGGGGATAGATCCATCACGGCCACCTCGAAACCTAACGTCTCTAAACGTTCCAAAATATTGACGAACGCAAAGGGCTCACGAGTAAGCTGATTCTCACCAAATGCCTTCAGTTCCCCATCGAGAGAGAAAGTCGGCAGAAGAGAGAGGGAACGACGAATTTCAGTCAAGGCGGCCGCGGGCTCCACACGCCCGAACAGGACATCTGCCGCCTCATACTGAACATCACGATCCCCAAGAAGCCAACTTGTCGTATTGCCCTGCGGATCCAAATCAAGCAGGACTGTGGACTTGCCCGCGTCCGCCATAGCAACTGCAGTGGAGACTGACAACGTAGTTTTTCCAACGCCGCCTTTCTGCAAGTGAAACGCTATCTTTCGCACTATCCCCTCCCCGTTAACACCCGTTTAACACCACCTCTATTTCATGTACGGTGTTAACGGGTGTTGTACACGAAACTCCTGTACACGTCAAGGACTCCAAAATTGCGTGGCGAGCCTACACCGCGTTTCTAAGGAGCATGCCGTATGATTTCATGAGGTAGCCCGAAATGTCTTATCCTGGAGCAACCTAACCGGGGCGTGAGGTGTGCGCGAAACCCCCGAGCCTGGATTCTAACGAAATCCGCACACCTCTGCCCATATGGAGATTCGGAGAGGGTACGCTGGCCGCTTCGGAGTTGGTATAATGACACGCGAGAGAAGCTATGGGAGTTCAGCGCGACCTGGACTTCGCGCAAGTCAAGAAACTCGTCGACCGACTTCCGAAAAAAGAGAAGGAGACACTTGCACGCTATCTCGATGACCAAACCCTTTTCGAAGAAATGCGGCAGGTTCGGCGCGAGCTCAAAGACACTCCGCTAACGCCGAAAGAGATCGCCGCGGAGGTGAAAGGGGCCCGCAGGACTCGGGCTGCCCGTGCGCGCAGTTGATACACGCGGCGAGGCGTATCTCACACACCCCACCCCGTAGCGTCATTTCCGGCACAACTTTGCTGGGCCCAGAAAGGGCTCTATGATGACTCTCGACCAGATCGCCGGGGGGCTTCTCTCGTTGACAATCCATCATCTTGACGACACTATTTGTATCAGCGCCAAAACAAGGTTGGTGCTTCCCCCAACGGGGTGCTAGCAACGATGACCGAAAAGTTTGCCGGCCGATTTTGGCCGCATGGAAGCGATGCGAAAGAAAGAGAGCCCGCCAATGGGTAAGGTTGCAGAGAGGCCTCCCCGCAAGGGGTCTCGCCCAAATCCTCGAGACGTTCCGAATCGCACCACGCGTGCTGCCTTGCTCGCAATCGAACGCGGCGAGGGAGAACAGTCCAAAGATGCCGACGAGCTTCTCAAGAAGTTGAAGTCCTGACGGCGGGGGCGTGTATACTCCGCACCATCTCCCTCGATTCAAGAAGGATTACCAGAAAGAGAGCCGTTCCGGCCGAGACATCGAAGACGTCGACGTTGTGCTCCGCCTGCTGATCAAGGGTTATCCGCTGCCAGACGTGTATCGTGATCATCCGCTCAAAGGCCGCTGGGCTGGCTTTCGAGAATGCCACGCGCGGCCCAATCTTCTCATTATCTACCAGGTTCGTGGGTCTCATATCTTTTTCGGCCGCCTGGGCAGTCACGCGGAGCTATTCGAGTAAAGGACACAGCGCGACCGGGGCTGCAACTAAGAGTTGCTCGCTCCACTTGCGCCGGCGGCTCATTCAGATAGGATCCAGTTCAAAGCGAGATCTGAATGGCAAGAATGATAGACGTAGCAGGTCAGGCATTCGGTATCAGTAGCATTTGGATTTCCGACAACGGAAAGTTCGAGTTTACGATACGGGAAGACCCTAACGTCGTACGATCAGGTCCAACCCTCCAAGAGGCAGAGGCCTTCGTAGCAGTGGTCCGCCAAATCATAGATGATCACAAGAAGCACAAGTCGTGAGTCCTTTTCCCGACAAGCCCATATTGTCGGAAAAGGGCAAACACCGATTCCGGCTCTCGCGATTTAGATTGCCTACGAGCTACCTCGCTTCTCCTCGTCGAGTATCGCTTTCACGCGGCGTTCAAGCCGGTAGATCAGCTCTGGCCATTTGCGCTCTGGTGCGGCCACGTACGGATCCAGCTCTGCGATGATTGTTGCCACTATGCGAGCAGATGGAGTGAGTTTCGGCTCCAGCGGCTCTGGTTTGCCTTTCATAGCTAATCTTCGGCGAGTCCTGACCCTGTTCTCACCATGACCATGGTCAGATAATTCGCGTTATGTATATATCCTTCCCACCCCGAGCTATCCCTCACTGACGCCTTTTGCAAACGCGACAGAGACCACCCGGGAAATGATATAAAACCATACGGAGTAATGAATAACAAAATTGCGGGCCATAAATGAACCATATGAGAGGGGGGTGAGTGTACGATAGGTTATTGTAGCTAAAGGAAATAAATCAAAGTATGGCACAACCTTATCTTGCTGTAAAATCTTCTCCTTCCCTTCGCCACGGTTTTTTTCCTGATATGCGGGGTTTTCGCATCTTTCGGTGGCTCCTTTTTCTCGATCGGGCCGCTTTTTGGTTGAATTTCGGGGTTTTCTCCTGAAATCGAATTATTTCCAGTTTTCGCGAGCCCGCGGAGCCCCTCGTGAGCCCTCTGGTAGCTCCGGAAAAGCGGGAAAAGTTTAGTGGGGCACAATGCGTGGGATTCGCATCCCTACTGTCTCAGACTTAAGCTGCTTGAACGGATGCGTAATAGAATGGCAGGAAGGCCAGCAGTATGCTGCGAGTCAGCGCCAGAGCAATTTCCGTTCCCTCAGGTGCTTCGAGCGAGTTTAGAACGCCACAGAGTGGGGGAATTGTATCGGAGATCAAAGTCGCGATTGCTGATCTGTTGAAAACAATACAGGTCGAAAGAAAAGGCCAAGTACGATTTGTCACCCAATCCGAGGGCGACTATGAAGATCTCAACGCGGGAATCAGACACCACGTCTTCATCTCCGTGTATTGGGACGATGGACGCCCTGAATGAACGGTGACGCGTGACGGACCCGTTTACAGCCTGGCGTTCTTCCTCTCACGCTTGCCGGCTTTTCTGCCGGAGACAGACCTTTCGTGTGGCATCGTTTTCCTTCATGGCACGGAGTCCGGTGGCAGTAATTCAGTTCTGGGAAGGATCGGCACTTGGCTCCCTTTTGTAGCGGACCCGATCATGTACCAGCGCGGGAGATCGTCAGCATGGAAAAACCTTGCCTTCGTGCCTCTTTTCAAAAAAAATCGCCCCCGGGAAGGGGGCGACCGGGGGCGACGATCCCCAAGAAGAAATGCTTAGTTAAAGACCACCGCGGTCATCGGCCAAAAACAAACCCAGTAAACCGGGATAGACTGTGCTCACCCGAGCCCTCCCTCTTTTGCGTTGCGACAAGACACAGAGGATAATGATCTAATGCTATGCATCACAGGCAATAAGAATAAACCACGGTGGAATACCGTTATGAAATTAATTTTCGGGTGCACTTAAGTGCTTGTGCTATATGGAGTAAAAAATAATCTACCGTGAACCTTATCTTGCTGTAAAATCCTCTCCTTCCCCTCACCACGGTTTTTTTCCTGATTTGCGGGGTTTTCGCGTCTTTCGGGGGCGCTTTTTTCTCGTTAAGGCCGTTTTGGGGTCGAATTGCTGGGTTTTTGCTCGAAAGTGAATTATTTCGAGTTTTGGGGTGCCACGGGTCCCCTGAAAACGGCCATCAGGCCCGCAATGCGGGATGCAGCGGCTTATCTCTTCCGGGACCGATTGGACTTTGCTCCAGGGGGGAACGTCAACCAGCACGGCGTCACCAGCATCACTGTGCCCCGGTGGAATCTCACGCGAACCCTCAAGGCGAAACCGTCGAGATTCCTTCATGCTCGCGATGGTCTTTTCAACGGTTCCCCCAAACCCTTCGTCGTAGTCGAACGGCCCGACGTAGCCCTTGTACTCAAACATGGCTTCCCCCCATTACCTAACAAAGCAGGCTCTTGGGCTTCGCTGGCGGGCCTCCGGCTGACTTCCCCACGCTTGCCGTGTTGTTTTACGCCCTCGCCCTGGCGCACATCAGCGCGTTGTCCCCTGGACTCCAGGAAAAAGTCTCATTCTCCAGCTCTTCCAGGCAACTCACCTCCCCCTCCCCTAACCCGTCTCCATCCACTCCGTAGAACTCCTCAAAGCACTCTGTCCCTCTCATCGCTTTCAGCTTCCCACTCATCCTTGCACCTTCTTCCAGGGCAGCTGCGCTACGGCCGACGCCACCTGCTCCTGCCAATACGGATCCTCTCGCTCCAAAAGTTGCTGCTCCCGCTCACGGGCTCTTTCCCTCTCTCGCGCTTGGTGCTCCTGGCTACCCGGATCCTCTCGAGGTTCCCTTTGCCCGCGTGTCCGAGAGACCTTGCGCCATTTCAGAAAATCCCGCGGAAAAAACGTCACCCTCTCCGGGGCCGTCTCTATGCAAGCTGTGAATGCTCTCAAGATTTCTTCACCGCTCACTCCCTCTGTCACTAAAGCTCGGATCCCGCTGGACCATTCCCCGGCGATAAAGCACGGCGGAGCTCCACGCGCCTGGGCCTCCTGCCGTATTTGCTCAAGCAAAAGTGAGAGAGGGTTGGCGGAGAGCTCGTGCGACGGCTCTAGCTCATTTTGGGAAGCCTTGGCTGGCCGCTGGGTGGCTTTCTTTGCTCTCTCTTCGTTTGGATCTGGTTCAAGATGGGTATAGTTCGTGTCGTCCTGGGCGACAGGGGCTAGTCGTCCTATACGACGGGGGGTGTCGTCCTGGGCGACAGGGAGGTACTTCTGGGCTTCCAGGGGCATCAGTTGGTAGGCGTTTGAGGTCACTCCTCCATCAGGGCGAAATCGAGGGGTGCGCCTGATATAGCCTCGAGCCTCCAGGCGCTTGATGGCCAGGGCAACACTCGAGCGATGAACGCGAGCAAGCTTGGCGATGGTGGACAAGGATGGCCAGCAGGTGCCCTCCCCGTCTGAATGTTTGGCCAGGGCAAGGTACACCAGGATATCGACCGGACCGAGGGCCTGGTCCTCGAGCACGATGTTTTCGATGAGCGTAAAAGGCAGACGTCGACGCTCTACTCCGATGGAATCACTTTGCATGTTCCCCTCCCAGAGGCGTGGCGCTCGGGACATACCTAGAGCGCTGATTTTTTGCTTGACAACTCGAGGGGGTTGAGCTATTCTCGGATTACCAAGGCCGAGAATAACCGTGCCCACTAGGGCGCAAGCACAGCCCCCGCAAGACGCGGGGGTTTTGCATTGTTAGGCTGTTCAACGAACAGCGCGTTAAGATTTTGGTTTTCTTACCGGCTTGACCCCTCCCAAGATCAACAAACAACATACAATGCAGTTGGGCATCTTGCAACACTTACCGCGTTGCCTTGCCGGCGGTCGCCGAGAAGCGGCTCGTTTCTGCCCTGGCGTTTGACGATTATGGCTCTTATCACCAAAGGGAAGCGGATGGAGCCGAGGGGGATCGACCATCCGCCCCGCCCGGAGCGGTTTTCTCCCCTCGGCCTTTTTCCCAGGACGAAAGAAAGGACGGTCTGCCGTACTCTTTACTCATCGTGGTCTGCTGGCTTGAGACTCGCAGAGCTCAAACGCCAGCGACGAGAGGAGCGAAAGCGTATCCTGAGGAACAGGACAGCACCGAGGGAAAGCTTGCCTCCAATGCCTGCACGCGGCTACCCTGGAGGAGGTGAGTGGGTAGTAGGGGGGAAGAAAAAGACCGAGGCGATATGTGGTACGAGGAAGGTAGGGAACCAGCATGAACGAAGAGCAGCTGGAGTTTCCCGTGGTGTCGGGAAAGAGGACAAAAAGAGTGAAAGCCAAAGACCTTGATTTCGAGGGCCAGCGCCAAGGGCAGCATTTTTGCCCAGAGTGCGGTCAAGACGCGGCCCATGCGATCGTGAGTAACTACCAGGTGTGCGACAAGTGCAACTTCGACTACGGAATGACCGCTCGCGCCTACTTCGAGCAGAAGCCCAAAGAGAGCCCGGCATGAATCTCAAATAACCAAGGTCCATGAAGAAGGGGAGGGGATCATGGCAAATGAGGCGAGCAAGAAGGTTGTGGTGATCCGAAAGAAGGCAGAGAGGCCGAAGCAGAAGGACGCCAATCCCGCACCGGCGTTGAGCGGTGCAGCAGCCACAGTCGGCAAGGGGCCAAGCGAAAAGCGGAAGGCAAGACGAAAGAGGCAGACGGAGAAGTGGAGGGAAGCGCACCCGGGGCTGCGGTTCGTGCAATTCGTGATCGAGATCGAGCTGTGGAATCAATTCGTGGCCAGGTGCTGTGCTGAGCACAGACCGAACGTCGTTTTCACGCGCATGATCCGTGAAGCGGTGGAGCGGTCCGAAGCAATTGAAGAAATCCTGACAAGGGATAAGCCTATGTGAGTATCTCCGAGGAGGCAGAAGCCACATCAGAAACACCCTGAGCTGTTTGAACGGGGACAGAAGTTACAACGCGCATTCAAAGAGTAACATTTCGGGGTGTTCATACCCGAGCACGGAAGAAAAAGGTGACAGACCAAGACAACATGCTCTACTACGGGGACAACTTATGTGCTTCGAAGCTGTGTGCGAATCCGGTTAGCCATATACAGAGCCTCTTGGAGGGTCAGCGGTCCGGCCTTATACGCATCGTCTTCACACAGAGAAATAAGCTTGGCCAGATCTGAGGCGTTCGTCTGATACTCAGCGAAAAAGCGGTCCTTCCCGATGGCGGAAAGTACCGCTGCTATGTCGCTCAACAACGTTCGGGCTTCGCGGCCCCTTAGGTCGGCGGGGCTCATCGGAGCACGGGGAATCATGCTGTGGGAGAGTTGGGAGCGGATCCGGTCACGCTCCCTGAGAACTCGCTCCAACTCTCGTCGAATCCCTTCCAGCAAGTCAGGCACTCTACAAATTCAAAACACCATGAAATGGAACGTCAAGTGGCCCGCACTAACGGCTGTCCAGATGGACCACACGTTGGGCCTGCGGTCGAGAGTCATGTCTCGTCGCCCCCAGGCTCGTCAGTGAGGGCCTCGAGACTTTCATCGATGATCAGTTCATCGAGCAGACTGCAAAAGCCTGCTGTTCCATCCCGCACATTGCGCAACACGGCGGAGACCTTCGTCTCGAGGTTGGAGTCCATTAGATCAACCACCGATCCCAGCAAGTTGCGAACGATTCTTAACAGGTCCTGTTCTTTCATTGCAGCCCCGCTGTATGAAAGATCAGTCTCAGGCAAAAGTCCTGGCAAGTGAAGCGGTTTCGGCGACTCCCCAGATGTTGGGTAACGCCGCAAAGCTTTCTTGCACAAGCGAAGAATTGTCTACAACGGGCCGCATCCTGTTTTTGACTGATGATCGTGGCAAACTTGTAACGTGTGATTTGCCCCCGACACCAACCTCCTTGCCGGGGTGATTTTTAGGATTTTTCAAAGAGGCACGGAGGCATGGCTGCGGGTAAACGATGAGCGTGCGCCATGCTGACGATCTCCCGC
>Ga0335078_10013551_pt1 | contig 12082 bp, 15 predicted proteins | sample Lox_Sample_32_FD_206711 | JGI IMG/M metagenome (GOLD analysis project Ga0335078, IMG submission 206711) | Soil microbial communities from Loxahatchee National Wildlife Refuge, Florida, United States - Lox_Sample_3.2 | ecosystem: Environmental > Terrestrial > Soil > Wetlands | place: USA... | reverse complement strand
CGGAGCGATCTTCGGAGTTGCCGGCGGCCTGTTCGTAGCCCTGAAACTCCAGAAGATAGCCCTGCCCAGGGAGGTGCTGCGCAGAAACGCCGGGAGTCTGGGAATGTTCCTGATCTACAACCTGGTGCTCGGAGCCGCCTCGGCGCACGTTGACAACGCTGCGCACGTGGGCGGGTTGGTCACTGGAGCCGTCATCGGGGCGATGCTGCCGTTATGGTCGAGGGAGAACAGGCTCCAGCGCTACGCCGTGCTGCCAGTGGTGCTGGCAGTCCTGATCGGCAGTGCGGCGGCCGTAAAGCAGGCGCGGGTCGGCATTGTCGAGTACGCTCAAGCCGAGAAGCTGCTCCAGTCGGGCCAGTACGATCAGGCTCTGCCGCTGCTGCAGAGTGCGGTACGGCATGAGCCGAGCCTGGCCGCGGCGCAATTCGGGCTGGGATTCGCGTACCTGCAGCTGGACAGAAACGCCGATGCTGAGGCCGCATTCCGCAACGTGCTGCAGTTGCAACCTGATCTAGCCGGAGCCCATTACAATCTGGGGCTGATTTACTGGCGGCAAAATCGGCTCGATCAGGCGATATCTGAATTGCAGCGTGCGGTGGCATCCGACACAAAAGATCCGCGAACGGCATACGTGCTGGGCATGGCTTTTCTTCAGAAGGACGATACGGCCAGCGGGTGCTGTCCTGATTCCGTGTTGCCGCTGGGCGAGGCAGCGTCAGCCGACTTTATATCCGCTTCACAGGCTCAGGCCCAGAAACAATCTGCGGAGGCATTTTCAAGATATGGTCGTCCGCGCAGCAGATTGGTGGGTTGGCGCGGAGCATTACTTGCAGTACGTCGTCGGTGCTTAAAAAGTGTTCTGCGCTGGTGTGTATTTCTATCTCTTTTCCGCAGTTTTCGCGGTCACATCGGAATACTGCTCGCCATAGAAGATCAATCTGTAAGCCTTGGGCCGGCTTTTCTAGTTGGGCCGGATCAACGTTTGCTGCGGAATACGTATACCTACGTCCGCATTGTCGGCATACAAAGTCTAAACACCAAGTTTCCGTGGGCCAGTCTTGCAGATACTCAATTGTTCCTGGCTGGCTTTGATGAGGGAGTGCGACTTGCCCGTGACAAGTCCGTAACAGCCAAACTACCTGAGCCATGGATCATCCCTCCCGATGTGACAGCAATTCCGCGACCGACCAAACATGATCCGTTATTCCGGCCTGCATAGCAGGCGTGACGCGCAGGGTCTGGTGAACACGGCAGAAGTTGTAAAACGCGATGTACAGCGTAACAGCGGCCTTGAGATTTTCAAGGGTCTTGCTGGCTGCGTTCGTCTTTCTGGCGAATCTGCGAATGTGCATCCGCACGCTCAAATTGGCTCTTTCAATATGCGAAGTCGAGATGCGCGAGAAGTCGGGGTTGCCGGTTCTCACGCGGGGAATTGCTGCAATGACTGTGCCGCCGCCGTACCACTCTGGGCCTGCCTCAGTGCGCCCGTAAATCTTCTGCAATTGGGCATAGTCAACGTCAGCACCGAACCATTCTTCGATTGCTCCGATGTAGCCGCGCAGTGCATCGGTGGTGATCTGATAACGGTCAAGCGTGCGGCTGGCGAGATCGTGAACGAACTTGTAGGCGTTGACTGCGTTCCGCGCTCCGATATGGTGCGAGATGATGAGTTTGCTTTCGCTGTCCAGCGCCAGCCAAGTCCATTGGTCTCCCCATTCGGCGGGAGCGTCGCCGGCCTTGCGGTTTCCGTGACAGCCCACGTAAGTCCAAAGCTCATCAAGCTGGACGAACCGAGGGCGCACGTCGTGCACGTAGGCATCGAGCACACGCTGCGCACCCGTGGCCGCTGTCCGCATCAAGTCAAGAATCGTGTCCCGGTGCAGTCCCGTGGTGCGCTCGATGGCTCGCACGCTCATGCCTTCCAGCATCAATGTGAGCGCTTTGGCTGCAATGTCGGGATCGGTGTAGTGCGTGCCGAGTTTGGGCGCGGCTTCAGAGAATGTAGCGTTGCAGGAAGTGCAGCGATAACGCTGGATGCGGCGCTTCCCGTACACCCCAAACTTCTTGGCGTGGTGATTGCAAATCCGGCAGGTCATGGCTTGTCTCCGCTTGCGTTTTGCGGAGAAAGCCGTCACAATCTCTTTGGGTCTGGAGTGCGGCTAACCCCGCGCTTTGGATTAGCCCCGACTCCTGCTTCAACAGAAGCCGGGGCGTTTCGTTACAGCCTAGTCAGTCGGTGGGGAGCGCGTCATCGCTTTCTGCCTGCCTTTCTGAAACGCTCTGCGCTGCGAACGCGGAGCGTTTCGTATTTGACTCCAAACTCATATCTTGCGGATGCGCGGCCTAGCCGCGAATCCGCGCTTCCCCTTGTAGGTCGCAGAGACGATGTTTCCCTGTTCCTTGAGTCGCCCGAGCATCGTGCCAATCGTGGCGAGCGGCTGCTGGTACTTCTTCTTGATGTCGTGGCCGAGTTTTGTAAGCTCATCTACCACGTCCTGAGCGGTCAACACTTCGTGCGGCTTGGCTTGGAAGATTCCGCGAATTTCATCCATCAAGCTGAGATAAGCAAAACTCTCAACGAATCCGCTGGGGTGCCGGACTTGCGGCTTCTCGCCCTGCTCCTTAAGTGCATTCGACAAACTGGTAATCACCTGCCGCAACTCAAGGATGCGCTTTGCGGTTGCCTCTTGCTGCGTTACTGCTTGCTCAAGTTCGTCCTGAGCGACTTTCAACGCGCGCTGAAATTCTACGTTTGCCATACACCTGAGGTTATACATGTCGTATAATGAGAAGTCAAGTAAAGAAGTGTCAGTGGCGGATCATGACGAGAGAATTATCGAAATCGCCAAAGAATTGCTGGTGCTTGTGCGGAGGCACACGGCGAGCGGAGCCACGCGGGTACAGGCGGGGGTGGCGCTCGACATCGCTCATCGGCTGTACAGTGTGGCCGAGTTCGGCGGGGTAGAGGACTTTAAGGCCGCGCTGGATGCTTCAAGTGATCGCGAATCTCTCTCAACAGCTTGATGATTGTTTCGAGCTTCTGCTTGAGATCGTCGTCCATAAATGCACCTCGGAGGACACGATACGCCGAAGTGCAGAGGTGAGAAATATGGCAGATGACAAAGCGAGAATCAGGACCGTACCAAGCGATATTTACGAAGTCGCCACTAGGGGAAAGGCTCCACGGGGCATGGAAGTGCCTCCGATACGAAGCGTAGCAACCGACGCCTACAAGCTCATTGATCGGGGTGCTGGAGCCGTAGAACGGTATGTGAAGCAACGGCGGGACAAGAGAATGCAGCGGGGGAAAAATGGAAGGCAGTAAGCGAGTGCTAGAATCGCTGCGAAATGGCGGCAAATCGCCCATATCGCTTCGGCATTGCCTTCGGTGTTCTCAACGTCTTGGCGGGCGTGTATTACGGGTGGTTGGCGATCACTGCCGCACGCGTGGCTGGAACCGTGTTCTTGGGCATTTGTGCGCTGGTTGCGGTGGCAACTGGCATAGGACTACTGCGAAAACGGCGTTACGGCGTTCTTCTGCTGAACTTGGTTCTGTTGCTGGCTGTGATGGAAGCGGTTTTGGATTGGTTCAAGCCGCATGAAATTGGACGAGTCCGGTATGTTGTTACTAATGCAGTGTTTCTGGGGCTAGTGGGCGTAGTGGTCGGTTACTTCTACAAGCGGAGAGACGAGTTTCAGAAGCAGCAACAGGGAGACGAGAGATGAGCCAACAGAATCGGGTTTCCTATACGACGCTATGCCCTCTGGAGCACACGGAGGCAGGCGAGTTCCCGGTATGGTTTGATATGGACGAGAAGACCTTCGGCTGCGATGGGCCAACCGGAGGCGAGCCGCACAGGTTCGACAGCCTGCCAGAGCAGGTCAGCCCTGAGCCTTCAATCGTTGAAGTAGCTCGTCGATCTGGAGAAGTAGCTCGGTCTGTGGGAGATTGGCTCGAATCTTCTCCGCCTCTGCTCGGAGATGCTTTTCATCAAAGGAAGGATTTTCCCTGGCTAGAGCATCCGACAGAGCACTCAGAGAATCGTGTAGATTCCGAACATAAACCACCTGCGTCCGCAGGTGTTTCAGGGTCGTCTGAAGAATCTCCCGAGTCTCAGGGTCGATCATTGGAAGCCGCCTCCGTTAGCCCTGTAACGATACAGCAACACGAAAACCGGACAGTACCGGCCAGCGCCATCCAGTGGCTTCAGAAGGCGCTCGCCTTGAAGCCCGACTACACGGAGGCTCGGGAGGCGCTGAACCAGGCAGCCGGCAAGAACAAGTAGGTCCCGCGCTGGTTATTCCGTCCAGCGCCGGAACGCCAGGCATCCATTGGTGCCGCCAAATCCGAACGAATTGCTGAGTGCGATTTCCACATCAGCCTTGCGGGCGGTGTTGGGAACGTAGTCCAGGTCGCACTCGGGATCAGGTTGCTCGTGGTTGGCGGTTGGTGGGAGCACCTGGTCGCGCAACGCCAGCACTGTGATGCCGGCTTCGAGGCCGCCGGCGCCGCCCAGCAGGTGACCGGTCATGGACTTGGTGGAACTGACTGGAACCTTCCGCGCATGATCGCCAAGGGCACGCTTGATAGCGAGGGTCTCCAGGCGATCGCCAATCGGGGTCGAGGTACCGTGCGCGTTGACGTATCCCACCTGCTCGGGCGTGATCTTGGCGTCGCGCATAGCGTTGACCATCACGCGATAACCGCCTTCGCCATTCTCGGCCGGCTGCGTGATGTGGTAGGCGTCGCCGCTCATGCCATAGCCGACGATCTCGGCCATGATCTTGGCGCCGCGCCGCCGGGCAAACTCCAGCTCTTCCAGAACCAGGATGCCTGCGCCTTCGCCCACCACGAAACCGTCGCGCCCGGCGTCCCACGGGCGGCTGGCGCGCTCGGGATCATTATTGCGGGTGGAAAGCGCGCGCATGGCGGCAAATCCGCCCACGCCCATGGGAGTAATGGCGGCTTCGCTGCCGCCGGCGATCATCACGTCGGCGTCGCAGCGGGCGATGATTTTGAAGCTGTCGCCGATGGAGTGCGCGCTCGAGGTGCAGGCCGTGGCCGTGGCCTCGTTCGGGCCCTTGGCGCCGTAGCGGATGCTCACGTGTCCCGCCGCCAGATTGATGATGGTGGCAGGGATGAAGAACGGCGAGATCTTGCGCGGTCCGCCTTGCAGCAGCGCCGAGTGCTCGCGCTCGATCACGTCGAAGCCGCCGATGCCGGAGCCGATGTGCACGCCTACCCGTTCGGCATTCTCGCGTGTTACCCCAAGCCCGGACATCTTCATAGCTTCGTCGGCTGCGGCCAGGGCGAAGTGGATGAACCGGCCCATCTTCTTGACTTCTTTTCTCTCGACGAAATTCAGAGGATCGAAGTTCTTTACCTCGGCGGCGATCTGACAGGCGAAATCGGTGGGATCGAAGGCGGTAATGCGGGCGATGCCGCTCTTGCCCGCCTGCAGGTTGCGCCAGGTTTCTTCGCTGGTGTGGCCGACGGCGCAGATCAAACCCACACCCGTGACCACGACGCGGCGGTTCAAAGCTCAGAGCCCTCGTTGCGTGGAAGCCAGGAGAGAGGCGTTCACTTGGCGCTCTTGGCGTTCTTGGAGATGTAGTCGACCGCGTCTTTGACGGTGCGGATCTTCTCCGCATCCTCGTCGGGGATCTCGATCTCGAAGGCCTCCTCAAAGGCCATCACCAGTTCGACGGTGTCCAGCGAGTCGGCCCCCAGGTCGTCAACAAACGAGGCGCTGGCTGTAACCTCGCCTTCATCCACGCCCAGTTGCTCGACGATAATCTGCTTTACTTTTTCCTCAACGGCTGCCATCGGTTGCGTTCTCCTTGACGGTCAAAAGCTGCCCCACTCACGGACACGCGGCGGGCGGCGCTGCACGGCTCCGATTATCCGGCTTTCTTCTCGACGTACGAGATCGCGTCCTGAACGGTGCGAATCTTTTCCGCCTCCTCGTCCGGGATCTCGAGCTCGAAGGCCTCCTCAAAGGCCATGACGAGTTCCACCGTGTCCAGCGAGTCCGCGCCCAGGTCATCCACGAAGGAAGCTGTGGGCGTAACTTCCGCCTCGTCCACGCCCAACTGCTCCGAAACGATCTGCTTGATCTTCTCCGCTACGTTGACTTTCGCCTTCACATCCGCCATGGCGTACCTGACCTCCGAATTCATCTTACAAAGCGACCAGTGTACTTGCGGGCGCGAACCTGTGTAAAGCGCAGAGAATCGGCGGTAGTGGCTCAGTTACTGAGCCACTACCGATTCGGCTTGTGGTTACAATTCGGTCATGCGCGCAGTTGTGCAACGCGTCCAAAGGGCCCGCGTGACCGTCCGCGGCGAGACCGCCGGCGAGATCGGGCAAGGCTTACTGGTGCTGCTCGGCGTAGGGCAGAACGACAGCGAGGCCGCCGCCGATTATCTGGCCGAAAAGGTTGCCGGTCTGCGCGTCTTCGAGGACGAAGCCGGGCGCATGAATCGCGCCGTCGTTGAGGTCGGCGGGGCGGTGCTGGTGGTCTCGCAATTCACGCTCCTCGGCGACGTGCGCCGCGGCAAGCGCCCGTCCTTCGACGCTGCCGCACCTCCCGAATTGGCACGCCAGCTCTACGAATATTTCGTAGGCAAGCTGCGCGCCGCCGGCCTGCGCTGCGAAACCGGACGCTTCCGGGAGACGATGCAGGTCGAGCTGGTGAACGATGGGCCGGTAACGATTCTGCTGGACTCGGAGAGGACGTTTTGACGACCGGCGTGGTAAGCGCCGGCCATTGAGTCATTGAGCCATTGAGTGATTGAGTCATTGGAACCCGCCATTTTTTCAATGACTCAATGACCCAATGGCTCAATCACTCAATGAATCAATGGCTCAATGACACAATCTGATCTGTAATCTTCGCCGCCTGCACCGCCGACTTCACATCGTGCACACGTACGATATGAGCTCCCTTCAGGATGGCGGACGTCATGGCCGCCAGGCTGCCGTAGAGACGCTCCTGCGGCGGGGCATCGCTGCCATCCTTGGCCAGCGTCCGGCCAATGAATGACTTCCGCGAGACGCCTGCCAGCAATGGGTATCGGAGTTCCTGCAGCGCGTCGAAGTGTGCCAACAGCGGATAATTCTCGTCAAAGCTCTTGCCGAAACCGAAGCCGGGATCGAGTACGATGCGAGTGCGAGCAACTCCCGCCATGAGCGCGGATTCCGCACCCCTCCGCAGTTCGCGCCTGACCGTGCCGACTGGATCAGCGAGCGGCGGCAGGGTGCGCCACTCCGCCGGGCGCCCGCGCGTGTGCATCAGCACCACGCCGCACTTCAGCCCGGCCAGGGCGGGAGCCATCGCAGCATCCCATTGCAACCCGCTAACGTCGTTCGCGATCTCCGCCCCGGCCTCGACCGCTGTTCGCGCCACCTGCGCCTTATAAGTATCGATCGACACGATGGTCTGCGGCCGCCGCCGCAGCAGTTCTTCGATCACCGGCATGACGCGGCGGAGTTCTTCTTCAGCCGAAACCGCCGGTTCGCCGGAAACCGCCCGCGCTCCCGGCCGCGTGGATTCCCCGCCGATGTCGAGGATGTCCGCGCCGTCGTCAAGCATCTCAAACCCGTGCTCGAGGGCTGTGCCCGGGTCGAAGTACTTACCGCCATCCGAAAACGAGTCGGGCGTGACATTGAGCACACCCATGATGAGCGTGCGCGGGCCCAGTTCGAGGCTGCGCGAGCGCAGTTGCCAGGTGAAGTGGGGACGCATGTTTAGTACCAAGTACCGAGTACCGAGTGCCAGGGCCGAGCCGCTAGTTTAGTCCCTAGTAGGGAACATGTGGTAAGGGGCACTGGGTACTGGGTACTCGGTACTAGTCCAGTGCTACAATCTCGCCACCGACTATGCGCCGACCCGTACTTTCAGCCCTACTTCTCCTCATATGCGTCGCCCCCGCGGTCGCGAAGCACGACTCTCTGGCCTCGCAAATTGAGACGATCCTAGCCCAACCCGACTTGGAGAGCGGGTTCTGGGGCATTGCGGTGGTCTCGCTGAAAGATGGCCGCCCGACCTTTGAGCTGAACTCCGACAAGCTGTTCACGCCGGCCTCGAACACCAAGCTGTTCACTACCGCGGCGGCCCTGGCGCTGATCGGGCCGGACTACAAGTTCAAAACCACGGTCGAAACTACCGGCGCGGTGGATAAGTACGGCCGTCTGGTGGGCGATTTGGTGTTGGTGGGGCGCGGCGATCCCAATCTGTCCGGACGTGTGCTGCCTTACGCCGGCCGCACCCAGCGCACGCAGCCGACGATCCGCGTGCTGGAGCAACTGGCCGATCAACTGGTGCAAAAGGGTGTGAAGTTCATCGATGGCGACCTCGTCGCTGACGATTCCTACTACGCTTTCGAGCGCTACGGCGAAGGCTGGACGCAGGACGACCTGGTGTGGGAATCGGGCGCGCCGGTCTCGGCGCTCAGCATCAATGACAACGTGATGTTCGTCAACATTCTGCCTGCCGACCGCCCTGGCGAGAAGGCCTTCGTCTCGATTGATCCGTTCGCCGATTACTACCGCATCGACAACCGTATCCTGACCACACCAACCGGCACGGGACCGCGCAAGATCTTCATCAATCGTGAACCCGGCGCCAATGTGTTGACGCTGTGGGGCAACATCCCGGTCGATGATCCCGGCGCCGGCGAGGCCCTGGCGATCGACGACCCGGCGGCATTCGCCGGACAGATCTTCCAGCGTTTGCTCGAGCAACGGGGTATCGCCGTCTACGGCAAGCCGCGCACCCGCCACACCGAACTTGCCAGCCTGCAGACGCTCACGGTCACGGCCCTGGCGTCGGGCGGCGGAGAGCACGCCACGTCGCGCCAGCCGCTGGTGCTGGCCAGCTATGAGTCCTCGGCGCTGATCGACGACCTGCAGGTCATCAACAAGGTCAGCCAGAACCTGCACGCCGAGCTCATACTCCGTTTGCTTGGCCGCGAGAAAGGCACCTCCGGTACGATCGAAGGCGGCATGGAGGTGGAGCGCGGCTTCCTGACGCAAGCCGGCATCCAGCCCGACCAGTATGTGTTCTACGACGGCTCCGGCATGTCGCGCGAGAACCTGGTGACGCCGCACGCGGTGGTGCAATTGCTGCGCTACTCTGCCGCCCAGTCCTGGGGCAAGGCGTGGCAGGACACGCTGGCCATCGCCGGCATCGACGGCTCGCTCGCTAACCGTTTCAAAGGGACCTCCGCCGAAGGCCGCGTGCGCGCCAAGACCGGCGCCCTGGGCCACGTCAATGCGCTTTCAGGCTACGCAACTACGGTCAGCGGCGTGCCCGTGGCATTCTGCATCCTGACCAACAACCACAAGCTCAGCTCCAAGCGCGCGCTGGATGTGGTCGATCAGATTACGCTTGCCATCGTCAACGACCGGGGAAGTGGGAAGTGACGAAGTGGGCAAACGCCTGCCGTTCGTCTTTTCGATTTTCACTTTTTGCCTACTCCTCCTCGTGGGACTGGCGATCGCTGCCGCACCGCAAAACGGCCACGCCCCGGCTGCGGCCTATCTTGGCTTCGACCGCAACGACTATCCCGGCGACGACAGCTTGGGCTCGCTGCGCGAGACGTTTCGTTTCACGGGATACTGGCTGAACAACCCTCCCGGCGCGAATTCGAACTCGTGGCGAGGCAAGCGGTCGCTGCTGAAATCTCGCGGATTCGGCTTTCTGGTGCTGTTCAACGGGCGCGTATACAAGCAGCTCAAGCCCTCCGCCGACGCCGCTGCTTTGGGACGAGCCGATGCCCGCTCGGCGGTTGCTGCAGCCAAGGAGGAGGGATTTCCTGTCGGGACCGTTATCTTTATTGACCAGGAAGAAGGTGGACGGATGCTGCCCGAGCAGCGTGCCTATCTGCACGCATGGGTGGATGTGGTGAGTCGTGCCGGTTACCGCGCCGGCGTTTACTGCTCTGGAGTGCCCTTCAAGGAAAGTTCAAGAGAAACGGTGGTCACGGCCGAAGACATCCGGCAGCATGCCGGCGGTCGAGAGATCGTGTACTGGGTGGCGAACGATGCCTGTCCGCCGTCGCCCGGTTGCGCCGTGCATGCGCCAGCACCCGGCAAGAGCGGCGTGGCCTTCGCGTCGGCATGGCAATTTACGCAGTCACCGCGGCGCGCAAAGGTTGCGGCCGGCTGCGCCGACTACAATCGCGACGGCAACTGCTACGCGCCGGGGACTTCCATCTTCGTGGACTTTGATGCCGCCGACTCGCCTGATCCTTCACACGGACGGTAACTCACCACAGCAGAAATGGCAGCGTCGAAATGCTCGGCTTGTGTTCGGGTGGATAACGGCGTGCGCTAACCGCCAGGTCCACGCCGCCCCCGGCGAACGGCGAAGGCTCGAAGCGGCAGACGGCGGCCTGATCGGGACTGCGCGCCGCTTCGCGCCGCAGACGGACGGGCTCGGCCCCGAATCTCTGCGGGAACTTTACGTCCTGAGCGGCGCCGCAGCACAGGTACAGGCTGAGCACATCGCAGAATTGCAGTATGTCGGTGAGGAACTCGAATTCTTTCCGCGAACACCCGCCCAATAGCCGCTTCTGGCGTGCCTGCTCGCCTGCCAGAAAGTTCAGCAGGAGTCCGCGATCTTTGGCTTCGTCGCTCCCAGAGTCCAGCCGGTTCCTGGCCAAGCGGCAGAAATGTTCGCTGACAATGGCGCCGGCGATGGGCGCGATCTTCTCGGCAGACTCGATCGAGACGCTCCAGGCGCGAAGAAAATCCTTAGGCGGAAAATCCAGGAATGAGAGCGGCCTGCCGTTGGCAAGAGTGATTTGCGCGTCGAAGGGCAACCAGCCGTCGTCGTGCATGGCGATGCCTTGCACCACTTCCGGGCGAAGGCTGGGTAGGAGCGGTGGCCCGAGCGCGGCCGCGATCGCGCCCGAAAGCGCTGCGTGGTCTGGCTGGGTGATGAGCCAGTAATCCTGGGCGCTGCTCTTCTGCGTGGGAAGGATGGCATCCCACACCGGCACGCAGGCTGGCGGCGGTTCCCCGCCGCCGACCGGACGCAGCACCACAGCTCAGCGCCGCCGCGGCGCCCGTGCGCGCGCCGCCCGTGCTGAAGTGGCTGCCGCGCCCTTGGGACCGGAGGTCGAGGGCGGTTTGCGCATGCCTTCCAGCAATTGCTTCAGAACCACGGCGTTGTTCTGCTCCTGGTTGCGCGCGGAAAACACAAGCGTCAGTCGGCGGCTCTTGCCCGCGAGCTGATAGAGTTTCTCGAGCGCCTGCGACGCCGCCGGGGCTGCGAGTTCGCCCAGATATTTCTTGCGGAAGGCGAGCCACAGCGCCGGACGCGCGTGGAACCAGCGGCGCAGATCGTTCGAGGGCGCCACATCCTTCAGCCAGGCGTCCAACTCGGCGGCTTCCTTGGTGAGGCCGCGCGGCCACAGCCGGTCGACCAGCACTCGCGTGCCGTCGGAGCGGGAGGGCTTCTCGTACGCGCGTTTCAGGATGACCGGCATGGAAGGTTTGCAAACCGGGGTTGCCGTACCCATAATAATCGTTTGCCGACACTGAAGAAAATTCTGCCGCTGATTTTTCTGGGGCTCGCGCTTGCGGGATGTGAGTCGCGCCCACCCTACAAGAGCGACGCCGAACTCGGGCTCAATCCGCAGCAGGCGCGCGGCCGCGCCCTCTACGATACTTATTGCCTGCGCTGCCACGAAGCCTACATCTCCGGCGGCAAGAACGGGCCCTCGTTGATGGGCGTGTTCAAAAAGAAAGAGCTGCCCAGCGGCGCGCCGGCCAACGACGAGCGCGCGGGCGAGGTCATCCTGCGCGGCCGGGCCAAAATGCCCGCCTTCAGCGACCGGCTCACCCCGGAGCAAGCGCAGGACATCCTGGCTTACATGCACACGCTGTAGGAATTCGCCGCGGATGGAGGATTTACCGTCCCTATCCAATGGATGATTCGCCAGGGTTGGAGCAGGCCTTCAGGCCTGCATTCAACCGGGCAACCAAGCTCCCGGCTTTAGCCATTGAGGGACTTCTTTTCTCTGGCAGGGGGCCTGGAACTTTGTCTTAGATAACGTCCTCAGCGGCTGAAGC
>Ga0335078_10013549_pt1 | contig 12083 bp, 8 predicted proteins | sample Lox_Sample_32_FD_206711 | JGI IMG/M metagenome (GOLD analysis project Ga0335078, IMG submission 206711) | Soil microbial communities from Loxahatchee National Wildlife Refuge, Florida, United States - Lox_Sample_3.2 | ecosystem: Environmental > Terrestrial > Soil > Wetlands | place: USA: Florida... | reverse complement strand
TTTCGCGGGAAACTCCGCTCAATTGCTCCGCTTTCTCCAGCGTCAGCATTGGTTGGTGTTGTCCCATGGCTCACAGTCCGATTCCGCGGCCCGATCCGTTCGATCCTTTGGGGCGGAGCCCTGTCCGCGAGGTCTTGGGAGCCGCCGAGGCAGGGGATTCAGAGCGAACGCTCTCGCAATGGGTGAATACGCTGACCGCGTGCGGTGGGGGATCGCTGGGAGCCGAATTAGCCCTGGACTTGATCCTCAATGACATTGTGGAGCGCGCACGCGCGGGCAGCAATGCCACGGCGGCTGCGATCGCCCTGGCGCGCGATGGTGAGATCGTCTGCCGCGCAACGACCGGGGAAAATGCTCCCGGCCTGGGCATTCGTTTGAACACCCAATCCGGCCTTTCGGCTGCCTGTGTCCAAACCCGGAGATGGCAAAATTGTGACGACACGGAACTGGATGAGCGAGTGGATCCGGAGGTGTGCCGCGGGCTGGGAGTGCGTTCCATTGCGGTTTACCCGATCCTGAAGAAGCAGGAATTGCTGGGCATCATCGAGATTTTTGGCTCTCGGCCCAAAGCGTTCAGCAGCCGGGAAATCAGGGCGTTGAACACGCTCGCCGCGGAGGTGGTCGAAAGCGTGGACCGGGCCACAACCGCGCAATCGACAGTGCAATCCGCCAGGCCGGAACTGGAACCAGTGATCGATGCAGGTGACGTGGCCATGGAGAGCCTGCAGCCGGAGTTTCCGGCGGTTGACACTCCGGTACAAAAAAAGAGAGACATCTGGACCGATGTATTGTCGTTGCTGGTAATCGCACTGGCGATAGTTTTGGGCTGGGTAGTGGGTCGCGGGGGATGGCGAAACACCATGACACAGCCTTCGGCGCATGGAAGACAAATACGGCAGACGAATGATGCGGCCGGTTCCGATGCAGGGACACCAGCAATTGGCCAACCGACGGCGCAGCAATCTGCCGGGATGCCGTCTGCGTCCGCGGCTGATAGCGGTCTGACCATCTATCGAGGCGGAACGGTAGTGTTTCGCGCGTCCGGGCAAGGGCAGACGGGAGCCGCGCCTTCCTCGACGCCGCCAGCCGCCGTGCAAGATAAGGCGGTGAACGCGCCGGATTTGAAAATCCCGCCGGAGATCGCGAATGAGTATCTCGCGCACCGGGTAGAGCCGGAATATCCGGAAGCCGCTCGTGCCCGTGGAATCCAGGGACCGGTGGCGCTCGATGTGATTGTGGGAAAAGACGGCGAGGTGCAGAGGGTTTCCCCGGTTCACGGGGATGCGCAGTTAGCGGGTGCAGCAACCGATGCGATCCGGCAATGGAAGTTTCAGCCGTTTTTCCGCAATGGGCAGCCGGAGGCGTTTCAGACCCGCGTCACTTTAGATTTCAGGCTGCCTTGAGCGAACGAGCCGGAAGCGAGAGTCAGCTGGGCAGAGTGGAATTCTTGGTGAGAATGAGTGGCGCTTCAGATAGCGCCGTGGATTTTACTCCGAGGCCCGACCGTTTGCCCTGCTTGAGTGCGTACAAGGCGAGTCCTACACGAGTGGACACCCCGACTTTTTCGAAGACCCGGAAAAGATAATTCTTGATGGTATGCTCGCTCAGGCCCAGACGTTCTGAGATCTGGCGATTGCTGAATCCTTCCGCCACCAGGCGAGTGATCTCTTCCTCGCGTTTGCTCAGGGGGCGGGAACCGGGCAGCAAGGTGACTGCCGAGCCGTGGTCGACGATTGCGTCCACCAGAAATTGAAGCTCTTCGGCATTGGCCCAGACCTGGCCGTCATGAACGCAGCGGATGCATTTGCAGAGGGCTTCGAAGGAATCCGCGCGGCAGAAAACACCACGCGCGCCGGCCCGGAAAGCCTCCACTACGGAGGAGCGATCCAGGGAGTCGAGCAACACCACGATGCTCAAGTAGGGATGGAGCTTGTGAATCTGCCGCACAAAACGCGTGTTCTCCGTCGGTTCCTCGGAAAAGCTGAGACTTACCAGAACGGTGTGGTAACGTTCCGCATCCAGGCGAGACTTTTCCAGCAAGGAGAGTGCGCGGGTGGGATGAGCGGCTGCGGCCAGGTAATGGCCGCTGCGGCGCAGGGCATCGGCCAGGAGATGGCAGCGCATCGCCACCTTGTCGGCGACCAAAACCCTCAGCAGGGGCTCCGAATTGGGAATAGGGATCAAAGCTAGCAGCGAACCTGGGTCACAAACTCGCAGGATTTTACGGGCTATCAGCGGGCAGCCGCAAGTGGTCCAAAGCCCCTAACGAGCCATCCGGATGGACAAGTCGAGGTTGGCGCGCGGAGATAAAATCCGTAGAATCAATTAACAAGTGCTTTTTGGGGCGGGGTGGCGGGAATCAGGCGCATTCGCCGGCAGACCCTAAACTTTCATCCACTTGTGAAGCGATGGGCTAGGGGGCAAAGTGTCATCGCAGAGGTTGTATCGATGATCAGTCGTGGAAGTGAGGAGCGGGAATGTATTTGAGTTATTTTGGATTGCGCGAACAACCCTTCGGCGTAACCCCGGATCCCCGCTTCCTCTATTTGAGCGCTGCTCACCGCGAGGCATTTGCTTCCCTCTACTATGGCATTGAGGCGAATCGCGGCTTTCTGGGATTGATTGCCAAGCCGGGGATGGGGAAGACCACGATCCTTTTTCATCTCCTGGAAAAATTCAGCACCACGGCCCGCACCGCTTTTGTGTTTCAAACACAGTGCAACTCGCGGGAATTTCTGCGTTTCCTGCTGGCAGAGTTGGGCTATGAAGGCGAGAGCCAGGACTTTGTGCGCCTGCACGACGAATTCAACCGGCGTTTATTGCAGGAGGCGCGCGCCGGGCGCCGCATGATCGTGGTGATCGACGAAGCGCAGAACCTGGATGCGTCAGTGCTGGAGACAGTGCGATTGCTCTCGGACTTTGAAACGCCGCGGGCCAAGCTCATGCATATCATCCTCGCCGGGCAACCGGAGCTGGCCGACAAGCTTGCGAGCCCCCGGCTGGCGCAGCTGCGGCAAAGGGTTTCCATTCTCCACGGCCTGGAGCCGTTGCCTTCCTGGGAGGTCAAGAATTACATCGAACACCGCATGAAGATTGCGGGATATGAAGGCGAGCCGGTATTTACCCCGGAGTGCTATGAGAGGATCGCAGAATTCACAGAAGGCATTCCTAGAAATGTGAATAATTTTTGCTTCAATGCGCTTTCGCTGGCGTATGCCGTGCATAAGAAAGTTGTCGACATGGATGTGGTGAAAGAGGTCATCGCCGACCTTGACATCAGCCGACTCACAACGGAGACGCCGGCGCTAAGCGTGGAGCCCGAGATAAGCTTCCCTCCCAGCAAACCCGTTCGCCCCGTCCGGCAGGATGGCCGCAACGAGATTCTGAGCCCCGCGGAAGCGGCGGCATATATGCAGGAAGTTGCGGTGAAGCTCAGGAATTGGCAGCAGTCGATGGAGAGGGCAGCAGGGGGGACGAGGCGGAGTTCGTCCGGTCAAAGCTCAGGCGATTTGGAACAATAAGGCAGTTGCTCGGGGTATGGCTCTTCCTACCAGATCCCTGGCCCCGCTCGAGAAAACGTGGGGCAACAGAGCGTAAAGATCCCTGAATTCTGTTCCAAGGACTAGGCGTGGGTGGACGCGATGGAAGGCGAAGCCTTGCGCTCGACATTTACCGGAGCCAGAACCTCGGGAACGCTTCCCAGGCTGTAGGCATAAAGCACCACTTCCACGCGCTTGGAGACGCCCAACTTGTCAAAGATGCGGAAGAGATAATTCTTCACCGTGTGTTCGGTGAGGCCTAATCGCTGGGCAATCTCGCGGTTCGACAAGCCTTCGGCAACGCAGCGCACTACTTCCTGCTCGCGGCGGGAGAGTAACTCCGCTCCACGGGCATCGATCACGCGCAGCGGCAGAGCTTCCCCAAGAGCCTCGAGCAGAAAACGCAGTTCTTTACTGTTGGCCCAGACCTGTCCCTGGCTGACACAGAGAATGCACTTGGCCAGCGACTTCAACGACTCGCTGCGCGAGAAGACTCCGCGCGCACCGGCCCGGAAGGCTTCCACCACCAGGCTGCGTTCCGGCGAGTCCAGAAGCATCACCACACGCGTGCCCGTGCGCAGGGTATTCACTTCCCGCGCTACTTCGAAGCCCTTGCGGGAGTTTCCTTCGATTTCGGCGCTGATGATCACGACGCCGGGCTTTTCTTTGGTGACCGCGGCTACAATACCGCGCGCATCCGGCTGGGCATCGAGCACCCGGAAGCGTTTGTCCCGTTCCAGGGCTGTCGCCAGAAGTTGGCTGTTCATCCGGTTGCTGTCAACCGCCAAGACTCGGATTACTTCGGAAACTTCGGGTAAAGAGATTGCGTGAGCCACGAAGCTTTTCTCCCTAAGGGCCAGTTGTGCCATGCGTTGGAATGTTGTCGAAACCACGAGACGGGCAGAAGCTGAAATTGGAGGATAACGCCCACCCCCACAGCCGCCAGTGGCGACTATTGTTCTGGGACTTTATTCTCATGGTGGGGGGATGTAAATGGCACTTTGGTGCTAAGGTAAGTTCCCCTGACGGCAATCCGCCAACTAGCCAAGGACAGGCCGCGATCTTACTAACGTATTGAAACAATGTAGTTTAGCATGGTTTCTGAAATAGAAGATCGCGTCTTTTCCACACCCCCACTTTAGTGCCACTACCTACCTCGCGCCGATATGACCATAGGTTCCGATGGGCGACTTTTTCGGGGTTATTCCTGGGCCAAGTTGCCGGCATGGACATCTGCCGTTCGGAGTCCGAACCCTTGCTGTGCCATGCGAACAATCTCCTGTCCGATGGCGAGCGAGGCGGTTGCCGCCGGCGACGGAACATTCCACACGTGCAGCATATTTTCGGAGCAGACGAACTGAAAATCGTCCACTAAAGAACCATCACGCCGCACGGCCTGGGCGCGAACGCCGGAGCCGTCGGCTATGAGATCGGAGCTGCGAAGATCGGGCAATAACTTCTGCAGCGCGTGCACAAAAGCCTGCTTGCGAAACGAGCGATAGAATTCGGCTGCGCCGTCTTGCCAGTATTTGGCTGCCATGCGCCAGAATCCTGGGTAAGTCAATGTTCCGGCGGTATCGCGAAGGCTGAAATCGGTGCGGCGATAGCCTTCGCGACGGAAGGCAAGAACCGCGTTGGGACCGGCGTCAACCCCGCCGGCAATGCGGCGGGTGAAGTGCACGCCGAGAAAAGGAAAGCGCAAGTCGGGGACGGGGTAAATCAGGCTGCGGACCAGGTGAGTACTTTCCGGAACCAGATCGTAGTACTCGCCGCGAAAGGGTACGATTTGAACCTCGGGTTTTTCCGCAGCCATGCGGCTAACACGGTCGCTGTGCAGGCCGGCGCAGTTGATCACGTAGCGGGTGGAAAATCCGCCCCGATTGGTTTCGACTACGGTTTCTCCAGTGCCGCGGGTGATGCCTGTCACTTCCGTTGACACACGGACTATACCGCCCTGAAGTTTGATGAGGTCCGCGTATTTATCGCAGACCGCCGCGTAGTCAGTAATGCCGGTGCCGGGAACCAGCAGCCAAGCCACGCCCCCGCAGTGCGGTTCGATCTCGTGCATTTCTTCGCGAGTCAGCAAGCGGAGGCCGGTGAGGCCGTTAGCCTCGCCGCGCTCGCGCAAGGAGTGCAGGCGCGGAATTTCTTCCTGGTTGATGGCGGCGATGATCTTTCCGCAAATCTGGTAGGGGATGCCGTGGGTGCGGCAAAACTCGACCATAGCGGCGGCGCCTTGCACGCAGAGCTTGGCTTTCAGCGATCCCGGTTTGTAATAAATTCCGGAGTGAATGACGCCGCTGTTGTGTCCGCTCTGGTGGCGGCCAACGCGTTCTTCCTTTTCGACCAGCAGCAGACGGAGGTTAGGGAACTCGGCGGTGAGGTGCATAGCTGTGGACAGGCCCACGATTCCACCACCGATCACCACGATGTCGAAGCTTTGGTCGGGCATGGCTTTGTCATGGTCCTATATTTTGCGCGGTGTGTCGAGAGACGAGCTGGGCGGAGAAGGCGAATGGCGATGAAACAAGTCCCGGGTGAAAAGCTTAACCGCGAAGGCTGCGAAGTGAGGACCGCAAAGATCGCAAAGGTAGAAACGGAGCACTTGCCGATGCCGCGCGCGCTACGCCCCCGTCCACATCAGTTGACGTTGAGAGTGATGGAGCCTGGCTGCGTGGGGGCATCCGGGGTGGCGCTGACTGTCATGGTGTAGGTTCCGGCTGGGGTTCCTGGTTCGGGAACTACTGTGCTTCCACCTTGCAAGCCGCCTCCACAGGCCACGAGCAGAGCCGAAGCGATCAGCGCGAGGGCGAGAACGGTGGTGAAGCAGCGGCGGTTTCGGCAGGGGAGAGCAATGATCAGACCCGGCCAGCACAGAGAAAAAGCAAAGAGCAGAACGTGCCGGGCCATCGGATTCACATTTGAGGCCACGGCGGCCGTGGTGCTGATAGTGAGTTGAACTTGTGCGCCACCGCTGCCGGCAGCCACCGAGGCGGGACTGAAAGTGCATGCGGCCAGCGGAGGGCAGGCGAGGGAGAGCGTCAAAGTCTCCTCGCGCGGGAACTTGCTGCCTGTGGCCGCGGCGACTTGCAGGTTGTAGGTGGCCTTTTGTCCCGGATTGACGGACTCTGCGCCCGAGGCGTTGGTGATGGAGAAGGTAAAGCCGGATGCAGAGCCGGAAGTTGAGACGAAAGAGACCGGGAAAACATGCAGGATTGCAGATTGATCGGTGCCCTGGGCAGCGATCCCGAATTCGTACTCGGCGGCTTTGTTGCTGCTGACCGTTACCGTGAACGGCGTGCTGTTCACAGATGGAATGATCTGGCTGGAGCCGCTTTGCAGTTTGGAGGAGAGCCTGAACCGCAACTCAACTTTACCGCACTGCCGTAGCAAGCGGAGGCGGTCAACGTCCCACTGAAAGACGCAGAGTGGTTGATGGGCTCAGTCAATGACGGATTGACGACGTCCAGGGTGAAATTGGGTGGGGCGAGGCTGGTGGAGCTGAAGGTGACACCGGCAGAATGGGAAGTGGAGGCTGCGTCGGTTCCGACCGCTTCGATACTGAATTTATAGAGGCCACACTGGTTGCTTCCCACGACAGCGGTGAACGAAGTTCCGTTCGCAGTGGGAATCAGCGTGGCGGGAGCGATGGAGCAGGTAGAAGGCGCGCCCGGACCGCAGCTCAGTTTCACTGCGCTGTCGTATCCATTGAGAGAAGTCAGCGTGCCCTGAAACTGTACGGTGGTGTTTTCGACAGCGGTCGGGGAAGGATTGCCGATCGCCAGAGAATAATCTTTCGTCACCGTGAGGGAAAGGTTCAAGGTTCGAGTTGGACCGTTGGCTACCGAGGCGCGGATGGACACGGGGAAAGTTCCGGCAGTCGTTGTCGGAGCCGTGCTGATAGTCAAGTTGACATCTGCGGATTTGGCGGCAGTGGGTGTGACGGGAGTTGCGGGGTCAAAATTGCAGCCTGCGCCTGTCGGAAGACCGACACAAGAGAGCTGTACTCTGTCGTTAAACGGGCCTTCGGCGTTCACTTGAAATGCGACGGGCTGGGAGGTTGCGCCGGGGGCAACGGTTAGGCTGGTCAAGGAGAGACTCGTCAAATTGAAATCAACTACGTTCAGGGTGAAGGGCGCAGCCGCGGTGAGGTGGCCTGAATCGGTGCCCACTCCGTCGATGATGAATGCGTTAGTGCCTGCCGCGCCGCTGGCGGAGATAGTGACGCTTGGAACTGCCGGCGTCGCGCTTGCGGGCTGGATGGAGCAGCTGGCCTGCGCCGGGGCTTTGCAGCTCAGGTTGACAGAATTGGTGTATCCGTAAAAGAGGACGGCGGCATTGTACTTCACCGGCAAGTCTTCGGCGAAAACGGTCATGGGAGTGTCGACCACTGAGGGGGAGAACGACGGATTGATGGGGAACTGCCACAGGCCGCGTCCGTACGTGGAGGCGCGCAATAGTTTCGTCCCCTGGTTGTTAAACATGCGCAGAGCGGTCACGGGCACATTGGGGAGAAACCCTGATGGGCCGGGGCCGGACAGAGGACCGACTTCAGTCCAGCTTGGGCTTGTGGTGAAGCTGGAGAAGACGCCGACGTCGGTGCCCAGGTAGACCATTCCGTTTGAAGAGGTGCTGGCGGGATCGACGAGCAGGGCATCGGCCGGAGCATCGGGTAGATTGCCGGTAAAGTCGGTCCAGGAAAAACCGCCATTGCTGGTCTTCCACACATGGGAAACGCCGAACCCCATGATGCTGACATAAGCAGTGAGACCGGTGTGGTCGGAGGTGTCGATGGCGATGGCGGAGATGGGGAAGTTTCCGGGGTTGATCGCTGCCGTCTGATTGGTCCAGGTGGAAGCGCCGCCGGCGATGTTGGTGCTGGCCCACAACTGGCCGCCGGCGGGAGTAGTCGGGATCAGTGCTCCGAAGCCGTCGGTTCCGGCGTAGATGACATTTGAAAGGCCGCCTTGCGCCGGACCGCCGGCGGCGAGTGAACGCACCAGGTTGGTCTCGTCCCCGGTGCAGATGCCTGATCCACCGGTCTCAAAATTATTGCTAAGCAGGCTGAATCCGGTGCCGCTGCTGCTGCCGCGCCAGATCCTGCAAGTGCCGACGATCAATTCGGCGGAGTTTTGCGGGTCGAGCAGGAATTGCGGGTAGTAAGCCCCGGTATCGCCGCCGAGGCTCCCACTGCTTGCCACTTGGTCGTTCTCGAAGTCCTGGGTGTGGCAACCGATTCCCGAAGAACAACGGAAGATATTTACTCCGGACGATGAATCCGGAGGATTGGTGACAAACCACTCGTTTTCGTTATTGGGGTTGATTTCGGTGTAGCCCCCGTTAGCTGCATTCACGTTGAGCCAACTGGTGGAGGCGAGAGCCGATTGAGTGGCTGGTGATCCGTTGCCCTGCGCGCCGGCGAGGATGGTGTTGGCATCGCTCGAGGCTTGGGAGAAAGACACAAGCTGGGTCATCGATCCCAGAGTCTGGTTGAGGCTGTCAAACTGGTTGCCGCTGTCGCACGCATCTGTGGTTAATCCGGCGTACCCGTCGAGCGCGCGATACACTCCGCCATCATTGGCGAAATACATGACGTCCTGCTGATCGTTGTTGACCAGCAAAAAGCTGGCTGCGTGCTGCGAGGGATGAACCCGGGAAATGGAGCTGCATCCATAGGCGTGGGTGAGATTGAGGAAAGTATTAGGCCCGGTGCCCGCGCAACTTGGCGAGGCGACCGTGATTTGGCACTTGTAGAGATTGACGGCTCCGGCGTAAAGATCGGTGGCGCCGCCATCCGGGACGGCGGTCAACACGAGGTTGTAAGTGCCGTCTTCGGTGCCGCAGCCGAGCGCATCGCCACAATTGGTGATGCCGTTCTCGTTGAGTTGCGTCCAGCTGTTGCCGCCGTCGGCGGTGCTCCAGATGCCTTGGTCGTTATCGTTGGTGTCGACATACCACGCGTACATCTCGTTGCGGCCGGGGACGACAGAGATCTCGGCCCGATAGACCGGACATGCCGAGCTGCTCGATTGCGCGGGGCAGGCGGAGGCGGTGAGTCCAGGGCCGGGCTGGTTGGCGAGTCGTGACCAGTTGATTCCATCAGGGGAAGAATAAAAACCGTGATAGCGCAGGGCGGCGAAGAACAGGCCGGCGGCAGCGTTATAGACCACGGTCGATACCGAGCCGGGAGATGTGGCAATGCCACTGTCTTGCAGCGTGGCGTAGGTCCAGGAGAGGCCGCTGTCGGTCGAATAATAAAGGCCAAGATTCGCGGTGAGGGGGTTGGCCAGGCCTTCGAGAATTCCTTCGGAGGCGCCGGCTGTAGCGGCCACGGCCAGATTGGGGCTCGTGGTGCTGAAGGTGATTTTGCTGAATGCCATACCGGCGAACGAACGGGCGCCGGTACTGTCCGATGGAATCAGAGTCCAGGTGGCGCCGGCATCGGGCGAGCGCAGAATTCCTAGCCCATAGTAAGAATCGGTTGAACTGTTGGCTTCTCCCGTACCGATCAGAATTACGCTTTTTGTAGCATCGGGATTGGCGAGCTGTGGCTGGATGGCAATGGCGCCGACGGCGAGAGTGGGCTGGTCGTCGGTCAGCGGAGTCCAGACCACGCTGGGCGGATCGGGAGCGCGTGCATTGCTTGATTTCCAAACGCCACCGTAAGCGCCACCTGCATAGACGGTGTTTGCACTGGCGTCAGCAGGATCGATCACGACGGCAGTGGCGCGGCCGGAGACCCAGTTGTAGTCCTGAAGGCCAATGCCGCTGGCATCGGACGCCAAGGGCGCTGGGCCCAGAGAAGTCCAACCGGAAGACGATGACGCGATGTTCGGAAGCATTACGGCGCGTAATGCTCGCGCCCGGAGCTTCTGCTGATTCGCGCGATAACGCAGCGTTGCGGCAGACTGCCCGGGAATGAGTCGGCCGCGCCGGAACCACTGTTCCTCGTGGGTTCGCCGATCACGCTGCACCGTCGACTGGGCGCGTCCGCTTAAGGGAAAGGACGCGAGCACCAGGTACGGCAGCATGCGCCAAACCGATGATGGGAAGCGAGTCGACACCTAGGCGACCTTGGGCGGGAAGAGTTGGCCTGATTTTTCAGGAGCAATCTTTCCCAGCTTCACCAGGCGAGCCAGAATCGCAGCCAGGCTGCGATTGTGCGTTTTGGCGATCTGGTTGAAGTCCGTCCCCTGACGCAATTCCTCGCACACCTGCTGATCTTCTTCATGGGACCAGCGTTGGCCGGTTTTAGCGGGCCGCCGCTGTTCGCGATCGTGTTGCGCGACCAGCGCTGCCAGAGCCCGGTTGAGCGCCTTGATGGCTTCAGGCGCACGGCAAACCGAGTTCTCCTCCAGAGCGGTTCCGCTCTGCGGGTGAACTCCGTTGGCCAACGAACGAATCACCTGAATGGCGGCTGCCAGTTCCATTCGACACCTCCCGCTGGGAGTATGGTGGAAGGGGCGTGCGTCACGTTGTGATAGGTGAACATTGCGGAGTGTGCATGGACCGATTCGGGACTGAAAGGCTTTTACCGCAGAGATCTGCTGCAGAGGACGCGACGAAAACTTTGGCGATCAGAGTTTGTCTATACTGGCTTGGCGGTGGGGACGACTCGGGTTTCTTAACTACACAGAACACAGAATAGGACACAGAGGACGGCGGGGTCTCGATGAACTGGCAGGCATTCTGGCTCACCATCCGGCTGGCAGTGCTGGTATCGGCACTTCTTTTTGCCGTGGGACTGCCGGTTGCGTATTGGATCGCATATTCGCGCTGGCGGTGGAAGTTCCTGGTGGAGGCGGTGGTGGCGTTACCGATTGTGCTGCCGCCGACGGTGCTGGGGTTTTATGTGCTGGTAGCGCTGGGATCCCGCAGCCCGCTGGGACGATGGTGGCAGTCGTGGACCGGGCATACGCTGGCGTTTACGTTCGCCGGGTTGGTGATCGGATCGTTTCTTTATAGCCTGCCGTTTGCGGTGCAGCCGTTTGCCGCGGCGTTTTCCCTGGTCAACCCGAAGTTGAGGGCGGCGTCGGCGGTGCTGGGGGCCTCAAGATTGCGGACGTTTGTTCGGGTCGTGCTTCCTTTGTCAGTGCCGGGGTTGGTCACCGGAGTAGCCCTGAGTTTCGCGCATACGCTGGGTGAGTTTGGGGTGGTGTTGATGGTGGGAGGAAATATTCCCGGGGTTACGCGCACGGTTTCTATCGACATTTACGATCGCGTGCAGGCCTTCGATTATGCCGGCGCCAATCAAACTGCCCTCGTGCTGCTGGCGATTTCGTTTGTGGCTCTGTGCGTGGTGTATGGAGTGAATAATCGAAAGTTGTGGGCGGTCTGGCGGTGAGAACGCTGGCTCCACGGTACGGTGACAGAGAAGCGAAAATGAATGCGACTTTGCCGAAGATGACGGATGTGTCGGCTACAAAGTCGGTGATTGCGATCCGGAAGACGCTGCCGGCGGCGGGGCATGATTTTTTGCTAGAAGTCGCATTCGATCTCAATCTGGGGATCACGATTCTGTATGGCGCCTCCGGAGCGGGGAAG
>Ga0335078_10013548_pt1 | contig 12083 bp, 14 predicted proteins | sample Lox_Sample_32_FD_206711 | JGI IMG/M metagenome (GOLD analysis project Ga0335078, IMG submission 206711) | Soil microbial communities from Loxahatchee National Wildlife Refuge, Florida, United States - Lox_Sample_3.2 | ecosystem: Environmental > Terrestrial > Soil > Wetlands | place: USA... | reverse complement strand
GGGCGATTGAATTCGTCGGCAGTTTTGAAGGCGTTATCGACAAAATCTTTTCCGAGGACGGAGCTGCGAATTTCGCGTCCTCGATCGAACGTTTTCTGGTCCATGTTGGTTCCTTTCGTGAGTAGAAAAGTGCGAAGCCGAACGCGAAAACGACCGGGCTGACTTACGCCGTGCGCGATTGGCCGATTTGAACGCCTGCCCAGGCCTCGACGGTCTTGGCCATCGCGGTCATGTCCGCATCGACGCTCTCGGTGGCGGTCGAAATGGAAAGCAATTGCCGGACGGCGCTGCCGACGATCATCGGGACACTCAGCGCGTCGGCCTCGGCCATGCAGAGGCGAATGTCTTTATTCAGCAGCGCGAGGCCGAAGCCGTAGCTAAAGGAGCGCGAAATCACGTGCTGCTTGATTTTGTCCTGTGTGGCGCTATTGCGCGCAGTGCCCGCGTTGAACACGTCGATGATGAGCGACGGATCGAGGCCGGCTTTCACGCCCATGGCGACCGCCTCCGAGGTGATGGCCATGGCGGAAGCGGACAAGAGATTATTGAGCAGCTTCATTGTCTGGCCCTGGCCAGGCTGCGTCCCTACGACAAAAAGTTTGCCCAGAACTTCGAGAATGGGCTTCACGGTTGCCAGCGTCTCTTTCGGACAGGAAACCATCACGGCGAGCGTTCCTTTTTCGGCGCCTGTGATGCCGCCGCTGACGGGCGCGTCTACTGCCGTGATTCCTTTGGGGGCAAGGCCGGCAGCGACGGCCTTGGCTACGGTTGCGCCGGTGGTGGAAACGTCGATAAAGATCTTGGCGCGGCTGCCCTGGATGACGCCTTTCGGACCCAAGGCGACTTCCTGCACGATGGGAGGCGTCGGGACGCTGGCGAAAACGATTTCTGCGGCGGAGGCAACCGCCGCCGGCGAATCCGCGGATTTCGCTCCTTGCGCAAGGAGAGGGGCCATCGCAGCGGAATTCGTGTCGAAGATCGTGAGAGCGTAGCCCGCGTCGATCAGACGTTGGACCATGCGGGCTCCCATTCTGCCGACTCCCACGAACCCGATGCTCTGTTGCGCCATTCGCTTTCCTCCGATCCGAGCGCGGTAAACGGCGTTTTCCGCCGCCGCATTATGCCCTATGATACCGCGCGTAACAATTCGCCCGCGCGATGTTGAGCATCCGCGTGATTTGAAAACTTGCGGGCGGTAATTTGCGTTGTGAGGGTGCCTTGCAAGCAGAATCGTTTGAAATTTACGCGATTCGCTACGCGCACCTCGGCAAGCGCCATCCCGGGGAGAACTTCATCCTCGCGGATCCGCACGAGCTCGCGTCCGATCTGGACTATTTCGTTTGGGTGTTGCGCCGGAGCGACCGCAGCTTTGTAGTGGACACGGGCTTCGGCAAGGAAGCGGCGGCGCGACGCAAACGCGAATGGCTGCGCTGTCCCGCGGAATCATTAAAGCTTCTGGAAATGGACGCGGCGCAGGTGAGCGACGTGATCCTCACGCACATGCATTACGATCACGCGGGCAATCTCGACCGCTTTCCCCGCGCAAGAATTCATTTGCAGGATCGCGAGATGGCGTTTGCCACCGGGCGTTGCATGTGCCATGAAACGCTTCGCGCGCCTTTCGATCTCGAGAATGCGCTCGAGATGGTGCGCATCGTTTACTCAGAGCGGGCAGTGTTTCACGATGGCGACGCGGAGTTGGCGGCCGGCCTGACGATTCATCGAATTGGCGGGCATTCGGCGGGATTGCAAGTTCTCCGGGTGTGGACGCGGCGCGGGTGGGTGGTTCTCGCATCGGACGCAGCTCATCTGTACGCGAATTTCGAGCAGCGGCGGCCGTTTCCGATCGTCTACAACGTTGCGGAGATGCTGGAAGGTTTTGAGCTGCTGTACCGGCTGGCCGATTCGCCGGAGCATATCGTGCCGGGACACGATCCTCTGGTGATGAAATGTTATCCGGCGCTCCGTTCGGAGCTGGACGGGATCGCGGTACGGCTCGACGTTGCACCCACGCGACGCTAGCTGCGTCGAACTTTTTGTTAGCCGGATTGAATGCCTGCGGCGCTTTGCATGCGGTGCACGCGCGCTTTTCTCCGGCGCTTCTCGATGATTTCGCTGGCCCACAAAATAATGTCCAGCAGCCGCGCGCGTTCGATATTCGAGAAATCGGTGCGAACAATCAGGAGGCCGGCGATTCTGCCGCGGCAATCGTCGAGAAACAGGGGAGCGTGCGACGTCGCAGAGGAATTCGAGTCAGTCTGTCTTGCGTCGTCGCCCAGTTCGAACTCCTGCAACCGGGAATAGCAATAAGAGACGAGATGATCGAGGCAGAGCGCGCGTGTTTCGAGCGCAAGCACTGCTTGCTCGCCGCATTGATGCGAGCTACAAGCCATGGCCTCGGTTCGCTCGGCGCGAGGCACGCCCGGAATAGAGGAATTCATCGGTTCTGCGGACCCCTTTTCATGAAAGCGAATGATCGACATATGCCACCGCGTTTTCTAACCGATTGTTGAGGCGATATCCGTTGCATCGCTCTCGGACGCGCGATCGTACGTGACGGCATCCGCGCGAAAAATTTGCACTTTCGTGCATACGTCCACGGTTGGAGAAATCAACTGCCGCACCGGCCGGCGGCGCTCCCAGCAATTCGTCGTGGCATGCTTTTCCGTGGTCCAGAATGTGAGGGCGAGCAGCTTTCGGAGTTCGCTCTGGGAACGCAGGATCATCGAACCTGCAAATCCCGGCATTTGCTGGAGGATTTCGTTTACAGAGCCTTCCAGGCAGGCGATGAGCTCGTCCGTTTTCTCGGGCTTGGCAATGAATCCGACGGAGCGCACGCTCCAAGCGATTCGATGCGATTCCGTTCCCATCGCGGAGGAAAGAATCGCACTCGCGATTCCCTGAGGCCGCGCCGACTTGTCAACTTCAATGGCCGCTTGCATTCAGAGTTCTCCCGTTCCCGGACGCACAGTCATGCCCTTCCAATGAGGAAGGGCGGCAGACCACCCGTGTTTGTGAGGGTGGGGGGCGCGAATGGCCTGCCGCACCGGGCTCCGTTCAGTTGTCAGGAGGTAGTGTCGCGAGGATCAAAAGCGTTTCAACCGCAATTCGGGCCTGCCGCGTTGATTACTTACGCGAAGAGTCGCGAAATACCCGCATTCATTGCGCGTCCGATACTCGGAAGATATACTCTCTGCCCTACAAGAGGGCCGCGTGGAATTCTTTAATTTTGATGAGACGTATTTCCGCCGCCTCCAAAGCCGTGATCCTCTCACGGAAAGCCATTTCGTCTCGTATTTCAGCGACCTTTTGCATATCAAGCTGAGATCGCGGCTGAGATCTCCGCAAACGGTCGAGGACTTGAAGCAGGAAACGTTCGTTCGGGTGCTGGCCGCGCTTCGCAGCGAGGCGGGGATTCGCTCGCCGGAACGGCTGGGAGCATTCGTTAACTCCGTTTGCAACAATGTGTTACTGGAGTTTTATCGCTCCAGATCGCGGACGGAGCAAGCGGACGAGAATCCGCCGGAGCCGCGAGACCAGACGATCGATCTCGATGGAATGCTCGTCACCAAGCAGACCTGCGAGCAGGTGCGGCAGGTTCTCGAACAGCTGCCGGAAAAAGACAGGCGGCTGCTGCGGGCGCTTTTTCTCGAAGAAAAGGAGAAAAACGAAATTTGCAGCGAATTTAGGGTGGACCGGGATTATTTGCGAGTGCTCGTGCACCGCGCCAAGCAGAGCTTTCGATTGTTGTACGAGAAAACTGAACGAGGGCCGCTGCGAAGCGCTGTGCCGGAAAATTGCTGAAGATGCGCGAATTTGAGGCGAAACGATTGAGGGCCAACCGTCACTATCGAAACAGGGAGCCATGGACCATTCGCAAGCCGTCAGCCTGAAAGCGACCGAGCAATACCTGCTCGGAGAGCTGAGCGGAAATGTTCGCGAGGAATTCGAGGAACATTTCATGTCTTGCGCGGAATGCGCGCGCGAGGTTCGGAGCGGAGCCGCTTTCATCGAAAGTGCGCGAGAGGTACTGCGCAGCGAGGCGCCTGCACGTGCTCGTGCGGTACCGTCGAGTGCGGGCGGGGCGGGATGGTTGGCTGGATTTTTCCGGCCTGCGATCGTGGCGCCGGTTTTCGCGATACTCGTGGCGATCGTGGTGTATCAGGGCTTGAAGATTCCGCGGCTCGAATCGTCGCTTTCGACGGCCGAGGCGCCGCGGGCGCTCACTTCGTTTTCTTTAATCAACGCCAATTCGCGCGGGGGTGGTGCAGGCACGTTCATTGCCCGTGCGGGGCAGCCCTTTGCGCTGTACGTGGATATTCCGCCGCAGCCGGCGTTTCCGGCATACGAGATCGAAGTGAGTGGTGAGAATGGCGAAGCGGAATTGGCGATTTCGGTTTCGGCCGAAGAAGCGAAGAACACGGTGCAGGTTCTAGTGCCTGGCGCGCGTTTGAAAGCCGGAAGTTACCAGCTGGTGGTTTTGGGATCGAGCGGCGCAAATGGCGGAAGCGGCGCTGAAGTGACGCGGTACCCCTTCGCTCTTGAATATAAGTAAGGTCCAGTTGTCCCACTTTATGAAGGAGCCGTATAGCCGATGAGCAGCGAAATTCCGAAGACGACCTATCACTACAACGCGCACGGCCACGGCCTGAGCGGGCGGTTGCATCGCCCGATCGAGCACCTCATCGACGTGCAAGCCGGCGCTTCGCTCCCGACGATTGGGGGGCACGGCAAAGCGCGCGTCGATAATTTCAAATTTCAGGAACTCATTTCGTTTAAGGCGGCGTATACGCACGTTTCCGGGAGCCACGATCCTGGCAACGGGCATTACGCCACGCTTGTGACGGCGACCATCGAAGGGCTGAACGTGCAGGACGTGGTGACGGCGGATCGTATCGTCGCGCGTTTGGCGACGCACCATCCGGCCGGCCACCGCGAGCCGCATATTCTTCTGCTGGGCAGCAAATTCGAGAATCTGCAGATTGCGGGCTGCCGAGTGGAGCTAGAGCTGAATCACGATTTCTTTCTGAGGCTCGACACATTTGAGGCGCTGCTAAAAGAACTTGATTCGAACGCGCAATTTCGGACAATGGCGGAGGATCCCTTTAAAACAGGCCATGCCGCGAAACTTCCGGATGCCGGTGGAGTCCTGCTTTGCTCGCTGGTGAAAGAGATGAAGACGGCCTGCCCCGGCGTGACGCGCCACGGGCACTGTTTTGCAGTGCCGCAATTCGGGAAGATTTACGTCGGCGAAGTATTGGCGCGGCACGGCGCGCGGACGCTCACAATGCTGCGGATCGACATGGGCTGCTCAGTCAGCGGAACCATCATCACCACCGAAGCGGTCGTCAACGGCAGCACCTGGCCATAGGAGTTTCGCTTTTCGCGCTTTTCGTTTGCTGCATTGGTTGCAATCGCGCGCCGCGGACGGATCCAAACCAGGCGTATCAGGAGGCCTGGCTTGCGCTGAATCGCGGCGACTCACACCGCGCCCTCCAGTTGGCAGACTCCGAGCTTCAGGCTTATGCAAATCCCGCCACAGCATTGAATTGGAAGTTTCGGACGCTCAAAGCTGAAATCCTGGTTCGGCAGCGACTGAACACCCAAGCTTTGGACCTGCTGAAGCCTGAGCCACCCGCATCGCTTGCGACCAGCGATATTGCCGTCTGGCGCAAGATGACGCAGGGCACGGCCTACGTTTATCTCGCGGATTTTCCAGACGCGGACCGGCTCCTGAACGAAGCGCAAGCTCTCGCCGAAAAATATCATCCCGAGCTGCTGGGCGAAGTAGCGCTGCGCAAAGGCACGCGGAATTTCTGGAGCGATAACCTGGCGGAGTCCGCAAATGAGTATCGGATCGCACTGGCCGCGGCGCGGGAGAAAAAGGATGCGTTTCTCGAAGCGGCGTCACTCGGCAGCCTCGGCGTGATTGCGGCGAAGCAGGAGCATTACGACGAATCCGTGGATTGGGACAAGCAAGCTCTGCAACTGGCGCAATCCATCAGAGCGCAGGGTTCGGCTACGAAGACGCTCGGCAACATCGCGTGGAGCTATTTCGAACTGGGGGATTACGAACATTCGCTCTCACTTTTTCGCCAAGCGCGGGATTCCGCAGCAAAGGCCGGGAACGTCGGCGACCAGATCGTTTGGGGCGTGAATGTTGGCGCGGTCGAATTGTACCTTCAGGATTATGCGGAGGCGGAAACGGAAATTCGCGGCGCATTGCAACTCGCCGGCCAGATCAACCAGAAGGCGCAGATCGTGGAGTCGCAAGAGGCGCTGGCGCGCATAGCTCTGGAGCAAAGCCGAATCGATGCGGCGGCGCAGGAAAACAACGAGGCATTGCGATTGTACCGGAAGGACGGCGATCACCTGGGCGAACTCTCGTCGACAATCGTCGAAGGGCGCATAGCGAATGGGCGCGGCGAGCGCGATGCGGCAGAGCGGCTGCTCAAGTCGGTTATCGGCGATCGTGCCGCAACTCCTTCTTTGCGGTGGGAGGCGGAGGCGCGCCTTGCCAGCGTATATGCCGATGAAGCGCGGCCAGCCGATGCCGAGCGCGAGTTTCGCGCGGCCAGCGACACGATGGAAGCGGCGCGGTCGTCTATTCAGGATGAAGAACTTCGAATCTCGTTTCTGACGAATGCAACAGAGCTGTACGAAGATTATGCCGATTTTCTCGTCTCGCAGAAGCGAGGCCGGGATGCGTTGCGGCTTGCAGTCGAGACGCGGGCGCGAACGCTGGTGGAGGGTTTGGGGCTCGCAGGCGAGAAGCAACCGGCGCGAGCGGCTGAAATCAACTGGAACGAAGTCGCGCGACAGCGAAAATCGATCATTCTTTATTATTGGATTGGTTCGCGGCGTTCCTACCTTTGGGCAATCACGCCTTCCGGCGAATTCCGATTGTTTGATCTTCCGCCGGAGCAGCAGATCGATGGATTGGTCCGCTCATACAATAACGCGCTGCTCGGACCGGGGAACGTGTTGGAGACGAGCAGCGCTACCGGGCGGGATTTGTATAACGCGCTGATCGCGCCCGCGGAAAGCATGATTCCCAAAGGCTCGCGGCTGGTGATCGTGCCAGACGGAAGTCTGTGCGCTCTGAATTTCGAGACTCTGGTGGCACCCAAACCAACGGCGCATTACTGGATCGAGGACGCAACGATCTCGTATTCAGATTCACTTTTGCTGCTGGCGGCTACGCGTTCGTCAGCGGTGCGGCGCGGCGGGAAATTGCTGCTTGTGGGCGATCCGGTTTCTCCAAGCACGGAGTTCCCCGCGCTTCCGCAAGCGGCTTCGGAGATGAGCAGTGTCGAAAAATACTTCGTCTCCGCGGACACGAAAATTCTTGCGGGACGGGACGCAACCGCCCAGGCATATCTGGCCAGCGGCCCGGGCCAATTTTCGTACATTCATTTCGTGGCGCATGGAATTTCGAGCCGCGCGCGGCCGCTGGAATCGGCAGTGATTCTGTCGCGCGATGGTGACTCGTTCAAACTTTACGGGCGTGACGTGATCAAGCGGCCTCTGAACGCGCAGCTTGTTACGATCTCGGCGTGCTATGGCGTGGGATCAAGAAATTACTCGAGGGAAGGGCTGGTGGGACTGTCCTGGGCGTTTCTGCGGGCCGGAGCGCACGGCGTGATTGCGGCGCTATGGGACGTGAACGACGCGTCCACGGCAAATCTCATGGACCATCTCTACGGCGAATTGGGCAAAGGGAAGGATCCGGCGGCGGCGCTACGTGATGCGAAGCTCGCTCTTCTTCACTCCGGAACAATTTATCAGCGGCCGTTTTACTGGGCGCCCTTTCAGTTTTATATGGGGTCTTGAACCGCGAAGGACAACGGCCGAGCATCAGAAAAAGGCGATGGCGCGACCCGCGAAAACCAGAATGATCCAGAGGCAAAGAGATATTCCCGCCCAGCGCCGCGCGGGCGGCGGCGTTTCGCGGGCCATATCCCACTCAGCGACATTTCGATAGATGCCGTAGCGGAAGATCATTGCGTTCAGTCCGGCAACGAGCAGCAGAGCGTTCGAAATCCAAAACATGATGTTGCCGCCGTATTCTACCGGATCCGAGAGGGCAAGAAGCGTTCCGCTCGCGAGCAGTATCCCGAAAGCAGTCCATTTCCAGGGCCGAAATTGGCCGATGATCTGGGAAACCGGCACGCTCTTGAGCGCCCATCCGAGAACGCGCAGATTGCCCATGACGACCATTCCGCCGAATAGCGCGATCGTGATGATGTGAATGATGATGAGAACGGGAAAGGGATAGGGGGCCTCGCGAAGCTGTTTGCTGAAGGCCGTCTCGCTGAGCCACTGGCAAAAGCTCATGAAGCCCATTTCAGGAGCGCTCCCGGTGCGCGAACGGACCGCGCGACTGCGCTACAAATTTCCAATCCATAGGCCAGCCAGCAAAACGCAAAACCAGAGGCCGAGCGAAACGCAAGCGGCGGGCCGGCGCCAACCAAGCGGCGCGGAATCGGCAGCCGGCGCGGTGGCTTTGCGAATAACCGTGAAATGAAAAATGAGGGCCAGCAGCAGAAAGAGCATTTTGTTGCGGAAGGCGGCGATTTGGACGTACTCGCGCGGATCGCCAGAGAAAAGGTAGGGGCCGGTGGTGAGCTGGATCGCGATTCCCGTCCAAATCCACGGCGAGAGTTCTTTGGCGAGGCGCGAAACAGGCTGGCCGCGTAATGAGATTCCCAGCAGGCGCAGATCGAGAATCACAATCGATCCGACGAGCAGCGCGAATCCGCAGATGTGAATCGCTTCGACAACGGGGAAGACCCACTCCCAGCGCACAATCGGGTTCAGCGGCGGCGCTTCAGGATGTCCTTGGAGGAAATAGGCGAGAAGCATTTGTGAGGGCAAAGCACCTCGGCTTATTGACCCGTCGTGCTGACCGAACTGACGGAAGTTGTGACGTATCCGATCGCGCGGCCGCCGAGGCCGACTCCCGTCCAGAGGGCCAGCGACAACAGGGCTGCTGAAACGCGCGACGCGTGCGTAAAGCGAAATTCCTCAGCCCGCACGACCCGGCGATAGAACGTAAATGTATAGAGAATGGCCAGCAAAAGAAAACTCATTTTCGCGCGGAAGGCCCAGTTGCCGTACATCTTGACTGCTTCAGTGGAAAAGAGCAGGAAACCCGACACGAGCATCACGATAAGGCTGCCGATCATCCAGGGCTTTACGTCCTTGGCCAGATCGGCCGTGCGCTCCTCGCGAAATGCGATTCCGAGCAGACGCAGATTCAGGACCAGGAGTGTTCCACCCAAAATACCCAATGCGAGCAGGTGAAAAATTTCGACGAAAGGAAAGAGCCAGACGGAGTCGCGGATTCCGTGTCCAAAGAAGGAGGCGTTGCACCACCGGCAAAAGTGCAAGAGCAGCAGCCTAAGCGACATCGCGAAAGCTCCTCATGGCGGCGGTAAAGCGTAGGCGATCGCGCGCCCCGCGGCTACGATCAGAATCCAGAGCACGATCGAAACGATTCCGGCAATTTTGGCCGCCCTCGGCGTCTTCGGAAACAAGTCCCATTCGGAAACGCGCCGGCCGATACCCAAATTGAAAATCAGAACGTTGATGCCGGCGAGCACCAGCATCACCATCTTGGCCTTAAAGAACGGCGGCTGCGTGTTGTAAAACGAAACCGGATCGCCACAGAAAAGCAGCGTGCCAGTGATCACCATGACGGCGAATCCGCCAAAGAGCCAGGGATTGAACTGGGCCAGGACTTCGGAAACGCGCTTGCGCGTGAAGCACAGGCCAAGCAGGCGCAGATCCAGAAGCACGGCGAATCCGAGAAAAAGCGTAAGAGTGAGGACGTGAATCGATTCGACAATCGGCTCGGCCCACGTGGATTCGCGCATCACCATGCTGAACTGCGTATTGGCGAGCCACTGCAAAAAGTTTTGGACCCACATCAGGGATTCCGGGCAAAACCGCGGCGCAATTTATTTGGCCTCGCAGGGCGTGGGATTCCAGCCGGAAGAATCAGCTTGTTTCTTGAATTGGGAGCTGGTCAGGTAGTTCTGCGCAAGATATTCCGGGTCGGTGACGGAGGAGGTGACGACCAACCAAGTGTCGCCATTCGGCTCAGTGAAACCGTCGAAATATTCTTCAACGACGGCATTGGCGCCGTACGGCACTCCATTCTTTCGAATGTAACCCGGCTTCAGATCCTTGGTGACGACTTTCAAATAGCCTTCGTCGCGATGGGCTCGCGGCGCGCCGCCGGATGCGACGACCGGCCCATTGAATCCTCTAGGCCGCAAACCTTCCCAAGTGGCGACGGAGTATCCCTGCAAGGACGGAGCAGTTCCAGCAGGGGGTTGGGTCGCGTTGAAATGAAACAGCCGAACCTGTTTTCCGGCATCGGTCTCGATGCGCAGGGTCGTATCGTTGTCCCAACTGATATGCAAACGCGTAGGCACGCGCATGATCGCGCCGGCGCCGTATGACTTACACTGATCGCCTGCCGCTTCATCCTTGGCCGGATCCCATGATTGCGCGATGTGCTGGCCCGCGGGGGTAAGGAATATTCCCGGAAAGTCTCCCTTCGGCGGAGTGAGCATGCGATAGCGCCAGTCTTCGGTGATGACGGAGACCCAGTAGCCGGTGAAATCCTGCGGCGCATCGGCACGCGGATTCATGGGAGCGCTATTCGGCGCGAATCCGATTTGCGCGCGGAGGCGTGGAGCAGCGAGGAAGGCCACGGCCATCACGCCGAGCACCATCGCGCCGCGCCTTAGCCTAGTATTGAAAATGAAACTCATTCCAGCTTCCCAGCCCCCGTTTATTCGCATTCTCAAAAGCTCTCGAAAGAGCCGACTACATGATCACGCCTTCCCACTTCCATCCGTCGGAAGGCCGGACGATCTTGTGCAGGCGAATTCGGTGCTCATCCGGATCGCGCCCGGGGTTCCCGGTGACGATCACGTGATCGCCAGGCTTGAGCGTGTCGCGGGTGACGTGTTCCTGGGTCAATTGCGCGCCGCCGCCCCATTCAACGGACCAGACAACCGGATTGCCTTTATCGTCCTTGGCCTCGACCTTTATGAAGGAATGCGGGTTGCGATACATAAATTGCGTCAGCGTGCCTTCGACGGTGACTTCCTGATCGACGAAGTACGTCGCAGCGAAAGAGTGATGAGCGTAGGCGCGACCGCCAACGATCAACGTGGCCGCGATGGCCAACAGCACAGTTGTGCGTTTCACAAAAACCTCCCAAACCTATCCCCAAGATTATAGCGAGAAAGCATCATGCTAGTTTCCGCCGCCGGCTTCCGGCTTCGCCGTAAGGCTCTTGTACACGGCCTCGACAAACATATCGGTGGTCCAAATTCCCGATGTGGCGCCGTAGCGCGGGTCGTAATCGAAGGTCGGCTTGGCCGCCTTCACCTGCTCGAGCGTCATACCTTTCTTAATCATGTCCTGAACGCGATCGCGAATGATGGTGACCATTTCCTGATAGAAGACGACGTCCGCGACGTCGCAAAGCCGCCCGTGGCCGGGAACGATCAACGTGCCGCCTTCCTGCAACACATCATTGCCGCCGATTGCCGCGGGAATCGCCAGCTCGATAATTTTGTTCAGGCCGGCGATGACTCCCTGGATGTTTCCGCCGTGCTGCAAATCGACGATGGGGTAGCGGTTGGTGACGAAAATATCGCCCGTGCTGATTACGTCCGAGCGGCGGAAGAAGACCATGCTGTCGCCGTCGGTGTGGGCATTGGGGATGTGGATGATCTCGATGCCTTCCCCGTCGAAAAACAGTTTTCGCTCGGGCGTGGTGTACGTTTCGGTCGGCCAGGCACCCTCAGGCGTGGGCGCCTGTTGACCGGTTGGGGCGCTCATGCGGTCCAGCACGCTCTGAAATGCGAGGATGGTCGCCTGATTCCCAGCGCTTGCGCCGATATCTCCGACGACATTTCCGCCGGCGATGGTACTGCCCGCTTTGGCGATAGCCTCGTTGCCGCCGGTGTGATCGGGATGCATGTGGGTGTCAATGATGTAGCGGATGGGCTTGTCCGAAATGCTGCGAACGGAAGCGAGCACTTTGTCGCTCATCTGCG